>Ga0310694_10000827_pt1 | contig 38470 bp, 26 predicted proteins | sample 174DNAGHGhighgp2_FD_203884 | JGI IMG/M metagenome (GOLD analysis project Ga0310694, IMG submission 203884) | Sheep rumen microbial communities from Palmerston North, Manawatu-Wanganui, New Zealand - 1742 DNA GHGhigh gp2 (v2) (version 2) | ecosystem: Host-associated > Mammals > Digestive system... | reverse complement strand
ATACGGGATGCCGTACATGTAAGCCTTTTTCGGCATCGTCTGGTGGAAGGCCGTGTCGAATACCGCGACCTGCTTGACTCCCGGCATGTTGTCCGCGCAGGCACGGATTCCGATCAGATTCGCGGGATTGTGCAGCGGTGCGAGGGAACTCAGTTCCTCGATATCTTTGATCACGGCATCATCGATCACGACTGCCTTGTCAAACTTTTCGCCGCCGTGTACCACGCGGTGACCCACCGCACCGATCTCGGCGAGGGATCCGATCACGCCGTGCTCTTTATCGATCAGAGCTTCGATCACGAGACGGACCGCTTCCTTATGATCCGGCATCGGAGCCTTCATAGCGATCTTATCCTTCCCGGCCGGCGTATGGTTCAGTACGCTGCCGTCGATGCCGATACGCTCCGCAAGACCCTTGGCCAGCACCTCCTCGCTTCTCGAGTCGATGAGCTGGTACTTCAGAGATGAGCTGCCGCAGTTGATCACTAAAATGTTCATGAATTTGTTCTCCTCATTGATTTATCGTCCGGGATTGCAGGCATAAGTCCACGCTCGACTCGCTCCCGCTCCATTCCTCACGTAACCTCACTAAGCTCGAGCAATGCTTTGCATGCTCTCGCTAAGTGAGGACGTTCGGAAGGGTCTCGCTTAGGCCTTATGCCTGCAATCCTGATCTACTTTCCAAATAAGCATCCAAAGTCGCGGATCATACCGGTCGGAAGCAGAATGTCTTCCGAACAGTCACGGTGCGCTTTTAGCGGCAGGCAGGATCCACTGCCTACGGAGACTTATTCCTGCGGATCGGGCAGCGAGACGGACGCTTTTCCGGCTCGCTGATCCGCAGGGATTAGTCGCAGTCGGCAGTTAGCCTGCCGAAGCGTTGCACCGGTTCGGAAGACTTCTGCTTCCGGCAAATACAATTAGCTGCGCCTCCGGCTTGCGCTCGTTAAGCGATCAGGTCACCTGACGTCGCTAAACTCGAACTTCGCCTGCGGCTCGTTCTCGTTAAGCTCGGCAGGTAATTTCGCACTAAACTCATGCTTCACTTCGTTCGCATTCGTTAAGTGATCAGGTCAACGCCGCCGTAATAATAGCCATGGAGTAGACCTCCAGTGCGTTGCATCCGCGGGAGAGGTCGTTGATCTGCGCGTTTAAGCCCAGAAGGATCGGGCCGTACGCTTCGAAATTACCCATACGCTGTGCGATCTTGTAGCCAAGGTTTCCGGCATTGATGTCCGGGAAGATGAAGGTGTTCGCATAGCCCGCGACCTTGGAACCCGGTGCCTTCTGTCTCGCCACACGGGGCGAAACCGCCGTATCAAACTGGAACTCTCCGTCGATCGGAACATCCGGATATTCCTCCTTGGCTTTCTGCGCCGCGTTGCGCATCTTGTCCACGGAGTCACCCTTGCCGGAGCCCTGCGTCGAATAGCTTAAGAAAGCGACCTTCGGATCGATACCGAAGATCCGCGCACAGTTGATCGTTTCCCCGCAGATCTCAACAAGCTCGTCTTCGGAGGGCTGGATATTGATCGCGCAGTCAGCCATTGCCAGGACCTCGTTCTCGCCGGTCGCACCGGGACGTACGAGGATGAAGCAGGAGCTGACGATGGAATTGCTCGGCTTCGTCTTGATGATCTGCAGTGCCGGACGGACCGTATCCGCCGTGGAATAGGTCGCACCGCCGAGGAGACAATCCGCGATCCCCATCTTTACGAGCATCGTTCCGAAATAGTTGCGCTGCTGCATCATCTTAGCGGATTTTTCGATCGTCATTCCCTTTTCCTTACGGATCTCGTAGAACGCCTGGATCACTTCGTCAAGCCGCTCGTAGTTCAGCGGATTGATGATCTGTGCCCCGCGGATGTTGTAGCCGGCTTCCTCCGCCGCATTCGCGACCTCCTGCTCATCGCCGAGCAGGATCGGCGTCAGGAAGTTGCTCGCGAGCAGACGGGACGCCGCCTCGAGGATACGGGGATCCTCCCCTTCCGTCAGGACGATCGTCTTCGGATCCGCTTTCAGTTTCTGTATCATTGCGCCAAAACCAAACATATCTTTATAACCTCCGTATATTTTCTGATCGATACGGTATTATGTGTTTCCCCCGGAGATCACCCGCCGTACCAGTTCATCCACGTCGCTGACCCCAACGATGATCTTAGGACCGTCCGCTTCCTCCACCACGGCCGCCCTCAGGCTGACATAGGTGGGTTTCCCCTGAAGCATCAGACGGTAGTTCAGGACGAACACACCACGTTCACGGATCTCCTTCAGGATGTTTTCCTTATCGAATGCTTTATCAAAAGCCGGTTTGTCCTCCGGGTAGATCACCCTTCCGATCTCCTCCCTCGAACGCCGGAAGAAGTCCTCACCCGTCCTATCCAGTCCGAGCTGTCCGTACGGATCGGCCACCCCATAGGCGGCGAACTGATCCGTCTCCGGATCCACCGTATAGATGGCGATATAGTTTCCGGCAAGCGCGCTGATCCGCGCATAGGTGGTCTGCTCCTCCGCCATGCGCTGTACCGCCTCCTGAGCGCGCATCTGCGCATCTACATTGTTGACTCCGATGATCAGATGCCGCTCGTCGTTACTCATGCGCAGCGCTTTCATGCTGACATAGACGAAATCTTCCCCCCGCATGAGACGGTAACCGACGGTAAACGCACCAAACTCGTCAATGGCAGCAAGGACTTTTTCCTTGTGGAACACTTCCGCAAAACGCGGCCCGTCCTCCTTATGCATATAGATCAGTCCGTCCCTGCGGCACTGCGCAAAGAAATCCATACCCTGCTTTTCCACGGCGAGATTTCCCTGATCGGGACGGTACTCCGTAAACTCTTCCGTTTCGATATTGACGTAAAAAACATCGATATAGTCTGCGGAAAGACTGTTCGCCACATCCGCAAAGGTGATCGCACGTCCCGTATCCTTCACGACGCCGAGCACCACCACGCGGCAGGCCACGACCCCGGTGACCGGATTTTCCGCGATCTTGCGCACAAAGGCATGGACACGGTCTCCGCCTTGGATCCTTCCGTCGATAAAGACCTGGGGCGTCCCTTCCCTGCACTGCCGGATCGCCTGCTCAAACTCCGTCGCGGAATCACCCTGTACCGTCGTATAGAGCGTCTCCTCCTCATCCGCGCCGAAACCGAAGGCCATCTGCCTGAACCTGCGGTAGGAACGGTTGCATCTCGTGATCCTGAATCCCTTTTCATCTGTCTCGATGATCGCCATCGGCAGCGTGTCAAAATAATGCCCCACCGTCTCTGACGCATCGTTCATGGCAAGCCCCATATCATACAGATTGATCTTTCCGAGGGAAGCAAAATATTCCGTTTCCTCCGGGTTCTCAAAGCCGATCTGCGTGCCGTTCCGGTAACGCTCCATCACCTGGTCGAAGGAGATCGGTTTGCAGAAATAGTAGCCCTGCAGCTTCGTGCATCCGATCTCACGGAGGAAGTCCACCATTTCCTTCGTCTCCACTCCCTCGGTCACCGTATCGATCCCGAGACCGATCGCCATTTTTACAAGCTCCGTCACGATGACACGGCTCTTGTCACCGCCGTCAAACTGCTTCATGAAACGCATGTCCAGTTTGATAAGATCGAAATGGATGCTCTGCAGCAGATCCAAAGAAGAATAGCCGCTGCCGAAATCGTCCATCCACACGGCAAAACCGAGAGACCGCATCCGCTCTACCTGGCTCTTCATGAACTCAAAGTCCGTCCCCATGACGCTCTCGGTGATCTCCAGCGTCAGCATCTCACGGCCGATCCCGGCGATGTCGATACGGTTACAGATCTCCCCGACGATATCGCACATATCGAAGTCGGTCCTGGACAGGTTCACCGACACCGGCACCACATAGATTCCGCCTTCTTTCTGCGCCTTCATCTTTTTGATGATCTCATCGACCATGTAGAGATCCACGCGATAGATCTGTTTCGAGTCCTCGAGGATGGGAATAAAGTCCGCCGGCGAGAGCATCCCCTTCTCCGGATCGATCCAGCGGGCCAGCGCCTCTTCATCGCAGACACGGCCGCTCGCTGCACGCACGATGGGCTGATAAAATGCCTGGATCCAATGCTCCTCCAGCGCACGGTCGAGATTATCCAGCACATACTGCCGGTTCGTCTCGTATTTGAGCATAGTATTGTTGAAATAACAGAAACCGGATTTCCCGGCGTTTCGAAGCGTATTGCATGCGGATCGCGCCCTGTCGCAGGCCAGCGACGTCTCGACAAAACCCATTTCACTGGGATAGATCCCGATCCTTACGGTAATGCTCTTGTCTTCGGTCTTCTCGGAAAAAGCGGCGATCACAGTCTGCAGATCCTGCTCCAGCGTTTCGCTGTCGCTGAGGAAAGCGAAATTATCCTGCGCCACGCGGCAGCAGCGTTCGCTCCCGAACTGCCCGGAGAGGACAGACGCAAATTCCCGCAGCATCCGGTCACCCTCGGCAAATCCGTGCTTTTTATTGTAATATCTCATCCCGTTGAGATCCGCAAAGCCAAGGAAACACTTCGTTCCGTTTTCCATGGCCGGCTCTTTGTACTCACGTACGAGTTCAAAGAAATAGGTCATGTTCGGAAGACCGGTCAGCTCGTCATAGCGCGACCGCTCTCTGGCGGAGATCTCCTCCGGCGTCAGCACGGATCTGCCCGCTTCGGCATTTTCTTCACGGATCGTCTTTTCCGGATCGTTCTTTTTTGATTTCTCCATAAGCCCCCACATATCCGATGGAACCTATATATTTTACTATATTTTCCGCTTCAATACAAGGAAAAGCATCCTCAATCGATGTTGTAGACCGCTTTTTCCTGATCCGACAGACTCTCTCCCGGGAACTGCCGCTCCAGTTCCGAAAGCAGCTCCGCCGAATCTTTGTAATAAGTGCGGAACATCAGGTTCCGGTACTGCTGGATAAAACAGCCCTCCTCCGGCATATACAGGACCCCTTCCGGCACATCCGCGACCTTGGCATAGGTCCCGGTATCCAGCAGGGACAGTCCGTATCCGGTGCACAGGGCGATCCTGCCCTTTTCCGGATCTTCGATCAGGTACCGGAGCTCAAATCCGCCCACCTCAAACGTATTTAAATACTTTTGTCCCGCGATATCCCAGATCCGGATGACCCTGTCATCGCCCTGCAGGATCAGGATATTCGCATCGGAAGTAAACTCCATATAAAAGTCACGGTGCGAAGCCAGCGGGATCTGCTGCATCGTCTGAAGCGTGGAAAGATCCACCAGCCGTACATAGCCGTCCGAGCAGGCCATGGCAAGATAGCTTCCGTCGGGACTTAAGCGGATGAACTCCGTGCCGAAGGCATCCGCGATCTGGTTCAGTCCCTCGTCCGGAAATACGATCTCGCTGCCGTCAGAGATCACGAAGCCCTTCAGACGCCCGTCGTTCAACGTATAATAAACCTTCTGTCCGTCATTGCTGATCAGGGCCTTCCCAATCGTCGAGTCGGACGAATGCTTTGTCACGATACTCTTGCTCTCCAGATCGATGACATAGATATCTCCCAGGAGCCACCCCACTGCGCGGCTGCCGTCCGGCGTCAGACGGATCCCGGAGAACCAGTCGTCGACGCCCACCGAAGAAAACGGGATATCCTCTCTCGTACCGGCGATCGGATCGATGATATAGATCCCGTCCTTGGTCGACAGATAGGTCTTTCCGTCGATAAAGGAGACATTTCTCTGATAATCGGTGATATCATCGAATCCGTAGATCGTATTGCCGTCCTTGTCGTAAAAACGATACAGCCCGTTTCCGTTGATATCGCACATCATATAATACCCGCCGGAGGCCGAGACGCCCTGAGGCATCAGCCAGGCTTCCAGCTGCGGGAGTTCCTCCTTGTCGGGAGCTTCCATATAATTCACGACATAGAGCTCGGTCGAAGCCGCGGTACGGACGACATAGCTCAGATTACAGGACACCATATCCCGGAAGTTGTTCACCGTAGATACGGAATTCTGCATTTCCAGCTGACCGGTCGAAAGGTCGATCCGGTCCACATTTCCGTTCGCAAACCCCGCAATGGCATCGGTCCCGTTCGATTCCAGCAATACTTCCTCCGCGTCGGTCTGCAGGAAAACAGAGCTGATCTCCGACCCGTCCGCCGCATCATAGGAACAGATCCGGTTCTCCACGGAATAGACGATCCGCGTCCTCATCTCGCCGTCCACTTCATAGCTGTGCGCTTTGATCACCAGCACCGCGGTCAGCGGATCACGGATGCCGACGTCCGGCACTACCGACCAGAGCCGCTCCCCTCCCGCCGTATAAAGTTCCAGACGAAGCCCCGCCAGAGAGTTTTCCGATACGGAAAACGGATCGGAGCAGAGCACCGCGATCTCCCCGTCCGGTGTCTCAAACATCTTGAGGAAATGCTTCATGGACAGTTCCACGTCTTTTACTTCTTCCGAAGCCAGATCAAAGATCTGCAGTTTCGTATTTCCGACCGCCGGATCGCTCGTCGCGCAGACGACGAACTGCCGGTCGGGATCATAGAGGAAGCGACCGGTAAAGTAGTCGATCCCGTTGCTCTCCAGGGAGTGCCGTACCGCTCCCGTCTGCGCATCCAGGACCAGATATTCGGCCGTGGACGAAACGACCACGCTTTCGCCCCGGACGGCCATGTCGATAAACCCAAGCGTTTCCTTATCCTTGTGCCAGATCTCATTTCCGTCATAATCGTATTTGCAGAGCTTTTCCGTTGTGAGGATATAGACTCCGCTGTCGTCCGCATCCGCAGCTTGGATATGTGACAGATGATTGGTATCCGAAGCCCGGGGACGGATACAGACCTTCTGTTCCCAGGTCGCCGTATCCCATACATAAACGCTTTCGCCGTCATCGATCGAAGTGATATACTTCGCGTCCACGCTCCGCTGCATGGAAGCGACCGCGAGATCATGATGCAGGGTACGGTTAACCCCCGCCTCGAACCCCGTCTCATAGACACGGAGCGCCTGGCTTAGTGCATACTCCCCCTCCGGCACATAGGGTCTCTCATTTTCCGGGGTGGCGATCGCCTCCGCCGCCACCAGTGCCGCCGCACGCCGGTCTCCCGCATCCAGCAGGGACAGAGCCTCGGACGCATAGAAACGCGACTGGTTTCTGAGTTTTTCGTTATATTCCGCCATGATCTCATTGGCTAGAAGCGTCTTTTCCTCTGCCAGTGCCGCTTTTTCCGCAGCAAGCATCTCCATCTCTTTCGCGACATTCGCATTATAGAGACCGAAGCTGATGCCGGCCGCGGAGATCAGTGCCGCAGCAGCGGCCACGATCCCGATGGTCTTTTTGATCACACGCTCCCTGTGGCGCTGCCGTAAGTCATCAAAGGAGCAGCCGATGATGGGAGCCGCGAGGCGTAAAAGCTCCGTCTTAAACTTTTTATTCCGCTCCGACTTCGTCTCTCCGCGCACATCCGCCGCCAGAGGCTCCACCGGATTCCCGTTCTCATCGGTCAGAAGCATCGAAGGGAAACTCTCCCCCGGCTCCCCGTCCACCAGGATCGCCAGCACATGACTGCGGTCATGCATCTCGATAAAAGTCTCGATCTCCTTCTGTACCCAATAGGATTCCGGCGTATCTTTGGAACAGACCGCGATGAGATACTCCGACTCTTTGATGGCCGAAGAGATCTTTTCCGTCAGGTCGGCACCGATCGGCAGTTCCTCCTGGTCGCGGAACACCCTGCTGATCTTCTTTTTCCCGGTCTTTTTCTGCACGGGCGCGGGGATCGGGAAAGTCTCCAGTCCCTTATGGAGCTTCTTTGCGATCTCCATGTCGAGCGGCGCATGCCGGTAGCTGATAAATGCATCGTATTTCATGGTTATGCCTCCGTGTAGGTCTGATCAAAGATCCGGCCCGCAATGATATAAATGTCCGTCAGGTCATCCGTACGGACTGCCATATAATCTCCCGGTACCCCGAGATAATATTTCTCCGGATCCCAGGTCGTAAAGACCTTGACCCGGTGATCGATCTGTCTCGCATAGATCCCCGCGCCGCCCTTGGCGATACAGCTTTTCGCAAAGGGAAGCAGTTCCACGCGGTCGCCGCTCTCCGAAGAGACCACGGCCGGTGCATAGTCGCCTGGATACACATAGGGCGTATCGTCCAGGCGGTAGCTGTTTTCGAACTTCGCTTTTTTGCAGGGATATACCTCGCCTTCCACGCCGAGGATGATATAGAGATCCTCTTCGACCTTTACGTCCACATCCCCCTCCAGCGTTCGGATCAGGATCGTGCTGCCGGGAGAAGCAAGCTTTCCTGCCTCGACGTAACCGAGGTGCAGCTCTTTCTTGACATAATGACGGTACAGCGAGGGATCCTCCTCTTTGACACCGGCGTGTATGATCTCACTCTCGCGGTGATAGGCGATCAGGCGCTCTTCAAAGAACGCTTCCACCTGTTCTTCCGTATAACGGATCCCGCCCTGTTCGAGCAGGTCGCGGATCAGGAAACCGCCCGCCTTGCCGAGATGCCCTCCTCCGCCGCCGTATCCCTCCGCCAGGTACTGCGCGAGCTCTCCGGCCCGGACCTCACGGATGCAGCTGCGGACGGAAGTCTTGACGCCGCCTGCCAGGAGATTGTAGACCAGCGCGCAGTCCACACCGTTGACCTCCAGGAGCATGTCGCTGATCAGTCCCAGCAGGTTCGGATCGCAGGGCTTCGCGGCGATCATGCCGAACCGCCACTCCTCGTTGAACTTTGCTTTTTTCAAAGCATCGCCCGCGATCAGCAGTTCTTCTCTGGAAAGGTTGGAATTTTTAAAACAAAGAATGTCGAAAGGACGGAAATGTGCGGCATCCCTAAGATCCTTATCCGCAGGATGCGAGATCTCGGAGAAATTACCGGTGTCCGTCATCAGACCGTAGTAAAGAGCCGTCGCGAGGTCTTCATCTTCATTGATGTCAAACCCTTCGGCCTGCAGCATCTCAAAGAGCACCGTCGCGCAGGAGCCGTAATTACTGTGTACTTCATTCAGTTCGGGTAATTGTGAAGATACCTGATGATGATCGATGACTGCGACGTGCTCCGCTTCAAAACGCATCGCATTGCTCTCTCCGTACTGGCAGTCAACCATGACCAGCAGTTCCGGCTTCTCGAGCTCTTTGACGTATTCCGCGGGAATGTGCAGATTCTCCATCATCAGAAGCAGATTGCTTTTCTGCACTTCGGAAAAACCGCCGTAAACAAAGCGGGCGGTCTTTCCTTCCCGCTCCAGATACTTCAGCACGGCAAACCCGCTGGCCAGCGCATCCGCATCCGGATTATTGTGACATTGCACCACGATATCGCGGTACGCTGTCAGTTCCCGTAATCGCATTTTTTCGTCCCCTCAGCTGTTCCTAAACGGCTCCGCGTTTTCGCGGACAAACACGCTATATTATAGTGCATCGGGGACTTTTTCGTCAATCAGTTGATGTGGCTGATCCCGTCGGGCTCTGCGGTCTCGATGATCTTCTCCCTGCATAATGCCGCAAGCAGTTCCTTCAGTTCCGCCTCATCCTTTGCCGGCACGTCCAGCGCCAGTGCGTACATATCCGTTCCGTCATAATCATAGCGGATCGAAAGCCCGTACTTCGCAGCCAGCTTTTCGACTGCCTCTTTCGCCGTTCCGGGCACGACCGAAACGAGGATCGTTGCATTCGATACTTCGCTCCCGCCGTAAAGAAGGATCCCTTCCCTTACCGCATCCTGTCCGCCGTCACCGGCTGCGCCCTGTCCCGAGCCTGCAGCCTCTGCCGTATCATCGTCACACACATCTGCTCCGGGAGCAGGTGCCTCATTATCCGATTCTTCCGCTTCCATGGCTGCCGTGAACTCTTCCTTGCCGGATGCATTTGATGAATATGTCGCATTTTGTTCGGCTGTTCTGTCAGTCTTTTCCCCTCCGGCGAGCGACAGGATCTCGTCAAGGTCCTCCGCTTCCGGGGCCTCCGCCGCTGCCATGCTGTCCGTTGCTGCCTCGCTCTGCGCGCTGCTTTCGGCCGCATCATTCGACGCGAAGTCTGCTGCCGCGGCAGGTTCTGCCGCCTTCATCGATTCCGAGGTTGCCGTCGATGCATTCCTTGCACCGTTCAGGACCGGGATCGCGACCAGGAAACAGATCGCCGCAGCTGCCGCTACACCCGCATAGGGCTGCCAGCGGAACTTCCGGATCTTCGGAGACTGCTGTGCCTGTTCCGGCTCTGCCGTGATCACCGGAGTGGCTGCCCCGGCTTTTGCTTTCTCTTCCGTTACGGCTTCCGGCTTAACTTCCGCCGTAACTTCCGTCGCTTCTTCCTTCGTCGTTTCCGCTTTTGCTGCTTCCGCTTTTTCGTCGATCTTCGCTTCGATCCGGCTCCAGAGATCCGGCACGTCGGCGCGGATCATATCGATATATTCGCTTGCAAAATCATTCTGCCGCATATCCGCACCTCCTTATCTTTTTGATCGCTTCCCGGTAACGCCAGGTCACCGTCCCCATCGGGATCCCGAGCGTATCCGAGATCTCCTGAAAGGTCATATCCGACAATATCTTCATATCTATGATCTGCCGCTCCGCAGGTTTTAACAGCGCCAGGACTTCTTCGATCGTCCGGCTGCCGAGCACTTCTTTCTCCACAGGAGATTCCTCATCCGTCTGGGCCGAGACCACGGTCATCCCGCTCCCGCCGTCCTCCTCGTCCCGCCTGGAGATCCTTCCTCCCGTGTCGGTTTCCGCTCCTGCGAGATCATCGACCAGGATCTCACGTCCGCGCTTTCGCAGGTGATCAATCGCCATGTTTCTCGCGATCGTAGCAAGATACCCTTTGTGTCCCTGCCCGGGGCGGTAACGGTCCGCCGTCTCCCAGATGCGCAGGAAAACATCGGTACTCACGTCCTCCGCATCCTCTTTGTTCTGCAGGATGCCGAAGACCACCGTGTACAGATAGGGCAGGTACGCTTCGTAGATCTCTTTGAGCGCCTGCTTATCGCCTGCCGCCGCTTTTTGCATGCATGCGGCAAATTGTTCTTCTGTCACAGGATGTCCTTTCTGCTCTCCCGTTCTGACATAGATACGGAACAGCCGGTTTTGTTTTATGGTAATTTCTACAAAAAAATGCTATACTCCAGATACCGCACCATTATACGACAACGGAGCGATTTTTGTAAAGGAAGGACGGCAAACAGCAATGGAGATCGAGAGAAAGTTTCTGGTAAAGACCGTACCCGGAGATCTTTCGCAATATCCCTGCCGCCTCATCGAGCAGGGGTATCTCTGCACCGATCCGGTCGTCCGTGTCCGCCGGGACAACGACGACTATTATCTGACCTATAAGGGAAAAGGATTTCTCGCCCGCGAGGAAGCCAACCTCTCTCTGACGAAAGACGGCTACGAACACCTCCTGAAAAAAGCGGACGGGAACATCATCACCAAACGGCGCTATCTCATCCCGGTCCCGGAGAGTACGCTTACGATCGAGCTGGATCTTTTTGACCCTCCCTTTGCTCCGCTCATCCTGGCCGAGGTGGAATTTCCCTCCGTCGAAGAGGCAAAAAAATTCACGCCCCCCGACTGGTTCGGCAGGGACGTGACAGAAGAAAAAGAATATACCAACAGTTCTCTCAGCCGCAGATCCTTCTGATCAGAGATTCCTCCCGTAGAGTTCGCCCATCTCCCGGATCCGTTCCGCCAGCGCTTTCGTGCAGGCCTTCGGAGACATCCGCCAGTCCCAGTTGCCGCCCAGTGTCGAGGGCGTATTGATCCTGGCTTCGCTTCCCAGTTCCAGATAATCCTGCATCGGGATGATCGCCGTATCCGCCACCGAAGCCATGGCCAGACGGATGAGATCCCAGCCGATATGCTTTGCATTCTTTACATTCAGATAATCCCGCGTATACTTCTGATCCCTGCGCTTTAATGTCCGGTACCAGCCGAGCGCCGTATCATTGTCATGGGTGCCGGTATAGACGACACAGTTTTTATCATAATTATGCGGCAGGTAATCGTTATCCTCCGCGCTGTCAAATGCAAACTCCAGGATCTTCATCCCGGGGTATCCCGTTTTCTTCACAAGCTGCAATACGCTCGGCGTCAGCAGTCCGAGATCCTCTGCAATGATCTCCTTTTTTCCGAGCTTCTTCTTCATCGTATCAAAGAGTGCATAGCCCGGCCCCTTTTCCCAGTGACCGAACTCCGCGGTCGGATCGCCGTAGGGGATATTGTAATACTCGTCAAAGCCCCGGAAATGATCAATGCGGACGACATCATACATCTTAAAGCAGAAATCCAGACGTTCCATCCACCAGGCATACCCGGTCTCCTTATGATAATCCCAGTGGTAGAGCGGGTTGCCCCAGAGCTGTCCCGTAGCCGAAAAATAATCGGGAGGGCAGCCGGCAACGCCGGTGGGATAACCTTTTTTATCCAGGAGGAAAAGCTCCGGGTGCGACCAGGTATCCGCCCCGTCAAACGCCACATAGATCGGGATGTCCCCAATGATCCGGACGCCTTTCTCATTTGCGTATTGTTTCAGCGCGCTCCACTGTTTGAAGAACAGATACTGCATGAAGCGGTAACTGCCTGCCGTCTCGGCGATATCCGGATTACGCAGCGCTTCGCGAATCGCGTTTTTCCGGTGCAGCCTGAGGCCGTTCTCCCACTTGGTGTAGCACTTCCCTTTGAAATAAACTTTCAGTGCCATAAAGAGCGAGAAGTCATCGAGCCACGATGCGTTCTCGTTTACGAACTTTTTATAGGAAGGATCTTTTTCGATCCCGCTCCGGTCATAGGCCTTCCGGAAGAGCGTAAAACGGTTCCGGTACAACTTGTCATAGGAAACCTTTGCCGGGTCTTCCCCCCAGTCGATGCGCGTGCACTCGGCACGGGTCAGCCAGCCTGCTTCGATCAGCTCCTCAAGATCGATGAAATACGGATTCCCCGCAAAAGTCGAAAAGGTCTGGTACGGCGAATCCCCGAACCCGGTCATTCCCATCGGCAACACCTGCCAGTAGGACTGTCCCGCTTCCGCAAGAAAATCCACAAAGTCGTATGCTTCTTTGGAAAAGGCTCCGATCCCGTAGGCCGACGGCAGACTTGCTACCGGGAGTAATACACCGCTCTTTCTCATTTCGTACCTTCCTTATATCTCTATCCGCAGGTTCCGGTCCGAACGACCGGATATGCTCGCGAATATAGATTATAATAAACCTTTATCGATTCGTCAAATCAGTGGATGATCTCCTCGATCGTGGAGACCGTGCTGAACGTGCCTTTATTCCTTGCGATGATCTCCCGGATCTTCTGAACTTCGAAATAGTTCACATAGCAGATCAGTGTCTTGTTCTCTCCGGCGATCGCGCCGAAGGAATCAATGACCGTACAGGTCTTGTGCATCTCCTCTTTGATCGCTTTGATGATCTCATCCGGGTTCTTCGTGATGATGGTGATCTGTTTGATCGCTTCGAAGTGATCCGTGAAATGGTTGATGATCGAAGTTGCGACCACGTAGACGAGAAGGCTTAAGAGCGCCGCATTCCGATTGATGAGAAGGAATACCGCCAGATAAACGCAGGCGTTAAATCCCATAAGGATATAGGTAAGGCTGAAGTTCCTTCCTTTCTTTTCGTAAATGATCTTACTGATGATATTGGCAAAGATCTCCGAACCGTCGATGCAGCCGCCGTTCTTTAAGATGATCGCAAGTCCCGCGCCGAGGATCGCTCCGCCGAAGACCACCGCAAGAAAATGCTCCGTATTCAGTTCAAAGGGGATCTTTTCAAATACCGCAAGCCCGATCGTGTAAAATGCGCTGCCGATAAACGCTTTAAAACCGAAGCGTTTTCCGAGCATTAACGTACCCGCGATCAGAAACGGAAGAAAGATCAGCGCCACGCAAAGAGACAGGTTCACCCCCGTCAGTTTGTTGATGATGATTGCGATACCTGCAGTACCGTAATCGATCGCATCATTCGGGATCAGGATGCAGACGACGGAAAAACTCGCCAGCAGTGCTCCTGCTGTGATCATCAGCAGCGAGAAGGATTCTTCCAGGATCCTCTGCATTCCCCATTTCCCGAATTTCAGTGCTTCACTCATTTCTTTTTCTCCGATGCAGGTCTTTTATTTCAGTTTCCAGATGTCACGGTTGTAATCCGCGATCGTACGGTCGGAAGAAAAGTATCCGGCATTCGCGATATTGACCAGCATCATCTTCAGCCACTTCCTGCGGTTTTCATATGCGGCAAACGCTTTGTCCTTCACGCGGATATAATCCTTCAGATCGAGAAGCCCCATGAACCAGTCTTTGTTTACGATCTCATTGTAAAGACGCGTCAGGGATTCCTTATCGCCGGTCTTCATCGCCTGTGCACCGATGATGAAGTCCACCGCTTCTTTGATCACCGGATCCTTTTCATAGATCTTCTTCGCGTTGTACTTCGCATTGTAATTTTCACGAAGACGCAGCACCTCATCGGATTTCTTTCCGAAGATGAAGATGTTGTCATCACCGACGAGATCATGGATCTCGACATTCGCACCGTCATCGGTACCGAGCGTCACCGCACCGTTTAACATGAACTTCATGTTTCCGGTTCCGGATGCTTCCTGGCTGGCAAGCGAGATCTGTTCGGAAATATCGCAGGCCGGGATCAGACGCTCCGCGTAGGAAACATTGTAGTTCTCCACGAACACCACCTTCATGTAACGGTTCACCTTCGGATCATTATTTACGATCTCCTGCAGTACGAGCAGAAGGTGAATGATATCCTGCGCGATCACATAAGCGGGCGCCGCCTTTGCGCCGAAGATGAACGTGATCGGGCGCTGCGGCTTCTTTCCTTTCCGGATCTCCAGGTACTTATGGATGATGTAGAGCGCATTCATCTGCTGCCGTTTGTATTCATGCATGCGCTTGATCTGGATATCAAAGATCGAATCCGGATCGAGGACCACCTTCTCTTTTTTCTTAATGTACGCGCAGAGCTGTTCTTTCTTTTCGCGTTTGATCGCACCGAGCGCATCCAGCACTTTGGTATCGTTTTTGTAAGCGAGAAGTTTTTTCAGTTCGTCCGCATCTTTCTTATACCCCTCTCCGATCGTTTCACTCAAGTAAGCGGAAAGCTCATGGTTGCAGGAGAGCAGCCAGCGGCGGAACGTGATCCCGTTCGTTTTATTGTTGAACTTGTTTTTGTAGATCTTATAAAACGCATTCAGTTCCGTGTTCTTTAAGATCTCGGTATGAAGTGCGGCAACACCGTTGACGGAGAATCCGTAATGGATGTCCATATGCGCCATGTGCACACGCTTCTCGTCGTCGATGATCCATACCTCTTTTTTCTTCGGATACTTTGCGACGACGCGGCGGTTTAACTCTTCAATGATCGGAAGCAACTGCGGTACCGCTTTTTTCAAAAATGCGATCGGCCACTTTTCCAGCGCTTCCGCAAGGATCGTGTGATTCGTGTACGCACAGGTCTTGCTGACGACACGGATCGCTTCATCCATCGTAAATCCTTCCTGCTCCGTCAAGATCCGGATCAGTTCCGGGATCACCATGGACGGATGGGTATCATTGATCTGGATCACCGCATGACGGTTCAGTTCATGGAGGTCATATCCTTTTTCTTTCATCTCTTTTATGATCAGCTGCGCACCGCTCGATACCATGAAGTACTGCTGATACACGCGCAGGATCCGTCCCGCATCATCGGAGTCATCCGGATAAAGGAACAGCGTCAGATTGTTTTTGATCTTCGTTTTATCAAAACCAATCCCCTTTCCGACCAGAGATTCGTCGACGCTTTCCAGATCAAAGAGATGCAGTTTGTTTACGCCTCCTTTGTAACCGATGACATCCAGATCATAGAGACGCGACTTTACTTTCGTCTTTCCGAAACTCACGGTAAAGACCGTTCCGGTCTTTCGAAGCCAGGAGTTTTTGGTAATCCAGGTATCTTTTTCCGCACACTGTTTTTTCTTGCGGAAGACCTGACGGAAAAGTCCGTAATGATAATTTAATCCGATGCCCGCACCCGGAAGGTTCAGTGTGGCAACGGAATCGACAAAGCATGCAGCAAGACGTCCGAGTCCTCCGTTTCCGAGAGAGGGCTCGGGCTCGATCTCTTCGATCTTCGAAAGATCTTTGCCGACGACTGCAAGATCTTCCTTTAACGAATCGTAGATCCCTAAGTTGATCAGATTATTGGAGAGAAGTTTTCCGATCAGAAATTCCGCAGAGATGTAATAGATCTTTTTCTTACCTTTGATCTCAGGTTTTTTCTCGCTTTCATTTTTCACAAACAAAAGGAGCGCAGCGTAGAGTTCCTCATACGTGCACTCCTTTATCGTTTTTTTGTACAGCCGAAGCGCAAGCGCTTCGAGCTCACGGAAAGATCCGCTTACTTTTTTTTTGCGGTCGTAGCTTTCTTTGCAACCGGCTTCTTAGCAGTCGTTGCTTTCTTCGCGGTCGTTGCCTTCTTTGCAACCGGCTTCTTAACGGTCGTTGCCTTCTTCGCAGTCGTAGCTTTCTTTACAGCCGGCTTCTTAGCAGCGGTCGTCTTCTTTGCAGCCGTCGTTGCCTTCTTCGCGGTCGTTGCCTTCTTTGCAACCGGCTTCTTAGCAGCGGTCGTCTTCTTTGCAGCCGTCGTTGCCTTCTTCGCGGTCGTCGTCTTCTTTGCTGCCGTCGTTGTCTTCTTCGCCGTCGTAGCCTTCTTTGCAGCCGTCGTCGTCTTTGCAGCCGTCGTCTTCTTTGCTGCGGTCGTCGTCTTCTTTGCTGCTGCAGTCGTCTTCTTCGCCGTCGTCGTCTTCTTCGCTGCCGTCGTCTTTGCTGCCGGCTTCTTTGCTGCCGGCTTCTTTGCAGTCGTCGTCTTTGCTGCTGCCATGTTACTTCCCTCCGTTTGTTTTAAATGATAGTTGAGAAAATTTTTTTAAGCGTTATCGCTTAAACTTTTTTTATGTTACCCTAAATCCCTTATATTTGCAAGGTTTTTTTGTAATTTTTTTGTAACAATTTTTCATTGTTTCGTTGCAAGAAAAATTTAAAAGTCCGCAACTCCTTGTAAAACAAGGTGTTGCGGACTTTCGTTTTTTGTTTTTGATTTTTTAAAAACGTTTTTAATCGATCACGTTTTTGATGCCTTTGAAGCCGCTGACCCAGTAAATGTCGGAAACAACGCATCCTACTCTGGAGTTTGCTTCATGCACGACCTTACCGTCTCCGAGATAAAGTGCAACGTGCGAGCATCCGTTTCCGTATCCGTAGCAGACGATGTCACCCGGCTGTGCTTCTTCGAGACTGACGTAACGTCCGTTGCCATTCCACTGTCCGCTCGGTGTACGCGAGAGATAATAACCGAACTCACGATAGAGATAACAGGTGAATCCGGAACAGTCGGTTCCGTTTGCAAGACTCTGTCCGCCCATCACGTAACGGTTGCCGACATACTGCAATGCATAGTTGACCAGCTGCGAACGAAGTTCCGCATTCGAAGAATAGTTTCCTGCAGGAGGAGTAACGGTGATCGTAAAGTTTTCCGCAACCTGCGTTTCGCTCTGTGCGGCACGCTGTTCCTGTTCACGTTTTGCAGCAAGCTCTGCCGCTTCTTCTTCGAGAGACTTCGCACTGATGTACTCGTCTTCGATGCAGGTATATTCCTTTGCGATGAAACCGTTCTTGTCATCACTGTACTCAACACGGAGCCAGTCACCGAGATCTTCCACGACTCTGACACGTTCTCCGGAACCGAGGTAACCGATACGGTCCGATTCGATGTCCGCTTCGCAGCGAACATTTAAGATCGATGCCTGCACGACGGCATAATGCTGGATGTAATCATCGATGATGTCGATGAGATCTTCTCCGTATTTGAAATAATCCGATTTGATATATCCGTCAACACTACCGCTGACGACACGGAACCAGAGTCCGTCCGCTTCTTCGACTTCCTCCTGGATCTCGGCCACGGATCCGTCGTACATCTTTCCCACGACTTCGTAATCCGTTCCCGGACCGCTTCTTACATTTACATAAGCATTGCACTGTGCGATGGCGAGGTTTGCATATTCGCTGTCTGCGAAGACTTCCTCCTCCGTCACTTCCGGAAGCTCCGTGATCTCTGAAAGAGACACACCCGCTTCGGGAACGATCGCCGCTACCGTCGTTTTCACCGGTACCGCATCGACCCTGTCACTGAAGACCGACTCCGCACCTGCGACAGACAGTACGGTATTGATGTCCTCGACTCTTGTCGTCTGCGTCAGGGCACCGAGCTCGACGGTCACGCCCTCCGGATTTACTTCGGATGCAACAGACGGATAGGAACCCGCACCGATCCCGAAGATCCCGACGCTTAAGAGTGCAACGATCGGCGAAACCCGGGGGCTTACCCTGCCTGCGTTTTTATGCTGCTGAAAGTTTGTTTTATTTTCCATGTCCCCCATCATAAAGTTTTTTCGAAATAATTGCAATATCGCCCGATTTGTTGTATGATGTAGAGCGTCGGGAAAAATCCGTTATCTTGTGGTTGTTTCCCTGGCGGAATACTATATATTGTGGTTTACCGGGCGCAAAATTTTTACAAAAAAATTACGGAATTGTTACAAAATGTTACAGTTTTTCGGAGAATGCAGATGAATACCAGAAAGATCCTGTTTGCATCGGCCCTGACCTTTCTGCTGGCCGGATGCGGAAAAAAGAACAACCCGGACGAGCTTCCTTCCATGGAGCTGATCGGCGTGAGCGGCCCTTCCGCCGTTACCGTCAGTGAAAACGAAGTCCCCGAGGAACCGGAAGTCGTCTATGAACCGGTGCGTATCCACCTGCTGGCGATCGGCGATAACCTGCTGCATATGGGCATGGTCAACAGCGGACTGCAGGCGGACGGCTCCTACAACTTTGATTTTGAATTTGCTCCCCTCGCCGATTATCTCGCACTATCGGACATCGCGATCATCAACCAGGAGACCCCCCTTGCGGGCAACGAGCGTGGTTTCTCCGGTTATCCGAGCTTCAATTCCCCGACGGAAGTCGCCGACGCGGAAGTCAAAGCCGGCTTTAACGTGATCCTCGGCGCAACGAACCATGCTTTCGATCAGGGCACCGAAGGACTCGTCGCCTATGCGGACTATGTCACAAACAATTACCCGGACACGCTGATGTGCGGGATCCACGGCACCTGGGTCAATCCGAACTCCGCGGAAGGCGCAAGCGTATCTTCTAATAATACTGCACCTGGAAACAACCGCATCCGTCTGATGGAGATCAACGGTTACACCTTTGCGTTTCTGAATTATACCTACGGTACGAATCTGGAAAGCTACCCGAGCAGTCTCGAGGGACATCTCGATATGCTCTGTGCGTATGACGAATCGTCACGTATCATCGATTTCAACACGCTCAATCCCTATGTTGTCACGGACATACAGCAGGCGGATGAGCTCGCGGATATCGTCATCGTCTGCCCGCACTGGGGCATCGAATATCAGAACACGGAAAACGATACGCAGAGAAAGTTTGCGGAAGCGATGATCGATGCGGGCGCGGATCTCATCATCGGTGCACACCCCCATGTCGTGCAGCCGGTCAAATGGATCACGACGGCAGCCGGAAATGAAGGCCTCGTATACTATTCCCTCGGCAACTATGTTTCCACGCAGAAGCAGAAACGCTCGATGCTGGAGCTCATGGCCTGGGTGACCTTCGTCAACGAAGAGGACGGAAGCATCCGGCTCGTAAGGGAAGAAAGCGGTGCACTTCCGATCATCAACCAGTACAGTTACGGACCGCTTCGTTTTTCCAATATCTATACCGTGGATGAGTATACCGACGAACTCGGTGCATCCCACGGCATCGCAGCCTGGGGAGACGGCGCCCTTCACGCCGATGAGATGAATACCTGGTCCGATGAACTCCTGCAGGGCTGGCGCTTAACGCGCGCACAGATCCTCGGCGAGGAACCCTTCGGCTCCGATCCTGCCGCGGAAGATAAGACAACGGAAGAAGCGGATGCGCCCGCGAACGAGGCGGAAACAGACGTGGTAGAAGTGACAGTCCCCGGAGAAGATTAGAGTTCTTTTGCCAGGAAACGCAGATAGTCTGCCTCCGGAAGAGGCTTCGAATACAGATACCCCTGCAGATAATCGCAGCCGTTCTCGATCAGAAGATCCGCCATCTCGGCGGTCTCGATCCCCTCAACGACGATCTTTTTTCCGACTTCCTTAATCATGCGGATCGTGTTTTTCAGCACGGTCATCGACGGCTCATCATCCATCGCCTGCCAGAGGATCCCCTTGTCGATCTTGACGATATCGACCGGCAGCTTGATCAGATAGTCGATCGCCGCAAAGCCCGATCCGAAATCATCCAGCGAGAACGTCATCCCCTTGCTGTGAAGATTGGTGATCAGGGAATTCATGTTGTCGAGTCCGCTCTCCAGTTCCGCGGTCTCGGTGATCTCCAGATTGATCTGACGGAAATCCACACCATATTCCATCGCAACGCTGATCAGCTGGTTTGCCAGCTCCAGACGGTTGCACTGCTTCGGAGAAAGGTTGATCTCAACATAATGCACGCCGCGGGAAAGGATGTCATGCTCCTTGATGAAGCGGCAGACATCGCGGAAAACGTAGTCACCGATCTCGTGGATCCGTCCGTGTTTTTCCGCAACCGGGATGAACTCCTCCGGTCCGACAAAGCCGGCATGCTCATCCACTAAGCGGATCAGTGCTTCCGAGCAGGTGAAGCTGCCGGTGCGGATATCCAGGATCGGCTGATAGTACACCTTAAATCCGTTATTTTTGATCGCATTGTCAATGAGGCGGAGCACCTCTTTCTCCCGGCGGATCGGCTTGATCATCTCATCCGCATCCTGCGCGTTCAGCAGATGATCGGAGGCTCGGTCGGCCGCGAGCGAAGCAAGCTCCGTCATCTCGAATCCCTCGATGTTTGCACCGTTGGTTCGCACGAAAGAAATGATCGGCTCCACGGAAACGGCGATCTCGTCATCATCCACTTCCATCATGAATACGGCTTCGAAACACTTGCGGATCTCATTGCGAAGGGTATTGATGTTTGTCGATACAGGCTTCAGGATCGCAAAACAGTTGATGTCGACACAGTAAGCCGATTTTCCGAACTCGCGGCAGATCCGCTCCGCGATCTTTTCCGCCAGATCGTCGATCCCGAGACGTCCCAGCGACTGCTTGATATTTTCAAACTCGCCCAGCTTGATGATGGCGAGAAGATACTTCTCCTTTTTGTAACGGAAGGTATCGATGGTCTTGATGAACGCCCGCCGGTTATAGCAAAGCGTATCGCCATGCAGATAATATGCCTGATTCTCGAATGCAGTGTAGACAAAGAACAGCACCATCGCACAGACGAAGTCACTGATGACCAGCGAGGGATGTGCGACCTGAAAGATGACTGCGACCAGGACACCCAGCGTAAAGATGTTGACGGAAAGCACCTGATAGACATTGAACATCTTGCGCTTCATGACAAAGATCGCATTGGCGATCGCAACCGGAATGAATGCCGTCACGTAAAGCGAGATCATCAGCGGACCGTGGGTATACTGCTTCGCCTCATCAAAGAAGATGATCTGATGTGTCAGGTGGGTCGTGAAGATAACCGCGGCATCGTAGAGGAGGATCAATGCCGAGATGGCGGCGATCAGCTTCCGTATGGATCCGATCTTGGTCTTGCTGTCGATGTATAGCAGGAACAGCACGGCCATCGCATTGAAGACAAACATGTAGATCTCATTGGAAAAATAGCAGAGCCACAACGGATAACGCTCCGGAAATGAGATCGTATAGAACGTGAAGACATCCAGGATCGAAGTCAGCAGATTGTTCAGCAGCATCAGGAAAAAGATGATGTTCGAGCGCATATTGTAGTTACGCTTCATAAAAAACATCACCAGCAGAAGTATGGTCGCTGCGGTCGAACAATAGCAGTATTCCGGACGATATAAGAGCATTCGGGCTTCTCCTTTGCTGCGAGAGGTACACTCTTTACCATTATATAAGAAAGCCGGAAGCGGTGCAATCGTTTTCTTTTCTTTCCCTATATGATATAGTAGTATACATGACGGGCCCCGGGAGCAGCCGGGACACGTATCCGAAAAATTACCGAACACACAAAGGAGGAGAACGGTATGGGATTATTTGACAAGGCAATGAGTGCGGTCAATGCGGTGAACCAGGCAGCGGGTGCTGTCGGAGACGCCATCGGCGGAGCGGGCGCCGGACTGCAGGGTGCATGGACGACGGACCGGAAGATCACATTGAAAGATCCCGCACCGGAGAGCCTCGATGAGCTGAAAGCCGCAGTCGATATCCATGATCCGGGCAGCGTTGCGGCATACTTTATCTACAGCGTATTCTGCCTGACCGCGGACTATGAGATCGGCATGAGCATGATGAAATATCTCTTTGCGGACTTAGAGCCCTTCGGCCGGGGATTCACCGAGGGCGGCAATTCCGGCAGGGCAGGCTGGGATCCGTACTTCAACGAGCGTCTGAAAGATGACGACTACCGCTGGCTGCCCCGGGCATATTTTGAGGGCTCTGTTGCCTCCAACGGTTTTCATCCCACGCAGCCTCTGGCCGTACAGCTTCACTACAACAAGCCGAACACCGAGGCGCTCAACGCACAGAGCCTGCAGCAGCTCGGCCGTCTGAACATCGTCTACTGGGTCAAGAGCAATGCGGCCGGAAATCAGGTCAACATCGAGCTCAGCCGCTTCGACGGCAGTGACCGCTGGTATGTCACCAAAGGTGCCGTCTCCGCAGCGATCTTTTATGATCAGAGAGCGGGACTTACCGCGGAAGCGAAGTCGAAACTCTGGACGTAATTGCAATCAAAAAACTCCCGGCCTGCGGTCTTCAAACCCGGCCGGGAGTTTTTTATTTTCCTCAGCCGCCTGCCGCGGTCTGATACAGCGTGTAGTAATAGGAATCTCCGCCGACGGTATAAGTGATCCTCATAAAGAGCGTGCCGTCTTCCGGATCGGTATAGAACAAAGCCTCATCCGAATCCACCCCGTTATCGAGAAGGATGGTCACGAGATTGTCCTTATCGTATTCCCAGGTGAACTCATCGGAGCTTCCGGAAAAGATGATCCTTCCCGTTCCTCCCTCGTCAAAGCGCACGATGGGCATCATGCTGATCGCCTCTCCCGCATCCACATCTACGGGAAAGAGTGCCTTCCATTCGCTTCCCGCGATACTCTCCTCATCCACGGATGCGTTCACCAGGCGGTCGCTGAAATAATCCGGCACCCCGTAGGTACCCGGTCCGCCTGCGATCCTCGTCCATTCGCAGTCAGAGAAGCATACGTTATACTGCTCGGCCCGGAAATGTGCCGTTTCGTTATCTCCGAAGAAACAGGTCTGAAAATCCAGCCAGCCGCCGTTCGGATCGCTGAAATCAAAACTGCCCGAGCCCAGGAAATCGCACTTCACAAAGCGCATCTGTTTTCCGGCATCCCAGGCATATACCGGAGCGGCTTCGCAGTCGTGGATCATCGTATCGTACACGCTCATATACCCGGTACCGGAGCAGGCATAGATCCCGTTGTAGCCGCAGCCGAAAATATTGCAGTGATAGATACTGACATCCCCGCACTCATAAAAGTCCAGCACGTCCGCACTGCAATCCGCGCCGTCCGTGTGTCCCATCATCAGTCCGTCGAGGACAATGTTATTGCAACCCGCAAAGCTGAAGAGCGTGGAATTTCTCGGGTCCGTTACGATCTGCACGTCAATGGGATACGGACTCAGCCCGCGGATCGTCAGGTTATCCACCCAGCCGATGTTGAGAGAATACCCGTCCATTACGGCAGAAACGGACAGCTCCGGATCGTGCTCATTGATCCAGGAGTAATCCCCGGCGACCTTTGTCAGATAATCGCTGATATTGTAGACGCCTGGCTTTACATAGATCGTGACATCCGAACGAATCGAATCCACAAGATCCGCGGTGTTGTCTACAATGACGCGGTTGTCATCCAGCCAGTAGCCGCCTTTGGTGATCTCCGGATCCTCAGCGGTTTCCTCGGCAGCTGCTTCACCCGCTTCTTCATCGTCTTCCTCATCCTCGTCTTCCTCATCCTCGTCCTCATCTTCTTCGTCGTCATCCTTCGAAGAATGGGAACGGGAAGAAGAATCGTCATCTCCCGATTTTCCGCAGGCTACAAGTGTTGCCGACGAAAGGAGTCCGATCAATAATGTTGCGATAAGTCGTTTCTTCATTGTTCCTCCAACTATTCTCTTACTACGCTTCGAAATGCGAAAGCACGCTCGACTTTATTATCAATCGATCAGCTGATCGACCGCCAGGTAGTACCAGGCGCCGACTTCGTTCCCGAGGTAGAGCCACATCATATCTTCCACGTTCGGATCGCTGTAGATCGTGACGTCCGCGATGACGTCGCCGTCCTCATCGTAGAGCGTTGCGGTGTAGTGACCGTCGCACTCCCAGGTAAAGGGAATGCTCTCTCGCTCCGCATCCCAGGAGCCGGTACCGTCATTCGAAAATACGAGGGTATCCTCCGGGAATCTCATCGTTGTGCCTTCGTCCTCGTCGACCACTTCGAACGCCTCCCAGAACGTATCTTTCAGGAAGCCCTCATCGAAGGGTGCGACCTTTACGCTGTCCGAATGGAACTCCGGGCCCGGATCATGCGGATACTCCGGATAGACCTCCATATCACCCCACTCACAGTTGACCGCATCCGTATCGCGGCGGTAGTAGAAGTTCTCCGACTCTTTCTCGCCAAAGGTGCAGTCATAGAAGTGCAGTTTCGAACTGCGCAGATCATCGAAGAAGCCGCCGCTCCTCGAGCCGGTCAGATTGCAGCGCACAAAGGTCCAGTCATAATCGTTGCTCAGGATGTTCAGCGGTCCGTAGGAACAGTCACGGATCGTGCAGTCATAGAGATGGAAATTACCGCTGTTCGCGTCCACGGCATCCGCGGAGCTGATCCCGTAGCAGCCGCAGCCGTAGAGATCCAGGTTGACCATCACCGCATTCTCGCAGCCTTCGAAACTCAGCACATCCCCGACGCATTCCCCGGTCATCGTATGTCCGATCGTCAGGTTTGAGAGCAGCAGGTTGTTACAGCCATGAAACGTAAGGACATTTGCATATCTGGGATCCGTGATGATCTCGGTATCCGCCGGATCGGAAGAACGTCCGATGATGGAAAGGTCGTTCATCTCATAAAGTTCCAGCTGAAGGCCGTCATAAACCCCGCTCATGACGATGTTTTCCGCGAGGGGGCAGCTGTCAAACTGTGACACATCCGCCGCTTCGTCCAGCGAGCTCAGATAATCGCTGATGTTATAAACCCCGGGCTCCAGTACGATATGTGCTCCCGGCTCGATCGCCGCGATCAGTCCCTCGACATCGTCCACAATGATGCAGCCGTCTTCCGAAGCAGCCGCAGAACCTGACTCACGCTCCTCGTCTTCATCTTCATCATCTTCTTCGTCCTCGTCTTCATCCTCATCATCGTCCTTCGACGAGCGGGAATGACGGGTGGACGAATCCTCCTCTTCCTTCTGACCGCAGCCTGCAAACACCGCTGCCGAAAGCAGTGAGCTAAGCAGCAATCCTACGATCCTTTTTTTCATATGTTCTCCCTCCTCCTGTCGTAAAGCAGCCTGCATTTCCGGAACCCTTTTTCCATCCATGCAGGCTGTACCATCATACTATACTTTTTTTATTTCTTCAACATCACGGTGCAAACCGTTTACGTCCGCGAAACATTACTGTACGTTCTTACCGCTGCCCGCATCCGCCGGAACATTCTTCGGCGCAGCTGCCGGAGCCGCATTCACGTTCTTCGGGGCTGCTGCCGGAGCCGCATTCACGTTGATGCCCTCGAGTCCCGATACGTTGATGTTCTTCGTCACCTTCGCATCGTAGGTGTTCGCCTTCATGATCTCAGTGAAATCCACGCCGGTCGCATCCGCCATCGTGTCAAAAACCTGCTTGATGACTACGGGCATGTTACCCGAGACCTGCGACATACCGTTCGCGCCTTCTCCGCCACCCGAGTAGATATTGACGCGGTCGATGGTCGAAAGCGGCTTTGCGACTTCTGCTGCCATCTGCGGCAGGATGTTGACCATCATCTCGATGACAGCGGCGCCGTTGTACTTCTTGTACGCCTCTGCCTTCTTTTCCATCGCTTCCGCTTCCGCAAGACCCTTTGCACGGATCGCTTCCGCTTCCGCGCGTCCCTTCGCGGTGATACCGGCTGCTTCCTGCTCTGCCGCATAACGTGCCGCGTCCGCCTTTGCCTTCTGTGCTTCCGCCGCCTTTTCCTGTTCGTACTTCTCTGCCTCTGCCTGGCGCTGACGCTGGACGAGCTTTGCTTCCGCATCCTTTTCCGCCTTGTACTTCTCGGCATCGGCCTGACGCTCGATCTGTGCGGAGAGTTCCTGCTGACGGACGATGACTTCCTTCTGTTTCAGTTCTGCCTCGCGCTCTGCTTTCGCGATCTGAACATTCACGGTCTGCGTCTCGATCGTCTTCGCCTGCTCCTGTTTCTGGATCTCGTACGCCGCATCCGCTTCCGCGCGCTTGATGTCCGCCTGTACTTTCAGTTCGGACTTGCGGATATCGAGTTCGTTATTCTTCTGTGCGATCTGCGTCTCTGCCGAGATCTGTGCGTCGTTCGCATCTTTTCTCGCGGATGCCTGTGCGACCGCGATCTCCTTTTCCGCATTCGCACGGGAGATCTCCGCGTTCTGGCGGATCGCTACCGTGTTTGCGATACCGAGGTTATCGATGACCCCGAGTCCGGCATCGTCGATGTTCTGGATATTGAAGGAGATGATCTCAAGACCCATCTTCGCCATATCCTGCGCCGCATTCTCCTGGACCATCGCCGCAAATGTCTTACGGTCGTTCATGATGTCGACGAGGCGCATCGCACCGATGATCTCACGCAGGTTACCTTCAAGCACGTTGACGACCATCGTATTGATATAGCCGGAATCCTTGTTCAGGAAGTTCTCCGCTGCCGCCTTGATAAGCTGCGGGGACGTACCGATCTTTACGATTGCCACGGAATCGACCATGATATTGATGTAGTCGAGCGTCGGGATCGTCTTGGATGTGCGTACGTCGACCGAGAGCATCTTTAAGGACAGCCGGTCGAGTCTCTGCAGGAACGGGATCCGGATCGAGCTTCGTCCGATGATGAACTTCGGCTCCTTCTTCAGACCCGAAATGATGACCGCCTGGTCCGTCGGTGCTTTGACATAGCCCATCGCGATGATAACGAGCAGTAGGATCACTCCGATCGCAACCGCTGCCACTACTACGATTTCGTCTTGTGTCATTTTCATATCCTCCTTTTGTTTTGGCTTTCAAACCTTCCCTATCATACCACATTCCGGCATACAATGACAATAAAAAAAGCGCTCCCGCTCGTTGCAGGAGCGCACTTTTTATGAGCGTTTCCGCTTTACTTCGTGCTTACGTTGTTCTCGTAATTGTAGGTTTCGATCTTGGAGGTGACCAGCTCGTTGAACATGGTATCCAGATCCGTATACCCGTCGAAGTATCTGGTCGCGGTCTCGTCTTTTCCGCGCCATCCCTTGTAGTCAACGATAAACTTGACATTGCTCCAGCCGTAGTTTCTGTTGTAGCCGCTTAAGTTGATCGACTCGGTACCGTCGTCCAGCTTCATCAGATCCGTCCAGGTAAATCCGTAGTAGTAATAGCAGCCATCCTCATTGTAATACGTCACATCGTCATAGGTATATCCCGGTCTGACGCTGACCTTGAATACCAGGGTCAGGATGTTCTTGCTTCCCCAGTTATCCGGATCCTTCGGGGTCAGGAAATAGTTTCCGACATAGGTCACGTTGTCCAGCTCGCTGTCGCTCCAGCCTGCCGCATCCGCCGTCAGGGCATCCGAAGCCTGTGCCACCATCTTGTCGATCGTATCCTCTGAGATATCCGCCGCACTTGCGATGTACTCCGGAAGTCCCGATACCGTATACTCCTGCTCGAGGACCGTCGGGAGCATGCCGAAATTCTCTACACAGTAGGTCGTGACATCATCCCCGTAATAGGAAGAGACCGTCACCGTTATCACATCTCCGTTGGAAAGACCGTTCGACTTATCCAGCTCGTATCTCAGGGAAAGGTCGTTCGACGTATTGTCTCTTACTTCAGCCACTCCGTTCGGTGCCGTGCCGGAGAACTCAAGAGTAAAGCCATCAAACGGATCAAACGCCTCTGCTTCCGTCAGGCCTTTTACCTTTTCCGTGATATCATCATAGGTAAGCTCAACCTTGAAACGCTCCTCGATCTCGTCGATATCCAGATCCCAGGTAAAGGTTACCTCATCGCCGTTGGAGAGCCCCTCGCTCCGGTCGAGTTCACCTTTTAAATACGTCGCCAGCATATCCGCCGCGGAGTTGTCGAGTCCGAGTTCCTTTGCCGCATCCTTCATATCGCGGCGCTCTTCCTCGCCCTCCTTCGTCAGACGGAGGCTGTCATCGTTATCCTTGACAAAATGCTTGTAATCAAACTCGATGCTCGCGGTACCGATGGTATCGTAGCCTTCGAAATTGATCTTCACATACTCATTCAGATCGATCTTTGTCTTCCCGCAGGCCGTCAGCATAAAAGCCATCATAACGCCTGCTGCCGTCAGCAACAGTTTCTTCTTCATCCCTTTTCTCCCTTTCCTTTTGCCTTGTGCGTTGCATGCGGAGGACTCCGCGATAATCAGTATGCTACCGCTTTTCCCCCTTCCGTGTCAAGCCTTTTTCCTTCCGAAATGCGATGCTTTTTTGCCGTCCGATCCGCTTTTTGTGTTTTCCAAATCCCGATTCTGTGTTATAATATGATCGGTGTCGCGCAGAACTGATCTTTGCGCGCGAATCTTCAAAAACGGGATTATGATGTATGTCTGATGAAAAGATCTTCCAGATCGGTGTGATGATCGGGAATGTCCACACGCAGCATCCGATGGAGCTGATCCGCGGGATCAGCAAGGCGGCGGCAAGCGAAAACGTCAATATCACCTTTTTTGTCGGTGCCCAGGGGAACGCACTGGACTTCTGGAACGCGGACGAAAACGAACTTTCTTCCTATAATTATCAGTATAACACCCTTTATGACTATTCCCAGATCGCAGGGCTGGATGCCCTCATCATTTCCTACGGGACGCTCTGCATCTATCTGGACAAAGATAACCGGGAATCCTTCGCGGCAAAATACCGCAGCGTCCCGCTGGTCATCCTCGAGGAATACGACGAGGCATCCTGCGACAGTTTCATCATCAGTGACAATTACGCCAGCATGTACAACATCATGGAGCATCTGCTCTCGGTACACGGCTATAAAAAGATCCTTTACTTAAGCGGACCGAAGAACAATACCGACTCAAACGAACGGGAACGTGCCTACCGTGCCGCGATGAGCGCCTACGCTTATCCTGTCACGGAGGAAATGGTGGAGTACGGTGATTACTCCTCCGACGTGGACGACCTCGTCGAACGCCTGCTGGATCACAACCCGGGCGCCGAAGCGATCGTCGCAGCCAATGACGAGATGGCCGTGAGCGTTTACCGTGTGCTCCGCTCCCGCGGACTGACCCCCGGAAAGGACATCGCGGTGACCGGCTATGACGATGTGGACTATGCCCAGCGTATGGATCCGCCGCTGACGACCGCGAACCAGGACGGACTGGACATGGGCTATCGGGCACTCAAGTGTGCTGTTTCCCTCTGCCGTGATCCGAAGCCGGTAAAGATGAAGCTCCCGGCGAAGTTCCTGCTGCGCCAGTCCTGCGGCTGCATGGCCGAGCACGCCTCCGCCTCCTGGGGGCTGACAGATCTGCTGCACCGGATCGAAAACAGCAGTGACAAGAAAGCGATCAAAGATGCCGTCACAGTCGCCGCATCGGACTCTTTCCTGAGCATCGCCACGGAAGCGGAAAAGGAACACGGGAAGGAATATTTCACTTTCCTGATCGATATGCTCCTGCCGGGGATCGAAAACGGCACTGCCCCGAGGACCGGCGAACTGATGGAAAAAGTCTTAAACAAGATCAAGAAGCTCTGCGGCAGCGACGGGATGGGGACTCTGGATTTCTCCGGCTTTACCCGCAGCTTCCATCAGGTCATGCAGTATTTTATGGAAAAAACACGGGATCCCGGACTGCTCGTAAAGATCGGTCGGATCATGGAGATCACGGACGCGTACCTCACCTCCTATGTCATGCGCAGCAGTGAGGACCGCATCATGATGCTGCAGAATAAAAGCTGGGAAGCACCTTCCACGATCCTGTACATGATCGAAAAGGTCGATGACGAAAAAGCCTTTAACCGCCTGGCACTGGAAAACGTCATCTCCCAGGGAGCCAAGCGCGCCTATCTGTATTTCCTGAAAAAACCGCTCAAATGCGACCGGGACACGGCTTTTTCCTGTCCGGACAAGCTGGAGCTGGTGGCCGAATATGACGGGGACGAGGTAAAGGTCTACGGCAAAAAGGAACGCCCCTTCATCACCAAAAAAGAGGGCTTCGCATCCCGCTATCCCTCTTCCCCGAGCCATACTTACGTGGCCTTCATCATCTTCGCAAGGGCGTACCAGTACGGGATCATGCTCTGCGAAATCGATGCGCAGTCCATCGGACTTTTATACAGTTCGGCGCTCCAGATCAGCACCGCAAAATCCTACATGCAGATCAACCAGCGTGAAAAGGAAGCGAAGCGCCAGCTCTGCGATACCCTGAAGGAATTAAAAGACAAGAACCAGATCCTGGGCTTTGTCTCGTCCACGGACGAGCTGACCGGACTTTATAACCGGCGCGGCTTCATGGAGAACGCCGTGATGCAGATCAATTCCCACACCGGACTGACCGCTGCCATCTTTTTCTCCGATCTGGATCACTTAAAGCAGATCAACGACACCTTCGGACACGGCGACGGGGACTTTGCCCTGAAGAATGCTTCCGCGATCCTGAAAGAAACCGTCACCGCATTCGGAAAAGAAAGCGCCGTCTGCGGGCGGACCGGCGGAGACGAGTTCGTTTCCTTCATAATACTCGAGCGTGAGTCCGACAAGGATAAAATATTGAAAGAACTGAAGGAACGCTGCCGGAAATTTAACGAAGCATCGGACAAGCCGTACTATGTCGAGTTCTCCACCGGCTGCATCACCTTCACCTGTTCCGACAACTACTCGTTCGCCGAGCTGACCGGTCAGGCCGATTCCTGTCTCTACGAAGCAAAAAAGAGCCGGCGAAAGAGCGTCCTAAAGAACGGAGAGCGGACATGATCGAGATCAAAGACAAAGACAGACCCCTTTTCCTCCTGCAGACCGCCCATACGACCTACGCGATGAAGGTCATGGAGAACGGACAGCTGGAACACCTCTACTACGGCACGGCGATCGGCCTTGACGGCAGCGACGGTCTGCTGCAGGATCACGCTTACCCCGTCGGAAGCTTATACAATGAAGAGATCAGGACCATCAGCCCGGAGGATACGCGCTATGAGCTCTCATCGGCCGGAAAGGGAGATCTGCGCGAACCCATGATCGGTGTCTCCTATGCGGACGGTTTCCGTACACCGGACTTTGTCTATCAGGGCTATGAGATCCTCCCCGGAAAACCGGAACTCGACGGACTTCCCTCCTCCTACGGAAACGAGCAGGAAGTCGAAACGCTGTGCCTTACATTCAAAGACAGAAACAGCGCCCTCGTATTGAAAATGCATTACAGCGTCTTTGCTGCGCGGGACGTGATCACGAGAAGTCTCGCCGTCACGAACACGGGTGATACGGACGTTACCCTCACCAGAGCCTTCAGCGCCCAGCTGGATCTGGACGCGGATACTTACACCTTCCACAGTTTTAACGGCTCCTGGGGAAGGGAGATGAAACATTCAAAGATCCCCGTAAAAGCCGGAAAGATCGTGAACGATACGAGGACCGGCAACAGTTCCAACCGCGCCAATCCTTTTATCATGATCTCACGTGAAGAGACCTGCGAAGATCACGGGGACTGCTACGGCTTTCACCTCGTCTACAGCGGAAACCACGCAGAGATCGCGGAACGCTCCCCCTACGGGAAGGTCCGGGTACTGACCGGGATCTCGCCGGAAGATTTTGCCTGGCTCCTGAACCCTTCCGAAAGCTTTACCACACCGGAGGCGATCCTCTGCTTTTCGGACCTGGGCTTCGGCGAACTGAGCCGCCGTCTCCATACCTTCCTCCGGGAACATATCGTCCGCGGTCCCTGGCAGCATAAAGAGCGCCCCGTCGTCCTAAACAGCTGGGAGGCTTCGTACTTCGATATCAGTGAGACGAAACTCTTCCGCCTCGCCCGGGTGGCGAAGTCGGTCGGGATCGAACTCTTCGTGATGGATGACGGCTGGTTCGGACACCGGGATGACGATACCAGTTCCCTCGGCGACTGGGTGGCTCATCCGAAGAAACTCCCCGGAGGTCTCCGGGGTCTCTCCGACAAGATCCGTTCCCTTGGGCTCGAGTTCGGTGTCTGGGTGGAGCCGGAGATGGTGAGCGAGGACAGCGGTCTGTACCGGACCCATCCCGACTGGGCCATGCGGCATCCTTCACACGAACATTCCTTCGGAAGACACCAGATGATCCTTGATTTCTGCAACCCGGATGTGCAAAATAATATTATAAAGCAAATGTCGGAAGTTATTTCTTCCTCAAATGCGTCCTATATTAAGTGGGATATGAACCGGAACTTTACGGATGTGTACTCCCCGTACCTGCCTCCGGCCCGTCAGAAAGAGACCGCCCACCGCTACATGCTCGGGCTCTACCGCGTCCTGAAGGAACTGACGAGTGCTTTCCCCGAGGTTCTTTTCGAGGGCTGTGCCTCGGGCGGAAACCGCTTCGATCCCGGGATGCTCTGCTTCTTCCCTCAGATCTGGGCCAGCGACGATACAGATGCAATGGAACGCGTGGAGATCCAGAACGGCTACAGCTACGGTTACCCCTTAAGCTGCGTCTCGGCGCACATCTCGGACGTCCCGAACCACCAGACCACCCGCCGCACACCGCTCGCGACACGTTTCGCCGTAGCGGCCGCCGGGATCCTCGGCTACGAATGCAATCTGTGTGAACTCGGCAGTGACGAGCTGGACGTGATCCGTTCGCAGATCACGCTGTATAAAGAATGGAGACAGATGCTGCAGTTCGGAGACTATTACCGCGGGAAGATGTGGTCGGAATCCGGAGAGTTCAGCCTGCTCGCTGCCGGCACCGGCTCCGATGCTTCGTGGACCATCGTCTCTCCGGATAAGAAAAAAGCAGTTGCCACGGAAGTGCAGCTGCTCACGTGTCCGAATATCCACACGCTCATCCACCGGCCGAAGGGTCTGGACCCGTCCCTGACCTACCACATGAGCGCGTACCGTTTCCGTTATCCGAAAAAGGATCTTAGCTGTTATTTCAATGAAGACAACCCGCTCCGGAGCCGGATCTCGAAACTGGCAAAGGAAGCCACGGCGGAGCCGGAGGAGCATACGCTTCGCGGCGATATGCTGATGCATGCCGGCGTCTGTGTCCGTCCTGCCGGCGGCGGCCTCAGCACCGATGAAAACCAGCGTTTCTTCCCGGATTTCGCATCACGGATGTATTTCTACGAAGCTTAAAGACTCTACTCCCCTTCCGGGTGGAGCCTGGAACGCAGCTGTGCCTTCTTTTTATTAAAAAGGTGCATAGGCTTTTTGACCACATCCAGCGCGACCTTGATCTGCATCGCATCCTTCAGCTTCTTCTGATAGCTGCGGCCGATGTAGACCATGTTGCGGCGCTTTGCCTCGGATAGATCCTGGTCGAAGATGTTCCGGAGGAACGCATCCGCATAATCCTCTTTTAAGTACTTCGCGGCAAGGGAATCTTCCGTTGCGATCGGCGCTTTGATCATGCGCAGATATTCATCATCATTTTCCCAGACCTCACGGATCCGGTCGATCATGGACGGGATATCCGGGTAATCCATGCAGTTAATGAACGAGTCCGGATTAAACTCTGCCGCCACATCGGGGTTCCCCCAGTAGATCGGGATCGTATCCCCCGCAAAGGCCTGCAGGATCTTCTCCGTCGTATATCCCCGCATCGAGGAATTCTCAAATGAAAGAGTCAGGCGGTATTCCTTTTCGAAAGCGATCTTGTCCTTCACCGGACCGCCCACGTTGTTGCGGAACTTTCCGCCGGAATCCACGGTCTTGTACTTGCAGAGCTCGCGGTACATCTCGTCCCTAAGCGTCGCCGCATCCGGATTGGAAACGACCCGGTTGCAGAACTTCTTCTTCGACAGATAATATTCGTCACTGAAGGTGTGCTTTTTCAGCGCCAGTTCCACATCCTTCGTATAGAACGCATACAGCGGAAAGCGGAGATACCGGTCATCGAAATCGATGTAATGGAAGCCCATCCCGTAATCGTAGAGATTAAAATCCGGGATGATGTTTTCCCCGGTGAAAAAGATCTTGACGCAGTCCGCATACTTTAAATGCTTATCAGAAAAGACCGAACAGAAGACATAGTCCGGCTGATCCGAGAGCTCGACCTCATAATACTTCCGCAGACGGTTGATAAATATATTATCCATCTTCGAAAAATCGGGCCAGAAATCAATGAAGTTGATCTTTATCTTTTTCATAAATTATCATCACCTATATTCCATGTTCCTGCAGTACTCTGCCTTCCTCCCAAAACTCAAGCTCTATGCCATTTTTTTCTATGTCAACACACTCAACCGTTGTCCATTCAGACCCATTTCGGGAACCTCTGACCGTTGCATCCCACCTTCCGTCCACCCGGTGCAGTTCAAACACTATTTCCCATTTTTCATGTTCCTCGGAATAAGCTCTGTCGAAATGAATCCTCGGATATACCTTAATCCCTTCCCCGTATATCTTGAAAACATATGTGTACCAGCCATATGTACCCTTATTTTTGAAACAAATACCATTTCCCGCGCGCTTACAGTTCACTTCAACGTTTTTCCGGCTTTCACTTGCATAATACGGATCTAAATCCCATGTGCATTCCACCATATCTTCGATCTGAAACTCATCGCTTGAAACGGAGGCCCGACCTGTCATCATATGATCATTCAAAAAAAGCAGTTGAATAACAACAATAAACAGTATCACAACGATTAACACAATGATTAAGATTCTTTTATTCCTCAACACCATCTGATTCATAAAAATCACCATCAGAGATATCACCTGCCGCATACGGCACAAGAGGTCGGAAAGAGGATATCATCAGCACCGTTGTCATAAATCTCGCAATTTTTTCATTGTTTCATTCTTCATTAACCCGCCTCCCCATCAATTGATATTCCAAATATCCAATAGTTCCGCGACCCCCATGATTCTAACACACTTCCCTGTCATTTAGCAACGAAACGGGAAAATATCGGATCCGGCAGATTCGGATCGGACTGCATGCGATTTTTTACGCGATATCCTCCGGCCTGCAGTGCAATACGGATGCGAGAGCAGTCACGCTTTGAAACGATGCCTTCCGGATATCCTTTCCGCCGATCTCATACTGCTGAAGGGTGCGCAGGTTTACTCCGGAGGCTTCCGCCAGTTCGGACTGCGTCATGCCGATCTGCTTCCGGTAGGCCTGCAGCCGCGTGATCATCCTTTTGGAGTGATACAGCTGCCCGATCGATTCCATCGCCCGCTCTTCCGATGCCGTATGAAGCGCCGGATACAGGGCGTTCAGATCAGATGCGGTGATCACAGAAAAAATCATCCGAAACGGCAGATTTGTCTTCCACTGATAAAATGCAGATATATAGCCGATCCAGTAGGATGCATCGGCATCGTACCGGGTAAGAGCGGGCGCATCCCCCCTAACCTCAAACCCGCATTTCCCCAAAACATTAAGATACAGTTCCGTCCCCGACATTCCGCTCACAACTCCCGGGTCACCGATCTGAAATCGCTCCGCATACCCACTGACGATAAAATACCGGATCGCGGTATCCGGATCAGTATCATTTCCGTAAAATGCATATTCCGTCATTTCTCCGAGGTTATTCATTGCATCCGAGAGATAGATTTCATCATAAGCGCAATTCATCGGCTGTCATCTCCTTTTTCATGATATCTCTGATATAGATCCCGTTTTCGGTATCCTCTTCCAGCAGACGGTAAAACCCGTCTCTGGCCCTCCGATCCCTCTCCATCCTTCGGGGAAAGCAGATCCCGCCGTCTGCCACGGCTGCATCCAGAAAGCGGATCGCCTCAAAACTCCGCCGGCTCTTCAGACAGACCTGCCTTCCGAGATCCCCGAGTTTTACGGCAAGCGACAGCTGCTCCAGCGAAATCGTGTTTGCAAGAAACGCTCTTGTATAAGTAAAATATGAATCATCTGCGCGATACCCTTCGATCAGATCATATCCCGTTATGTCCGGCGCAAACGATCGCACTATGTATTCCGCCCCTTTTTTTTCGATCGGCGATCCGTACCGAACGATCCTGTTGCTTACCAGCAGTGCGATCCAGGATATCATGTCTTTTTCTTCCAGATGCAGTACCCGCAGATGTGCAGTATCCAGCTCATATCGGTTGGTAAAACCTCCGCTCTCATCCTGACATGCCCATTCGTCTGCCAGGGTGGCGTCTTCCGTACAATAAAACCCCTGCCCGTAATCATTATGGACCTTTCCGTATCCGAATACCGGTTTCCCGACGACGTTCTTCGAACCATGATACAGGATCATCCCTGCTTCCCCTTTCTTGACGTGACTACTTCTGTAGAAGTACCATGATTATATGAGATATAAAACCAGATTGTCAAGCGGCAGACCGCCACACCGGCACACGTTTTCCGTTGTCAGACCGTAAGACGCTGTGCTATACTTTAATTCCAAGCTTCTCATCTTCCGTCACCGAAAGGAGGCTGCCATGAAGAGTCGTGAACTGTCCGAACAGATCAAACAGGGCGAACTGTCCGCCCGATTTCAGGAGATCTGCGCCGATGCGGCGCTTGCAAAACGTCAGCCGAAACGATACCGGAACGCCATTGCGGCATTCGAACACTCCTACGGGGAGGCGGATGTCAGCATCTTTTCCGCTCCCGGCCGTACGGAGATCGGCGGCAATCATACGGATCACCAGCGCGGCGAGGTCCTGGCCGCAGCCATCAACCGGGATGCCATCGCGGTCGTAAAAAAGACCGGCGGCAACGAAGTCCGTATCATTTCCGGCAGCCGTCCGGAGGTCCGGGTCGGTACCGGAGACCTGTCGATGAAGATCAAAGAGGAGGGGACGACGACCGCCCTGGTCCGCGGCGTGCTCGCCGGCATACAGAAAAAAGGCTATCAGGTCGGCGGCTTTGACGCCTATGTCACGAGCGATGTCCTGATCGGCGCCGGTCTTTCCTCTTCTGCAGCTTTTGAGACCCTGATCGGAACGATCGAATCCGAACTGTATAACGACGGCAGGATCTCCCCCGGGAAGATCGCCATGATCGGCCGGTATGCGGAAAACATCTATTTCGGAAAGCCCTGCGGACTCATGGATCAGATGGCCTGCTCCGTGGGAGCGCTGGTCCATATCGATTTCCGGGATCCGGAGAAACCGGTGGTCGGGAAACCGGATCCGACGCCTCTGTCCGACGCCTACGCGCTCTGTATCACGGATACCGGCGGCTCCCATGCGGATCTGACCCCTGACTATGCCGCCATCCCGGCGGAAATGCGCTCCGTCGCCGCACACTTCGGAAAAGAAGTCCTGCGGGAAGTCAGTGAGGGCCTGATCCTGGAAAACATAAATGAGCTCCGGGAGAAGAACGGCGACCGCGCCGTACTCCGTGCCCTGCATTTTTATGAAGAGAATAAACGGGTACGCCGGGAGACGGAGGCGTTAAAAAACGGGGATGTTGGGGCGTTTCTCGCCGAAGTCCGCGCATCCGGCGCTTCCTCTTTTCAGTATCTGCAGAATGTCAGCACGATGCGTGATCCAAGAGAGCAGAGCATGGCACTCGCACTGATGCTCTCGGAACATTTCCTCGGAAAAGAGGGGGCATCGCGCGTCCACGGCGGCGGATTTGCGGGAACGATCCAGGCGTGGGTCCCTGCGGAACAGGCCGCTTCCTATCAGAAAAAGATGAATGCCTGCCTCGGAGAAAACGCCTGCCAGATCCTGCAGATCAGAAAATACGGCGGGATCCGGGTGATCTGAAAAACGTAAGAAACATTCAAACGAAAACAAATAAAAAACCGCCTCCGTACGGACAATGTCATTAAGTTAAGCTGGCAAAACAAGGATCTCTATATCAGAAATGGTATAGGGGTCTTTTTTTTTTTATAAAAAATACTTGACACGAGTGGCAAAATGTGCGGCCGCTTTCGCTACTGATTGAATAGAGAGGTAGCGAAAGCGGCCCTTGTAATTAGCAAAGAGTTAATTGCAAGGAGGTGCTTA
>Ga0310694_10000824_pt1 | contig 38660 bp, 31 predicted proteins | sample 174DNAGHGhighgp2_FD_203884 | JGI IMG/M metagenome (GOLD analysis project Ga0310694, IMG submission 203884) | Sheep rumen microbial communities from Palmerston North, Manawatu-Wanganui, New Zealand - 1742 DNA GHGhigh gp2 (v2) (version 2) | ecosystem: Host-associated > Mammals > Digestive system... | reverse complement strand
AGAATTAATAGTTGAACTAATTAGGAAAAAATTTCCTACCTTTGCAGCCGAAATCGCCGAAACCAAGACGAATTCGGTCCATTATTTTGTAAGAAATAAGTAATCACAATATGGCTAAGAAAGAAATTAAAGAAGTTGCCGAGGTGGCCGAAGCCGCTGAGGTTAAAGAAGTTAAGGAAACCAAGAAGGCTGCAAAAAAAACTACAAAATCCATTGTCGAATCCGAAGAGAAGGACGAGGCCGTTGAGGAAAAGAAGGCTAAGAAGTCGACAAAGAAAACTGCAGTTGCAGAACCCCAACCTGAGGTAGTAGAGGAAGCTCCAGTCGAGAAGGAAGAAACTCCTGCCGTGGTGGAAGCAGCTCCCAAACCTGAGGTGGATCCTGTTGAAGTGAGCGTTGAGCAGAAGTTGGTGGCTCTTTATACCTTGCAGCAGGTCGACTCCAAAATTGACGAGATTCGTGCCTATCGTGGCAATCTGCCTCTTGAAATTCAAGATATTGAGGATGAAATCGCTGGGTTGGAGACCCGTATTACCAACTTCAAGGAAGAAAGCAAGAAACATCAGAAGGATATCTCGGACTACAAGATTAAGATCAAGGAGACCGAGGCTCTGATCAAGAAATATGAGGACCAGCAGAACAATGTGCGCAACAACCGTGAATACGATTCACTGACTAAGGAAATTGAGTATCAACAACTTGATAACCAATTGTCGGAGAAGCGTATTAGAGAAATTACGGCTAAGGACAACGATGTGGCCTCCAAAGTGGCCGAGGCTCAATTGCGTCTCACCGAGCTGAAGACTTCACTGGATGAGAAGAAAGAGGAGCTTCAGTCGCTGGTGGAAGGCACTGAGAAGGAAGAGGAACAGTTGCTTCAGCGTTCGGCCGACTGCGAAAAGTTGGTCGAAGACCGTCTTCTTGTGGCCTATAAGCGCATCCGTAAGAATGCCCGTAATGGTCTTGCTGTGGTTGGCATCTTCGATGAGGCTTGTGGAGGTTGCTTCAACCGTATTCCTCCCCAACACCAATTGGACATCTGCACGCACAAGAAAATCATAGTGTGCGAGTATTGCGGCCGTATCCTTGTCGACAAGGGCATCATTGCACAATACAACGCATAAGCTGTGTGAATCTCAAACATAAGGCTGCTCGTTTCGGGCAGCCTTTTTTCGTTTAGAAGCGCACTTTGAGGGTAGCTGCTATAAGGTTCTTGATTTGTTTTTGTGTGACGGGCTCTATGCCCAACGCTCCAGCATCGTAAAGGGTGTGGTAGGATTTACCATAGGTCAGCTCGTAAGCGAAGTCGAAGGTGGTGTCGTCTGTCACGGGTACGCTGATGCCACATGAGGCTTTCTTAACACTACCGCCCGTTTCGCCGAGGCCGAAAGGACTGCCGTAATAGGCTGCACCTAATCTCAGATAGGATTTTCCTAGCAGCCATTCGCTACCCAGACGGAAGTTGAAGGTCTTTCCGTATGTGCCTTTGATGTCGTCGTTGACTGTACTGTAGTCATAGTCGCTGGCCTTGAAACGTGCTGCACCGTAGTTGGTGTATTCAGCATCGAGGCTGATCATGCCTTGATTTTCTACAACTAATGCCATACTTCCAACCCATTTCAGTGGACTGATGAAAGTGTATTCGTAGCTCGATTCGGGGCTGAGGCTTTTCCTCGTGATGCCCAGGATTTGCGATTCTGTCTCGGTTTGCCAGGTCTCATCGAAGCTGTAGAGTGTGGGCGAGTGGAAGGCTGCACCGATGCGGAGCCAGTGGGTAGCGTGGAAGATGAGACCTGCTTTCATGTTGACACCCCATCCGGTGCTGCTGAGGTCTTCCTGATAGTGCCATTGGTTGAATTCGGTGTTGGTGCCCTCAACGCGACTTTCTTGGAAAGTCCTAACGCCCCAACGTTTGATGTGCGCCAAGTCAACGCTCATGCCGAAGAATAGTCTGTCGAAGTAGTTGGCACTACCTGCAAAGGTCCAGGATTCGGAACGTCCATTGAACTCGTTCTCTTGACCTTGCCAGATGTTGCCTTGTGGAACAGGACTGCCGTAGTACTCTCCCATATCATCCTCATATAGGTCAACGAGATAGGTGCTCCAAGCAGGGTAGATGTCAAAGGGGAAATTATCGTGCAGGTCGTCGGGTGAGTAGCCATTCATTCGATCCAAATAAGAGTCAATCTTCGAACTGGTTGGATTGATGCCCTTGCTAAAGATATTCATGTTGAAGTCGTTAGTGCGGGTGAGGCCGATGCCAAACTGTGTGTAACGCAAGGGCCGGTAGTTGCTCCTTTGTTTTGTGCCAACATAACCTAGGTTGGGTATGGAGAGGCGCATTCTGTTGGCGCCGTTGGTAGTTTCATAATACGTGGAAGAAAGGTAGTTGTCCATCAGACTGAGGGTGGTGGTGAATTCGTTGCTGCGATAGATGCCCATGCCAGCTGGGTTGATGCTGACGGAGGTCATATCGCCTCCTACCGCACCCATGGCATTACCCATGCCTAAGGCTTTGGCGGTGCCTTGATAATAGGTCTGCGAGAACAGGCATGCATCGTCGGTACCTTGAGCAAATGCCGCGATGACAAAAAGGAGTGTTAGGATTGTAGTAAGTGTTCTTTTCATTGTCGACATGATAAAAAAAGACTACCTTGCTTTTCAATCTGCAAAGGTAGTCTTTTATTCTTATTGTACGTGGAGGAATTGGAAATTATCTTCTTCCGCCGCCGCCACGGCTTCCGCCACTTGAGCTATGACTGCTTGAGCTGTGGCTTGATGAGCTTGAACTGCGGCCCCCGCCACTGTAGCTGCTACCCGAGCTGCGGCTTGAGCTTGACGAGGAGCTGCCCCTGCTGTAGCTGCCTGATGAAGAGCTTCTCGATGAGGAAGAACTGCTTCTATTGTATGAAGAGCCACTGGAGGAGCTGGTGCTGTTGCCTCTGTTATAGCTGCCACTGTAGGAGCTCGAAGAGGAAGAATTCCTTGACGAGGATGACTGCGGGCGTACGTATTCGGAGCTGGAGCGTGATGTACGGCTGTTGCTGGGTGATGTGTAGCTCTGACGTTCGCTGCTTTGGCTAGTGCTGGTGTTACCTGAATTGGCAGGACGTTGAGTAACGGCGCTGCTACTGGTGCGACCGCTGGTCCCTGTTGTGGGGCGGCTTGCGCTCGTCGGTCTGTTACTCACCGTAGGACGGCTGGTGTTAGCTCGGCTTGAGCTGCTACCCACGCGAACCGAGGAAGAATTTCCCATTGATTGTGGACGTGACATGCTACCACCGCTTGTTATATTGCTGCGACCATTGTTGGGCAAGGCACGACTCATCGATCCACCAGTGGCACTGCCATGTCTGACGCTGGCAACATAGTTGCCGAAGCCGCTGCCACCACCCATTCCACCGTTGTGATGACCGCCGTGGTGACCATCCCAGTGGTGATGGTGATGATGATAGGGGTGATGCCAGCCCCAGTCGTAGGCCCAATAAGGATTGTGCCAGTAGGAGTAGTGGTACCACGAATAGCCCCAATAGGAGTAGGGATACCAAGAGTAGCCCCAATAGGGATCCCAACCCCAATAGGTTCTCCAGTAAGGGCGATAGCCCCAACCTACGTAAACGGTCGGGTAGTAGTCCCAATAGAAGGGATCATAGCTGTTGACGTAGATGTAGGTGTCACCGCCAGAGCTTGTGTAATAGTCGTCATAGTAGTCTCTATTGGAGGAGGCTTGTGTGCCGAAACGCTTGATACGTGTAGCGAAGTCGGCATCGTAATATGTCTCAGTGGTGGTGTATACCACGCCATTCGTGTCAGTCACCGTCTCAGTGGTCTGGTAGACGGGATCGGCATTGTTGACATAATTCTTGCTGTCGGAATAGTAGGCCTGATAGTCGTATTCCGAGTTGCTGCTGATGCTGGGGCTCACGTATGAGCCGTTGCTGGTGGCCATTTGTCCACCAGTATTGCCGTAAGGCGAATAGTAGGTGTCGTCTTTAGCCGTTTGGCGATTGGCCGAGCAGCTAACGAAGGCCATTAAGGCAATAAACGGTATGAGTCTTAACGCTTTCATTTTATTGTGTGTTTTTATTTGTTTCCAATTTGGATGGTCTAATCACCAAAAAGCTTACAAATTTCATACCAAAAACCATTTTTCCTAACAAAATATTTTACTCTTCCAATTTGATGACTTCTCCATCGCTGGTGCATTCTTTGACGATCCAAGGACGACCTTTATAATACACGTTTCCAATGCTATAGAGCCAAACGGTGAGCTTGGTCCTGGCCCAAACGTAAGCATCGTTGGTGGAATGCGATTGCACCCTGACGAAGTTGGAATTGAGGTTTTCAGCATGGACTACGCCATAGCTGCGCATAATGATTTCTGTATATTCAGCTGAGCCTCTGAAAGTTACCTTTGATGTACCATTGCCAAAGTTGTTTTTCACCACGTTGCATTTGAACGTGAGGTCGATGTCGCCGCATCCTTCGTTTATGTTGAGGTTGAAATTGCGAATCACGAGGGTGTCGACGATGCCTAATGTCGTGTCGATGGTCTTTAGTCCATATCCTCTAATGGAATCTGTGCAGAGCAAATCCCCGACAGAGGCGAAATTTACTTCGCGTAGGCTGTCGTAATACACCGTCAAGTCGATGCTGTAGTCGAAGCTGCGCAGCCAGTTGTATTCGTTTTCGTTTTTGATGACCAAGGTGTCCCCTTCGATTTCGGTGGTCACTTTGTCGATGAGGTTCTTGGGACAGGTGAGTTCCAAATGCGGGTGGTTGCTATGTACAAGTTTGACATTCACATTGTTATACATCGAAATCGCGTTGAAACGTTGCTCCACTTCACGCTGTTCGGTGACGGGCTCTCCGTTGTTGAAGAGCTGGTCCATCTTGTTGCATGATGTGGCTATCAAACTAACGAGGAAAAACAGGGCTGCGATGACGTTTCTTTTCATAACGGGGTAAGTAGTATTTGTGCTGTATGTGGTAGCCTATGCCGAAACTGATGAAGTCGGCCTTGATGTCGTAGGTAGTGAAAGCAAGTGTGGCAAAGAGGTTTTCGTTGAAATAGTAGCGAGCGGCAACCTTTTGGTAGAACAACATGCCGAAGGTCGGTGAGTTGAGCGGCACATTGTTGCGCAAACCGACGTTGAACATGAAGCTGACGCGGTCGAGCAGCATCTCGTAGGAAATCAAGAAGCCGGGCTTCAGATACAAGTCCCAGTCGGGCTTGGTGATTTTGTCGGAATTGTCGTAGACCAACTCAAGGCCGAGGCCCAAACGGTCACGCTCCGAAATCTGGAACATGAAATTGGCGGCCAAGTCGTGAACGAAGAAGTATTGGTGCGTACCGTATTCTTGGCTCATGTCCTTAAAGCCCAAAGTGTATTGGTAGTCGGTAACGAAATGCCGTTTGCCATCAAATTCAAAGAGGTAGTTTTTGGGGCGTAAGCGTTTGTCAATATGGGTTTTGGGCGGTGCCAGATACCACGATAGTCCCGTGGCGACACTGAGTATGTTGATGCCCATGTTGGGCGAGCGTGTGGCACCGTTTGAAAAGTGAGTGAGGCCTGCTGAGGTTACCCAGTGCAGGCGGTCGATGATGCGTTGGCGGTATTCGAACGACAAATTAATCGCTGCATTCACATGCGATCCGATGGCATAGTTGTGGTAATTCTCTTTCGGGTCGAATTTGTTGGTGAGGTAGCCAACGCCTACACCCAACTTGAAAGTCATCCTGCTGTTAGTGCCAGGCGTGATGGGAAAGTTAATGAAAGGGTAGAGGGCGAACACCCTGCCTAACTCGGCCGTGATGCTGTCGTTGCCGAAGCTCGAGTAATAGAAGGTGAGCCCAATGGAAGGGTAGTTGTGCAGCACCTCCCAACGCTGTTCACCGTAGGTATTGCGATGCAGTGAGATCTCATAACTGGGAGTGTGGCGGCTGTAACGTCCTAAGGCAGAGTGGTATTCGTCGTTTTGGAAATACATGTAGCCATAATGCATCCGCGCTTCTATTTCATAGTTACGGTTGCTGAGTTGGGCGCTTACGGTCTTCCCTATTAATAATAAGGTGAGCAGCACGAGGAGAATGATATGGCTTTTTTGTCGCTTCACTTGACTTCGTCGGACCTCTCGGTTTGGGGCTGCAAAGGTACAAAAAAACTATGAAAAGCAGGGAGATTCCCTTCGGGAATGATGGTCGGTAGGGCTGTCACATCGTGGCAGCCGCTTGGGGAAACCCAATATAAGCGGCTGCCATAATATGACAGCCCTACAACCTGGCAATCTGGTTCCCATTTTCGAAGAGAATCTCAACATTTAATAATATTCCCTACCTTTGCATCTTCAAATAATGTTACTATGGACGAAAGACTATTAGCTTTCAAGCGACTTTTAGATATTATGGATGCTGTGCGTGCGGGCTGCCCTTGGGACAGCACACAAACCATCCATAGTTTGCGCCACCTCACCATTGAGGAAACGTACGAACTCAGCCAAGCCATCCTCAACGACGATCTCAATGAAGTGAAAAAGGAACTCGGCGACCTCATGCTCCATCTTGTCTTTTATGCCAAGATAGGGCAGGAGCAAGGTGCATTTGATATTGCCGATGTGCTCAACGGTATTTGCGACAAGATGATTGTACGACATCCACATATTTTTGGCAATGAACATGTTGAGAATGCCGAGCAGGTGGAACAGAATTGGGAAAAGATCAAATTGGAGCGCGAGCACAACCGCAGTGTATTGGGTGGTGTGCCAGAGGGCTTACCCTCTTTGTTGAAGGCCTATCGCATGGCGCAGAAGACTGCTGGCGTGGGTTTCCGTTGGCCCGATGCCGAGCAGGCCTGGCGGAAAGTGGAAGAGGAGAAGGATGAACTCATTGAGGCGTTGCAAAAACCTGAAGACACTGCCCATATTGAAGAAGAATATGGTGACCTGCTCTTTGCCTTGGCGGCATACGGCAACTATATTGGTGTGAATTCTGACGATGCCCTCGAAAAGACCAATAAAAAGTTCCGCGAGCGCTTCGCATATATAGAGCAAAAAGCTCGCGAACAAGGCAAAGGCGTGCAGCACCTCAGTATAGAGGAGATGATTGCTTATTGGAAAGAAGCGAAAGAACAAAAGTAAGAGCTTCTCCCGCAAAGGAATCTCCTAACAAAATCCTTTTCATGTTGCGAATTGTATTATTTTTGTCTATTTTTGCCTCGAAAAAGATAATAGCCATGACAGCAATAGAATTACAAACCGATACAATGCAGCTGCTTCAGCAATTCGATAAGACCAATGTTTCCCTTTGGAAACGAATCCTCGATGCCGTAGCTGCCATATATCAAGACGAGGAAACCTTGCAGGAAAAGAAACGTGCAGAGCAGAAATCAAAAATCCGCGAAATGATTGGTGTGTTTGAGAAAAGTGACTCTGACGACTGGAAGCAAGTCAAGGAAGGCTATCTTACCGAAAAATATGCAAATCAAGAGCCATGAGAGTTTTCATAGATACGAATGTTTTTCTTGATTTGCTTTGTAGACGAGAAAAGTTTCTTGCCGATTCGCTTAAGGTTTTCGATCTTGCTGTTGACGGCAAGTTGGAACTCTTAATATCGGATTTGAGTATTGCCAATATCTATATTACGCGCAAGGATTTCACCGTTGACAAATTTTATGAAGCTATTTCTGCGTTTCGGCCTGTGTTTTCCATTGTTCCAGTTGGAGAAGATGCAGTTGACCAGGCACTTGCGTTGAAGGCTCAAGACTTTGAGGATGCATTGCAGTATTTCTCGGCAGTATATGCCAATGCTAATTACTTATTGACAAGGAACATAAGAGATTATGGTTTTGCCTCGTTAGAGGTGATGACTCCTGCGGATTTTATTCAACGGCATTTTCCTTAATTGTATTGCCCCATTCCCCGCAGGAGCAAGCAGATTACACCTTTTTTATGTCAATGTAAACAATGAAAGGTTGAAGATATGACAGGATGGACAGATAAGCGTACCCAAATTAACAACTCCTAACTGAACAACTGAACAACTTCCAACTCTAAACTCTCAACTAAAAAAATTCCCATCCCTCTTGCAACAAACAAAAAATGGTTATATTTGCACCGCGTTTTTCGCGATTTTTTGAACGTATTTATTCACTTAATACTAACTAAAATTCAAACAAAATGAAAAAAGTATCTTTACTCATTGCAATGATTGCCTTTGTTTGCGGCAATGTTTTCGCACAGATGAGCTACGATTTTAACGACGGTGTTGCCGGCGCTAAGATCGCTGAGACCTATGGTATGCCTTGGACCACATGGACCAACCATCCTGGTGGCTCCGAAGACGGTGTCTTTGGTGAAGCTGGTGGCTCCATGGCCGCTCACTTCACCTATGGCAATGACCAAATTCTTTACCTTGGTGACCACTCGGTGGGTGTTTATGACCTTGAATTCGACGCTTATGTTCCCCAAGGCAAGAATGGTTATTTCAATGTGTTACACCATTTTGATGGCAACAACTCCGACAATTGCGTTTGGGCTATGCAGGTTTACATGCACATGACCAATGATGGTCAGAACTCGACCCAAGCTCCCAACCACGGCACAGTGCACGCTGGTAGCAACGGCACCTGCGACCTGCCTTGTGTCTATGACCAATGGATGCACTTCCGCGTGCATGTCAATGCCGACAACGATGTTGCTGAACTCTATTTCAATGTGGTTGGCCAAGCCGAAGAGCTGTATGCCACTTGGCAATGGAGCATGGACAGTTTCGGTGAAAACCAAGCTGACCGTGTTCTCGGTGCCATGGACTTCTTCCCGCCCCAGAATGCGGCTACTTCTGAGTACTATATTGACAACCTTACCGTTACGCTGCAGAGCAACGACGAGGTGCTGATCTTCGACCCCTTCGAGGACTACACCGTGGGTAACAAGATTGCCCAAGACGCTATCGCTCATGGTAACGACTGGTGGACCACTTGGAGCAACGCTCCCGGCGGTGCTGAAGACGGCGTGGTTGCTGACTTCGACGGCACCCAGTGCGGTCACCTCACCTATGGCAACGACCAAGTCCTCCTCCTCGGCGACGAAGAGAATGGTAACTACGACCTCGAGTTCGACATCCTCGTTCCCGAGGGCAAGAACGGTTACTTCAACATCCTGCACCACTTTGCTGGCTCCAACAGCACCTGGGCCATGCAGTGCTACCTCCACCTGACCAACGACGGTCAGAACTCGACCCCGGCTCCTGGCCACGGCACCATCCACGCTGGTAGCAACGGCACCGCTGATGTGGAATGCGTCTATGATGAATGGATGCACTTCCGCCTGAATGTCGACACCGACACCGACGTCGCCCGTTACTACTACACCGCTCCTGGTGCAGAAGAAGTGCTTGTTTGCGAATGGCAGTGGAGCTTGGACAGCTTCGGTAATGAAACTGTTGGCCGTACCCTCGGCGCCATGGACTTCTTCCCGCCTGAGAATGCCGCTACTTCCGAGTACTACCTTGACAATTTCAGCTTCAAGAAGATCGGTGGCGAAAGCGCTCCTGAACTCAACATCACTCCTGAGAGTGTCCAAGTTGAGCTGATGGAAGACGATATGAATACTGTGGATGTCACCATCAACAACGATGGTAACTCCATCGGCGACTGGGCTGGCTGGCTCGACTTCGGTCAAGGTGGTGCTGGTTCACAAACCGCTGAACTCTATTATCACAACGGTGATGTTAACAGCGCTTCAGGTATTGGTTCATCCGATGCTTACTCACGTGAGTTTGGTATTCGTCTGCCCGCTAATGCCTACGCTGGTGCAGCTATGGGTATGAGAATCACTTCCGCTGAATTCTATGTTACCACCTACACGGCTGCTGATAACAACTATACCTTCCGCGTCTATGGTCAAGGTCTCCATAACCAACCTGGTGAACTTCTGGCTGAAAAGACCATCAACACAACGACTACTCAAGATTGGATTAGCGTTAACTTTGACGAACCTGTTTATATGACGGGTCAAGCCATGTGGGTTACCGTTGCTTTGGAGCAAGCTGCTGAGGAATATCCTATGACTATGGACGGTGGTGATTATGGTGAAGAACAAGATGGTAACTGGCTCAGCACCAATGGCAACAGCTTCAGCCACTGCTATTCGGCTCCTTCGGGTGGAAGTGATGGTTTTGCTGGTGCTTGGATGATCAATGTCAACTGCCAAGGTGAACTCATTCCCGCTACTTGGGCTACTATAAACAAGACCGAAGGCGCAATTTTGGGCGGTCAAAGTGAAACCATCACCCTCAGCATCAACTCTATTGGCCTTGAGATGGGTACTACCTATAATGCCAACCTCATTATCAATACCAATGATGAGAACCTGGCTCATGTAGAGATTCCCGTCACGCTTGACATCACCGATGGCGTTGAGGAGACCGTTGCTCAACTGGCTAGCATCTATCCTAACCCCGCCACTTCTGTGGTCACTCTCGAAGGTGAAAACCTCAACAGCGTGGCTATCTACAACGTGGCTGGTCAGCTCCTCCGTGTGGTGAAGCTCGACAGCATGGTTAACAACATCGACATGAATGTTGAAGCTGGTGTCTACTTCTTCAGCGTGTACGACAACAATGGCCGCAACAGCGTCCAACGCGTTGTCATTACCAAGTAATCAAATCAATCCACTGGATTGTACAAAAAAACCGCTCCGTTTGGGGCGGTTTTTTTTGTTTTGCCTACCGGGGTTCGTGGAATCCCCCTAGCCCCCTTTACAAAGGGGGAACTACCTGCCGGACGCTGGCCTGCCGGGGTGTAGCCGAAGTCTTCGACTTCGGAATATTAAATGTAGTCTTTTGGAATGAGACTAAGCATGACTTTGCTCCCACGCCGCTTTGCGCCATCCCCCTTTGCAAAGGGGGGCAGGGGGGATTCGAAGACACTCGCCTTAATCTAATCGGGAATTCGAAGACCCACCTTGCCTATTCAAAGAAAAACTTCTTTTTCTTCTTCAGGAGTTAATTGTTCCATAATTTCTTGAACAACACTTTCTGGATTCTTGCGTACATCGCTATCTAACACCCTGATAATTGTAAGTCCGATGGCTTGCATTTGTCTATCCCTTTCTGCATCTCGTTTTTGTGCTTCGGCAGAAAAATGCGATGCTCCGTCAATTTCGATTACCAGTTTAAGTTCGTAGCAAAAAAAGTCAGCGATGTAGTTTAAGATGGGCCTCTGTCGAAGAAATAGATATCCTGTCTTTTTCCCCTTCAGACATTTCCAGAGTAATGCCTCCGACAATTGTCCATGATTTCTCAAATCCCTGCTAAATTGTTTCAACTTAGGATTGTAAGGATAGAAATTAGGTCCAAACCGCATCCCCTCAGGATTAATGCCGCTTTCCCATAAGAAATCTGGCGTGATGTCTTTAATGTTCATGGCCTTGTCATTTCAGCCATTAGGATGGCACCAGCCACGGCGGCATTTAGTGATTCTGTTGCGCTGTCGCCTACACGCGGGATGGTGATGGGATGCGTGATGCAAGGCAGCACATCCTCGCGGATGCCATGCGACTCGCTTCCGATGACGAGGATGCCTTCAGGCTTTTCCTTTATCTTGAACAGGTTTTCTCCGTCGAGTAAGGCACCATAAATGGCTTTGCCCTCATTCTTAGCCTTTTGCAGAAATGCTGGCAACTCGGTCTTCCACACATTCATCCTAAATAGCGATCCCATCGTGGCTTGCACCGTTTTTGGGTTCCAAAGCTCTACGCAATCCGAACTGCACACCACATCATGGATGCCGAACCACTCGGCAGTGCGGATAAGTGTGCCCATATTACCAGGGTTGGCAATACCATCCAAGGCAAGCACGAGATGAGCCTGTGTAATGATTTCACCTTGTTTGGGAATCTTAACCACAGCAAGGATACCTGGGGGTGTATCCTGTCCGCTCATCTGCTCCATTTGCACTTCGCTAGCGATTTCCGCCTTGTCGAAATTTGGATGGTCGGAGAGGAAAGTTTCAGTGGCATACAGCCCCACCGTCTCAAAATCGGAGTGGAGTAGTTCCTCCGTCATCTTGCGTCCTTCTACAACGAAGAGACCGAGCTCTTTGCGGTATTTTTGTTGTCGTAGGGAGGCGATTTGTTTTATGTTGGCTTTTGTAATCATGGCGTCAAAAATACGAAAAAAGGCTGCTCCCACAAGGAGACAGCCTTTCAAAATTATGAAAAAGTTCAATCTTATTCAGCAAAAACGTTGAAGTCGATGTCGACAGCCACTTCCTTGTGGAGTCTAATCTTGGCTTTGTAATCGCCCACTTCCTTAATGGCGTCTTCGTTGAGGACGATGTGCTTGCGGTCCACTTCGATGCCAGTGGCTTCCTTGATGGCGTTGGCAATCATGATGGTGTTGACCGAACCGAAAATCTTACCTGTGGCAGCAGCCTTGGCGGGGATTTGCAGCTTCAAGCCTTCCAAAGCCTTGGCTTTCTCGGTGGCTTCGTCCTTGATCTTTTGTTCCTTGTGAGCCTGCTGGCGCATCTCTTCGGCCAAGATTTTGCGGTTGCGCTCGGTGGCGAGGATAGCCAGACCCTGCGGGATGAGGTAGTTGCGGCCGTAGCCGGGCTTCACGGTGACGATGTCGTTCTTATATCCTAAATTGATGACGTCTTGTTTCAGAATGATATCCATGTCTTTTCCTCCTTCAATTTATTTCAAACAATCTGCTACGAATGGCATCAGGGCGAGGTGACGGGCACGCTTAACGGCTTGGGCAACCTTGCGCTGGTATTTCGTTGAAGTGCCGGTGATGCGGCGAGGCAGGATCTTGCCCTGCTCGTTGACGAACTTCAGCAAGAAGTCGGCATCCTTGTAGTCAATGTACTTGATGCGGTTCTTCTTGAAGCGGCAGTATTTCTTTCTTTTGGTATCGACTGCGATGGGAGTCAGATATTTGATGTCGTTATTGTTGTTCACTTGTGCCATTTTTCTTCGTTTTTAATTGTTCAACATTAGGCTTGGGCTTCTTCAGCAGCGGCTTCGGCCTTTTTGCGTTTCTTCTCGTTGTAGGCAATAGCGTGCTTGTCGAGCTTCACGGTGAGGAAGCGCATGACGCGCTCGTCACGCTTCAGTTCGGTTTCGACATCGGCGATTACATTACCCTCGGCCTTGTACTCAATGAGTTGGTAAAAGCCCGTGGATTTCTTTTGGATGGGATAGGCAAGCTTGCGCATGCCCCAGTTCTCTTCATGAACGATCTCTGCACCTCTGCTGGTCAGTTGATCTTCATACTTCTTTACCGCTTCCTTCATCTGTTCGTCAGACAAAACGGGAGTTAAAATGAAAACGGTTTCGTACTGATTCATAACTGTTTGATTGTTAAATGATTAAATTGATATTATTGTTTGCTTGTTTAGCGGGTGCAAAAGTACGACTTTTTTCTTAATCTACAATACTTTACATGAAAAATAATTTGCCTACATCTTCAACATTTGATCAAGCATAAACTCCGCTGCATGGCCATCGCCGAAAATCTCGGGGAACATGGTGGGCGGGTTGTCCTTGAAATATGCCCAAGCCAACATGATGCGACCTTCGTCGGCATCGGCGAGGATGGCGTTATTGGTTTGCACGATCTCTACCCATTCTGTTTCGGGACGCAAGATGATGCAAGGCTTCTTGAAGAAGTAGGCCTCTTTTTGTACGCCGCCAGAGTCGGTCATGACGAGTTGGGCGTGACGTTCCAAGGCAATCATCTCGAGGAAGGAGACGGGAGGAATGAGCTTGATGTTGGCGCTGCTGAATATCAAAGTCTGCTTTTCGTTGCTCAAATTGGTTTTCAGTAATTTGGCAGTTCTAGGATGCAACGGCAATACGATTGGGCTCTCTTTTGAGAGTTCGATTAAAGTGTCAAAGATGGCACTTAGCCTCTCGGGATAGTCGGTGTTGCTATCGCGGTGGATAGTGGCCAAAATGAAAGGCTTGCCTTTAAGTTCCAATCGCTGTATGATGTCGGTCTTTTCTTCGGCAATGTTGGCAAAATGTAGGCTGTTGTCGTACATGATGTCGCCGCAATGGTAGACTTTTGGATTGTCAATGGTGAAAGGTCCGTTGTTATCCATAGGGAATCCTTCGCGCTTCAGGTTATCCAAGCCAGCCTTGGTGGGCGTAAAAAGCAGGGTAGAGCAGTGGTCACACACGATGCGGTTGATCTCCTCGGGCATGCTCTTGTTGAACGAGCGTAAGCCTGCCTCGATGTGGACGATGGGCACATGGATCTTGGCGGCGGCCACGGCACCGGCGAGGGTGGAGTTGGTGTCACCATAGAGCACGATGAAGTCGGGCTGTTCCTTTATTAATAATTCCTCGATACCCTCGGTCATGCGGGCAGTCTGAACGCCGTGTGATGCCGAGCCAACATGAAGATTGTAGTCGGGACGCGGAATTTGCAGTTCGTCGAAAAAGACTTGCGACATGTTATCGTCGTAATGTTGCCCTGTGTGGACGATGACTTCTTGTATGCGGTCGGCATAATGGTTACGAATGGCGCGGCTCAACGCAGCTGCTTTGATGATTTGGGGACGTGCCCCGATGATGGTGACGAGTTTCATGGTAGATGGGTGTTTCAAAAGGTCATTTCTCCGTGATCACGGAAGCTGTAGTAGCGTTCGTTGCCGATGATGATATGGTCGATGACAGCGATGTCCAAGAGTTGGCCTGCCGACACGATTTTTTGGGTCAATTGGCGGTCGTCCTTACTGGGACGCGGGTTGCCCGAGGGGTGGTTGTGACCCAAAATGATGCAGGTGGCGCTGAGGTTTAAGGCGTTTTTGAAGATGATTCTAGGATCAGCGATGACGTTGGTCGTTCCCCCATTGCTGATGCATTCCACTTTCAGTTCGTGGAAGCTTTGGTCAAGGTACATGACGAGGAAATGCTCCTGTTTCATGTCATCGATATGGGAAAGAAAACGTTCGAAGGAGGTCTTGGAGTCCTTGACCTCGTCGGGCAGGTGTGCTTCGGCCCCACGACGACGCTTACCGAGTTCGAGGGCGGCCATGATGGTGATGGCCTTGGCTCTGCCTACGCCTTTGAAGGCTTCCAGTTCCTTAAGGGTGAAGTTGGAAAGGTTGATGAGGTTATTGTTGGCTTTGCCCAAGATTTCGCGTGCCAAGTCAACAGCCGACAGGCCCTTTTTGCCTGTGCGTAAAAGGATAGCCAAAAGCTCCGAGTCGCTCATGGCGGCCTTGCCTTTCTCGGCCATCTTCTCACGAGGCCTGTCGTCCTTGGCCCATTCCTTGATGGATTTCTTTTTGCTCATGGTGGGTGGTGCGTTTGGAGCGGTAAAGATAGTGCTTTTTTAGCTTATCTCAAGCAAAAAAGCCTCTTCCACAATGTAGAAGAGGCACCAACATGTATGAATAAAACTTCCAATTATGCCAATTTCGCCGTGAACTTCGTCAGTTTCGACTTCAGGTTGGCGGCCTTGTTCTTGTGGATGATACCGCGCTTGGCAACTTTGTCGATGATGGAGTACATCTTCGAAAGTTGACCCTCAGCCTCTGACTTGCTGGTTAAAGCTCTGAATTTCTTGATTTCGTTACGCATGTTCTTGGCATAGTAACGGTTGTGCAAACGTCTCTTTTCAGTCTGACGAATTCTCTTGATAGCATCTTTGTGGTTTGCCATATCTTTCTTCCTTTTTTGCTATGTTTCTTTTTATTTTACTCCGTTTGATTCTCACGAATTCGGGCTGCAAAATTACAACTTTTCTGCAAATTGCCAATCGATTATTTGAAATTTTTTCTTTATATTTTGTAAAGATTTGATTTATAGTGTGTTGAATGCCATTTTATCTTCGTTCTCACGGTGGAGTATGTCGCCAAGTCTTATATTAATAAAGGTGTTTTTCTCCCATCCTTTCCCATTGGCGATGATGGGCATATAGTTCTCGCCATAGCCCCTCGCAATGCCTTTGCTGTCGATTCGTTCGATGAGCATGCGTTGGTTTCGGCCTTGCATCATCTCAAAATATTTGGTCTTGTTTTCCAATGAAATCTGTCGCATTACCTCACTGCGTTCTGTTTTGATGCTTTCGGGTACTTGGTCAGGCATGACGGCGGCCTTGGTGCCTGTGCGCACCGAGTATTTGAAGGTGTGGATGTGGCTGAAACCGATCTCTTTTGCAAAGTCACAGCTTTCCTTGAAGGTCTGCTCGGTCTCGCCTGGGAAGCCAACGATGATGTCGGTGGTGAGGTTGAAGTCGGGGCGAGAAGCTTTGATGCGTTGGCATAAGTCGCGGAATTGTGCCACGCTATAGTGCCTGTTCATCCGTTTTAGGGTGTCGTCGGAGCCGCTCTGTAGGCAGATGTGCATGTGGGGAGCAAGCTTATCATGCTGGAAGAGTGCAAGAAATCTGTCGCTGAACTGGTCGGGCTCGATGGACGAAACGCGAACGCGGAAGTCGCCGTCGATTTCGAGGATGTTTTCTACGAGTTGCTCGAAATTGGTGCTTTCGTATTGGTATCGTCCCATGTTGACGCCCGTTAGCACGACTTCCTTAAAGCCGTGGGCGACTACTCCACGTACATTGTCATAAATGTCTGCTGCGGGACGACTCGTTGCTCTTCCACGCACCATGGGTATGATACAATAGGAGCAGAAGTTGTTGCAGCCATCGTGAATTTTGATGAGGCTGCGGGTATGGAAGGTGTCGAAGGCAGGTTGGTAGCTGAACAAGTCGCGGTCGTAGCCCTCGGGGTCGCTGTGCCCTGTGCGGAAATGCTCGTCGATGATGTCGAATAGAGCGGCTTTCCGTTCATTGTCGATGACATAGTTGGCGATGCCGGATTGGAGCAGATCCTCTTTCCTGTGGTTGACCATGCAGCCGGTGACAGCAATCAAGGCCTTGGGGTGCTTACGACGTATCTGCCGAATAGCCTGGCGACATTTCTGGTCGCTGGTATTGGTGACAGTGCAGGTGTTCACGACGAAGATGTCGGCATCGGCATCATTGTCGGCGATGTCGTAACCCGCTGCTTTGAAGCGCGAAGCCAAAGCGTCAGTTTCATATAGGTTGACGCGGCATCCTAAAGTCTTAAACGCAATTTTCATCACCTATTGTTAACTTCTAACTCTAAACTCCTAACTAACCAACTCTCCTTCGATGGATAACGGCGAAGCCGAAGTCACTGTTACCTTTACAATCTGCCCGATGAGGCTAGTGTCTCTTGACGCGAAGCGAATGACGATCTTGCCTTCGGTGTGGCCGGCAAGGTAGCCGTTTTTGCGGTCTTGTGTCTCAACCAACATTTTGACGGTCTTCCCGATGAGGCCTTGGTTGTAGACGAGGCTGTGTTTCATCAGTTCCTCGGTGAGGCGGTGATAACGTTCGCGCTTTACTTCCTTCGGCACGTCATCGTCCCATTCCGATGCCACTGCTCCCGGACGCACGCTGTACTGCGCGATGAATGCCATGTTGTACTTGAACTCTTCCATGGCCTTGCGTGTGTTCTCAAATTCCTCTTCTGTCTCATGGGTAAAGCCCACAATGATGTCGGTGAAGATGGTGGCCGTTGGCAGTTTCTCACGGATGGTCTCGATGATGTGGCGGTAGGTGGCAAGGTCGTGATGGCGGTTCATGCGCTGCAGCATGTTCTCGTCGCCCGACTGGATAGGGATGTGGATTTGCTTGCCAAGGCAATCGTATTGTGCCATCACCTCGATGACGTCATCTTTCATGTCGCGGGGATGCGGTGCAGTATAATACACCCAAAACTCTTTGCCCGATGCCTTGCCATATTCGCCCACGCGTCGCAACAACTCGGCGAAGTCAATCTCTTCGCCTTTCTTGTCAAGACCGTACGAGTTGACGTTTTGTCCCAACAGGGTGATGCTCTTATAGCCTTTTTCAACGAGGTCTTTCAACTCGGCTAGTATCTCTTCCGAAGGACGCGACACTTCGCGGCCACGGGTGTATGGTACAGCACAATAAGTACAGAACTTGTTGCAACCATTCTGGATTGGAATGAAGGCCTCGAAACTGGAGGTCTGCGTCGGCGTGATGGCCCAGAACTTGTCCATATTGGCCGAGGGGTTGATCTTGTCATCTTTGTGGAACAGCGGAGCCAGGGGCTTGACCACAGGCTGGTATTCAATCTCTTCTCCATATTTGAGTGAGGCTGGCGTGACGATGCCATATTGACGGATCATGTCGGGGAAGTTGGGCAACTCGTTCATGGCGAAGACCAGGTCGAAGAGCTTGAGGAAACGCAGACGGTCGGCGGGCAGGATGCAGCCCGACACGAAGGTGATGACGTTCTGGCGATTCTTCATGGCGTTCCATTTCTCGATGCGACCGTACACCTTGTCGATGCCTTTCTGGCGTACGGAGCAGGCGATGATGCCGAGGATGGTGGCCTCGTCTTCGTTTTCGGTTTGTACGAAGCCCATGCCGTTGAGCACCGTACGCACGCGCTCTGTGTCGCTCAAGTTCATTTGGCAGCCTAGGGGGAGAAGAAAGTATTTCATTCAGTTGTCAGTTTGCAGTTATCAGTTGTTCAGTTGACGCTAAGCGTCATTGCGAGGCCTCATTCCGTGAAAACGGAAAACGACGAAGCTATCTAGGGATAATTCTTTAGGTCAATATATTGACTCCTTGAAAGTTGTCACTCAGGACTGCTTCGTGCATCGCAGTGACGCTAAGCGCGTCCTAATCGGCCTGCAAAAATACGAATAATTGTTCAGCTGTAAATCAAATGGATGATGTCGTGGATGATTTCGTTATCGGAATCAGGCTCGGGTGCCGACTTGGTTGAGGCGCCATGCAGCAGTTGCTCGGCTTGTTGTATGGTCTCTGGCTCAAGGCAATCTGATGCTATTTGAACATCTTTGATGATGGCGTTAGCTTCATCAACTTGTAATGCGATTTCCACGCCACCCCATGGGAAACGTTTTTTTTTCGTGGTCTTGAACTCTTCCCAGCGGCCGAAGAGGAAATTCCGGGACGAGATTTCCGACTTGATGACCTGCACTTTTCTGTTATTGATTAGGGTGGCGAAGTCTAGAATCTCGGCCTTACCATCATAAACCTTTTCAAACGAGGCAATCAATGGTTGTTTGATGTTCTCGGAGGTGAGTTTGGGGACGAGTTCGCTGAGGTTGACAACGCGGCTGGCCACACTTTTTACGCCGTTTTTCAAGAGTTTGGCCTTGTCGACGATGAGGTAACGTTGCATCATGGCACTGTCAGTCTTGATGAGGATGGTGCCGTGGTGCAGGTTGTTCTGTTGCCCTTTTGCGAAGGCGTTGCCACTGAATTTGCGGCCCTCGCAGGTGAGGTCGTTGCGGCCAGATATTTCGGTCTGCAAACCGTATGCGAGGAGCGCATCCTGGATGACGGAAAGTTGTTTCCTTACGTCATACAGTCTCTTGTCGGCGATGAACGAGAAATTGATGTTGCCCAAGTCATGGTAGACCGCCCCGCCGCCAGTGCCGCGCCGCATGAGGTGGCCGCCTTCTTCCAAAAGCAGTTTGACATTGCACTCGGCGTAGGGGTTCTGGTTATAGCCGATGACGACGGTCCGCTCGTTTTTCCAGAGGTACATAGTAACGACTCCTTCCTCTTGGCACTCGGTGAGGTATTGCTCCACGGCGCGGTTGAGGAAGGGGCCGTACTGCGGGCTAATGATGATACGTAGCCTGCTCATTTCGTGTGTTTTGTGTCTTATTTCTTGTCAATCATCACTTTTTGGCTGACCAAGCGGCCATCTTCTGTCAGGCCTTGGATGATATAGGCACCCGTGTTCAACTCGTTCATGCTGCTGACCGAGACGCATTGGCCTTTCATGTTGTAGACGTTCAACACGGTGACGATTTTGCTGTCGGTATTTTCTTCAATTCCAGTGATTTCGACAGTGACATGGTCCTCGCCATCGGGAGTGAGGGCATAGTCTGACTCGCAGTATTCGTAAACGGCAATCAGTCTATATGTAATTGTCGCGGCAGTTGGCAATTCATGGAAATACTCAGTTTCGGTAGGTTCAACCTCCGCGACGATTATGGTTTCGTCAGGCAGTGTGATGTAGAGTTGGTACCATAATGGCTGTGTTTCAGGTGCATCCCAAGTCAACAAGGCACCGAAAGTTTGGTCTTCTCCATTATACACATAAGTGCCTTGGAAGTTTTCTGGAGCTAAACAGGGCTGGACGGGCTCAATGTAGCCCATGGCGCCGTCGATGCCTATGTTTTGGCCATATAAACCGCCATCATTATGGTTAACCCACATCATGATGTTTTGTCCATTGTGGAAACCTGTTGTGTTGTTTGCTGCCACTTTCCAGTCATTGACGTTGTTCATCACCGTTTCCCATTGTAAGGTGCCATCAGCATCAAATCCTTTTGCCTCGATGATGGAGCTCTCTCCCCAGCCGCTGTCTTGTCTCAGGTAAGCCACCATGAATCCGTTGCCGTTAGGGTAGGTGTCCACTCTGATGTCGTGGCATGGTGCAGTGCCGTTGTCAATAACTTGGATGCCTTCGCCCCAAAGCACTTCGCCATCTGTGGTGATGCGGTTTATCCAAACAGAACTCTCTGTTTGAGTGACCGCGTCGGTCTTCTCATAAGCCAAGATGATGTCGTGTGTGGCAGGATCAACAGTGGCGTAACCTTCGCCATAGAAATGTTGTGGGTCGGGTGAGTGCACAGCTACGCCTTGTGGATTTAGGATGGTCGGTTCGCCGTTTTGATCGAAGTGGAACACGTAAAGGTTGAATACATCCCCAATGCCAGGATGCCATATATAGACATAACCGCCTCCGTTACCGTCAGAGAGGGCATAATGGATATACGTTGACTGGAATGATCCTGAACCCGACATCAACACGGTTTCAGGACATGTCTGTGTCCCGTCAACGGCATAACCCGCGACAACGATTTCCTTGTTGACGTACATCCCGCCACTTGTTTTCTCGTAAGTCACAAAGACCTTGTTGTCTTTGCCAAGGGTGAGCTGACCGAACATGCAGTTCTGGCCGTTTGCAGAGATGGTGATATTGGGATTCAACGTGCCATCGGCATTGATATACTGGGCAAAGAGTCGGCTGTAGTCGAAACCTAATGTCCAGACGCCGCCATCATCGCCAGCTATGATTTCGGTACGAGAGAAACCGAGGCCGTCGAAAAGCTGGACGCCTTCCTCACCCCATGCATAGGTGCCGTCGGCATTGAGTTTTACGGCATATGAATAACCGTCATAAACAGAGAAACAACTTACCACTCCGCCATCTGCCGTTGCTGTCATGGCAACGCCTTCTGAGTAAGAACTGAATTGATGATAGCCGAGGTGTATGCCGTCCATATCCCATTGCGGCACGCCTTCAGCGTTGAGACGCTGCAATGTCGGCGACCAGCTGTTGGATCCGAATTGCATCCATTGGACGTAGGTGTCGCCTGTATTTTCGTTTGTTGAAAGATACACCTCGCCTGCGTCATTCGAGCAGTTGGCGACGAATGTGTTGGTGGTTGGGTCGTCAACCCACTGTGCATGCATTGCTGTGAAAGCGAATAAGCCTGCTAAAAATAGTACAAGTTTTTTCATGATGATATGTTTTTTAAATCCTTATTCATTGTTTAATATGACTTTCTTTGTAACCAATTTCCCTGTTGAGGTAAACCCTTGGATGATGTAAACACCAGGACTTAGCTCAGCGGTGCTGGCATTGCGAATGACTTGGCCGCTGGCGGAATAGGTTTTTAAGAGCGTGACGATTTCGTTTTCGTTGTCGTTTTCAGGAACCGATGTCACCTCTATTATAATATAGTCCTCTCCATCGGGAGTTAGGGCGTATTCCGACTCGAAGTCATCGTACATGGCTGTGAGCCGGTATTTATATGTGTTGGGCGTTGTCTCATCGATGTATGACGTGGCATCGGCATCAATTTCTATGACATTGGTTGTTCCGTCATCCAGATTTTCTCGGTAGAGGTTGTAGTGTAAAAAGCTGTGGGCAGGAGCTTCCCAAGTGAGCATGGCTCCGAATGAAGAAGTCTCTTCTTGGTAAAGGTATTCGCCTTCAAAGTTTTCAGGTGCGTAGCAGCAGGGGACTGGAGGAATAGGGAGGCCCATGGTGCCGTCCCAGCAGATGTTTTGCCCATAAACGCCACCATTTTGCGCGTTGATCCATGCGACTATGTTTTGGCCATTGTGGAATCCTGAGGTGTTTTCACTGATGGTTTTTTCATGGTTACTGGTACTCATCACGGTATACCAAGTTTCGCTAAGATCTTGGTCATAGCAGACAGCTTCAATGGTGTTGGCGCTTGAGCCATAGATTACGGTAAAGCTAGAATGGTTTTCCAAGTGGTCAACTCTGATGTCGGAATAGCTGATGCCAAAGTAATCGGCAACCAAAAAGCCGTCGGCCCACAATTTGTCTCCTTGGGCATTGATGCAATTCACATAGACTCTGTCTTGTGTCTGCGATCCTGCATCGGTTTGAAGGTAGGCAATGATGAGTTGCCCATCGGCATCAACAGTGGCATAGGCATTCGTGTAGAAGTGAATCGGGTCGATGCTGTGTACTGGGATGCCATTGGGTTCTGTGATGGTGGGCTCGCCTTTATCATCGAAATGTGTGACGTAGGTGTTATAGGCCCCGGCGATGCCGTTGTGCCACTGATACACATAGCCGCCCCCCATGCCGTCTGAAATCGCATAATGGACATAGCTGGCGCCAACGGTTTGTTGCCCCAACAACAGTGTTTCGGGCACGATCAGATCGCCGTCTTTGTTGTAGCCTGCCACGTATATTTCCTTGTTGTAATTGGTGTATCCTTGTAGGGTTTGCTTCGCATATACCACAAAGACGCCTTCACTTGTTGGAATCAATTTGCCGTTGGTGCATTTCTTTGTCGGGTCGGTGATGGTGGCCATGGGTCTCAAAGAGCCGTCGGGGTTGACATATTGTAGGAATGAGTTATCCATGTCGGTGCCCAAGGCCCACACGCCGCCGTCATCGCCAGCGATCACTTCGGAGCGTCCTCCGCCTTCACCGTCGAAGAGCATGATGCCGTGTTCGCCCCAAGGGAAAGAGCCATCGGCATTGATTTTGACCGCCCAGTGATGAGGTCCAAGGGTGCGGAACACCGTGACCACGCCACCATTGACAGCGGTCATGGAATAGCCTGGCGACCAGGTGGCGAAGTCGGGTGTGGTGACATGGATGCCGTCGGCAGGCCATTGCGGGACGCCGTTGACATCCAGACGTTGTAGCCATGGCGACCAACCGTTTTCGCCTTGGTAATGCCATTGCACGTAGGAGTCACCAGTTGAAACGTCGGTTGAAACATACACCTCGGCGGCACCATCGGCACAATTGGCGATGCGGGTGTTGGTGGCTGGGTCGGCGACCCATTGGGCTTTCAACGTTGCCAAGGAGGCTAAAGCCAAGACAAGTAAAGTTAGTTTTTTCATATCTATCGCTTTTTTATGTTGTTTCTTGCTGCAAAATTAGAAAAAATCGTTTCTTTGCATCAAAAAACTGAAGTCATGGACGAAAAATTCACCCAAGTGGAACAAAAGGCCATCGCCAGTGTGCTCTACAATCTGGCCAAGGCCGACTTCCGTACCCGCAATGCCGAGCGCGAATGCATCGATGCCTGCATGAAGGAATTGGAGTTTGATGCCACGGATTTTGTGCCGATTCCGAGAAATGAGTTGCCTCAACAGACATACGAGACGTTGAGAAAGATGTCGATAGAGAAGAAACGTGTCTTTTCGCTTATGATGACGCAGCTCTCGCGTTCCGATACACATTTCGGTCCCCGTGAAAGGAAATTCGTCAAGGAGATTCTCGAAATGTGCGAGGTCCCGTTTGTGCATAAATGATTGTAGGGCTGTCGTACCACGGCAGCCGCTGTTTGGTTTTTTACAGCGGCTGCCACGGTGTGACAACCCCTACAGTACATTCAACCAGTTCCCTGATTTATTTAATGTTGGGTTCTTCCAGTCCGAAGTGCTTCTTCTTGTCGACGGCCTTGAGGTAAACCGAGATTAAGAGGGCTGCAATACCGAGGGCGGCCAGCATGACGAGTGCCCAGGTGTAGTTCAGCTCGTGGGCAGCAGTGCCTTCGGGGTTGGTCTTTTGCAACACGTTACCGATAAGGGTCGGGAAGAGGCCGAGACCGATATTCTGAATCCAGAAAATCAAGGCGTAGGCCGAACCGATAATCTTTTCGTCCACCAACTTCGGCACACTGGGCCACAAGGCTGCAGGAACCAGCGAGAAGGATGCACCGAGCACCAGGATGGTGACGTATGCTACGATGACACCGCCAACAGATGAACTGGCTGAAACACCAGGCAAAACGAAGGCAAAGGTGAGGTGGCATACGACAAGCAGCAAGGAGCCAAGCATAAGCATCGTGGCAGCCTTACCCTTGTGGTCGACATAACTACCCAGGATAGGAGTGATAGCAACGGCCAACAGCGGGAACACGGCAAAGATGGTCTCGGCGGTGCCACGCATGTAACCCATGTAACAGTAAACCACAAGGGCGACAACGGCAACAAGCATCAAGCCAATCTTCATGCCCTTCTTCTTCGAGAAGTTGCTGGCAAAGGAACAGATGGCCACGAGGAGCATGATGATATACTGGACGATGGTGACAGAAATCGGGAAGCTCTCAGTGCTGCCACCCCAGTAGGTGTTGAGGTCGGCAGGAGTGAGCGTCAGATTGCACTGCAGCATGTTGACGGCATATTTCTGGAACGGGAAGATGGCACTGTAATACAGCACGCAAAGCAGGGCAACCAGCCAGAAACCGAGGCTCGTCAGGATCTTGCCGATGTCGGAAATCTTGAACGGGTCGTCTTTCTCTTCAGCTTCACCAGTTTGAGCGTCGAGTTTCTTGTCCATGAAGAAGTAGACGATGAACATGATCAAAGCGATGCAAAGCAGTACCACGCCGAACTTGACGGAGTTGGAGACCTCGATTTCACCACCCAACTTGGCGAAGTAGGGGGAGAAGATCATGCAGGTGGCCACACCCAGACGGGCAAGAGCCATCTCGGAGCCCATGGCCAAGGCGGTCTCACGACCCTTGAACCACTTCACGATACCACGGCTCACGGTGATGCCAGCCATCTCGCAGCCGCTACCGAAGATCATGAATCCGATGGCAGCCAATTTGGCGGAACCGGGCATGCCGTCAGCAAAGGGCAGAATGTCGCCGATGAACGGAATGTTGACGTTCCAGTTGAGGTGAGTGTTGAACCAAGTCTCCATGCTTGTGCCGATGAAGCTTTCACTACAGGCATAGAACTTAATCAGTCCACCCACTAGCATCACGGCACCTGAAAGCACTGCCGTAAAGCGAACACCCATCTTGTCGAGGATGATACCTGCAATGATGAGGAAGAACACATAGACGTTAAGGAACACTTCTGCACCTTGCATACGGCCGAACGAAGCACTGTCCCAACCGCGTGTCTCTTGCATCAAGTCCTTGATGGGTGACAAAATGTCCATGAAAATGTAGCTGCAGAACATGGCCAAGGCCAACAGCAGCAAGGCAACCCACCTCATGGTAGGATTGTCTCTCAATGTGAGTTTTTCTGTCATATTTGTTTGATTTTAAGATTTATGATTTCGGTTTTATGGCTTCTAGCCTCTGGCTGTTGGCTTCTGGCAGCTCCGCCTTTGGGCCTCATTGCGGGCGAAGACCCGCAATCTCCGCAACAATGGTAGCTGCCAATAGCCAGAGGCTAAAAGCCAGTAGCAAATTATTCAGGAATCTGCACCACTTCTTTCTTATAGCCCTTCAGCACGGCCTTGGCCATGTTGGCCACGTCGTCGGCGGTGATGCCGTTGACAATTTGCTCATAGTTGGCCATCGGGTTGTATTTGTCGCGATCCATGGTCTGGATGCAGCTCATCCAGTAGCGGTTGCTCTCAAGGTCTTCGCTGTGCTTCTTGACGAGGAACTCCTTCACCTTCTTCAGGTCTTCGGGACGCGGACCTTGGTTGGCTATGTTCTGCAATTCGGCAATGGCGATGCCCATCAACTTTTCGTACATTTCCTTGTTGGTGTCGAAGCCGATGAGGAACATGAAGCTCGGTTTCGGACGGAGGCTCAGGTTGCCTTGCACGCCCACGCCGTAGGTGCCGCCTTCGTCTTCACGGATCTTCTCGGTGTAGACGATGTCCATCACGTCGCCCAAGATCTGCATCTTCATCTGGTTTTCAAGGGTGTATTCCATGTCGCCATTGAAGATGGTGTAGCAGCTCACCTTCGGGTTTTCCATGGCTTTGGTGTAGTGGCAGTTGACGTCCTTGTCGGTGATGGCAGGGGCATTGGCGGTCCAAGTCTCGTCGTTTTTCTTGGTCTTCAAGGCGCCGATATATTGCTCAATCATGGGTTCGAAGGTCTCAGGGTCAATGTTGCCCACGAAGGTGAACACGAAGTTGTTGGCGTCTTTGAAACGGTCGGCATAAAGCTTGAGGGCCTTGGCATAGTCAACCTTGTCGTAGTCTTCGGCCTTCATGCGCTTGACGAGCGGGTGGTTGTCGTAGAGGGCAAACATGAGGTTGTCGCGGAAAGCGATGTCGGGGTTCGACTCAATGTTGGCCAGCATCGACTTGGTGCGGGTCAGGTAGGATTGGAAGGCTTCTTCGTCGCTACGAGGTGAGGTGAAATATAAGTAGGTGAGTTGCAGCATGGTCTCCAAGTCGCGGACGGAGCAGCTGCCGCTCATACCCTCGGTGAATGCGCTGATGCTGGGGTGCACACTGGCTTTCTTGCCGGCCAGCACCTTGGGCAGGTCGATGGCGCTGAAGTTGCCAACGCCACCAAGCGTGGCCAATTCGTTGATTTCCTGCAAGGTGTAGGGATCGCTTTGGTCCATGACGCTGTAGCCGCCGAAGCTGTAGGCCGACATCAGAATTTCGTCGTCTTTGAATTTGGTGGGCTTGTAGATGACCTTCACGCCGTTCTTCAGGGTGAGAATGGTGGCATCGAAGGTGTCGTCATGCTTCTTGCTGTCGATGGCGCCCTTCACAGGCAGGGTGGCGATCAGAGGCTCGTTGCTGACGGTCTCCTTGTAGGCTTCCACTTCAACTTCGTTGGCCTTGTTGAGCAGATTGACAAGCTCTTCCTTGGTGGGTAAGGTCACGCCTTCTTTTTCGGGACCGGTCAGCGTGATGACGATGTTGTCCTTGCGGATGAGTTCGGGCACATATTGGTTGATGGCTTCCACGGGCAGGGCAGGAAGGATTTGGCTGAGCAGCATGTATTCATTCTCGATGCCCATCAGCGGTTCGTTGGTGAGGAAGTGGGCTAGGATGGGGTTGAGGTAGCGGCCCGTCTCCTGCTTGTCGCGCTCGTCGTATTGGTTCTCGATGCGTTTCATGAGGTCGGCCTTGGCGCGCTCAAACTCTGAGGCAGTGAAGCCGTATTGCTGCATGCGCTTGTTCTCGGTTACGAGGGCGGTCAGAGCCTCGTCGATGCCGTCCTTGTCTTTGGCGTAGGCCATGGTGGTCCAAGCGTCTTTGGTGTCGCTGACGAAGAAGGTGCCGTAGTAGCCATAGCCGAAGATAAAGGGCGGGTTGGCTTTCTGCGTGAGTTCTTCCATGCGGTTGTTGTACATGGTGGCGACGAGTTCGTCGATATAGCCTTTCAGCCAGTATTGGATATCGCCCTTCTCTTCGTTCGGTACGACATCGTGTTTGTAGTACAACGAAATCCTATAGTTGGTCTCTTCGGGGTCGGTGCAGATGCTGACGATGGGTTCTGCGTTGTCGGCCACCTCAAAACGGGTGCGTTCGGCGGGGTTGATGGGGGCGGGGATGTCCTCGAAGATGGTCTTCAGGTGGCTCTCCACCTCGTTGACGTCGATGTCGCCAATGATGATGATGCCTTGCAGGTCGGGACGGTACCACTTGTGGTAGTAGGCGCGCAGGGCCTCATGGTCGAAGCCGGTGATGACCTCTTCGGTTCCGATAGGCATGCGGTGGCCGTAGGGACTGTTGGGGTAGATCTCGGGCAACATCTTCTCCCACATGCGCTGCTGGGCGTCGTTGCGGCTGCGTTTCTCCTCAAGGATGACGCCGCGTTCCTTGTCGATCTCCTCGCCTTCGAGCGAGATGAAGCTCGACCAGTCGTGGAGGATGAGGATGCACGAGTCAACGAGGTTCATGTTGGTGGTCGGCACATTGGTGAGCATGTAGACGGTCTGCTCGATGCTGGTCCATGCGTTGACGTTTTCGCCGAACTTCACGCCGTTGTGCTCCATGTAGTTGAGCAGTTTCTTGCCGGGGAAGTTCTTTGTGCCGTTGAAGGCCATGTGCTCCAGGAAGTGGGCCAAACCTTGCTGGTCGTCTTCTTCAAGGATAGAGCCGACTTTCTGCGCGATGTAGAAGTTGGCGCGCTGGGCGGGTTTCTCGTTGTGACGGATGTAGTAGGTCAATCCGTTCTCCAATTTGCCTCTTCTGACGTTCTGGTCGAAGGGCACGGGCATGGCTTGCTGGGCGAACATGGTCGCGCTCAGGGCAAGCATAGCCAAAAGGGTTAGTGTTAGTCTTTTCATTTTTTATAGTTGTTAGTTGTTCAGTTGTTCAGTTGAAACAGGTCGTTGAGCCTGTCGAAACGCCGTCTCAAAAATAGTCGGCCCTTCGCCTTTTATCGGTCGGCCACTTTTATCGGTCGGCCCTTCGACCCTTCGACGGACTCAGGGCTCAGGGGCCTTAGATCTTAGTATAAATGCACCACATACTTCTCCAAAAAATACTCCTCCTTATACCACTTGCTGATAATGGCTTTTTTGTGCTTCCAGTAACGGCCAAGTGAATTGAACTCTTCTGTCAGGTCGCCGCCTTTCAAGTATATGATGCCGCCTGCTTCTGCGTCGCCTCTGATCCTCAACTTGTTGCCTGCGAGGTTGGCAATCTCGGGTAAGGTCATCACGGCGCGACCGGTAATCACGTCGAACTTGTCATTTACTTCCTCGGCGCGTTTGTGTTCTGCCACCACATTCTCCAGCCCGATGGCGTCTTTCACGGCATTCACTACCATGATTTTCTTACCCGTTCCGTCGATGAGGTAGAACTCGGTTTGCGGGAACATGATGGCCAGAGGGATGCCGGGGAAGCCGCCTCCCGTGCCGAGATCCATGACTTTCATGCCTGGCAACAACTCGTAGTATTTGGCGATGGCTAACGAATGCAACACATGGTGCTCATAGAAGTGCTCCATGTCTTTGCGTGAGATGACGTTGATCTTGCTGTTCCAGTCCAAGTATAAGTCTTTCAGTTGGTTATACTGCTCTCTCTGCTTGTCGTCCAAATCGGGGAAATACTTGAATAGGCTGGTCGTATCCATAGTTCGCAAAAATTGGCTTCAAAGATAGTGCTTTTTTCGGAGTTGGGGCGTTTTTATTTTAGTTTTATACGATTTTCAAGGTTTTTACGTTGATTACTATGGCTTATGGCAGATGACTATGGCTTGATTCATCTGAGCCATCAGCAAAAGCCATCGGCCATAGTCACAGACCATAGTCAAACAAACTGAAACAAAATGAAAAAACTAGCCCTACTCCTGATTCTTTCATTTCCATTGGGACTTCTCGCACAAAGAATCACACCTGAGGAATACATCAAGACCTATAAGGACATCGCCATCCGCGAAATGAAGACCCATAAGATTCCGGCGTCTATCACTTTGGCGCAGGGGCTTCTTGAGTCGGGCGCTGGCAACAGCACCTTGGCGCGCGAGGCCAAGAACCATTTTGGCATCAAGTGCCACAAGGGCTGGACGGGCGACACCTACTATATGGACGACGATGCCAAGAACGAGTGTTTCCGCAAGTACAAGAACGCCGAGGAATCTTTCCGCGACCATTCCGAGTTCCTAACCACGCGCAGCCGCTATTCGGCACTTTTCGACCTCAAGATTACCGACTACAAAGGCTGGGCCAAGGGGCTTAAGGCGGCAGGTTATGCCACCAATCCCAAGTATGCCCAGTTGCTCATCGACCGCATTGAGCTCTACGACCTTACCCAATACGACAAAATCGCCTTGGGTAAGATTAAGGAGAGTGATATTGAGCCCATTAGTCCTGAGGCTGAGGAGTTTTTTGAACTGGCCTTTTCACCCCAGGATAAGTCGGTGTTTCCTTTGGCCGACATGACCCCTGAAGGGCGTTTCCTTTACGAGAACAACGGCGTGCTTTTCGTCTTCGCTAAGGAAGGTGAGACGCCTGAAGGCTTGGCCAAGGCCTTTGGCATCAAGATGAAACGCTTCTGTCAGTACAACTGCCTGAAACATCCTGAGGAGATGGTCTTCCACAGCGGCGACGTGGTGTATCTTGAGAAGCTGAGAAACAAGAACTGGAAAGCCAAGAAATACACCGTCCAGGAAGGTGAGACCTTACGTGATGTGGCCTTGCGTTTCGCCGTGAAGCCCAACAAGATCTTGAGGAAGAACGGGCTTAAGGAAGGGGCGAGGCTGCACAAAGGGCAGGTGCTTTGGCTGAGGTAAGGATTATTGTCATTCATGGGTCCTTCGTCAATGCGTGTGTCCCTAGTCATTGCGTGGAACGAATCAATCTAGGGTGATAACCAGCAGTAAGGCAATACCATCAACTTCAAGTCCCATGCCTAGATTAACTACGTTGAATCTGCGATTTGCTTCGTCTTTCCTCCTCGCAATGACGCGAAGCGACGACGGTTGGGTCTCATCCCGAGTTGCAACTTGAATAAAAAACACTACCTTTGCATGCAAATACCCCCAACAATTATGGAAAAGAAAGGATATGTGTACCTATTGTTCAGCCGCAGAAACGGGACCATATATACAGGCGTGACATCCAATTTGAAACGTCGTGTCAATGAACATAAAACGAAATTCCACCCCAATAGTTTCTCGGCAAGATATAGTGTTGACAAGTTGGGGTATTATGAAGTATATGATTCTATCAAAGTAGCGATTGAAAGGGAGAAACAAATCAAAGGCGGTTCAAGAGCCGCAAAACTTGCCTTGATTGAAGGGATGAATCCCAGGTGGGAGGATTTGTACTATTCATTATAGTCCCATGCCTAGATTGCTTCGTCGTGCCTCCTCGCAATGACGGGACCCTGACTACGGCAAGGCCTTAAGTCATTGCGTGGAACGAAGCAATCCTGAGAGGCAACCAGCAGAAAGGCAGTTCCGTTAGCAATCAGTCCCATGCCTAGATTGCTTCGTCGTGCCTCCTCGTAATGACGGGACCCTGACTACGGCAAGGCCTTAAGTCATTGTGAGGAACGAAGAAATCTAGAGTATCAACCAGCAGAAAGGCAGTTCCATTTGCCATCAGTCCCATGCCTAGATTGCTTCGTCGTTCCTCCTCGCAATGACGGGAATCCGACTAGGGCAGGGGGGGCAAAACAAAAAGGCCGGCAGCGAAAGCTGTCGGCCTTATGTTGACCATTAGAATGGTAATTAATCCTCTTTGCGGCGTTTGCCGACGAGGTAAGCTGCGCCAAGGGCGGTCAGCACGGCGATGCCGGTGCCGAGGGGGGCGTCAGCGTTTTCATCGCCACCATGGTTAGGCAGGCTAGGAGTAACCAAACCAGAGTTGGTACGTTCTTTTTGGCCAGGGGTGTTGCCTCTTTGGAAGAGACCTCCGCCTTCGGCGAAAGTGGTCATGCTCAGTCCGAGGACGATAGCTAATGTCAGTGCTAATTTCTTCATTGTTCTTTCTAAGTTTTATGTTTGTCTGTGTGTTTAACTATCTTTATTTAGCTTATTTGGCTTTTAGCTCTTAGCCGTTAGCTATTAGCTTGGTTTGCGACCGTGCTAATAGCTAACAGCTAATGGCTAATAGCTTATATTCACTTCACGACCACCTTTTGGACCTTGACGTTGCTGCCGTTGACGAGGCGGATCATGTAGACGCCTGCGGCGGCCTTGACGTTGACGTTGGCGCAGCCGTTGATGTTTTCGCTGCTGAGGATACGGCCGTTGACATCCATCACTTGGACAGTGGCGTTGCCTTCGTTGTTGATGACGAAGCTGCCGTTGCTGAAGAAGGCGAAGGTGTCATCGTCGCCGTTGTTGCCGGTGGCGAACACCAGCTTGAAGCGGTTGGCGTAGTCGGTCGTGTTGGCCTCGAAGTTGTAGCTCGGGTTGGCGAGCAGGTCGGTCTCGATGCCGGTCATGTTGTCGATGAGGTGGAGGTAGGCGAAGCTGACTTCTTCGGCGTTGAAGCTGAGGGTGTAGTTGCCATTGTTCTCGGCCTTGAAGCTGACGGGCATTTCACCCATGTTGCTTTCGGTGCTCATGATGGAGTAATCCTTACCTTCAACAGGCATGTAGATCTTAGAGCTGTTCTCGCGGAAGCTCATCTTGCCCATTCTTTGGTTGCCGCCGAAGACGAGTATGGCGTTGTCCAATTGCTTGTTGGCGTGGCGCAGGCTCACGTTGAGCTTGCCTTCGTTTTGGACGGTAGGTTGCGTTGTGGTAACGTAGACATATCCAGAATAGCCACCTTCTTCGCTAGAAGCTTCATAGAACACACCTTCAAGAGGATTGATAGCAGTACCAGCGGGCATGTTCTCAAATCCGGTGCCATCAGCTTTCATTCTGATGAAAGGCAGAGCATTGCCCGCTGCAGTTCCATCGATAAGATAGGCATCGCAAACAAAGCTGTTGCCGAGGAGGAACCAACCTGGGAAGTCATAAGTATTATCGCTTGAAGCAGCAAAGCATTGTTGGTATAAAGAGGCGTTTGCGGCTTTAATTGTGCCGGTGATGCTCAGTTCCGTGCCTTGTTCGTTGGCATAGAGGTAACCAACGGAATTGTAGATGCTGCTGCTCAGGCTGCTGAATGCATTGGCTTTATAGTTTCTCCATTCATCGTCTTGAGTGTAATCCCAGCTGTAAAGGTCATAGTTGCCTGCAAGGATGCCGTCAGTACCATCTGCCTTAGGAGTGTAACTTGAGGTAGTCGGGTTGGTAATGAGGTAGTATCCACCATTTTCAGTCCAATGATTGATGGTCTTCTTCACGGTGGCTTTTACACCAGAGTTCAAGTGTTTCAGCTTACCACCATCAGCGATAGTGAGGGTGTAGGCGTTAGTACCGGTGGTGCCAGCAATACTAGCAGCTTCGGCCTCGCCTGTGATGGTGACGTTGGCACGGAGTTCAACATTTTGTTCAATGGTAGGAACGCCAACGGGACTCCAGTTGCTGGCTTCATTCCAGTTGCCTTCGGTGATGAAGAGCTTGTTGTTTGGCGACATAGTTGTGAAGCTCACAACTTCACTTTCTGCATCCTCATTGCAGCTGGGGACGATCTTGACGAGGTACACACTGCCGGGGTTGAGACCTGTAAGAGCACACTCATTGGTAGTGACGTTGATAGGTTCATTCCAAACGCGGTTGACCTTTACCAAGTTAATATTGTCGACGGCAAAGTAGTCGCCAGAAGGATCAACGGAACTGTCCTTAGTGTAGGACCATTTGAAAGTATGCTCGCCCTCAGCGACTTCAAAGCTGTAGTGGTTCCAACCAGTAATGTTGGCACCGGCATAGAGCATTCTTGTGTCGTCGATGTAGAATTCGCAGTAGTCCCAGTAGGAAGAAGTTCCTTCACCCTTGCACTCTGCATCGAATTCAATCATGCCGTTAGTAGTAAGGGTGTAGGTGAACGAAATCTCTGATGTTGTGCTGCCTTGGCCAGCATTGCCGCTCTTCATGCAGTAGCCGCCATTGCCTTCAACGACGCTCCAGGCATATTGACTTTCGTTAATCCATGTTGCAGGGATGGTTTGATCTTCAAAGTCAACATCAACATAATTCTCGGCAGCTTCGTCGTGTCCGACAAATACATCGTAGCTTTCGCTGTCGCCGGTCCAGTTGACGGTGGCGGTGTAGTGCTCGATATTCGTGACGGTGATATTTGCAGGCACGGGGCATTCTGCAAGGGTGGTAAAGTTCAATGTGCTGGTCCATGCGCTGACGCCATCTTCGCTACCGCAGTTGTTGCGCACTTTCACAGTGTAGGCAGTTTCTGGGGTGAGGTCAGTCAAGGTGTAAGTAACAACACCTTCATTAATGGTCACGTCGGCTTCTTCAATGTCAACGAGGTTTTCTTCGTCATTATTGATGCAGAGCTGCCAAGCTGTGGCATCGCTTGTCCAGGTGAGACCAACTTGGGTAGATTTCAGGCTGTTTTGAACAATCTGGAAGCTAGTGGGGGCAACGCAGGCAACGGGTGTGGTGAAGTGGACAGAGGTGCTGTATTCGCTCTCGTCGTCATCACCGCAATGGGCCTTCACGCGCACGTAATAGGTGGTCTCAGGTGCGAGGCCGGCAAAGGTGTAGGTAGGCGTGTCTTCAACAGTTTCAGTCAAAACCTCTGCAAAATCCGCACTGGTGCTGTATTCAACAATCCAGGTGTTGGCTTCACCGTTTTCGGTCCAGGTGATGGTGGCGTTGTGGGCGGTGACGCTGTTGGCAGTCACGGCCAAACCCGTAGGTTTCGGGCAGGTGGGCATGGCCTTCACAGTAAGGTTGTCCATATAGGTGCTGGTGCAATATTGGCTCTCGCCGCGCAGGATGATGTAGCAGGTGCCGCTCATGCCGATGGGAATTTCGTAGGTGTACCAACCTGTTGCACTTTCAGCAGGAATAACATCATTTCCAGTGTTGTATTGACGAGGAACGAAAGCCAACTCTGTGGCGCCTTCGATTTCGCCGTCGGTGCTGGCATAAACACGAATACCTTCATAGATGTTATTGTTGTTGTAGGTGCTGTTGCTACGATAGATATCCAAGGAGAATTCGTAGTTTGCAGGCAGGGTCATTTCGGGCAGCACGAGTTTGGTCAGAGTGCCTCCTGCCATGTCGGGCAGCTGCAGCTGATGGGTGGCGTTGCCTGCATTGCTAGAAGTGTACACTTTGAAGACATAGGTTCCATCGCCTTCGATATGCTCGTTCACCCAGCAGGGATCTTCGAAGTTACCGGAAGCATAGCTTTCGAAAGTCTCCGTCCAGGGGAAGGTGGTGATGGCACCGCAGGCGGTGGTGAAGCTCACGCTCTTCCAGCCGCTGGTGGCATCGTTGCAAACACTCTGCACACGGGCTTGGTAAGCCGAGCCAGGGGTGAGGCCGGTCAGAATGCAGGTAGTGACAGTAGTGTTGGCCAAGAAGCTGGTCCATTCAGCGTCGGAAGCCAACTTGTATTCCACGTTGTAGTTGCCGCTACCGCCGGTCCACGTCAGTGTGGCATCGTCGCTGGTGATGTCTTCAGCAACTAAGGTTTCGGGTTTCTCGCAGATATCGCCGCTTCCAGCAGTATAGGTGAAAGTGGTCTTGGGGATGAAGTTCTTTTGAGAGAAAGTAACACCATCAAGGCTACTACTGCTATAGCCTTGTCCGCTGGCTCCATTGACAGATGCACCAGCAAAGGTGGCACTCTTGTAGTTCCCCTTGGCAATTTGGTACACTCCAATGAGGAGATTGCCTCCTCCGTAGACGTAGTTGTCGGAGAAAGCCACGGTCATGGTGCTTTGGGTGCCGTCAAGCAAACCTTCATAAACGATGGTGGCATTGCCTGGGCCGTAGTAGCTGTTGATAGTGGCATCGTCCACTTCCATAAGGAACACTTGGAAAGTGCCCGTCCATGCATCGCTTGCAGGAGAGATCGTATAGAAATCCATTTGTGAGATGGTGCCGCCGTTCATGCTTTCCAGTTGTTCAGCAGGAACGACAATCTCACATTTTAGGTAGGCATCGGCCCACAGGCCGTGAACAGGGACGTTAGAACTTGTCGCTGTCCCGTCTTCGTAGATGGTCAAGGTCTCTTGAGCCATCATTGCCAACGGCGCAAAAACGGCCATCAGCAGCAGGAGAAGTAATGATTTTTTTCTCATACTTTTTGAATTTTAATTGGTTAAGTTATTTGTTAATAATTGTGTTAATTGTTTGTGTTTCAGTTGGTTTGTTTTTAGTTTCGTTAGTTGGTCCTTGCATGTTACACTATACATAGTGGCTGCAAAAATAGGAAAAAAAAACATAGTGTGACAAAAAAGTGGAAAAAGAAAGGTTTTTTTTCGATTCTTTTACCACTTGTCAGGAAATACGAAACGCCTCTTTGGCGAATTGTTTTATTTTTTTACAAAACGCTGGGGCGTCACCTTGTCCTTCGTGCGAAGGGTGAGGAGATAGACTCCAGCGGGCAAGGCATGCACGTCGATGCTGAACTTGCTGCCGCTTGCCGCTTGGCGGAGCAGCAACGCACCGGTCATGTCGTAAACCTCAACCTGCTCAACGGCTTCGTCGCTCACCACACAGAGGCGGTCAACGGCAGGGTTGGGGTAAACCGTAACGGCCTCGGTGCCATGGTCGGTCACTTGGTCGTAGGTCCGGTAAAGGGTGATGCCGTCAACGTTGAGCATAAACTGGTTGGAGCAGCTGAAGTGGATGATGGCCACGTAGATGTCCTGTCCCTGGTAGGCACGGAGGTCAACGCTGTAGTAATGCCAGCTGCCGGCGCCTTTGGCGTCCATGTCGGCTTCCCAAACGATGGTGAAGTCGCTCGGGTCGGTGTTGCCTTGGGTGGAGACTGCCACGCCGAAGTGTTCTTCGGGATGTGTGGCATCCTGGGCGCAGGCGATGAACGAGATCTCCTCGCAGTCGAGCTTGTAGGGCGACACCAGCAGGTTTTTGGGATAGAGTATGATGTCGTTGAGGTCGTCGTAGGAGGCCGAGGTCACGCTGTAGGGGTTTTCGGTGTTGCCCCAGTTTTGGCGTATCTCCCAGTTGCGTCCGTCGCCATCGCCGTCGATGGTGGTCCAGCGCATGATGCCGTCGTTGAAGTCATAGAAGAGGTCGCCCTCGGGCGGGGTGGGCGGGGCGGGGGTGTAGTCGCCCAAGGCATAGATGCCGATGAGGTTGGGGCTACGGTCGACGGAGCCGAAGAAGCAGGGCGTGCCGTTGCACTCACCGATGAAGGCGCCGCCAGCGCTGCAGCCCGATCCAAAGCCTGGGGTGACGGAGAAGTCGAAGATGTAGTTGGGGCTCATGCTGTCGGCGTCGATGTTGTAGTCGAAGACGTGGGCAGTGAAGCCCTGCACGGCAAAGAGGTAAAGGTGGTGCGAGCCGTCTTCGTCGGTGAAATAGCCGGTGCCGTGCACGGTGTGCCCGCCAAGGTTGTGCGCCGTGGCCGTCCTGACGACAGCGCCGGTGCGGTCGACGAGCTTGAGGTCGAGATGGAGGTTGGGGCTTTCGCCTGTGGCCCTTTCGCCTACCCAGAAGGCGTCCTCAATGGGGTCGTAACTGCAGGTGCCCAGCTCGTTGAGGTTGGTGTTGATTTGCGCGACGAGGGTCTTGGTGCTAAAGTCGACACACCAGATGGTGCCGGTGTGGGCGTCGCAGCCGTAGACGTACTGGCCGTCGTAGGTCATGTCGCGCATGTAGTGGTCGGAGTCGCCGAAGCCGGGGATGTTGAACTCTTCGATGAGGTTGCCGTCGAAGTCGTATTTGTAGAACATCGACAGCACCGTCGACGACGTGCCCCAGGCGCTGGTGTATATGTATTCGCCGTCGTATATCACGCCGTGCTGGCGGCCTGTGGAGCAGACGAACGAGTTGATGAAGTCCCATTGGTCGCGTGGGGACTGCTGTTGGGCTTGCGCTGTCCATGGCGCGATGATGGCGAGGAAAAGGATTAATAATAGGTGTTTGTTTTTCATAATGTTTATGGTTTAAATAATGTGATAACGGTTTGAAAATGAGTTTTAGTAATGCCGCAAAGATAAGACTTTTTTTTCATGCATAAAACGCATTTCCCATAAAGTAATTTAGGACACCTTATTAATTATAGAATCCATTAATTAATAATTAATCCACGAAGGCGGTGGGGATTCCCTGTCATTGCGCGGACACCGCGTCATTGACTCGCTTTGCATCGTCGTGCCTCCTCGCAAATCGAAGATTCGACGGAGTCAATGACGCGAAGCGACAACTGTACAACTGAACTTAAGATTCGACTCTAGACTGCTTCGTTCCTCGCAGTGACGCAAGTGTCAACTGAACAACTGAACTTAAGATTCGACTCTAGACTGCTTCGTTCCTCGCAGTGACGCAAGCGTCAACTGAACAACTGAACTTAAGATTCGACTCAAGACTGCTTCGTTCCTCGCAGTGACGCGAAGCGACAACTGCTAACTGAACAACTCCAAACTCCTAACTAATACAGCTCCTCCCTCAAATACTTCGCAGTGTAACTCTCCTTGCACTTAGCCACTTCCTCTGGCGTGCCTTGGCAGACGATGCGTCCGCCTCGGTCGCCACCTTCGGGTCCCATGTCGATGATCCAGTCCGCCATCTTGATGACGTCCATGTTGTGCTCGATGATGAGGACGGTGTTGCCTTTGTCGACGAGCTTGTTCAACACATGCATCAACACCTTGATGTCTTCGAAATGCAGGCCTGTGGTGGGCTCGTCAAGAACATAGAGGGTCTTGCCTGTGTCGCGCTTGGCGAGTTCGGTGGCCAGCTTCACGCGTTGTGCCTCACCACCGCTGATGGTGGTGGAGGCCTGTCCTAGGGTGAGGTAGCCCAATCCGACATCTTTCAAAGTCCTAATCTTCTGAATAATGCTTGGAATGTTCTCGAAAAACTCCACCGCCTCA
>Ga0310694_10000823_pt1 | contig 38683 bp, 75 predicted proteins | sample 174DNAGHGhighgp2_FD_203884 | JGI IMG/M metagenome (GOLD analysis project Ga0310694, IMG submission 203884) | Sheep rumen microbial communities from Palmerston North, Manawatu-Wanganui, New Zealand - 1742 DNA GHGhigh gp2 (v2) (version 2) | ecosystem: Host-associated > Mammals > Digestive system... | reverse complement strand
GCAACCACAACATAATTCCAACCGCAACAACGTCCATGCCGTCACTCCCCACCTGCCGGATAATCCAGCGCCTCAGCGCTTCCAATGCCATCAGCCTGACGTTCTCCAGAATCGATCACCAAATCAGCATTTTTCAAATACTTACATAATGCATTAATCTGGTCTTCTTCTGTCATTTCCGAGATTATCTTCCGTGCAAGAATTTCGTAAGATTTATCACACATTTTGCTTTACCAACTCCAACTTCGTCCCTTCGTAGTTCCCGCTGCACTCGCCCACCGAATACTCGATGTAGTCTATGAACACGTCGTCAAGCACATCCTCAACCATGTGATACAGATCATTAAGCAAACTGTAGTGCGTACTTGATACATCGAACGACACAATCAGCTCCTCCAGGAAATCCCGCACCAGGTACACATCATCCGTCCGGAGGTCGATGTCGTAGCAGTGATCGCCAAGCTTGATGAACCTGTCGAACCCGTCGTGGTAGTCGATTGAGTCGCCGTCGCCCATCTTGTTCATGTTGATGCTGAAGTCGCCGTCAGTTTCGATGTGGCCTGTCAGCACGTACTTCACCGTCTGCTCTTCTTCCGGCTCCGGATCTTTCCACTCAATCGCTCGACCGCAGTACTTGCAGTATTTCGTATCAGCAGCCGAATTCCCATTAGGAGTTTCAATTCCAATCATCTGGTGGCAGTTTCCACACAACCATAGATTTGCAACCAGCTCTGGCTTCACAGGATCCTGCTCACGTACCAGCGCCAGCGCATCCTTTATCAGCTCTTCGGCGTGGCACCCATCCGCATCCTCAGGATCACTGTACGGACAGCCGTCACAGTTGCATCCGTACGTATCGCACAGTTCAAGCCCATTGATCACTTTCTCCCGCTTGGTCATCTTCGCTCTCCTTTCAGCGCATCGATAGCTCGCTGGATGTAGTACCCCGCCTGCTCTTCTGAACTCTTCGGCTCAGAGTCCACCGTCCAATTCTCGCCGAGTCCGAACCTGTCACCTTCCAGCATCCACTCCAGGATCTCGTCCGGCATCATGTCATACTCTTGTTCCCGAAGAAGCCTTCGTTTCCCGTCTGCGCAGAACCAATCTCCATCTCTTGAACATCGAACGGAAACATTATTGCACATTCCTCTATCTTTGATCAGATATCCTGAGTTATCCCAGTATTCGCAATCCCTACACAGCACAACAGGCACCGCGTTCTTACTGAATCCATTTATGAAACCTTTCAGATCATCGATCGCTGCTTCCTGCTCTTTAAGCAGTTCAAGAACATCCTTTATGAAAGGAATTGACATATACCCACTCATGCACTCTGCCGGACAATCCTTGCAATTTGGTTTATCAAAGGCATTCAGTTCGCAGCAACATTCAAGTGCCTTGATAACCTTCTCCTTGTCAGGCATTTAACTGCACCATCCTTCTCTTATAATTGCAATAGGGACCTCAACAATATCGTCGGCAAAATCCGCAGGGCAAGTTCCGTGTTTTTCTTCCGTGTATCCACCTTCATAGACAATAATCCATTTATAAACCGATGCACTCATTAACTTCACCGCCTTTCACCGTCAGCACAGAACCAATCATCAGTTACCTTTTTGCTTCCAAGCGGTTCATACCCAACAGCAAGAATATCGCAATATAATTCCCCGTTTGGTTCTTTAACACATTTAGTGCAATCCTTACACCGGACTACTTCAACCATATTTATTTCTTTTTCCTTTGGTTTCCATGCTTCGCAACATTCATCACGCCATGTTCTATGTCCGTTGTAATTGCACATTATTGGTGACCCAACAATTTCAGACCATCCGCAGTTTTCACAGCAACAGTTCATTACAACTTCACCAACCTTTTGCGTTTCCCGTCTGCGCAGAACCAGTCCGACATATGCGTCCTACCGTCCAACTTGCAAGCCTTCTTCTCGAAGCAGTCCATCGCGTACCTACAGTCCCCGCACCTGACCAGCTCGCCATGATTTTCTTCCCACTGGTAGTCACCACCAGGACCCTTGGTGTACAGCTCGATGAACTCGACCTTCTGCTTCTTGTTTAGCTCGTCCACAAGCTTTTCCTTAGTCATCTGTCAACCTCACATCCAGCCACCCGCTGATCAACTGCGTCGGATAAAACTTGATTTCGTACGCATACTTGTTCACAGCCTTCGTCTCGATCTGCTCGACGATGTACGTCGTATCCTGGCTTAGGTGCGCGTAGTTCAACACGAACTCGTTCGGCGCCTTCTCGATCGTAATGTTCAGGTCGCCGTCGTTATCGGTGTCGATCGAGATCAGCCCCGTGATCTGCATCATCGGCGTATCCGTCCGCGTGTTCAGCACGGTGATCCGCCGGCGAATGTTAAAGTCGTCCGCTTCCCGCTTCAGGTTCGCCCGGACATTGTCGGCCTGCCGGCACGACGCCAGCACAAACACCATCACCGCCAGTATCAGCGCTATCAGAACTTTCTTCACGTCAGTCATCCTCCCTGAACAAGCTTTGAAAATCCTTGGCATCGTCGATGATGCCGTCAATCTGGTTCTTTAGCATTTCCACCGCCAGTGCCTTCGCATCATTAATGGATTCGAATTCATCCCAGATCTCTGCCGTTACCACGTTGATCTCCTTCGCATCTTCGCCCAGGCGAAAGTCGCACAACGTTCCCCAGACTTCCTTGCTCTTCGGCCTCCGGTCCTTCAGCCTCGCAAAGACTCGCATGTTCTCATCCCAGGAATGCTCAAACCCAAGCATGCGGTGTTCACCGTCTACAAACTCCCACCACCATCGCTTCTCGCTCACGTCGCCTCGCGCCTCCTGATCGCATCCTCCAGATAGAACTTCGCCTTCCGGAGATCCTCAACCGTCTTCGCCGGATCCTTATGTCCCGCCCTGGCTACATACTTCACAACGTTGCCCAGGTCGAAGTCCAGCCGCCACTCGTTGATCGCCTCGATGACCTCGATCTTCCCGACGTTGTAGTGCGACGGATGCTCTACGTTCCTCATGACTTCCTCGTTCCAGTCAATATGCCCCAGATTTGCATTCATGCTCTTTCCCTCCATACAATATTTCCATAGTAATTCATCATCCAGATACTTGTCCCCGAAGTAGTTATCCCATCCTGAACTCGACGTGCTGGAATCCCGGCGGGTTCGGGTTCGCCCAGCAGGTCGGACCCGTCCCGCCAATGTTTGTTGCTATCAGTTGTGTATATTCCTCTCCGTCCTCATCCGTGAACTTATCAAGCACTGAGCAAATTGCGTTCTTGTACACAATCTCCTCGTCCGGCTTAATCACACCGGCGTGGTAGTCATCCGCCAAGTCCTTGTTGTCCACGTACACCGGTAGCTCACGTACCCCCTCCGGCGTCATCACCTGCGCTCTGCCCAGCATTCAATTTCATCCCTTCCTGATATTCCTTGCATGCTTTCAATTCTTCTTTCGTCAAGTACTCGCTCAGATAATCCAGCGAACACATCTGCGCTAACGTCGAGATATACACATCCTCCAGATTGTTCGTGATCCAGTCCGTGATGTTCACCTGGTCGCGCAGCATACTTTCATCGTCCGGCACTTTCCGCTTCAACGTCACCGGCAGCAGATACACGTTCGACTGCCTGATCGCCATCACAACGCTTGGCGGCAATTCAACTTTCTCTTTCCGGATTATGTTCAAGTCAATAAGCTTATGGATCGAATCCACAACACATGTGTTCGACCTATCCGCCTTATCCATCATCGTCGAAATTGCAAGCTTTGCCTTCCCGTACCGCCTGCAATATATCCATATTAAAAGCGCCAACATCCTTGCGGTCTTTGTTGGCGCTGTCATTATATATGGAATGTCCTGCTTCGTTATCACTGCGACAGGCGCATCCTTCTTTGCAGCCTTTAAGCTCTCAGCATGCTCTGATGGCTTTACATGATTGACTACCCAGTCTGCTATCATGTTTGCATCGATCTGCACATCCGCAGCACTTGACCTGATCAACAACTTGTTCTGCCGTTGGTACCAGTCCATCTGCGCGAAGTAAACTCCAGTTCTCGATGCTCCCTCTCGTCTTGCCTTGATCGCAACCTTGACTTGCAGCTGGTGCCGCGTCCCCGGCGCCTTGACATCAAGATCAGACGAAACAAACACTCGCTTTTCTTTCTCGTCTTTCTTGATCTCTTCCACTTGGGCCTCGTACTCCGCGTACAGCCTCGCCATGTACTCTTTGCCAAGCTTAGCCACAATGTCCTGCACCGTCTGCTGGTCGACCATCTCCATCGTCAGCGGATACTTCAGGTCTTCGATCGGCAACAGTGTATCGCGATCCACGTACCAGCATCTTCGCCCTGTCGCCTGATGAATCCCCAGCGGTACCTTGATCGCCTGTCCGCTCGTCGGCCTGAACTCCACCTTGCGAGGATCAAGGGCGCTTCGATCTATCATCAGCACGTAGAACATCCTGGCATACTTATTTAATAGGAAGTCCCTGATGAAGATATCAACGTGATACCCCTTCTTCCCGGAGAACGATACATACACCCGGTCTCGCGGAATCCCCATCTCAACCATCGTGTCCACAACCCGATGAACCACAGCCGGATCTCCTTCATCAACATCTACGCTGATGAACTTCGTCGCCTTCGGACTCGCGAACGTCGCCAACGTGAAGTCGCCTCGCAGGTGGTTCATCATCAGCGCAGGATCCAGATGCTTCCGCACTGTCGTGAACTTCTGCTGCCCGTCCTCGCCACGTACAATGTCAACGTACTTCTTCCTATAATAACCGTAGTACTCCATCAGCTTCGTTGACACTTCGTAGCACCCAAATTTGTCGTTACCCAGTACCTCAAAATTTGTTTCCATGATACTCCTCCTTGTTTGTTAAAAAGTTCACATAAATATATCTTAGATGTTTGACGAAGAACCTTATGGGTAATAGGGGCTTAATGACGTTCTCCTGTGACCCACCGGATTACCCCGGAGTCAAACATCAGATATTCATATTGGAAGATAAATATAGCCGGCCATCGTCGTGATTGGTCGATGGTCGGCCTACTTGGCTGAGGTGGGCTGGAACCGGACCAGCCGGCAGGAGTTAACTCGCCGGAGAAGATTTCCCGATTTCTCCCTCTACTTATATTAGGAACAATAAGCGTACCCATACGTACCCCCTCTTTGAAGAAAATTTTTCTGTTGGCGGCTGTCATCAGCAGAGCAATGCGCTCGTCACCCCGTGCGTCATCCTCCCCGTCCTTGTCCAGGTGCCCGGTTTCTGACACCATGGTGATACACGGGTCTGACCACGGCCAGGAATGCCCGAAACCTACCTTATATTCGCTCGGTTTTCGTATGGGATGATCCGGGTTCCTGGAGGTATCTGACGAAAGTTGTGCGGTTTTGTGGGGAGGTTAGGAGCGATGGCTGATGATGAATCGATTGTTAGAAAAGGTAGGACATGGGGGAAGGCTGCGTCTGGGACTGGTTCAAACGTAAAAGGCAAAAAATGATAATATTGTTATGCCTTTTTTGTAGCAAACGTAGGTTTTTCAAGGCTTCGGCGGTTTTTGTCTGAAATGGATATGATGAAATTGATATTTATTGCAGTTTTTGCATTTTTTGCACTTTTTGCGATTTTTGCATTTTTTGCATCATTTTCATTTTTTTGCATTTTTTGCAAAAATACTCGAAAATAACACTTATCCGATATTATCCTTTGATATTATCTCTTAAATAATATCGGCGTATATTACAGTTACATACCATTTCAAAGGCGGCGTTTTTCGGCGTTTTTCGCGTAACTTTTCGATATCTTTGATCAAAGTATATCGACAATTTTAAATTGTTAAATTTGTAACATTTACGCTTTGGTCATGCTATGTAACTATTATTTGTATTACATTGTATTTAATTGTATCATATTGTATCTTTTTGCCTTCAAAGCCTTGTGTCGCCTACGTTTAGCGGTTTGCCTTCGTTTTCGTTTGCATTTTTTGCATCTTTGTCCGTACATAATTTCTAAACAATTTGTTAACTTTATTACGATTTCGTAATATTTGCGTCATAAACTCGGGTTTTGGCCAAAAGTGCCCGAAAACGAAGTAATTTCGTCAAAAGCAAGGAATTTCAAGGCATAGCGGGTTTTTGTACGGTTACATGAATACAAATCAATAATACAATATAATACAAATACGCCTGTTTTCGGCGGTTTTTGGCGGTTGCATGATTTTTGTGCTATGCCTTAAAAGAAACAAGGTTTTTGTGCTTTTGGCTTTTGTACGTACAACCGATCAAAAATGCCTTCGAAGCCTTGAAAAATAAGGCCTTGCGGCTATTCAAGGCGAAAAAAGCCCGAATGAGTTTCTTCATTATATAGCAAAAAAAACGGTCTTCTCTGTTTTCGTGTTCGATTCGCCGCCGCGCTTGCAATTCGCCTTGTTTCGGTTATACTTGCATTGCGTGATATCACGCCGAAAGGCAAGATATCACGGCGAACCTTGACAACCGATTGAACGCCGCCGCCGAAAGGCGAAAGCAAACGCCGCGCGCCGAAGCCGTAAAACGCCGAAGCACTCGCCGAAGCCGTAACACGCCGAAGCAAACGAAAGCGCGCCGTTTCAATCGGGCGAACCTTGAAAACTGTACACAACCGCCGTGACCGAAGCACAAAACGCCGCGCCGAAGCGAACGCCGCGAAACACGCGAAACGCCGCCGCCGAAGTGAACGCCGAAAACCTTGTGAAGAAAACGCCGCGCCGCGAACGTTGAGAAACGCCGCGAAACGCGATTAAACGCCGTGAATGCATTCAAGGGATAAGCCGCCGCCGAAGCCGCGAAACGCCGCGAACGCCGCGCGCGCCGCGCCGATTGCAAGATAAGCACAAAAAGAAGCGCGAAGCGTGAAGCCGCCGCCCGTTTTACGGGCGTCGGCGCGTTCTGTAGCCGTGAACACTCGCAACGGCTACAGAACGCGCCGAAAGGCGAATTAAAAGCCGTAAAACGGCATGAAAGGAAGTATCATAATGGAAAACACGAACACGAAGACCGCCGCCGCGAACGCAACCGAAAAGACCGCGAACGCCGCCGCGAAAAAGCGCGAACCGAAGAAGACCGCGCCGAAGACCGCCGAAGCCGCCAAAAAGGCGAAGAAGACCGAAAACGAAGGAAAGGAAGTAAAAAACATGAAAACCGCCGAAAAGACCGCGAAAAGCGCGCCGAACGCCGCGCCCGTGACCGTGACCGAAGAAACCGCCGCGCCCGTGACCGAAGATATCATGAACACAAAAAAGTGTATTGATTCGCTTATGAAGACCGCCGAAAACGGCGCAACCGCCGAAGACCGCCGCGCCGCCCGTGAAGCCGTTGTAAAGGCAATTGAAGACTTCAACAAAAAGTCCCTTGAAAACGCCGTGAACCGCGCGACTTTCGCCGCCGCCGCCGAAGCATTACGCCCGAACGCGCCGAAGCGCGCCGAAGCGCGCGTGAATGGGTTCGACTATGAACGCCGCGCCGAACCAGTTACATATATCGTACTTGACGAAGAAGGGAACGCAAAAGCGCGCGTCTTGAACCTTGTTACATACGCGCGCGCCGCCTTCATGAAGACCGCGAACGCCGAACGACGTAATGCATTCGAAAACGCCTTGAACGCCGTTGAAGCCTTCGAAAAGGCAATGATTGAAAAGGATTCGCCCGAAGGCGTGAAGACCGCCGCCGAAGCCGTGACCGCCGTTGTCAAGGCTTGCGGCTTGAACGTGTTCACGGCGAAGACCGCCGAAAACGGCGAAAAATACGATTTCTTCATTCATAAATCCTTCGTTTATGCCGCCGCCGCGCGTTTGAAGGCGCGCAATGGCGTATATACTTCCAATGCCGCCGCGATAAGTGAAGCGCGCGTGAACGCCTTGAACGCCGCGCCCGATAAGCGCGAACGCGCCGAAAAGCGCGTGAACGCCGCCGAAGACGCCGCCGTTAAAATGATTTTTGAAATCATATCCGAAGCCGCCGCCGCCGCCGCGCGCGGTGTATGGAAGGCGCGCGTTATGACAACCGCCGAAGCAGCCGCCGCGCGCGTTGAGCGTGAAAAAACCGCCGCCGAACGCGCCGCGAAGCGCGCCGCCCGTGAACAGAAGACCGCCGCCGCCGCCGCCGCGCGCGTTGAAAAATTGCGCGCCGAACTCGCCGAAGCCGTGAAGCGCGAAAAGGCGTTGAAGCGCGCCGAAGCCGCGAAGAAGACCGCCGCCGCCGTTGCATGATAGCAACCGCGCCCGTATACAACCGCCGCCGCGCCGCCGCGCGGCGGCTTTTTGAGTGTTCATTTTTTGCGCGCCGCCCGAAGCCTTGAAACGGGCGAACCGCGCCCGAACACGCCGCCCGAAGACGCACGGCGTGTTTTTGTTGTGCCTTCCTTTATGTACACGCAACCGCCGCCGCGCTTGCCTTGCGCGACAACGAAAACGGGCGTATACTATGCACAAAGGGGGTTTAGTATGTACAAAGAGAACGACAAACAAAAAGCGTATGTTTGGCAAAAGAATCAGACAACACAATACAATCTTAGAATCATGAACGCGACAGGTATACCCGAAGCGATTAAAGCCGCAACAAAGGCAAGCGGCGAAAGCGTATCCGAATACATCAAAAACGCGCTTGTTGACCGTTTACGACGTGAAAAGTTCTTTGACGGGGATTTTATACCCAATTTGAACAAGGCAAGGCACAAAGAAAAACTTGAGAAGCTCGAAAAATATCTTGAGCAGGAAAAGAGAAAACTGAACAAGTAACAACAAAACAACCATAACCAAACCCGAAGCGACACGACGAGTATGTTGTGCCGCTTTTCGAGTTGTAGAAAAAGGAGAAAATTTATGCCCGAATTGACAGTATCCTATGTTCTCGCTGAGTTGGCGAAGAACATATCCTATGGACATTATGGTGTCCGTATTGGGATTTCATTATTGTCCATTGTTACACCAGAATTTTCTCCGTATGAATATACGGTAACCGCTTGGGATGGAACAGACGAGGAGTTTACAGACCTGCTCAAGGCGGTTGAGTATTTTGTAGCGATCAACAAGGAAGAATGGGACAAGTGCCGCGAAGAGTGACACGTATCCCCTGCCCTATCGGCGAAGAAGGTTGAATCAATCGTTATTCGCCGCTTGTATGGGTTTGTTCTGTGCGTAGCCGTAACACTGGGACGGCTACGTTTATGAGCAAACGCAACCTGTCTGCTCACAACACAATAATCACGAAGAAAGGAAGGATCAGTATGGCTATCTTTGGTGTACGCGAAGAAGGCAGTAACACGGATGTCACAACTATTCAGGTGGCGAAGGCGAAGAGCGCAAAGGTTATGCGCAATCGCGCAATGAAGGCGGTGGAAGAGTTGCAGGAAAGCGGCGCTTCGTCCGCACTCTGTTCATTTAAGAACTACGAGGTAGTTCTGTTATGGATTGAGAGGTGACAGAGTATGACAACAGATATGATTATTGCATGCATCATTGCAGGTTTGTTTTTCCTGTTCATGATCTGTGTGTTTGTGCATGACATCGTACAGGAATGGTTGCGTGATATCTATGTCAAGAACCCGTATGTCATGCCGGAAAAATAATGCGGAAATTCTTATACCGGAATTTTAATGTCAGAAAATTTTAGATCGGAGGTTTGACTTATGAGTAGAACTATGCGGAAAGCGTACCGCAAATATTTGAAGATTTCCTATCTGTTTATGACGGGAAATCCCAGCGCGGAATACAAATGGGGAAAATTCATCGTTGCAGAAAACGGATGGTCGCTCGCATCTGATGTCGTCCAGCATCCGGAAAAGTATGGCAGAAAGTAATGGGGAAAATTTGTTCAATCCGGAAAGCCGGCCGATGCCGGCTTTCTCATTGAGCAAATCTTGCTCGCCGTATGGGAAACCAATACGGAAATTTATGAAAGCGAGGTAGCACTATGGACAACTACATCGGAAAGCACGAGAAGGGTGCCGAAAGCCTCTTCGACGCCATGATTGCAGACTTGTTCTGCGACAAGGCGAACCGCACGGAGAAATACATGCGGACTCATGACCGCCGTGGCAAGGCGAAGGACAAGCGGAAGAGCTACGAGAAGGAGCGGTACTACAAGTTCGATCCGTGGCATGGTCTGGAGCCTGTGAGCCACTATCGCCACAGGGTGTATGTGGAATCCATGCTGAAGGACTTCGATGCGGAGCTTCATCAGCACGAATACGCCGTGAGCGTGATGCGTGACTACATGGTTATGTCGGAGAATCACGAAATGAATGCGGAATCCCTGCGTGACAAGCTGCTCGACATGAGAATCAACGGAAGCGATTTGAACAGGACTATTGCTGAATCTCTGTGCGAGAAAATCCGGTACGAAGAGCGCAGGGCTGACGATACGGATACAGAAGCGAAAGTGATCTTGAAAGGAGAGATGTACAAATGACATGGACGAAGGATGCGGAAAGAGCGCAGTTGCAGAAAATCGTTGCGCTGATCGAGGAAACGGAGATTGGCTCGTACATTCGTATGAGCTTCTCCGGAATCCCGGAGATGTGCGAGCGGAATATCGCAGAAGACGCAGCAAACAACATGCCGGATGCGGTTGCGTTCCGTGACAAGCGGATTGCGGAACTTGAGAAGAATCGCACGGAATCCGAGAACCGGATGTTGGATAAGCTGCATAGGTTGGAGCATGAAAACAATGCGCTCGAAGACAATCTGAAACGTACTTCGGAGCAGTTGGAGCAGTACAAGCAGATTGTACACAACCAATCCGGAAAGATCAGCGAGCTGTCGCAGGAACTCAGCGAAGTTGCAGAAACTCTGGAAACACAGACGAAACTGATGGAGCAGAAGGATGCGGAAATCGTCCGCTTGAAGGCGGAAATTTATGACTACATGAAAGGAGCGAACTAACATGGCGGACATCATCGTGGCAAAAATTGAGGAACTGTGTGCGGAACTGGGCAGGACGAGCGATCCGCACAAGGTGTGGGAACTGGATTGCGAAATCGAGAACTGCATGAACGAACTGGAAGGAGAGTGCTGAAATGGCGAAGTATGTGCGGAAAACCGTGGACGAATGGCATACCCAAGGCGAGTATGGTTGCGGTTGGGAAACCGTGACCATTGACGACAACAAGGCTGATGCGATGCAGATGCTCCGGGATTACGAACTGAACGAGCCTGAGTATCCGCATCGGGTTATCAAGAAGAGAGTACGGAAGGAGCGTGTGTGAGAATGTTTATCTTCAAAGAGGGACAGCGAGTAGCTCTGACGGCATGGGAATTCAATACCTGCCGGATGCTTGGGGAGTTGGAAAAGATTATCGAGAATAACGGCGGAAAAGTTGCGCCGTATCCTCACGTAATGGCAACTAACAGGCAGTATGCCCCGGATGCAGAACCTGTGAGGATTTATGGGCAGGGGTATATCCGGTTTAATCTGGACGGGACGCAGTATTACTGGCAGATCAATGGCAACCCGCTCTTCGAGCATTATTACACGAAGGTGCGGATTGTGGACGGAAAAATTCCTCGCAGTAATCAGGTGTATGCGGATGAATTCCCACGGGAATCGTGGATGTATAACTGCCTGTTTCAGACAGCGTGTGATGCAGATATCCGGGAAATTGCGGAACTTGTGTTCAACGAGTTGCTGAAAGCTCCGTACTCGAAAATCGAGCCGGAACGGGAAACTCGGAGAGTTAGAGTCCCGTACGTGGAAGTTGTGACGGAACATCCGATGGTATATGTGGATGCGGAGGTGTGAGCAGTGGAGAATGAATGCGGATTCATACGGGCAACTGCAAAGATGCCGGATGGCACGGATATCCAGTTGGAGAACTGGGAGGACAGTTATCCGTCCTCCCCTTCCCTCTGGTGGGCGATTGGCGCATATCCGAAGGCAAAGTACGACAGTGGTCGCCTGTTCGGACCACGCCGGGGCGGAATCATGCGGTTAACGATCAACTTCGCAACGGATGCGGAAGCGGTCGAGGCATTCGAGAAGCTGAACAGGGGCGATGCGGAACTGCTTGACTACCGGGACAAGTTCTGGAACGGCGAGAGAGATGCGGAGGTGATCGAATGACCACGATCTATCGCAAGGTCAGGCATAACGGCGACACCTGTTATGCCTACTGTGGACGCCGGGACGGAGAGCGCTACGCTGAGAAGTGTAGTGCCTACGATCCGGACAGGATGTGTCAGAAATGCCGTTACATCGACGGCAAAGTGATCGAAGAGGAGGAAGAGGAAGAATGAAAGCCAGTGAACTCAAGTGGAGCTTCCATCTGTCCTTTGCGGATGGAAGCAACCCGTATATCCACTTTCCGTGTTCGCATGATGAACACGAGAAAGCTCTGGATGAATGGCGGAAACGGTACGATCTGGAGTTCGTGAAGCTCTCCAACTTCTGCGAGTTCTTCGTGGCGACACTGAAACCGGAGATCGCTAACCCGGTTCGGAACCTCAAGGACTTGAAGAAGGGCGAGTGGTTCACATTGAAGCCCTATCCGGAACCCAAGCCGTCACAGGTCTACATCCGGGACGAGTACGACCGCAGCGAGCGGAAATATCTCGTCACGAAGTGGGACAACATCAGCTACAGCAGGATGCTGTCGGGAACTACGCCAGTATACACGAACTTTGTGTTCTAAGTGTACCAAACACCAACGTTACTGCGACCTCTCCCCTGTCGGATGATGCAGTATTCGTCCGAACATCGAGAGGTTGCAGTAAGCATAGAAAAACGAGCGAAAGGATGAGGAAAATGAGCAATCCGGAAAACAGATGCGCAAACTGCCCGTACAGGTGGCAGGATGACGGAGACGAGTGGCCAACGTGCCACTGGGAAGAACAGTATCCCGGCGATCTTGCGCCGTGTGAGTACGACTAAGGAAGGAGTGACGGAAATGGTTATCGTGGCGAAAGCAAAGAAGGGTGCAGAGTTCCTGTACAACCCGAGATCAGCACATTCTGTCAAAGGATTGAGTGCGAAAAGCATGGCGAAGTTTCTGAATGAGCAGAACCATGATCTAAAACCGGACGAAGTGTGGCACACGTACGATGTTGGACAGTTTGATGTTGCGTATGACTATGCAGCAATTCAGCAGTTCGAGAAAAAGCGGAATGGGAATGTTGTGAAGAAGGGGGCGAGAGTATGAAGATCAATGTGCCGGTATGTTACGAGGTGTGCGGAATTGTGGAATACGAGATTCCGGATGACTTAAAAAATCGGAACGAAATCGAAGATCATCTATCGGAAAAAATTGACGATATTCCTTTGCCGGAAGATACGAGTTATATAGACGGCTCATTTGAAATCAATTGGGATGCGCTCGACTATTATAACAAAGGAGTGATACAAGATGGAAATTAAGGTTGGACAGAAGATTCGCGGACACGAGATCGTGTTCGTGTCAGACGACAAGCGAGTGTTCGGACTCAGTACGCCGGACAGCCTCGGCAGAAAAGGAGTGGTCTACGGCAAGTGCCACTTCCAGAAACTGAGCGAGGACGATCTCGAGGGAATGAGGAATGCTCGGTTTGAGCCGAGAAAGTTCAACGATGTTTGGTACATCGTGTTGGACAGTTGCCCGGATTATGCGAGCATCTTCAGCCGGTGTAACTATTGGACAACAAACCCGAGCAGTGCATACAGCAAACCTGCTCCGATGGTATACGAGAGTTAAGAGGAGGAAATTGAAATGAGTTTGAATGTGTACAACTTCAACGAGAAAAGCGGAATCTGCAAGATTCAGCAGCATGGACACGAGTTTAATCTGAACCTGTATGGCATGGGGCAGAGCAACTGCTTCCTCACTGCAATCTATGAACACGTGCCGGAAGTTGGCAAGAAAGAATATCAGCTTCAGTGGTTCTTCAGTGACGAGTCCCATGCGAAAAGGATGCTTGGTCTGAAGAAAACGCTGAGCGGAGAGATTGAAAATGTGTTTGCGGACGAGATCATTGCGCTGACACTTTACAAGAATAGGTGCAGACAGTGGCAGAAAATCCGGAACATGTTCCGCCAAGCGTTTGGCAAGGACTTCCCTATCGAGATTAAAGAAAGCGAGGAATGAAAGATGGAAAGGGTAATTTGGAGCAACGAATACGAAGCGATCGAGAAACTGGAGAAGGACATTAAAGAGAATCCGGATGACTTTGTTGCCGGATACAGTAAGGACGATGACTTCTGGGCGATTGCCTGTCAGCTGAATGACGAATATCTGGATGGTGAGAGCGCAAATCTGAACATCGATGTCGGCGAGGAGATCATCATCATTGCGGATCTCGGTTTGTGGGACGGTCGGCATCAGGCATACAAACTTCTGCATAGCACGAATATTGCAGATTGCCTGACCGGAACCTGTGGCGATTATGTTACATGGTTTGTGGATGATTGCGGAGACCTTAATTGCAGAGATATCCACCACGACGGCACAAATATGTACCTGTACCGGGCATGGAAGCCCGGAATCAGCTATGCGCAGCGTTGCTTCTTCTTCCAGAAGTTGCAGATCGGCAAGGTAACCCGGAAAGATATAACGAGATACACAAGGCGTCTTGGAGATTATGTAGCAGACGTTTATGGATGGAAGATTCGGGGCAGGAGGTGAGAGTTTTTATCCCCGGAGTCTGACATAATCTTTCTTTAACCATCACGACCACCACAAACACGAAAGAGAGGACACAATTATGGAAAATCGTTGGGACAAATCCTACTTCAAGTACGATCCGGCGACAGCAAAGTCGGAGCGTGGAAAACTGTACATCGTCAACCACAACCGGAAGGTTGATGAGATTGATATGGCGATGCAGTACGGCGATCTCCGGAAACTCGCCAAGATGATCACCATCACGGAGCATTCGCTGACGAGCAAGATGGCGGACAAACACTCGATCTCCACCAGTGTGGAGCTGAATGACTTCTGCCGGTCACGCCAGTGCCTCGGATGCAGAAAATCCGATGGCGCCGAGCCGGTATGCCCCTACTGCTTCGCGCAAAGTATAAACAATGCGCGACCCACAGTGAGGTATGCAACTGCCCGAAACGCAATGATCCTGTGGCAGAACGAGATCCCGGTTGAGGTGTGGGAGGAAGTATGGAAAAAGACATTCCTCTCGTGGGGACAGCCGGACGACCGGATCGCATCGCTCGGAGATGCGAGGACGGTTATTGAATGTGAGAATTACATCCGTATGGAACAGGCCATAAAGGAAATGATCCATACGGAGTGGTCGAAAAACTGGAGGCTGTGGTTGCAAGCCTTCCAACACCTCGGAAAGCCGAAGAACAGCAGGTACGTACACAGCAGTTTGTACCTCAACCGGATCGAGCCGATCCCGGAAGCTATGATCCCTCATGTGGATTTCCGGTTCACGGTGTTCACTGAGGAATACTTGCGGAATCACCCGGAAATCAAGGCAAATTGTTGCACGAACGACAATAAGCACAGAAAATGCAGGTACGACTGCAATGATTGCTACTCGGTACACCCGGAAGAATGCGAATTCGATCGAATTGAGATCGTTCGTGGCTATCATGGCAGAAAATGACCGACCGGGACAACTTTCGCCCGGGGTACGCATCCCGGGCGAGAGGACACCTAACTAATATGAAGGGAGAAAACGAAGATGAAAAAGTTCACAGTCACCATCACAGAAACGAGCGTGGTTCGCTACACCATCGAGGCGAACAGTGCAGATGAGGCCAAGGAACTCTTCGAGAATTGCCCGGAGAGAGTTGAGGAAGACATCAACCACGACATGGGATATGGCTACAACGGACGGGAAATCGAAGTTGCTACAGCAAGTCAGAATGATGATGTCGATTACACATACGAACAGATGAAGGGGGAAAAATGAGATGAAGATTACTCGTGACGGCAAAGAGTTTGAGCTGACCAAAGAGGAACTGAATGCGTTGTACTGGAAAGCTCGGAAGTTACACATGGCGGACTGGGTTGCATCGCTTCTGGAAGAGTACGGATATCCGGAGCAGACCGAAGAGAAGCTGCTTGAAATGGCAGAAACCTACATGGATAGGATGGAATGGAACGGTGATCGGCTCGGTGAACTCGAGCATGATGTGTTCCAATCCATGATGGAAGAGGATTACGACGACATTGAACAGGAGGCTGAAGGATATGGAGAGGACACTTGAGGTCACAATCAAGACGAACACCGGTATCGGCACATTTGATGTCAGCGTTCTCGATAACGAAAGCGGATGTTCGATCGAATTCACAGATATACCGCTCGAAAAGAACCACAAGACATTCAATGACTCGATTGGAAACGAAATCTATAGCTGGGCAGCACTAATGAGCGATGAGGAGGATGAGGAAAATGAGTGACAAGCATGCAGAAATCAACCAGTGCATCAATTACGTACAGGGTATCCTGAACACGATCCGCCCGAAGAAGAAGTGGCGGATCTACTACGACAAAATGAACCCGGAAAACATCTGCCAGTACACCGAATGGCAACGGCAGTATCACGGAATTCGGACGGGCGATGAGTACATCTTCATCCGCGAGGATGATGAGCATGGCGACTTCCATCTCCTGTACGTGGTGAATGTGAGTGCAGAATCGACGCTGTTCGCAATGTCGAATCTGATGAAACTTCTGGCGGACAAGTTTTGAGAGGAGAGATGAGCGATGCCAGACATGACAATAACGGTTGGACATATTTTAGACAATCCGACATTCGATTGCACGGCATGTTATCAGATCGTATCGGTTGATGCAGACGATACGCTCCATGTGTTGTACGACAGTCGCGACGAGAAGAGCTTCGATGATCGTCCGCCGGCTGATCTGCTGATCGAGAATGTAACGTACATAACAATAAGAGATGGGAAATTAATTCTGGAGGTGAATCGGTAATGGCACATCGTGATTGGTGTGGAAAAAATTGCAGCGAATGCGCAAGCCCCTGCGAATTGGATGAATCTATCCCCTGCTCCCCTGCTTGTGCATGGCTTGGGGAAGACGGCGTCCCGATTGATCCGAAGGAATGTAAGGCGTCCGGATGTGATGCCTATGATTGGGATAAGTACGAAGGAATGAGCAAGGAATCCTTACTGTATGAGCGTCTGGCAAGGCATTGTGGACACCGTGTAGCAATCGTCAAGTACGGAATTGGCGATGGATGCTACACGCTGGAGTGTGAGGATTGCAATGAGGTGATCTTCGATACTGATATCTACGACCTGAAGGGAAAAGAGGAGGAGTAAACGATGAGTAAAGGATTGTTGAAGGACTTTGTTAACACTGTCCAGTTCATGATTATTGATGACTGGACAAAGAAGCACATCGAGACCCTGCCGGCAGATGAAGCCATCGCCAAATACGGAGCATGTGAGGTTATGTCCAGCTGGACGTCTGGTGGCTTCTACCCAAACTTCGAAACCGATGTTTGGGTGAAGATCCCCGGTATGCACCTTGCGGACAGAAACAACCGAAAGGTAACGCTGCCCGGAACATCCGACGAGGCGGAATTCATCGGGAAAAAGTCCGGGATGCTGATCACCGTGACAAGACTGTCGCCCGATGACTACCAAATCTGGTGGCATGAGTCGGAAGATGACGGAGAGACCGATGGGTATAGCGTGACCGGCACGATGCTCCAGATTATGGACGAGCTTAATGGCGAAATCTGATCGGAAACCACCACACACCACCACGAAAGGAGCATACACATGATTGCGTACAAACAGTTCAAACAGGACAAGAGCGGAAATCTTCATCCGCTCTTTGTTTTCGCCAACGAGACAGTTCCGATCGGCAAGTGGCTGATCGCCAAAGCAGGACCCCGGACGGAAGCCGGCAAGGTGGTCAGCAAACTTGGACCCCTCGCCTATCGTCCCGGATGGCATCTGTCAGAAATTCCTTATGCGCCACACATTGGCGTGAAGGAAGACGGTGTCATCAAGTACATGAAGCCGGACACGGTGTGGGCTGAGTGCGAAGTGTATGACGCATACGATTACACAAGCCTCGCCGTGAGCCGTGGGATCGGAAAGAACGGAAAGTTCAATCCGCAAAGGGCTTGCCTCGATGCGATTCCAGTAGCCGGGTATTATTGGTTCACGACGAATCCGAATGCGTACGGCAACTGGTTGATCGCAGAGCGGATCAAGGTGATCAAAGTGCTGACCGATGCGGAAGTCGAGGATATCTGCTGGGAGCAGTTTGGGATCCACGCACAACCGAGAAAGGTGGGATGAGAAACGTGTTTGACTACCTCAGCGAGCAAGTAAAAGCTCAACTCCGGAGTTGCTACAGCAACATCTCCGGTATGCCGGCCTGCGAGAACAGGAATTCGCTGATCGATACGTACATCGAGTTCGCGGACAAGCTGAAAGAGGTTCGTAATAAGCCGGTTCAGTCGAATACACGGCTGAACTACCTGTACCGTGATGCAAGCAACTATAAGACACCCAACTCAGTCGTCCTCAAGGGTGTCATGACAGACGCCATGTTCGAGGAGATGCAGAGGTGCTGTGAAGACTGCTACTCGATGTTCATCCCGGAGCAGTTGGGTCTGGATCTCCTGCGAGGCTGGAGCGTGACGGATGACGATCATCCGTATGCGGAATTGGAAGATTACCAGTTGGTTCCGGACAAGCCAACAACGGACATGACGGTCGAGGAGTTACTCGAAAAGTTCCGGGAAGCCGATGGCGAATGGCGCCCGGAGCTGTATCAGCCGGAAGTTGAAAATGAAGACGAGGAGGATGATGAAGAATGAGAAAGGTACGAGTGGAAGTCGGTATGATCCTTGAGATCACCGTTGGCGAGAACGATGAGGAGCTGGCGGATGCCGAAGCGCTGAGCATCGCAAGACAGAAGGTGCTGGCAGATTGCGGTAACGGCAGAAAGTTTTTCGAAGACGATGACGTGTACATGGCAAGCTACGGTGCCATGGTACGCGACAACGAGGAGGATGAGGATGATGTTTGACTACCATAATGCAATGTCGGTGCGGGAATACACCGAATGTAAGGATGCAGACCGCAGGGAAGACTTCGAGAAGCATGTGTTCGCGAATGTCTGGTACAAGTTCGTGGAGCATCTGCCGAGCGAAGAGGATTGGGCGAAGGATTACAAGTACCAGAGCATCGATGTCTGGTACTACGGCGACAATGACGAGATCCTGTGCCGGACAGAAGAACTCGCCGAGATGGTCGCAGATATTCTCGAGTCAATCTCCGGAGAGAGGATGGCTCACACCGGATATTACGATCCCGAAGAGGATGAGCGTGATGATTGCGTTGATGGCAGAACAGGCTGGTACTACGTGGACTGGGATTGAGGAGGTATCGAGATGCAGAGAGCGCTAAGAAAGGCTGTGCGTGAGTACTACGCATGGCACGGCGACCGCAAGATTGAGCCGGTCGGGTTTATTACGAACAAGAAGTCAGGCGACTTCAAGCTGCTTCTGGTGCGGTTCACCGATGAGAACGGCATGGAGCTGTCCTCGCTCATGACATATCAGGAATGGGCAGACGGTCACTGGGATGTGACAGAAGAAGAAGTCGTCCCAAGGCAGTGCGAACAGAAAATGGTGAGCGCCTTCGAGAACAGTCAGGACTTTGTGTGAGGAGGAATGCACGATGAAGGACTACTGTAACATGACTCTCTACGAACTGAACAACGAAAAAGACAAGCTCGGCAAGGAAAACGCCTATGTGTGCCGGCAGATCAAGGCGCGGAGCGATTATCTCAAGTCAATCACTCCGCGTGGTCAGAAATGGAACAACGATCCTTCCCTGTTGCAGATGAAGGAAGATCGGAACCGGCTTTGCATTGAGATGCAGGAGATTGCCCGTGTCCGCAAGTCGATCATGATGGAAAACGAGATCCGGGAGCGCAAAGCCATCACGGAACTCGGTGAACTGGATGCCAAGGAGCGTGAACTCAAGGACCTGCTCGATATGAGGGCTGCGTCCCGGCGTCCGAACGGAACGGAGCTGCGGTATCTCTACGAGTTTGACAGTTTTCGTGGGTCGAAGCGCCGTCTGGCGGTGCTGATGATCAACGAGATCGGATTGCAGAGATTTCTCGAACTTCGCCGGATCGCAAACTACGACGACCGCCACCAGAATGACGCCTACTACGGCAAATCACTGAGGAGGGAATAATAATGAAGATTTATCCGCAGAGCATTCATGATCAGCGCACAGGTAACGATATCTGGTTCGGCATCGACCTCAAAGAGGGATGCGGGCCTGCCTACGACAAGGCGATGAGATACCTCAAGAACCACAATGGGCTGCGGTATGGAGAAAGGATCGAATACTTCGGCAACGAAGCTGAAATCAAATTCATGTGGGATATGACGGCTGATGAGTTCAAGGCTCTGATGGCTCCGCTTGACGATGATGGCTCAGAAGAACCTGACTACCTCGGAGCGGTGTTCTTCGGCAACTTCAAACTGGAGTTTATGAACACTGGCTTCGGTGGATATCGCAATCTCTTCCAGTACGGAGCAAATGACGGCGGTCAGTATTCCCCATATGCATACCTCGAGGACGGAACGCCGTATGAGGAACGGTATCCGGAATCGGACGATATCAAAATCCACAAGCGCAGGGTATTCGAGAATTTTGCCAATGATATCGAGCGTCAGATCGTCGATCTGCTGAATGCGCACCCCGAATTTATCGAGGATGCGCTCAAGCCGACCGAGCCGGCCAAATGGTATCCAGACGGACAGTGCAACGTAACAAGAGACATCACAAGAGTAGCGTAAGGAGGAAAACACTATGGAAAAGATCACCTACACCTACAGCCATGACCACGCGAACGATACCACGATCGAACTGACCAGATGCCCCGGAAGAACTGAGATTGAAATCGACTTCAACCACGAAGACCCAAACGTCGGGCTGGAGATTGCGGTCTTCGGCACGGATGCCGATGAAGATTTCTTCGAACTCGCCAATGAATGGCATAAAGAGATCAACGCATTCATCGACGGCGACAAGTCCGAAGCAAAAGTGTACGAAGAGTACACATCCAATATGTGGTACTGCATCGAGAACAGCCTTCAGTGGCTGATCGATGAGCATCTCCGCAAGAACATGCCCGTCTTCAATAAGGCGGGGAACGAGATCCGGATCATACCGCTCCATGAGGCTGCGAAGATCGTCAAGGATGAGATGTCGAAGTACGACAACGTCAGATTCGACTTCGGAATCGGCGTTGATGGACGGAAGGTTGAGGATTTTATCGATCCGGACAATGCAGACCTGCTGTGGTACGGAGTTAAGCTCCTTCCGAATGACATCAACCTGTTTGATGGACAGGGTTGCTATGAAACTGACTACATATTCATTTGTGGGCATTGGGGTGGTGGAAACATCACCATGGCTTACTACTGCGACGACCTGTCAGCAGGAATTGATGAACAGGATCCCGATGCAAAGTATCTACTAAAGGCGATGATGGAGTGCTGTGGTGTCTTGAACCCCAATGAAATAGTTCTTCTCGAGAAGATACAAAGCCAGGAGACTTGTTTACACGATGACAACAGCAAGGAGGCGAAGTGATTTATGGAAGTGATGTACCACCGCAAGACAGGACAGCGCTTTGAGGTATATGCGTTCGATGCTGATCACAATGCTGCGCTGTACTATGACCCATGCCTTGCTTCCAATAACGGAGGGAATGGATGGCAGAAAATCCAGACGAAATTCCTGATTCCGGAAGCATACACCAATCACGTAGACGGATCGTTCATGTCAAAGACAGAGAGGAACGATGTGAAGAGCCATCTGAAGCTCGTCGATGCGATCTGGGAATGCACGGACGGAACACAATATGCTCACAGTCAACTTGATTATGCTATCAATCATCAGCGCAACCTATTAAAGGAGGAAAATTGACATGAAACGTTGCCCGAAGTGTGGCGGAAAACAGTTCCTCGTTACGGCTCATGTAACGCAGGGATGGGTTGTCGATGAGAATGGCGATTTCGTCGAGGCACTCAATGATTGTGAGATGGTCACTCATCATCCAGATGATGACGATCTCTGGATGTGCAGAGAGTGCGCGTATGAAGACGCCGGCGACAAGTTCAACGTGAAAAAGGAGGAAAACTGACATGGCAACATTCACGACGCAGAACCGCAAACTGGAACAGACCCTGTGGGCGCTTGGCGTCCACCACCTCAGCTGGCACAAGACCGATGACGGCATGACCGAGTGGGTGTACCAGAACACCCCGAAGGTACAGCAGATCGTATCCTGGTTCCGTGAAGCGAACGACATGCGCAGAAAGGCAGGGTGGTAAGCTTGAGCAAAATTATCCTTGATCTCTGCGGTGGTACAGGCAGTTGGTCAAGACCATGGCGGGAATCCGGATACGATGTCCGGGTTATTACGCTCCCTGATTACGACGTTAGGGAGTTTTCTTATACCGGAGAGCCAGTATTTGGCATACTCGCCGCCCCCCCCCCTGTACCGAATTCAGCGTCCTAAACTGCAAGGCAGAGAACCGTTCCAGAGATTTTGATGCTGGTATGGAAATTGTTACGGCATGTTTACGGATCATCGATGAGTGCAAGCCAGAATGGTGGGCGCTCGAAAATCCGAGAGGTCATCTGCGACACTTCCTTGGCGAACCACGGATGACATTTCAGCCTTGGGAATATGGAGATCCGTGGACAAAGGCAACGGATATCTGGGGCGAGTTCATTATCCCGGAGAAAACATACAGTGATTGGGATGATGTGCCAAACAAGCTTCCGATATATCAACGCAAGGGACGAAGCAAACCAAACTTCGCATTCTTGCATAAGAGTGCATGGAAATCGATACCGCAACTCGCATGGCTTGGTCGGGAACCAGAGACAGACGCCGAGCTAAGAGCGATGACACCGCCCGGATTTGCATGGGCGTTCTTCAATGCAAACAAAAAGATGGAGGATGAATGATTATGGCAAGGATCTTTAAGCTGACATACCGGGACGCTGACAACAACTTCAAGGAGGAAACGCACCACACCTACATGGACGAGCTGAGCGATGAGGAAACTTTCAACTGCCTTATCACAAGCTTCAATAACAGGCATCCAGCGACAGACAGACTGATTCTGTTCTGCGAGGTCAAACCGGAGATCGTCATCAAGATGCTGACGGAGATCGTCGCCTGCTGGGACGATGGCTTCCAGACACTGACAAAGGATGACTTGGAGTGGCTCAAGTACGCGATCACTCTGCTCGAACAGAAATAAGGAGGGAAATCACAATGGCAAAGATCACGAGAGATGGCAAAACCTACGACCTCACCACATCAGAGATGATGATGATCTGGAAAGAGCATCAGCTTAACCTCTGGCGACTCGGCATTGCCCGAGCAATCGACCGAAACGCCAGCATGCTGAACTTCGGGCTGGATTTTCAGTGCGACGAGTTCATCAAAGCCTGTGTGGAGACTGCCGAGCAGTACTACAAGGAAGAGAATGATGTCGAACACTATGATGAGGTCGTTCTCGACACCGCGCAGGAGCTTGGCGTCGCCAACGAAGGCTACAGCTACGATGATGATGAGGAGGATGATCTGGAATGAGCATGAATCTGATGGAAACTCTCTACGGCGTCCCTGCTATGTCCTACGAGGAAGAAAAAGCGCTGCCGGAAGCCAAGAAGCAGACGCTGGACTGCAAAATCTCGGTCGTCGACAAGTGCGGACTGATGAGACAGGCCGTCGACCAGATCAATTACCGGGCGAAAGGCATTCCGATGCTGGATGATGCAGAACATTCAGCGCAGGTTGCCGAGTGGGAGCGCATGGTCTTCGAAGCATACGATCTCCTCTGGAAAATCGCGACATATGGAATAAAGTGAGGTGGAAAACATGATCGACCCGATCAAGTACATCAAGAGGAAATCGGATGAGTATCCCCACAGCGTGTTCCAGGCGAACGTCACTCCGGACGGCTGGACAGAGACGCGCAATCTCCCCTGCGCCGACCACGCCAAGCCCTTCGAGATCATGGAGAAGACCAAGCTGGTCCACAGCCTGATGCGTACCTTTCCCGATCTCTACACCATGCGCGACTTCTTCAGAAAATATGGCGAGCTGATCAAGCGCGATGGTCCCGATCCAACATACGCATTCAGCGTGGAGAAAACGCTGTCGACCTATAACATCACAGCGACCGGACCTTACCTGTCCGTGATCGCATACCGCAACAATAAGGAGGAATGACCCATGAATCCAGTTTACATCGTCCTCGCTGTCCTGCTCGCCGGTCTGATGATGATCGGAATCTTCGTCCTCGGCATGCTGCTTGCCGTCCGCCTCCTGACAGACGCTCAGGATGACGCCCGGTATGATCGGCTGAAGGAAGAGTACTACCGCCTCGCAGGTTACCGCAACCCCGGCGATCCCAAGCCGTACTTCCCTCCCCAGTCGGTCGTGATCCCAAACACGAAAACGCCCCGCCGGCGCATGCTTCCAAACATGAACAGCCTTGACCGTCTCCTGCGGGAGGGCAAGCGCGGAACCGTGATGTGGAGAGCCTGCGACAGGAAATAAAAGGAGTGACGGCCACCACACCGTCACTCGCACTATGGAAAACCACTTTCACCACCACGCGAAAGAGGCGTGAACATTATACGATATCGAGAGGAGAAATTCAACATGAAAAAGTGCGCCATCTGCATCCACGAAAATGTTTGCTCCCGCAAGACTTGCGAGTTCGTTCGGGACTGGAAACCCGACGAGCTTGAGAAGAGGTTCTACATTGTCGACAAGAACAACAACAGACTGGACGATGAACTCTACTCCATCCGCGACCGCGAAGAAGAGTTTGACGGTAACGTATCCTTCATCGAGAAGAGCGAGTGGGAGAAGCGTGATACGAAGAAGTTTCGCGTCCGGATCTCCATCACCACGCCCGTCAACGCCCGTGATGAGATGGAAGCCAGGAGCCTCGCCTGCCGGGACAGCAGTCCGCAGGTTGAGTGCGATATCCTCCACAAGTACCGCATGCCTGTCCAGTACCTCTGCTGCGAGGAAGGCAGAACCTGGGGCTTCGAGTATACCGAGGCTGCGAATCCCCTCGAGGCAAAGTATCACTTCATGAACAACTGGATCCCGGACGTCGAGTCCTCCCCGTGCTTCGACGACCTCGAGGAGTACGACCCGCAAGAACACGAATGGTACCCGGCGAACGTCGGAAGGGAGTGACATATATAATATGAAGGTTTTCTACAGCATTGAGATCCAGACCAACTATCCGCAGGAGATCAACGAGGAGATCGTCCAGTCTGCGATGAAGCACCTCGGCTTCGAGCGAGAAGACTACGAGGACGAGGAAACGTACAGCGCCTCGTACATCTTCGCAGCCATGACCAAGCCCTCTGAGATGGAAGAACGCGCCAAGCGCTTCATGCAGGAAACTCCGGGCATCCATTACGTCGATATTGCCTATCGCTACGAGTACGCCATGGTCCCGGATCGCTTCGTGATCTGGGATGACGGAAAAATCCAGCACTACACCGGATATATTACATACAGGGAGGATGAATGACATGGGAAACAACGAAATCACGCTCACTCAGGTCCAGTGGATCATCGGTGCGCTCCAGCACGAGATGGGCGCCGTTCGCGACGAGATGGATCGGGCGAAGGACGGCTCACCGACCTACGCACTCGGCGAGGTTGTCCTGACAGGACGTGAACAGTTGGTCACAAAACTGAACGACATCGTTGCATCTGGAGCCAAGACCATCCGGATCAGAAAGTGAGGAGAAATGGACAAACAGATTATATTAACAGAGGAAGAAGCAGATGATTTGGTCTGTTTTATCAGAAATCATGAGCGTGATGAGATCTCGGACAGTGTATGGGATGTATGTATGAAGATGTTTGAAGAATTATATGAATAAGGAGTGTATAAATCATGAATAAGCAGAGAAGAGAACGGGTTGAAGAAGCTATCATCATGCTGGAAACCCTGAAGCAGACCGTCGAGGAAATCCGCGACGAGGAAGAGACCACCTACGACAACCTGCCGGAGTCCATTCAGGAATCCGATCGCGGAGAGGAGATGCAGGAGTACGTGGAAAGCCTCGAGGACGCCTGCGACTACCTCGACGAGGCACTCGACAGTCTGAACAATATATAATAGGAAGGAACTGGTCAAATTGATGAGTAAAGCTGAGAAGGATATGATCGATTCGTTCCAGATTGCCCTTGAGATCGCAGACAAAAATGACTGGCCGATGGTTCACTTCGCACTGAACAAGGAAATCGTAAGACAATACTTATTCGAAAAGAAACAGGAGGAAAAAGATATGGAAAAGACGATGATGATCGACTACCGCAACGACGAAGGCAAGCTGTTCCGCAAGACTATCGACGACATGGAGTTCTGCGTCCGCAGAGGCGCCGCCTGGTTCATCTCTGCCGGCGAGAAGATCTCCGTCCCGCTCGATAACGTGATCCAGGTGTACCTCGTCTGATGATGTTGAAAATTTGTCGCATCGCATGTTGAATAAAATTATTGTGTTTTGAAATCTCGTTTCAAAAACCGCTTGACATGTTGCATTATATGATGTTATTTACCTTGCCATATAAATAATTATTTCTGAACTTCATATTGACAGGCCAAAGACAGTGTGCTACAATCTCCTCACCAAGGGGAGGTGAACAAGATGATTAGCCCGGGTCGAGGCCGCAAGATTACAGGCTCGGAAGGCAAGACAAAGCTCCGCCGGTTCTACATTGAGCCGACGCTGGATGATGAGCTGAAGTATTCGTGCCGGATTCTCGGGATTCCGATCGCAGAGGGGATCCGGCGAGGAATCATGATGTTTGTCAAGGACACTGCCAAGAGATACTACAGCGGACAGTATTAAAGGAGGAATCGCATTATGGAAACCACCATCACCACCAGAAACCGCAAGCTGGAGCAGTTCTACTACGCCCACGGTGTTGACTTCATCTCCTGTTCCAAGGACGAGGACGGCATGACGACCTGGGTGTATCCCCGGACGCCCGAGACAGAGAAGATCCTCGACGAGTGGAAGGTCGCCCAGTGCCGCCGCATGGAAAAGAAAGGAGCGTGACCCATATGTGTAAGTATCCGATGGTTCAGTTCTACTGCGAGTCCATCGTCGGCAATGTCGGCGACAGCACGGTTGCCCACCACATGTCCGTGCTGGAACGGTCTTTCCGCCAGATGGAAGACTTCGGCGTCTCCATGCAGGAGGATGCGATCCCCGGCCTCTCCGGTGCAGCTCTTCAGCGCTGGATGAACTGGCTTAAGCAGGATCGCAAGGCCACCTCGGTCAATGACTACGTGGTCACGCTCAATCCATTCCTCCGCTGGGCGCACAGCATCTATCCGGATACCATCGCGGACTTCTCCGGCGTCCTGCACTGCATGAAGCTCCCCGATCCGGACAAGCTGCCCGTCGAGGAGCGCCCGAAGGATAAGTACTACTCCGATGAGGAGATCCGCCGCCTGCTGGCGATCCCGAAGCGGGATTCAGACCAGAAGAAGCGTGACCGTGCCGTCATCGCCCTGTTCGTCGGCTCCGGTCTCCGCGTGTCGGAGCTGTGCAGCCTGAACATCGGCGATGTGGATGGTCACGAGCGCGGCAGCGTCTACGTTCGCCGGAAGGGAGGCGCCTGGAAGGATGTGGATGTGGCAGAGTTTGTCTACCCGTACCTCGAGACCTACCTGCGCACCCGGGAAGATCGGAAGGACAAGTCAGCTCCCCTCTTCCTTACGTCGCATGGCATGCGCTGCTCCGCGACGCAGATGTACAAGGCGATGCGCACCAAGCAGGACAAGGCTGGGATCAGCGATGAGCGTCAGCGCGGAAATCACGTTTTCCGGCATAAGTTCATCTCTGAAGTCGAGAAAATCGGCGGTGGAGCCGTTGCCCGTGACCTCGCGAACCATAAGTCCATGACCATCACCAACCGGTACGACCATTCGTCTCCCGAACAGCGCCGTGCCGCCGTCAACCAGCTGAAATGGTGATGAACTTGGAAAAATTGCCCGGATTTTTCCAGGAATCCGGGATAATTCGAACTGAACTTGGAAAAATTAACTGAATATTTCCAACTACATTCACGATCTGCACGAACCACGATGCCGCAAGGTAAATATCAACGTGATTCGTGTTTTTATTTGAAAGGAGTAGCACTATGGATACCATGAAGATGATCGCTGACATCAATTCCACCATCAAGACCCTCGAATCCGAGAAAAAAGACCTGCTGAAGCGCGTTGGCGTCCTCGAAGACCGCATGACAGCCTTCCGGATGGCTGTCGAGTCGCTGGAACTGACAGTTCAGGACCAGAAACTCGAAGCGAAGAGCGAACCGGCGCCAAAAGCCATCGCCGAGGAGAAAAAACAGCCTGTTCGCGCCGATGCCAAGATCATCGAGTTCAATGGCGAGGCCCACACCATCGCCGAGTGGGCAAAAAGGATCGGGATCGTCCCAAAGTCGCTCCGGGATCGCCTGGATGCAGGTTGGCCGCTCGAAAAAGCCCTGACAACCCCTCCGCAGCCGTCAGTGAAGAGAGCTATGACGCTCGAGTACAACGGAATCAAGAAGACCGTTGCGGAATGGGCCAAACAGTTCGGTATGACGCCGGCTACGCTGCACAACAGGCTCTATCGCGGCCTTTCCGTCGAGGAAGCACTGCTCACTCCGCTCGATACCCGTGGTCGCGGCAATACTCGCGGCAAGAAACAGCAGATTCGCGGCAAAATCTTCATGTATGATGCCCATGGCGGCGTTATTCGCCAGTATACCAATATCGCCGATGCCTCCAGCGACCTGAAAATCTCCAAGGAAGTCGTCGAGAAGATCATCCGCAACGTTTCCATCAAGGATCAGCTCGCCTCCCGCAATTATTACCTCGCCATCGCCAGCTGAGTCACCGGCTCACACAAACCGGATCACGAACGAGTTCACGATTGCACAATTTTAGGATAAATTCAGCCTATTATTTGCACCAAATGAACCTTCGGGGTCCGGTTTGTATTTTTTTCACAAATTTTTTCTGGGAGGGGGTACCCATAGGGGTTCCAATTGCACCTATTAATAGTGACGGGGTCCTCAGAGCAAAATTTAGGAGGGATGATATGGCAACACGTCAACTAACGGTTATTCCACCTATGGATCTTACAGGCAAAACAGTTGGTTATTGGTATGTCAAAGGACCTGCGCCTCCCCGCTATGACAACAAAGGCCGTCCATCTATTAAGATGTGGGATTGTGTTTGTAGGTGCGGTGTCGAAAGGCAGGTTCGTGATTCAGAGCTTCGCCGTTTAGGCAGCACTTCATGTGGCTGCTTTAATCGGGAAATAAGTTCTACTCATCATGCGACAAAGACGAGGCTATATGAGATTTGGCACGGGCTGAAACAGCGGTGCAATAATCCGAAAAGCAAGGATGCTCACAATTATGGCGCTCGAGGTATTAAAGTATGTGACGAATGGAACGAAAACTTCGAGGCTTTCAGAGACTGGGCAAATAATAATGGATATCTTGATAGTCTAACCCTCGATCGGATTGATGTAAATGGCCCTTATTCGCCAGATAATTGCAAGTGGTCAACCATTAAGGAGCAATCGCGCAATACGCGTGTTAATCATCTTCTTCGTTTTAATGGAGAAGATAAGACAATTGCCGAATGGGCTGAAATTACTGGTATTAAATATTATACGCTTGCAAATCGCATCTATAATGGATGGTCTGTCGAAAGAGCGCTTACTCAACCAGTACAGCAAAAGAAATATAGAAATAAAGGAGAAATATCAAATGGCACTTGTGTTTAAGAAAGCTCAGAAAGAGCAAGTCAGAATCAAAATCAGCATTGCTGGACCAGCAGGTTCTGGCAAAACAATGAGTTCGCTCCTGATGGCTTATGGCCTGATTCGGGCGGAGCATCCGGAGTGGGATGAAGCAACAATTTGGGATCACATTGTGGTCGCAGATTCGGAAAATGGCAGTGCCTCGCTGTATGTAGGCACACAGGTCGGTCCTACGACGATCGGCGGATACAACGTTATCGATCTGACACCGCCTTTCACTGCACAGACATATATGGACGCGATCCACATCGCCGAAGAACATAATATGTCCGTCATCATTATCGATTCGCTGAGCCATGTGTGGAGTGGTGAGGGTGGACTTTTGGACGAGCAGGGCAAGATCGCTGCACGTACAAATAACAGTTACACCTCCTGGCGTACCATTTCTCCGCAGTACACCAAACTGGTCGATACGATCCTTCAGTCACCGTGCCATGTGATCACTGCCGTTCGTGCGAAGATGGATTACCAGCAGGTCAAGGGCGATAACGGCAAAACGCAGGTCAAGACCGTTGGTATGGGAATGGTTCTCAGAGATGGCTATGAATACGAGACGACGGTAGCGCTGATGCTTGATGCCGACCATGTTGCAAGCGCAATCAAAGATCGTACTGGCCTGTTTGATGGTAAGTACTTCACCATCACCGCAGAAACTGGCAAACAGCTCTATCAGTGGCTGTCTTCCGGTGCTGTTCCTGTTCCTGCTCCCCAACCCGCTGTCCCCGAACCCGCTCCCGCTCCTGCTGCTCTCGATGAACAGCTCGCCAAGGCCATCGCCATGATCGACGCCCTCGCCAAGGAAAAGGTCAAGGACGACGAGAGCAAGAAGGCCGTCGGCGCTCTCTGCAAAGAGATACTCGGCTCTGCCAACTACAAAAAGGCGACCGATATCAATAAACTTCGTGAACTCTACCAGAAACTTCAAGCGATGTAATAAGAAAGGAAAAGATGAATCATGAACATGAACAAACTTACCGTCGTCGGTCGTCTCACCCGTGATGTTGAACTCAAGGACGTCAATGGTCGCCAGTGTGCCTCCTTCGGCGTCGCGTCCCAGAACAAGCACTTCAACAAAGAAACCCAGAAGTATGACAGCAACTTCTACACTGTCACAGCCTGGGGCAAGACTGCTGAGATCGCATCCCAGTACCTGAAGCGTGGTCATCGCGTTGGCGTTGCCGGCGATCTCATCTACCGCGAGTACATCGGCACAGATCAGAAGAACCACGGCGTCCTCGAGATCAACAACGCCGAGATCGATTTGGTCGAAACCGCTACCGAAGCTGGAAAAACTCAGGCCGCTGCCGCTCCGGCTCAGGCACCCGCGCAGGCCTATGCACAAGCTCCTGCTCAGACGTATGCTCCGGCTCCTGCCCAGGCTTACGCTCAGGTCCCGGCTCAGGCGACCGCTCCGGTGTTCTCACCCGTTGAGACTTACGATTCGTTGCCGTTCTAAATTCCTCCGCAGGTTCCCGTCAACTGAATACAGAAGGCTCACATTCACAACGAGTCACAAACCACCCTTCTGTCGCACGAACGATCAAAGAAAGGTGGTTCTTTTTATGCAGTTTTCGCCCGAACGTGAAGCTGAACTCATCGAGCAGAACATGACCAAGATCTGCCGCGCTGCCGACAACTTCCTCATGCGCTGCAAGACGCCTGCGGTTCCCGTTGCATACGACGACATGGTCCAGCAGGCGGCTTTGGCGTTCCTGCTGTACATCCGCAGGTGCGAGACCGAGGAGCAGATCAACCACTTCCCCTGGCATGACGCGATCAACGCCATGTGCGTCTTCGTCCTGCAAAGCCAGCCCTTCGGCGTTCCGAAGCGCACCGGCGACTTCTCCAAGATCCTCCGGATGATTCCAAAGACTGTCTCGTATGAGGGCGCCCTCAACAACGGTCTTGATGTCGATGGGATATCGAAGTACTGGATAGCCGACAAAGATACCCAGCTCGACTTCGATACTTTCATGGCTGATCAGGATGAGTCGCTTCGCAGGATCGCATCGATGAAGATCTACGGCATGCCCAATCGCAAAATTGCCGAGCAGTTCGGCGTAACCACCCGAGCGGTTGACAAACGGATCACCCGTTTGAACAAACGATACAAAAAATTCAACGAGGAGGATAAATCAAATGACTGACTTCATGTCTGCGCTCAAAGACAGCGCCGAAGCCGCCCTGCCGAACGTGTCGGTCACTGAGAACGGCGCAGTCGGCTACAAGACCACCGGCAATAAACTGCTGGACCTCAACTTCATGCTCTCTTCCATGAGAAACATGGACGAAGAGGAGATCTGGATCCGCTTCATGCAGGCCTACAACGAGAACCCGACACTGACGATGCTCTGGCTGTTCTTCGCCAGGGATTGCCGCGATGGTTGCGGTGAACGCCGTACCTTCCGCGTTATCTTCAAGCGCTTCTGCCGCGAGAACCCCCGCATAGCTGGGCTGCTGATGCATCTCCTGCCCGTTTACGGTCGCTGGGATGATGTGATCGACGTCTACGCCAGCGACGTTCCCTGCGAGGTTCGTGAGTCCGCCTTCCGCGTGATCATGAAACAGCTCATGGCTGACCTCGATAACGAGAGAGCGCGTAAGCCCATCTCGCTGCTGGCCAAGTGGCTTCCATCGCCTGCAACCTCGTCGAAGGAAACACGCCGCAGGGCTGAGATGCTGCGCAATGCTCTCGGCTATACGCCGAGGCAGTACCGTAAGATGCTCTCCAAGCTCCGTGGTTACCTCGGCGTCACCGAGCGTTTCATGTCCGCCAACGAGTGGGATCAGATCAACTACGAAGCTGTCCCCTCCCGTGCCGCCATGAATTACCGCGAGGCATTCGGTCGTCATGACGGGGATCGGTACACCGAGTACTTGTCCAATGTCAAGGAGGGTAAAGCCAAGATCAACGCCTCGACGCTCTACCCCTACGATATCGTCCACGCCTACATGACTGGTGACGCATGGGATGAGCGTGTCAAGGATACAGACGACACCCTCGAGGCTCAGTGGAAGGCGCTGCCAAGCACCGTCCCCGACAACCAGTCCACGCTGGTGATCGTCGATGGTTCTGGATCTATGTCAACCCGCATCGGCAGCACCACCGTTACCTGCCATGACGTCGCACGGTCGCTCGGCATCTACTTCTCCGAGAAGCTGAAGGGTCCCTTCAAGGATCGCTTCATCACCTTCTCCGCGAATCCGAAGTACGTCGATCTCTCAAACATCCGTACTCTTCGGAACAAGCTCGCGCTCATGGTCGAGTATGATGACTGCTCCAACACCGACCTGGCTAAGACCTTCGATCTGATCCTCGGCACGGCGGTAACCAATCATCTCTCGCAGGATGAACTCCCGGTGAATATCCTGATCGTCAGCGACGGCGAGTTCGACGGTATGACCTATCACTACGAGCGCAACGGTCATTCCGGTTCTGCCGATGCAGCGCTCTTCGATACGATCCGTCATCGCTGGGAAGCCAACGGCTATAAGCTCCCGCGTCTCGTCTTCTGGAATGTATGCTCCCGCACCGGCACCATCCCGGTCAAGGAGAACGACTTCGGCGTCGCGCTGGTCTCCGGCTTCTCGCCGAGCATCGCCGACATGGTGATGTCCGCCGAGCTGGATCCCTACAAGTGCCTCGTTAACAAGATCACCAGCGACAGGTACTATCCGGTGCTTGAAGCTTTGAAGGAGTGATGACGTTTGCTTGATGAAGCCGCTCGTCAGCGGATCATAGACTTCGCGGACCAGTATCTGGCGCCGTACCAGTTGAAGACTTCAGGTCAGGATGAAAAGATCATTCCTGACCTCTGTCCTCTCTGTCACGGTGGGTCCCACAACAAAGACAAATATACCTTTGCGCTCTTCACATTGAATGGCACTTTTGTTTGCAAGCGCGGTTCGTGTGGTAGACATGGCAGGTTCGAAGATCTTGTTAAAGAACTGTCAGGCCAGGAAGTGCATCTTAATCGAACTGGATTCTCCAGGAAGTCAGACAAACAATTTGTTACTCCCGACATCGAGTGCTTCCCGCCGACAGAAACAATCTACAAGTACTTCGAATCTCGTGGCATTTCTCGGAAGACAGTGGACGCATTCAAGATTGCTTCTGATAAAGATGGCAATATAGTGTTCCGCTTCTTTGAGAATGGTGAGTTCGTCTATGCAAAGCTGAGACGTCCACATAAGCCTGTAGGCGATGAAGTCAAGACAAAGGAATGGCAGATTAGCGGAACAAAGCCAATCCTGTACAACATCGACAATACGGTTTACAACCAACCGCTCTGCCTCACAGAGGGTCAGTGTGATGCGATGGCTTTGTATGAAGCCGGGATAACAAATGTTGTTTCCGTTCCTTCTGGCTGTTCGAATCTTGATTTCGTCCGGTATAACTGGGACTATCTCGAGAAGTTCAAAAGCATTATTCTGTTCGGTGATTCGGATCCTCCAGGAGTTGAAATGGTCAACAAGCTTGTCAAAAAGCTCGGCGAATATCGTTGCCTTGTTGTGCGTGACTATCCGCCTATTCCAAATTCAAATCCTGTGAAGTATTGCAAGGACGCCAACGAGATTCTCTTGCGCTATGGTGAATCGACACTGATTGAAATGATCGAGTCCGCAGATGAGTTTGAAACTCGCGGTCTTCTCAGGTTAGCCGATGTTGTTCCTGTGGATCCAACAACAATCCCTCGAATCAAAACAATGATCCCTGCTCTTGATGATGCGCTTGGTGGTCTTGTTGAAGGCGGGATCACAGTTCTTACTGGACAAGCTGGAAATGGGAAGTCCACATTTGCGAACCAGTTACTCCTTGCCGCAATTGAACAGGGCTACAGCGTTTGTGCCTACAGCGGGGAGTTGAACAAAGAGAACTTCCAAATGTGGTGCAACTTGCAGGCCGCATCATCAGAATACATCGGGTTGCGATTTGATCCGATCCGAAACAAGATGATCCCATTCGTGCCAATGGATGTTCAGCATCGCATCATGCAGTGGTATGCTCCGAAGTTCTATATCTACAACAACGAAGAAGTGTTCGTAGATATCAAACAAGCCGACGCGATTGTGAATGTGTTTACGATGTGCGCTCGTAAAAATGGAGCAAAGCTTTTCCTTTGTGACAACCTTCTGACGACTACTGCTGATAGCGATGATGAGTGGAGAGCGCAGGCTGTATTTGTATCATGCATGAAGAAGTTCGCTGTTCACTACCAAGCTCATGTGATTATCGTTGCTCATCCCAAGAAGCAGAAGCAAGGTGAATCAATTGACAAGGGGTCTGTATCAGGCTCAAGTGCAATCGTGAATCTTGCTGACAATGCGCTTGTAATACAGCGTCCTGATATACGCATTCTCAAGAATCGAACAACAGGTATCCAGAAGGATATAGCGTGTGCATTCTGTGGAGATAGTCGCCGTATATATCAGGTTGATGCAGGTGACAAGCTCTACTGTTCATGGGATCGCACAGGGCTAAAACATCCAGATCCTCGTGCTGATTCAATGCCTGAGTATGGTGTACAGTTGAGTCAATTGGATAGACAGCCATTTTAAGAGGTGATCGTTTCTTGAATTATAAACATGGAGAGACTGTGAATAATCGTATTACAAGATTGTATAGAATATGGGGGTTAATGAAAAATAGGTGTAATAACCCAAACAATCCAGCATATAAAGATTATGGTGGTCGTGGAATAACAGTTTGTCAGGAGTGGCATGATTTTGTTCAGTTCAAACAGTGGGCATTGTCTCATGGGTATCAAGACGATCTTACGATTGATCGAATAGATTTTAATGGTAATTACTGTCCTGAAAACTGTAGATGGATAACAATGGCAGCTCAGCAAGGGAATACAAGAGCAAACACGTTCTATACAATAAATGGTGAAACTCATCATATAAACGAATGGGCGCGTATTTATGGGCTAAAGCCACCAACGATTATTCAACGCATTAATCACGGATGGTCTGTAGAAGAAGCTATAACAACTCCTGTTAAGAGAAACACAAATCATGATTTCTATGAAAGAAAGCATGCTTTGGATAATTATTCCAAAACAAATTAACTTGCCCCATCCACTCTGGAACAAGTTAACAAGTTAAGAAACATGTACGCCGGTATCCCGGCAGAAAGGATCAAGATGAACAAAGCGCTCATCATCATCGATGCTCAGGAAGACTTCACTCGCGGCGCCCTTCGCAACGAAGACGCGATCGCTGCCCTTCCGGTCATCCACGAGATCGAAAGGTTCGCCGAGGAGAACGAGTTTGAGCAGATCATCTTTACTCATGACGTCCACTATGACGACTATCTCCAGACGCAAGAGGGATTCAACCTGCCGATCAAGCATTGCTTGGCAGGTACTCCAGGATGCGATCTGTGTCCTGAAGTTGAGCCGTCTGACGCAATGACGCGTCACCCATATTGTGTGACACACATCTGCAAGTCAACCTTTGGCTATGACAGCTGGAAGTCGTTCTGGAATCGCCTCAGCGAAGTGGATTCAATCTGGCTCTGCGGGTTTTGTACCGACATCTGCGTCTCTGCAAACTACCATGGCCTGAAGTCCGTGTATCACGAAACCCCGATCACCGTCATCAGCGACGCATGCGCCGGCGTAACGCCTGAGCTGCACGAGGCCGCGCTGAAAGTTATGAAGTCCTGTCACGCAAGGATCGTAACCTGGTCCGAATTAAAACAAGAACAAAAACAAGGAGAATAATTATGGGAACATTTATTCTGAAGGATGACAACAAGTACTACCTTTCTTCCGAGGGCGGCGAGCTTATCGATGTCACTGATGCGGTGATCGCCGGCATTGTCGGTGCGCTTCTCGACGACGAGCTGGAAGAAGACCTCGAGGAAATCGAAAGACTCGACGCTGAGATCGCCGACGAGGATATTCCCTTCTGTGACTGCGCCGATTGTCCCGACTATCCTGAAACCGATCAGCTCGACGACTACGAGATCGTCGATGAGGACGACCTCCCCTACGACGGCGAGGAAGGCGAAGAGATCCCGCTGTGGGGCATCCCTGATATTAACCGTGTCATCTTCTGCGATCCGGCTACCATCGTCTTCTGGGAGGACGGCACCAAGACCATCGTCAAGACCTGCGATGGCGATAAGTTCGAGCGCTATATGGGCTTCGCTGTCGCCTGCATGAAGAAGATGTTCGGCTCCACCTCCCGCGCCAAGAAGATCCTCGACGAGGTCGCCGTGGATCAGGTGGTTGATCGCAAACACAAGCAGCCTAACTACGTACCCGACCTGAACACCGCCTTTAGCAAGGTGGTTGAACAACTGGAGGATACCGATGGAACACCTGAAGAGTGATTTCCGGTGGAGCTTCTCGAAGCTTGCGGCGTTCAAACAGTGTCCCATGTCGTTCTATCTGACTTATGTTCAGAACCCCGGAAGTGACGATGAGCTTCCGGGGTACTTCTCCGAGTATGGTTCGCTGATGCATTCGATCCTCGAGGGTTACTACAAGGGTGAGATCCCTGTGTTCTGCCTCGCTGATGAGTGGCGTGATCGGTATGAGTCCGAGGTTATCGTCTCCCCGCCACCGTTCCCCAAAGGCTTCGGCGAGAAGAACTATGAAGCCGCTATCAACTACCTCGAAAACTTCGAAGGTCTTCCCGAAGGCTGGGAAGTGATCTCTGTCGAGAAGAAGTTTGTGATCGAGATTGAAGGCTATCAGGTATCCGGGATCGCCGACCTGGTGATCGGTAATCCTGAGACTGGTGAAGTCATCATTGAGGATCATAAAACTAAGAGTCGGGCCTCGATGGCGAAGGAGTATCAGCTCTATCGCAAGCAGTTGTATCTGTATGCGATCTGGTATCATTCCGAGACTGGCAACTGGCCAACCAAGCTGCGCTTCAACATGGTGAAGGATCGCAAGTATATCGAAGAAGACTTCGACGAAGCTATGGTCATTGAGACAAAGAAATGGTTCCTCGATTCTATCCATGAGATTGAGGAGTGCGACATCTTCGAGAACTGGACAACATGCATCACCGACGAAGAGTATGATAAAGCCAAAGAGGGCTATTTCTGCAAATGGATCTGCTCGGTTAACCCCCAGTGCGAGCGATACATGGATGTTCATAACGCCGCAATGGAAGCATGGCTCGCCAAGAAACAGGCCGAAGAGGATGCGATGCTCTATGGAGGATAAGTCCAAGGAGTTCATGGATGGCTACGCCGCAGGTTTGATATTCGCCAGCGAAATCTTCGAGTCTCGCAAGAACGCCATGTTCTCCCGCAAGTGGTTTCGTCGCAAGGATATCAAGCGCGTCATCGCTATCCTCGACGCTGCGTTCTACGCCAGAGAGAAACTCATTAACCTCGGTCCAAGGGGCATGGATCTGATCCTTCGCCCCGACGGATCCTTTGTCTTCCGTGAAAAAGAAAAGAAGGAGAACAACTAATGCCATTAAATTCGATCTTCATTATTGCTCCGATCATCTTGTTATATTTTATCTTCGGTATGCTTTACGACAAAATTGATGGTTATGCCTTGAAAGGCTGGTTGTTTGCGCCGGCTCGTGGTCTGAGAAAGCTCATCTGCGGTATGTTTTTCGGCCACGAATATGAAGACGGGTTCTGTACCCACTGTTTGAAGAAAGAGAGGAAACCATAATGACAACCGTTCGTGAACTGATTCAGGCGCTGATCCTGAACTGTGACCTCGACGACAAGATCGAGGTTGAGTTCCAGACAGATATCCCCGGTGTTGAGGAAGGTTACCGCTTCGGCCATGAAAAGATTCGCCGTGTCTTCCACATCGG
>Ga0310694_10000822_pt1 | contig 38684 bp, 37 predicted proteins | sample 174DNAGHGhighgp2_FD_203884 | JGI IMG/M metagenome (GOLD analysis project Ga0310694, IMG submission 203884) | Sheep rumen microbial communities from Palmerston North, Manawatu-Wanganui, New Zealand - 1742 DNA GHGhigh gp2 (v2) (version 2) | ecosystem: Host-associated > Mammals > Digestive system... | reverse complement strand
TGCGGGGTATGATTTACGTCCGCGGAAGGATGATTCCATTTGCGAAAGCGAATAGTTGCACAAGTCAAAAAAAAGCAGTATCTTTGCATTGTCTTTTGGAAAGATAGGATAATGACAAACCGGGGCGTCTATCGCCTGTCCTCAGTCTCGGCAAGTCAGAAAGGGACATTCCAAAAGACAGCCGGCTAAACCAATTGTTTAACAACCTAAACTTTAACAACGATGGCAGAGATTAAGCCTATGGCGCTCATTGAGAGCATGAAAAAGAAAGTGTGTATGCACAGCGATGTGTATTTTCGCACGAACAAGCGGACCGGAAAGACGACTACCGGTAAGTTGTGTAACCCATCCGATGCCGAACCGTCGGCAGCACAGATTGCAGCAAAGGCGCGCTTTGCGAAAGTAGTAGCGGCCGTGCGTACCATTCTGAACGACCCGACGGAGAAAGCGAAACTGAAAGCCGAGTACAAGGCGCAGACGAAGATCGGTTCGTTGTTCGGCTACGCGATGCACAAGATGAACGGGAACTACGACGCAAACGGTGACCTGATCTCATCCGGCGATTAAGATTCGCTCAAATATGAGCGAAAAATGCAAAATGTTTAACAATCTAAACCTTAACGAAAATGAGTAAGAAACAGATTATCAAAATCGTCATCTCGGTACTGATTGCTGCGTTGACGGCGCTGGGAGCGGCTTTCGGGCTCAGTTCCTGCAACGTGACGCGGACGATCACCACACAAAGCCAGTACTGGCAAAAAGGTGACACATCGTGTATCATCCAAACAAAGACCATCGAGAGTTATGATGGCTCAAAGAAACTGTAGTTTAACCCTTTAAAACCTTAACGAAAATGGCAAAAGTAGAATGGAGCACCGGTATTGATAGTGTATCCGGAGCATTGAGTAAGCCGAGCAAGAGCGGCCAGCACTCTTGCACCAAGATGCTGCTCGCGACCCATCGCATCGCAGAGACCACCAGCAGCGACTGTAACCGCGTGTATCTGCGCAAGAAAGTGAAACGCTCGACTCCGGTGACGACCAAGGAGATGCGTCTCCGCGTACGCTTCGCCGCTGTCGCAGCCGCAGTCGCTGCCCGTAAGGACAGCCTCGAGTTCGCGTCGTCCGACCAGGCTGCGTTCCTCGCGCAGAAGGACTCTGCGAACGGCAAAAAGACCATGAAGTCCTACCTCTGGTCCGTCTGCGGCGACCTCTACGACAAAGACCACCCGCAAGGCTAATGGTCGAAAGGCTAATGGCTAATGGTTATTGGCTAAAGAGGAAAAGCATCGCTTCGGCGGTGCTTTTCTGTTTTTTTGCAGTAGAACTGCCATTTTGACCGCTAAGGGCACTTTCTTTCTCATAATAAACCAATTAAAGTGTCCAAGAAATGGGGGTCAGTACAAAATCCCAAGTAATTTCCCAAGTGAAAAATTTGCAGGTTTCACAAAAAAGCAGTACCTTTGCAGCGAAAATCAAAATTCATAGCCTTATGAAGAACAAAGTCTTTTTTGTACTTGCGCTGGTGGGCGCATTTGTACTGACGGCTTGTGAGCCGGACGGGATCGGTGATGCCTCGTTGATCGAAGGCGGTTGGGACTTATGCTCCGTTGACTACGACAAAACGGTGTATGCTGACTATACCGGTAACACTCATCTAAAGGATAGCGCCTACACGCGCGTCTATGAAGATAAGGAATTGGCTTGGCTTTTTTATCAGGGCAGCATCAGCGAGTGGAGTTATTATTACGATGAAGAAGAGCACCAAGGTCATTGGTCCGGATACGCCTGCGATTGTTACCGCAACTATATAACTGAAGGCGAAGGGAACAGCCTCACTATTATCGAAACAAGCGGAAGTATCATCCCCGGCATGGAAGGCGAGACCTTCATTCAGCGCTATAAAGTGGAGAAACTGACGCGCAAGTCAATGGTTCTCTCAACAATCGACCGCATGTATATATCTGACCTTCAGAGTGCCGTGGATGTTCATGTCGTTTATACATTCAAGCGCGAAAACTCGCTCTTGGAATATATCCGTTCTGTTTATTCAGACTAATTGATTAGAACATATAAGATATTATGGTTGATTTGTGCCGTAGGTTGGGTGGCGTGTTCGTCACCCACGGCAGAATCGTATTATCGTCAGGGGCGCGAATTGCGCGAAGCGGACGATCCTGTGGCAGCGATGAATGCGTTCATTGCTGCGACTCGTATTCATTCGCGCGAGTACACGTACAAAGCGCGCTCGTGGAGCAACATGGCTACCATGTGCCGTATAGGCGAGCGGCACGATCTGGCGTACGCGCTGTATGAGAAATCGCTGGAGCAGTTTGCGTCAGCAAAGGACACGCTTGCACAAGCCTATGCGCTCAACAACATGGCTTGGGAGCAAGCCGTACAGGGGAATAAGGATGCCGCAACCTCCCTCATTGATGCCGCGCTTGGTCTCTGTGCCGATACGGTTGTGCAGCACAAAGTACTGGAGTCCCGTGCCGCGGCCTGTCTCTATGCCGAAGAATATGATTCGGTGCTCTATTATACGCACTTATCTCCGTCCTCTACACCGTATTTTGATATTCTGCAGGCACAAGCCTACACGTTCCTCGGCAATAATGACTCGGCGCTGTTCTATGCCAAGCGCGTAGTGACGGAGACGGACAATCCGCGTTATCTGGACGATGTGTATTATATCCTGACCTATTGCGATTCCACCACGCAGGCCAACGAAGTGCGGGCATTAGCGGCTACGCGGTCGGATATATTGATGGACCTGGAACGCAACAGAGCCGACTGGATAGAAGCGATGTTGCTGGCTCAGAACGCGCTCGAATCTTACAAAGAGTCTGCACCTCATAGATGGTACATTGTCACTTTGTATATTTTACCGATAGTTCTGATAACGCTGTTAGTCAGTTTGGCTGTCATTGCCGACCGCCGCAAACAGACGAATGCGCTCGAACAGCAATGTCTTGCTTTGCGCAAGTGCGCCGATATACGCGAAGAGTTGCAATGGAACGACTATTCGCAGTTTCGCGCCGTTTGTAACGAACGGCTCTCGTCCATCGTCACCAAATTGGAACAGAAAGGGCTTTCCGAACGGGAGATACGTATCTGCGTGCTCGTGCTGATTGGTCTGTCCTACGCGCAGATGGCAGAGGTGCTCTATCGCGCAGAAAGCGGAATAGGCAAAGACAAATACCTGATTGCCAAACGACTTGGTGTCAGCGTCAAGGATTTGCAGGACACATTAATTCATATCGCCAACGAGAATGCGTAAGTACTTGATCATCATAGGACTCCTGCTTGCTATACGCATGACGGCCGGCAACAGTATCTCTATTCCGATAAGAATGTCGGGATTGTTCAATATTGCGGGATACGGTCCGACCGGCAGTACACCCGACCCGACCGATCCAAACCAGTTCAGGGCTACGCTGACAGGTAACATACTTCTTATTCAAACGCCTGCTAATGCCGTCTCGTATGTCGTCATCCAAGAATCCGAGAGCGAGAAGCAGAACGAAGACTACTTCTATTCTATCTGTTTGGACTCCGTATCTTGTCCTATCACTCATGCCGGTTTATATACCATCCGTATCGGCTGCTGGGACACGGACTACATGGGCTACCTGCGTGTCACGAAAGTCACTTTGGTTGACATGAACGGGCACTATTGGGGTGCTACTCTCGATCAGATGAACGAACTGCCTGCCGGCTATTATATCCTTCGTTTGGAAACCAATATGGGCAAAACAACCACTACATTCTATAAACAGCCATGAAAAAGAAACATTATATAGTATATGTACTGACCGTGCTGTCCATGACACTGATCGGCTGTAGTAAAGCAGAGTATCCAGGCAGTGAGTATGAAGATTGGAATGGGCAGACAGGAGCTCCGCGCTTGTTGGTTAATGGAACGGTCACGAATACGGCAGACGAGCCGCTGCAAGACATTTATGTCGCTATCTTCGGAGTCCGCGAGCCCAACGAACCCGACCTGCTGAGTTACAACTACGCCATCACCGACTCTGCCGGCCGTTATACCATTGTCCGTTATCGCGGGCGCGAGTTGGCGACGGAAGTGACCGTTGTTGCGACCGACTCAACCGGTGTATACGAAGAACAATACTTGTTTGCGACTGTGACGTACGACACCATTGACACCCCTTCCGGCAAGCAAGCGTACAATGCCTTTGTTACGGTAGACTTCGTTCTTGCGCCGCAGGAATAAAGGCTAATGTTTTGTTTTTATAAACTACACAATTATAGTATATTAAGTTTGTAACAATTTTATTACTAATAATTTTGTTACTAATTTATTTGTTAGTTTCATTTTTTTTGTGTAATTTTGCAGCCGCAAAGGTTGGAATCATGAAAATAGTTATTATAGGAGCAGGGAGTGTGGGGACGAATCTACACCATGCGTTTGAAATCAAAGGAATAAGAACCGAACTGGTGCATGCGCGACCGCTGACGGAGACAGGGGTTACGGGTGACGGGTTACCGGTTACGGGTGTGCCGGTAGCCGATGTGTATATCTACACCGTGGCGGATCATGCCTTGGCAGAAGTGGTGTCGAAAGTGTCGGCCCCCAAGGCGCTGCATGTCCACACCTCCGGCTCGATGCCGATCGAGGTGTTCGGACCCGACAAACCGCATTCGGGCGTGCTGTATTTCTTCCAGAGCTTCAGCCGGGAAGTGCTGATCGACGACTGGAGCGGGATCCCGTGTTTCATCGAGGGGCACAACATAGACGATGTCGCGGCTATCTACTCCTTGGCGCAGAGCCTGACGAGCCGTATCTACGAAGCGAACGGACATGACCGGGAACGGCTCCACATAGCCGGTATATTCGCCAATAACTACACCAACCTCATGTACCGAATTGCGGCAGAAGTGCTGCAGGGTACGCAGATTCCGTTCGAAGCCTTGCTACCGCTCATTGACCAGACTGCCGCCAAGGTCCATACACTCAAACCCATCGACGCACAGACCGGCCCCGCCAAACGCGGAGATCACGAAGTGATGAATCATCATTTGGAACTGTTAAAGGCTACGCCTTATGCCGAAGTGTATCAAGCGCTCGCAGCGTTAATCGAGAAAGCGCATAATCGTTGAGATCATCCCAGCGAATAACTATCGTGCCGGCTATGTCCGGCATTTTTTGTACCCGGTGCACAATGAAACGCGCATGGATGCGCTGATGGGACAGTACGTGGGTAAAGGCTAAAGGCGAATGGTTAGAGGCTAACGTTAGCCCTTCGTCCTTTCGCCATTCGCCGTTATGTTCCTCGCACGGGAACTCGTACAAGTGAAACCAGATATCTTTCTCTTCCCGCTTATGGATAAGCGTGAAGATTGGAGATTGGAGATTGGAGCATGGAGATTGGAGATAGATATGGTAGGTGAACCAGCGGTCGCGCACTTTGGGTCGGGGTTTGCGAACGGGCAGCAGGGATGCCGTGCCGTTGGCGCAGCCTTGGCAGAACTCCCGTACGGGGCACACGGCGCAGTTATCGCCCAGGACAGGGGTGCACTGCAGCGCTCCGAGTTCCATGATGGCCGAGTTAAACACGCGCGCGTGCTCGCGATCTAATAAGGAGTCTATGTGTTTGTGAAACAGTTTCTTACCGGCTGTGGTGTCAAACGCCTCGTCGATATCCAACAGCCGTGCTACGACGCGATAGACATTGCCGTCCACGGCGGGATAGGGGGCGTTGTAGGCAAAGGACGCAATCGCCCCTGCCGTATAATCGCCCACACCGGGCAGCGAACGGATATCCTCAAAACGCTTCGGAAACTGACATTGTCCGTTCGCCGTCCGCCATTCGCCATTCGCCACCACCATCTGCGCCGCTTTGTGCAAGTTACGCGCCCGGCTGTAGTAGCCGAGTCCCTGCCATGCGCGCAGCACCTCCGCTTCATCGGCAGCCGCCAACGCTTCCACGGTCGGCCAACGATCCACAAAACGCAGGTAGTACTCGAGTCCCTGCGCGACACGGGTCTGCTGCAAAATGACCTCGCTCAACCAGATCCGGTACGGGTCATCCGTCTCCCGCCAAGGGAGTACGCGGTGGTTGATTTCGTACCACTCATATAACCGGCTATAAAATAAAGAGTTGAGCATAATTTTGCACTTTTTGGGGGTCAAATTTCACAAAAACGGCACAAAATTACAAAAAAAAACACAAATTTGCAATTTTTTTTCAAAAAAACTTTTGTATTTCAATTATTTATAGTAACTTTGCAAAGTTTTTCGGTTTTGAAGACAAAACAACACTTAAAAATATAGAATTATGACAAAAGCAGAACTCGTTAATGAAATGGCTATCGCTACCGGTTTCGACAAAAAGACTGTCGGCATCATCGTAGAGAGCTTCATGGAAGGCGTAAAGGACCAGTTGGCTAAGGGCGAGAGCGTATATCTCCGTGGTTTCGGTACCTTTACTCTCAAAACGCGCAAGGCTAAGATTGCACGTAATATCAGCAAGAACACTTCTATCGCGGTTCCGGCACACAAGATCGCATATTTCAAGCCGGCTTCCGAATTTGCAGAGGCTGTTCGCTAATTGCACAAAGAACAACATTTTAGTATAACATTTTTTAATTATCAAACAATTATGCCAAACGGAAAGAAGCATAAGAGACACAAGATGTCTACGCACAAGCGTAAAAAACGCCTGCGTAAGAATCGTCATAAGCATAAGTAATTGACGATGCTGTTTGGCTTTGTGGCGTGAGACTTGCCCAAGTGTGGGCAAGTTGCCACAAGGCTTTTTTATTTATTTCATTAATCAAATCAGGTATGAAAAGCGAATTAATTGTGGACGTACAACCGCAAGAGATCGCTATCGCGCTGACGGAGGATGACCGATTGCAGGAAGTGTCCCGCGAAAAACGGGACCAGGATAATTTCTCGGTAGGAAATATCTACTACGGTCGAGTGAAGAAAGTGATGCCGGCGCTGAATGCGGTGTTCGTGGATGTAGGTCATGAGAAAGAAGCTTTTCTGCATTATTTGGATTTAGGTTCTCAGTTTCGTACGCTGCAATCGTATGTGACCAAAGCCGTTTCGGACAGACGCCGTATTCCGTTGATTAACAAGACGTCGCGTCAACCCGAAGTGGGCAAAGAGGGACAGATAGCCGATGTGCTCAAAGTGGGCGACCCGATTCTGGTGCAGGTCTCGAAAGAGCCGATCAACACCAAGGGCCCGCGCCTCACTGCCGAGATCTCAATCGCAGGACGTAACATCGTTCTCATTCCCTTTGCAGACGGCGTGATGGTCAGCCAGAAGATTAAACGCGAGGCAGAACGCCAGCGTCTTAAACAACTGATGCTCTCGATCAAACCGCAAGGTTTCGGCATCATTGTTCGTACGGTAGCGGAAGACAAACGTGTGGCTGAGTTGGACAACGAGTTGAGACTGCTCGTGGAGCGGTGGGAACAGACGGTTCAGTCGCTTCAGAAAAAAGAGCCGGTCAGTCTGGTCAGTGAGGAGATGGGACGCACCCTCGGTATCATCCGTGATGTGCTCAGCCCGGATTTCACGACTATTCAGATCAACGACCAGGGTATCTACGACGAAGTGCGTCATTATCTGGAGCTGATTGCACCCGAGAGCGCGAAGATTGTCAAACTCTATCAGGGCACACAACCTATCTTCGACCATTTCGACATCACCCGTCAGATGAAGACGGGACTCGGCAGAACGGTCGGTTTCAAGCATGGGGGATACCTCATCATTGACAAAACCGAAGCACTGTTCTCCATTGATGTCAATTCCGGCAGCAAGAAGATCTATGAGGACCAGGAAGAGAACGCATTCCAGTTCAACATGCTCGCTGCAGACGAATTGGTGCACCAGTTACGCCTACGGGATATAGGCGGAATCATCATCGTCGATTTCATCGACATGGATTCCAAAGAGCACCAGCAGCAGTTGTATGACTATGTGCGTAAACTCATGGACCGTGACCGCGCCAAACACAACGTGCTGCCGCTCAGTAAATTCGGACTGATGCAGATCACACGCCAGCGCGTTCGTCCGGCCGTGGAAGTAGAGGTCATGGAGACCTGTCCGACCTGTATGGGAAAAGGGAAGATCCAACCCTCGATTCTGTTCACCGACCAGATCATGGAAGCCTGCTCGCACATGGAGCAACACCATGGACGCGGTCTGACCCTGCATCTGCACCCCTATGTGTATGCGTTCGTCAGTCGCGGATGGCTGTTCTCGCTCAAAGCGAAATGGCAGCGTAAGTACGGTGTGAAGATCGTGGAGAACCAATCCCTCGGAATGCTCGAGATGCGGTTCCTCGACGTGAACGGCAAGCCGATTGCCCACACGCCCGAGCAGCCAAAGAAAGAGGCTAAAGGCGAAAGGGTAGAGGCGAAAGAGGCTAAAGGCGAAAGGGTAGAGGCTAAAGTTGAACCAAAGCCCGAACCCAAGAAGGCAGAGCCCAAGAAGGCAGAGCCGAAGAAGGTGGAAGAGGCTAAAGAGGCTAAAGGCGAAAGGTTAGAGGCGAAAGTTGAACCCAAGCCGGTAGAGCAGCCCAAGCCTGCGAAGAAAAAGGCGAAAGAGGCTAAAGAGGCTAAAGGCGAAAGGGTAGAGGCTAAAGTTGAACCAACGCCGGCAGAGCAGCCCAAGCCGGAACCCAAACCGGCAGAGCAGTCCACGCCGGAGGCTCCGAAGAAAAAGAAACCCGCACGTCGGAAAAAGAAACCGGCAGACAAACCTGCCGAGAATGCAGAAAAGTAAACGAAAAGCCCGCGTTGTGCGGGCTTTTTTCTATAGCGAGGCGTCGTCTTCCAGTTCAGCACCGGGCACGTAGCGCTTGAGCACACGCGCCACACCGGTCGTCCAGTTGTTGATCGAGTCGTTGTCCATCTGCAGACCGCTGATCATGTGGACCACCTGGTCAATCGGCATACCGTACCGCAACACACCCGAGATGAGGCGGGCGTAGTTCCAGAACTCGCGGTCGAACTTATAACTCAGTCCTTCCACCGTCGTCTTGAACCCCCGCGTGTTGACAAACTGAAAATCATACCGCTTGGTGCCATCCTCCCGAACGACCTTGAGAATCTTCCCTTTGGTCACACTCTTGGGCAGCGCAATTCCCATCTCGTCATCTGCCAAACCCGTGAAGATCTCATATGGACGACCGTCCTTGAGACCTACAAACGCAATCCATCGATCCTTCTGGTTCTGAAACCGAACCACATCGCACTCCAGTTCTGCCGGGCGCTTCAATAAAGTGGTGTTATCTTGTATTTCCATATTGGTAAGGGTTATGGGTTACGGGTTAGGGGTTATGGTAATCTTCGCCGAACAACTGGTTTCGCCTGCTTCGTTCTTCTGTTGGTACTGCACACCGTCTTCCATCACCACGTAATGGGTCGTCAGTTCATCGCCGAGCATCACCTCTTTGCTGTAATTGATATCCAGCCGCACGGTCTTGCCGTAGTAGTCGGGCAGGTACGCGTCCATCATCGCCTGCAGGTACTTGCAGCTGTTGCAGTGCTTGTTATAATCCAGGTCCGAATAGACGATCTTATGCGGCACGGAACCGGTCGGCTCGGGCAGGGTAGTCATGCGCACACGCGTCATATCCAGCACCTCGCCGTCCACGTGCCCTTCGAACATCGGCAGGTCGAACACATTGGCGATCTCCCGTTTCTCCATATCCAATATCGCCCACACGGACTTGCATTTACCGATTAAACGGTCGCCTAAGTAGATCCGGAAATCACGCGTGCTGAGCATGTGTGCCGTGCCTTCTACCCAGGTCTCAAAGCGGATATGATCCGTCGGTCCCGGCAGTTCGGTCATCTCCACCGACAGGCGGGTGATAATCCACGTCAGACCCATCGGGTGCAGTTGGGCGATTCCGAAACCTAACTCGTCCGCCACCTTACCTGCCACCTCGAGCAGGTAGTTCTCCAGGTTGAACAACCTCAGTTTCTTGCGGTCATCCACCTCCTGGTACTTTATTTCGAATTCGTACGAATACTTCATTCTTAATGAAAGATGAAAAATGAAAGATGAAAAATGAAAAATGAAAAATGAAGAATTAAAAATTACTTCAGCCAGCGATCTAACCAATTTCTGAACTCACGCTGCCACAGGATGCCGTTCTGCGGTTTGAGTACCCAATGATTCTCATCGGGGAAGATGAGCAGTTCTGCCGGTACCCCGCGCATCTTGGCGGCGTCGAACGCGGCCATCGCCTGGTTAGCCAGGATGCGGTAGTCTTTCTCGCCGTGGATACAGAGAATCGGCGTGTCCCACTTATCGACGAACTTATGCGGGCTGTTGGCAAACGTACGCTGGGCAATCGCATTGTCTTTCTCCCAGTACGCACCGCCCATGTCCCAGTTGGCGAACCATTTCTCTTCGGTCTCGAGGTACTGCATCTCCAGGTTGAAGATACCATCGTGTGCGATGAACGCTTTGAACCGTTTGTTGTGGTGACCGGCCAGCCAATAGACGCTGAACCCGCCGAACGAGGCTCCTACGCAACCCAGGTGGTCTTTGTCCACGTACGGCTCGGTGCAGAACTCGTCAATCGCTGTCAAATAGTCCTTCATGCACTGTCCGCCGTAGTCACCGCTGATCTGCTCATTCCACGCCTTGCCGAAGCCCGGCAGGCCGCGGCGGTTTGGAGCGACGATGATATAATCGCCGGCACTCATCATCATGAAGTTCCACCGGAAGGACCAGAACTGGCTCACCGGACTCTGCGGACCGCCCTCGCAATAGAGGATGGTCGGGTATTTCTTGTTCGGATCGAAATGCGGCGGGTAGATGATCCAGGTCAGCATATCCTTGCCGTCCGTCGTCTTCTGCCAACGCGGCACAACGGTCGAACGCTCGATCTGGTTGTAGATATTATCGTTCTCATGCGTCATCTGACGGCAAAGACCGTCGGCATCCAGTTTGAAGACCTCGTTCGCCTCCCGCATCGAGTGACGGAGTACATAGATATCCTTGTCGCATACATCGCCTAAAGCATAGTCATATTGACCCTCCGCAATCGTCTCGATCTCACCCTCGAGGTTAGTCTTCCACAGGTGCACCTCGGCGTGCCAACAAGCGGTGAACACGATCGTCTCGTTGTCATACCACGCGTACTCATCCACGTTCGAATCCAAGTTCTTGCTCACAAACCGTTTCTCACCGGTCTGCGTGTTCATCACCATGAGTCGGTTCTCGTCGCTCTCGTATCCGTCCCGCTCCATGGATTGCCAAGCAATCCACTGTCCGTCCGGCGAATAGCTCGGATTGGTGTCGTAGCCTTTGTTGTCCTCCGTGATGTTCTTATGCGTGCGTGTGTTCACGTCATAGAGGTAGATGTCGCTGTTGGTCGAAACGGCATAGTCGAGTCCTGTCTTCTTACGGCAGGTGTAAGCGATTTCCTCGTTGTTCGGATTCCATGCCAGCTGCTCCACGCCGCCGAACGGTTTCATCGGGCACTCGAACGCGGTGCCCTCAAGGATATTCACACCCTCACCGATCTTAGCCGTTTGAATGCGCTCTCCTTCGCCGTAGTACGTGATTTCCAACGGGCAGACGAACGGCTGCGGAGCGGTCTCGGTCCATTCGTCCCAATGTTTGTACATCAGGTCCTCGTGCATATGTCCGGTTGCCAACGGCAGATCGGGGTACTTGTCTGCGGTCGTAGGAACGGTCTTGACCTGCTTGATCAGGATGACCTTATCGCGCATCGGGGAGAGCAGGAAACCTTCGATCTCGTCAGCACCTTCTACCTTGATCTCCTCTTTGTCCCGACGCAGATAGAGCTGTCCGCCGCGAATGTATGCGAGCCAACCGCTGCTGCCGAACCAGGCGGGTTCGTATCCGACGAACTCGTCCGTAACCTGTAACCCCTCACCCGTAACCTCTCCGTACGGATCGCAGATGCGAATCCAACTCGTGGAGCGGTTCTCCGCTACGCTGTAGTAACTGACGGTGTAAGCGACCCAGCCGGTCTCGATATCGCTCTTCACGCTACCGATTCGTCCCATCGCCCAAAGTGCTTCGGGGGTGAGACGACCGCCCTCAATTGTTATCTGTGGTTTGGTGATAGGCGCTTTGCTCTCGTTCGCGTCCTTGTTGGCGCACGACGCGCCGACCAATGCCATCAATGCCATAATGAAGATGTTAATTTTTTTCATTGTCGTAAATTTTGCATGCAAAGGTACAAAAAAAAGTTGATAGTTGAAAGTTTAAAGTTGAAAGAATGCTGTTTTTTGCACAAAAAAGCACTTTTGGTGAAATATTTTCGCGCGCGCTTGCATATATGAAAAATTATTAGTAATTTTGCACGCAAATTGAATCACTATGGATATATCGATTATAGTGCCTCTGTATAACGAGGCGGAGTCCCTGCCGCATCTGTACGAATGGATTGCGCGGGTGATGAAAGAAAATAAGTTCTCGTACGAGGTCATTTTTGTCAATGACGGCAGCACGGATGACTCGTGGCGAGTCATCCAGGGGTTACAGGTTACTGGTGACGGGTTACGGGATGAGCACGTTCGTGGTATCTGTTTCCGTCGTAACTACGGTAAGAGTGCGGCGTTGTACCACGGTTTCAAGGCGGCACAGGGCGATGTGGTCATCACCATGGATGCCGACCTGCAGGACTCGCCGGACGAGATTCCGGAGTTGTACCGCATGATCACCGAAGACGGATTCGACCTGGTGAGCGGTTGGAAGCAGAAACGGTATGACAACGCGCTGACCAAGAACCTGCCGTCTAAGTTGTTCAACGCCACCGCACGGTACGTGACGGGCATCAAGTTGCACGATATGAACTGCGGTCTGAAAGCGTACCGCAACGAGGTAGTGAAGAACATCGAGGTGTTCTCCGAGATGCACCGGTATATCCCGTACCTGGCCAAGAACGCCGGGTTCACCAAGATCGGCGAGAAAGTGGTGCAACACCGCAAACGTGAGTTCGGTACCTCTAAGTTCGGTCTGAACCGTTTCGTGAACGGTTACCTGGACCTGATGACCCTGTGGTTCCTCAATAAGTTCGGCAAGCAACCGATGCACTTCTTCGGTCTGGTGGGTAGTCTGATGTTCTTCATCGGTTTCATCGCCGTCCTTGTGGTAGGCGGTATGAAGTTGTACGCCCTGTCGGTCGGTGTGAAGGCGATGTTGGTCGGTGTGAACCCGTATTTCCATATCGCTATTCTGATGATGATCCTGGGTTGTATGCTGTTCCTGGCCGGTTTCCTTGCCGAACTGGTGATTCGCAATTCTCCTTCGCGCAATGACTACCTCATTCGAGATGAAATATGAAATATGAAAGATGAAAGCAGTGTTTCAACAGAGGACGCTTGATTTTGCTGTGCGCATAGTAAACTTTTACAAGTACCTGCGTGAAGAGAAAAAAGAATATGTAATCAGCCAGCAAATTCTTCGTAGTGGAACTAGTATAGGAGCTAATGTTCGTGAAAGTAGAAATGCTCAAACAAGTCCGGATTACCTTACGAAATTAAACATTGCACTGAAAGAAGCAGATGAAACACAGTATTGGTTAGAAGTCTTGTATCAATCTCACATAATCAGTGAAGAGGAATTTGATTCATTAAACAATGATTTAAAACCAATCATTGCTATTTTGATTTCATCTATTAAAACACTAAAAGCAAAGAAATAATTTTTCATTTTTCATTTTTCATTTTTCATTTTATCCAATGGCACAAACGCTGGAAGATCAGGTTAATACGATTGAGAAATCTTTGGGCGAGCGCATGGTCGAACATGCGCTTGTCATTATTCGCTCCTGGTTGACCGAACTGGGGGAGAACAACCCCTACGAGCAGGCGTTTCTGTCAATCGACGAGCGCTATCGTAAGTTGTGTACGGCTTGGCTCAGTATGGACGATGAGAACACGGACAGTCAGTTGGATGAACTGACGGGTGAGACCTATCAGTTGGCCGATGCTGTGTATGCGACCTTGCGCATCCGACGCGGTCTGTCACCGGACATGCACGGTTTCAATCCGGGGAACATGGAGTCCGTGGTGCATTACTTCTCCAATTGTGTGCAGATCCGTCAGGAGGACTACGATTGGCTTCGCCGTGCGTTCCAAGATGAAGACCAGCCGGCCGTGGCACTGATGGCTTCCGGTTGCTTGGCGAAGAACATGCGCGAGTGCTTCAGCGTGGACGGTTTTCTGACACTCATAGACGGAATCAAGGCTGCCAACTCGTTGGTGGCGGACCAGTGTCTGGCCTATGTGTTCACCCTGCTGATCCAATACGATATCCGAATTGATTTCTACCCGCAGATACAAGATGCGTTCATCAAGGCCGTCAAGGAGGTGGACGTAGATGGCGACGGGGCGTTTCAGGTGCTCTGTGCGCTGGTGCGCACGATCCATCCCGAGTGGGGGGATATCCTGTCCAAGGGAGAACCGATCATGGACCAACTGCCTGAGGATGTGCGGGCTGTGTTCTCGCAGATCAACGAAGAACAGACCGGTAGCGAGATCGTGAGCTGGATGCCTCAGTCCGAACGAGAGTACATGCAAGGGCTGGTGTTGCTGCTGCCTAATACATGGTTATACAGTGTGCTGGTGGCTGACAACGCAGAGCGGGAGGCCAAGCTGGCACAGGTCTATTTGTACGCGGGCAGAATGGACTTGTCGTGGGATAATCCCGGGTTCGCCGAGAGTTACCTGAAGAGGATGATACGCAAAGGGGCTGTCGAACCGATGGATTATATCAATTACGGGCATTGTATGATGCTGCGCGGTGACCGTATCGTGGCGTATGAGTGCTACCGCCAGGCGCGTAGTATGTGTAAGAATGTGAAAGAGTTCTATGCGCTCTTCCGTCCGGACAGAGCGCAACTGCTGGCACACGGTGTGCCGGTTGAGCAGATCTATCTGATGGAAGATATGCTGCTGACGGGAAATTAAAAATGAAAAATTAAAAATGAAAAATTAAAAATTACAGGTAGAAACCTAAACCTGCTGCTACAAATTCCACTTTGGTCAAATGAGCTTTCATCACCGCGTGTACAAACAGGTGGTGGGGTAGTCTGTAGCGAACTGCGATCTGGGTATAGAGCCAGCCGTCCGGGTAACCTGCACTGCCGGCATTAAGCAGGTCGTAGGGGTAGAAGATCCCTTTATTGGCCAGGTTTCCGTTTTTCCATAAATCATCATGCGCCGCCTCGTCTTTGATGGAGACCTCGCGGTTCTTGACCGGGTCGTACAGATAGACGCCGAAGTGGAAACCTGCCGTGAAGTGTCCCATCACAAACTCCGGCTGCACACTCACACCGATACGCCAGCAGTCGGCTTGCGTAGCGCCCGTGAGATAGGTCTTGCCGAACGCCGTCGGACGGTCGTAATAGGCTCCGTCGTAGAACACATCCACACCGCCTCCGAGACGGAAGATACGATGGGCCCGCCAATAGGCGGCTACTTGGATCTCGGAGCAGAAGAAGGTCTGCCGGTCCCGGTAATAGACCTGTCGCGCCGCACCGGACCAGGCGAACTCGATCTCGCACTTCTTCGCCCTTAGTTTCTCCAGGCTGTACTCCTTGGTCGGGCGCTCCTGCCCCGGCTCAGAGCTGTCCGTCGGACGGTAGCGTACACTCAGTTCGCCGCCGAAGATGTTATAACCCGAGTTGGGTTGACGGATAGAGCCGTTGCTCATATGATACCAACCGGCAGCCAAACCGAGCGTCCAGCCGTTTCGGATGGGGAAATTAAAGTACAGTTCTTCCGGGAAATAGTAATTGAACACCGAGCCGACCGATTGGTTGATGTTATCCGCCTGCAGTACGTTGTACTGCTGCTCCGGCGTGGCGGTGTTGTAATAGGTCTTGGTCAGCAGCGCAATTCCGACACCGGGACGAATACCGAGTTCGAAATGGGGGCTCTTGTAGAACGGGATGTCTGCGAATGCGTACGGCGCAATCGCATGACCCATCAGGTCCTTGCTTCCGCTCTTGGTGCAGTCGATCTTCCAATAACTGAGCGCCACACCCACACGGGCACGGTTCCACTCCCGCAAACTCTGCCAATTCGGGGCAAAACTGACGGCGAAATTGGCACCCGCAGACGGTCCGACCCATTCTCCCTTGTGCCCTGCGGTAGCATCGACCTTGCCATCCGGCAAGATCACACCCGCACGCATCGAGAAACGGTAGTCGATATCCGCTGCTGAGGCCTGCAAAAAAGCCGCCAATACTATGAACAAAACAGTCCTTTTCATTTTTTCGGCTGCAAAGATACGATTTTTTTTGCATATGTCAAAATTTTTTTGTAATTTTGTGCCCGATTTGTATTTTATGACGATGATTAAGCAGAGTGACATACAAAATATCTTTTTCCTGGGTGTCGGCGGCATCGGCATGAGTGCCCTTGCGCGCTATTTCCATCATCGCGGCTACACTGTAGCCGGATATGACCGGACCCCTTCGGATCTGACGCACGAACTGGAGCAAGAGGGCGTATCTGTTTTCTATGACGATGACCCGTCTTTCTTCACTTCGCACTTCTTCTCGTACAACCCCCAACACACCTTAGTTGTTCGCACCCCGGCCGTGCCGGAAGACAGTGCGCTGTACACGTACTTGCGTGAGCAGAACTATGAGATCCGCAAGCGTGCGGAGGTGTTGGGCTTGGTGACGCGCCAGATGAAAGCACTCTGCGTAGCCGGTACGCACGGTAAGACGACGACCAGCACGATGCTGGCCCACCTGTTGTATCAGTCGGAGATCGGCACGAACGCATTCCTGGGCGGTATTAGCGTCAACTACGGCACGAACCTGCTGTTGCAGAAAGACAGCAACGTCGTGGTGATTGAAGCGGACGAATACGACCGCTCGTTCCATCACCTGACCCCGTACATGTCCATTGTGACCGCGGTTGATCCTGACCACCTGGATATTTACGGCACCCCGGAAGCGTACCGCGAAGCGTTTGCACACTACACGAGCCTCATCACCGGAGCACTGGTGATGAAACACGGCATCGATCTGCAGCCACGCCTTAAGAAAGGGGTCAAGTGCTACACCTATGGTGTAGAGGCTAAAGGCGAAAGGGTAGAGGCTAATGCTCCCGATTTCTATGCGGACAATATTCAGGTGACGAAGGGGCAGATCTACTTTGATTTTCATACTCCCACCGAGACCCTCAAAGAGTTGAAATTGGGTGTGCCGGTGTGGGTGAACATCGAGAACGCGGTGGCAGCGATGTCGGTGGCATGGTTGAACGGCGTGAAAGCCGATGAACTGCGTCGGGGAATCGCTTCGTTCAAAGGGGTGCATCGGCGCTTCAATATCCATATCAATACGCCCAAGTTGGCGTACATAGACGACTACGCGCATCATCCGCAGGAGATAGCGACAGCGATTGATTCGATTCGTAAACTCTATCCCGAACGGCGTTTGATCGGTGTGTTCCAGCCGCACTTATATACCCGTACGCGTGATTTCGCTCCCGAGTTCACGCAGGTGCTGGGTACGTTGGACGAGTGTGTGCTGCTGCCGATCTATCCGGCACGCGAATTGCCCATCCCGGGTGTGACAAGTGAGATGCTTATAACGGCGAATGGCGAAGGGAAAGAGGCTAAAGTGGTGGAGAAGCAAGACCTGATTGATGAACTCAAGAGACGGATTGCGAACAGTCCGGCTCCGGTAGTGATTCTGACGGTAGGCGCCGGTGATATAGATCGGCTCGTGCCGCAAATAACAAAAGCATTGAAGAAATGAGCAGAACAGCGGTCATCGTATGGAAATCCATTGGCGTTAGCTTGGTGGCTATTCTGCTGATCGGAGCGGTGGTGTGGGGTTATGTGATGTCCCCGGCTGCCGAACCGTGCCGATCGATGCACTATGAGATCCAAGATGCCTCGGACCGCTTGTACCTGACGGAAGAAGAACTGAACAAGATGCTGCAGACGGAGGATATCTATCCCGTCGGTCGGCCGCAGAACCGTATCTCGTTGTACCGCATCGAGTCCGCTGTGGCGCATCACCCGATGGTTCGCACGGCGGAGTGTTACATCACCCCGCGGTTTGAGGTCAAGGTGCGTCTGACGCAGCGTGTGCCGCTGTTGCATGTGCAGACAGTCGGGGAGAACTATTTCATTGATACCGACCGTAAGGTGTTGCCGTACCGCTCGTCGATACAGGACAACGTGCTCAGAGTGACCGGCACGGTCGGCACGCAGTTCGCGTCTGACCTGTTGGGCGATTTTGCCGAATGGCTTCAGTCCAACCGCTACTGGCGCAAACGGATTCATCATATCCAGGTGCAGTCTCCGCATATGATCTATATCTACCTCAACGACCCGGAGCAGCCGCGTATTGTGCTGGGTGACATGCAGGGGCATGAACAGAAACTGGCGAAGTTGCGTACGTTCCTGGAGAACAACGAGGAGGCGACACAAGACAAACATTATACCGAATATGACATCCGTTTTGAGGGACAAGTCATCGGTCGAAATCTATAAACCTAAACATTAACAATCACAACAATGGCAAGAAGACAAACACGAACAGCAGACTCACTCCCCTTGGTCGCAATCGACATGGGCAGTGACAGCGTACGCGCAATGGCTGCCCGACGAATCGCGCCGGACCTGTTTCAGGTGCTCGGTGTGGAAGAGCGTCCGCAGAAGTACGGAAACGTGTGCGTGGAGCAAGGTATTATCACGCAATCGAGTAATGCCGGATACGTCATAGCCGAGGTGCTCAAACTGCTCGCGAACCGAATCGGAGAAGACGAACTGCCGACGGCTTTTCTGTCCATCGGCGGACAGTCGATGCAGATCGTAGCCGTGCATTCCCGTCGCGACCAGGCGCGTAAGAAAGAGATCAGTCAGGCCTTACTGGACGAGATGGAACAGGAGTGCAAGGAGAAGATCGAGCTGCGCAATCCCGAAGTGGCGGTCCTCGGACTCGTACCTTCCTTCTTCAAACTGGACGGAGTGGAGCAGGATGATCTCCCGTCTCCGGAGCAACGTGCTGCGCTGGTAGAGGCACATTACATCGCTTTCTACGGCCGTAAGGCGATTGATCAGCAGCTGCAGAAATCGTTCTCGCAGGCAGGTCGTAGTATCGAGCACGCGTTTGTGCGTCCCGAGTGTCTGCTATCGGCTTTTGCTACCTCAGACGGCAATCATGTGCTGATGAACGGCTGTGCCGTGATCGACTTTGGCGCGCAGACAACGAGCCTCACGGTGTACAAAGGCGGACAATATCTGATCAACAAAGTGGTGCCTAAAGGCGGCTATCACATCACCCGTATGTTAGAGCAGCAGGGAATGACCTTTGCGACGGCGGAGGTGCTGAAAAAGAAGTTCGGCTTCGCATCTCCCGACTTGATTTCCAAACCCGTGCGTCTGCGTGTACCGGCAGCCCCGGAGATAGGCGGTGACATGGTAATAACGACCACGGAACTGGCAGAGGCGATTGAACTCAAACTCCAGGAGATACTCGCACCGCTGCTCGAAGAACTGAAGAAAGTGGAAGCACGGGTGCCGACTCTGTACATCACCGGAGGCGGTAGTATGTTGCAAGGAATGGCGGAGTACATTCAGTCGCAGACATCGCTCAATGTGCAGTACGGTTCGCACAACCTGCTGCTGCACCGCGATACGGACGATGCGTATCTATCGCCTAAGTACACCTCCCTCGTCGGTACGATTCTACTCGGACAGGACTACCGTGACAATCATAAGAACCAACTGGTGCGCAAGCCCGGGTTCTTCGACAGAGTCAAAGAGAGTACGCTCGATATGTTTATCGATCAACAATAAACCATTAAACTAAACTTCAAACAAAACAACACAATTATGGAAGACGAATTATTAACCCTGCCTTTGGAAGGCTTGACAGAAGATAGTATTATCAAAGTGATCGGTGTCGGCGGCGGTGGCTGCAACGCGGTCAACTACATGCACCGTCAGGGACTGAAAGATGTCTCTTTCCTCGTTTGTAACACCGATCGTCAGGTACTCGTCAAATCGTCCGTACCGAGTAAGTTGCAGTTAGGCCCGGGCTTGGGTGCCGGTGGCAATCCTGAGACCGCTCGTCAGTACGCAGAGGAGAGCCGTGAGCATATCCGCGAAGCACTCAACGACGGCACGCAGATGCTCTTCCTGGCAGCAGGAATGGGCGGCGGAACAGGAACCGGTGCTTCCTCGGTAGTTGCCGAAGTGGCACAGGAGATGGGTATTCTGACCGTAGGCATCGTGACCATTCCGTTCGCATTCGAGGGAAAGAAGAAGATTGAGAAAGCAATGACCGGTGTGGCTCGTCTGGCGAAGCATGTGGATGCACTGCTCATCATCAACAACGAGAAACTCAAACAGATCTATCCGGAACTCAACCTGCTCAATGCGTTCAGCAAATCGGACGACGTAGTAGCGAACGCTGCCCGTGCGATAGCAGAGATCATCACTGTGCCGGGTTACATCAACACCGATTTCGCTGACGTGCGCAACACGCTCCGTAAGGGTGGTGTGGCAATCATGAACATCGGTCGCGCTTCCGGTGAGCACCGTATCACCAATGCGATCAACGATGCCCTCAATTCACCGCTCGTGAACACCAACGATGTGCACGGTGCTGAGCGTATCCTGCTGCAGTTCTACTGCTCGACCGAGCACGCGATCGTGATGGAGGAGATTGATCAGATCAATGATTTCGTACAAGAGGTAGGCGATGATATCGAAGTGCAATGGGGTGCGTCCATCGACGAGACACTCGGTGAGGAAGTGCGCGTCACCGTCATTGCGACCGGGTACAAAGTGGACGGTCTGCCTTCGGAGGATGAAGAGGAAGGTAAGAAAACGATCTCCGAGGCGATTGAGGCCAATTATCCGCAGCAACAACCCAAACCCATGGAGGATGAGAAAGCAACACTCATTGACCTGAGCGACACCCTGCGTGAGGAAGGTGTACCGACTCCTGTTCAACCGCGTGAGCGTGCCGCTTCGACCGATGTGGACGAGGTGACCATCACCGTGGAGGAAGAGACGCAGCCGGTGGAGACTCCGAAAGAGGAGCACCACAGCCCGTTTGCATGGATTCGTAGAAAATAATGAATAAACTTATGGATAGGGAAATGAATTTTTGGGACCTTTGCGTGGCATTGAGCCGTGCATTGTGTCGTGGCTGTCAGTGGTTTTGGCAAGTGTTGCTGCATATGGTGCGGCTCACACTCCGATACTGGTGGCTGGTGATCACCTTGGTCGTGTTAGCGCTTGGTGCTGCGTTCTACATCGCACGCCTTGAGAATCTGACGTACAAAGTGAATGCGGTGGTCATGCTCAACGGTGCGACGATTCCGCAGTTTGAGCAGGCTTTTGCGCCGCTTCGCTCCGGTATTCTGCTGCCGGACGATGCCGAGATATCGCAGTACGTGCACAAGCGGATTGCCAGTGGTTTTAGTACCTACCGTGTGATTGACTGCAAGAATGACGGCACTGCGGATATGATTGATTTCAAAGGAAGCATCTCTCCTACCGACACACTCCGTGTGCCGATGCAGGACCGTCTGTGTCTGCAGTTCCGCGTCAAAGTGCGTGATATGCGCTTTGTGCCGCATATCGAGCAAGCGCTGATGGACTACTTGAATAGTAACATCGCTTTGCAGCAGGCTTATCCGTCGTATGTGGAGGACTTGCGCGAAGAGGTAGCGTTCCATCACCGTCAAGCGGTCAAACTGGATAGCCTGACCAGCAGCTATTACTTCGCCGCAGGCCAGCCGGCTGTATCGATGCAGAACGGACTGAACGTAACCGGAGAACGTCGTATTCACCTGTTCCTGAACGAGATTTACAAGCAGCAGGAACATACGCGCCAAGCAGACTACCGCATACAGTTAGCGACTGCACCGGTGGTGTTGGAGAATCACTTTGCAGTAGATCCCAAACCCTCGTACAGTCGCCGTCAGTGTATGATGGTCTTTGGTTTGTTCGCTTGGGCCATCGGATGTGCCATCGCACAACTGATCGAGAAACGTAAAGCTATTTGCGCTTGGTTGAAGAAATAATTCGCTTCACAATAAAATATACGGCTACCAAGCCGACCAGAACCAATATAGCCACGCTCAGCTCGTGGCTATATTCTTTGATACGGTCCATCTGACCGTGTGCCACGTAACCTAAAGCTGCCAGGATACAGTTCCAAATGAATGCGCCTAAGAACGTCCACCATAGGAACGCACCGAAGTGCATCTTGCTCAGTCCTGCCGGAATAGAGATGAGTTGGCGAATACCGGGAATGAAACGACCGATGAACGTAGAGACGTTTCCTTTCTCGCGGAAATACTCCTCCGCGCGTTGTATCTTCTCGCTCGACAGCAGACACAGGTGTCCCACTCTCGAGTCCGCAAACTTATAGATGATCGGCCGGCCGAGCCAAGCTGCCAGACCGTAGTTGATGATGGCACCGATCATCGCGCCTAAGGTACCGGCTAAGATGATGAACAGCACATCAATCGGGTAGGTGCCCGTCACATAGAGCGTGCTCTCCGGTTGACCTGCTACGAAGGCAGCAGGCGGGATAACAACCTCACTCGGGAAGGGAATGAACGAAGACTCAACCGCCATCAACGCAGTAATCGACGCATAGTTCATATGCGCCGAATACCACGTGATCAATTCGTCAATGAGTGTCATTAGATGAAGATCAATTGAACGATGACGTAAACCGGCAGGAGGATGATCAAGCTGAACTTAATCATGTAACCGAAGAAACTCGGCATCTTAATTCCGCTCTCCTCTGCGATGGCTTTGACCATGAAGTTAGGACCATTACCGATATACGTCAGCGAACCGAACATTACCGCAGCAATGGAGATTGCTTTGAGCAGGAGCTCAGGAATACCGGCTACATAGCTCATTCCCTCGAACATGCCAGTTACAACACCGGCATCAGCAGCTGCCAAACTCTCCGGCAGACCAGTAGCTACACCATGGAAAGCAACGGCTGTCGGCGTGTTATCCAAGAAGGCGGACAGGGCACCGGTAGCATAGTAGAACTGCCAAGGATGCGTGAAGCCGAGGTCTGCTGCGTGCGCTTTGAGATAAGCCAGGGCAGGGGTCATTGTGGTGAAGATACCCAAGAAAAGAACGGCTACCTCCACAATCGGAGCCCAACTGAATTTATTATCGTTATAACGCACTTCTTTCTTTGTTGTGTAGAGCGAAAGTCCTGTGAGTGACAGCAATACGATCTCGCGCAGATACTTGAGCCACAAGGGAGCGTCGTGTTCGCCCATCGCTTTGATGGTTCCTTCATTGATGAAAGCCACTGCAAGCACAACTCCCAAGAGATAGATGAAGTTAATCGTACCTTTCATTACCAACGGGGTAGCCTCACGTGCATCGGCAGAAAGGGAAGTCCAGTGCTCTTTCTTGTAGTAATAGGTATCCATTGCGTAGTAAATAGCAAGCAGGATAATTCCTGTTACGGCCCATTCAGGTGCCAAGTGCATAAACCAGGAGAAATGCGCTCCGCGGAGGAAGAGCATGAACAAAGGAGGATCGCCGAGCGGCGTTAACAATCCACCGCAGTTAGCCACCAAGGCAATAAAAAACAAGATGGTGTGTACCTTGTGGTCACGCTGTTTGTTGGTCTCAATCAGCGGACGGATAAGCAACATGGCGGCGCCCGTAGTACCCATGAACGAGGCTAAAATCCAACCTAAACCAAGGAAAGCGGTGTTGACCCACGGTTTGGCTTTCAGGTCACCCGAGAAATGAATGCCGCCAGTGATGACAAACAATGCTAACAGCAAGATAATAAAGGGTACGTAGTCGAAAAAGATCTGATGCTCCAACTCGTGCATCATTCCTCCCAAGATGAGGCACACCGCCACCGGTACACCTAAAAAGAGGGAAACAATGAGTTTGTTGGCATTCTTTTCCCACCAATGTTCCGCCACCAGCGGACCGATGGCAATCATCAATAGCATGAGGCCGAACGGAATCAGCGACCATGCAGAATGTACAATTTGTTCCATAGCATTTGAATTAATGAAAATGAATATTATATTTCTTTGCTTAATCTAACTTGAGCACGGCGAGGAATGCTTTCTGGGGCACTTCGACATTGCCGATCTGCTTCATACGTTTCTTACCACGTTTTTGTTTCTCAAGCAGTTTGCGCTTACGGCTCACGTCACCACCATAACATTTCGCCAATACATCCTTGCGAACCTGCTTGACCGTCTCTCGTGCAATGATCTTCGCACCGATTGCGGCCTGTATAGCAATATCAAATTGTTGACGAGGAAGCAGCTCTTTGAGTTTCTCACACATGCGACGACCGAAATCAACCGCATTATCGCGGTGGGTGAGGGTAGAGAGTGCATCTACTTGTTCGCCGTTCAAGAGGATATCCAGTTTGACGAGGTTAGACGGGCGGAAACCGTTCATGTGCCAATCGAAAGAGGCATAGCCCTTGGAGATCGACTTCAACTTGTCGTAGAAATCAATCACAATCTCACCCAACGGCATGTCGAACAGTAGTTCCATACGGTTTCCGGAGATATATTCCTGTTTGACGAGTTCGCCGCGTTTACCAAGGCAAAGGGTCATGATCGGACCGATAAAATCCGCTGTCGTGATAACCGAAGCGCGTATATAGGGTTCTTCGATGCGGTCAATCTCCGTCAAGTCAGGCATGCCGGCCGGGTTGTGAACTTCAACCATTCCGCCGTCTTTGGTATAGACATTATAACTTACGTTCGGCACGGTGGTGATCACATCCATATTGAACTCACGGTCCAAACGCTCTTGGACAATCTCCATGTGCAACAGGCCTAAAAATCCGCAACGGAAACCAAAACCTAACGCCATCGAACTCTCCGGCTGAAAAGTCAGACTCGCATCGTTCAATTGCAGTTTCTCCAAACTGGCACGCAGATCCTCATAATCCTCACTTTCAATAGGATAAACTCCGGCAAAAACCATCGGTTTGGCTTCCTCAAAACCGTCAATCGCCTTTTCACACGGTCGAGCCACATGGGTAATTGTATCGCCCACTTTGACTTCCGTCGATGTCTTGATACCCGAGATGATATAACCCACATTGCCAGCACTGATACTTTTACGAGGGCTCATGTCCAGCTTGAGGATACCGATCTCATCGGCATCGTACTCTTTGCCGGTATTGACAAAACGTACCAAATCGCCCGTATGGAGCGTACCGTTTACTACTTTGAAATATGCAATAATTCCGCGGAATGAATTGAAAACGGAGTCAAAGACCAAACATTGTAACGGAGCATTCGGATCTCCCACCGGAGCCGGTACACGATCTATGATTGCGTCCAAGATCTCCGGAACACCTTCCCCCGTTTTGGCGGAGCAACGCAAGATCTCCTCGCGTTTGCAACCTAATAAATCGATGATTTCGTCCTCTACACGTTCCGGCATGGCATTGTCCATGTCGCATTTATTGAGCACCGGGATAATCTCAAGATCATGCTCGATGGCCATGTACAGATTAGAAATGGTTTGCGCCTGTACGCCCTGGGTGGCATCCACAACAAGTACCGCTCCCTCGCATGCTGCAATAGAGCGACTGACCTCGTACGAAAAGTCCACATGACCCGGAGTGTCGATTAGATTGAGGGTATACCCCTTATGCGCCATTTGAATGGCGTGACTCTTGATGGTAATACCGCGTTCTTTCTCCAATTCCATGTCGTCCAGAACTTGGTTTTCCATTTGCCGAACGTCCACCGTTCCGGTGATTTCCAACATACGATCCGCCAGAGTACTTTTTCCGTGATCAATATGTGCGATGATGCAAAAATTACGTATCTTATCCATTAAATCCTATTTATCCAAACTAAATCGGGTACAAAATTACTACTTTTTTTTGATATACGCAAGCGCGCGCGCATTTTTTCCTTAATTTTTCTTGCATATGTCAGAAAAATGTTGTACCTTTGCACACAATTTTGTATTTAACTACTTATGGCAAGCACAAAACAAGAAATTATTGACGAGCTGAAAGCATTGCTCGAGCAAGATGTAATGGAGATTAAAGACCAAGTGGATCACCTCAAAACGCGTTTCTATTCGAGCGAAGAAGAGGTGACGGAGCCGGTGGAAGAGGGTGCAGAAGTACCCGCAGTAGATCCTTATGAGGAGCAATTCAAAGAGTTGCTGTCTCAATATAAGGCAAAGCGTGCGGAGGTGGCTGCTGTTCAAGCCAAAGAGCAGGAGGACAACCTGGCGCGCAAACAGGCTATCTTGGATGAAATGCGCAAGTTGACGGAGAGTGCTGACGCTGAAGGCGTCATGGGCAATCTGCAACGAATGAGAGAGTTGCAGGCTACCTGGAAAACCATTGGACCAGTTCCCGTTACGCATAATCACGAGGTTCGCAAGGCTTATCAGCAATACCAAGAACAGTTCTACGACTTGGTGAAAATCAATATTGAGTTACGCGATCTGGATTTTAAGAAAAATCTGGAGCTCAAGACCTTGCTTTGTGAAGCCGCAGAGCGTTTGCAAAACAATGAAAATATAGTGGAGGCAAGCCGTGCGTTGCAACAACTGCATGACGAATGGTCTGAGATAGGACCTGTTGCTCGCGAGCTTCGTGAGGATATTTGGAATCGTTTCAAAGCCGCTTCTTCCATTATTAACAAGAAACACCAGGCTTATTTCGATGAATTGCATGCCAAAGAGCAGGCAAATTTAGAGGCAAAGCAGGCTATTATTGAGCAACTCAAAGCGCTCAATGAGCCGGTTGTGAATGGTGAGCCTTTCACGGCTAAAAAATGGGAAGAACTCACGCAAAAGGTGCAGGATCTTCAGAACGAGTGGCGCAAAATCGGTTTTGCTCCCAAGAAATTCAACCAATCAATCTATGAGGAGTACCGCGCAGAGTGCGACCGATTCTTCAATGCTAAAACAGAGTATTTTAGAGAGATACGTGAGGCTTTCAATACAAATCTCAAACGGAAACGTTCGCTCATTGAGCAGGCAAAAGAATTGGCGTTGATAGCTGCTGCGAAAGTGGAAAACGGCGAAACAGGACGTGAGGATTGGAAGGAAGTAACCGACCAAATCCAAGCTCTGCAGGCGGACTGGAAAACAGTCGGAACGGTTGCACGTAAGTATTCGGACGACTTGTGGAAGCAATTCTCGGAAGCATGCGATTCGTTCTTCAATGCCAAGCGCGAAGCGATCAAAGATGAGCGCAACAAAGCCAAGGACGAACGGGCTGCACGCGCTGCTAAAGCGGCTGCGCATCAAGGTGCAGAAGGATTACGACGCATGCGGGATCGCCTCCAACAGGAGATCAAAACGGCTGAGAATAATATCCTCTTCTTCTCCGGCAAATCCAAGAATGCCAATAAATTGGTAGAGGATATGCAGCGTAAGATTGAAGAACTAAAAAAGCAATTGGCTGAAATCCAAGACAAAATCAACCAAGAGGACTAATGGCTCAATTAATTGAATATAAGAACGTTTCGATTCATCAAGCCGATCAAATCGTGCTCCATGATGTCAACCTCACTGTGGAAGACGGAGAGATGATCTACATGCTCGGTAAGGTGGGAAGCGGTAAATCATCGCTAATGAAAACGTTCTATGGCGCCCTGCCGATTGCGGAGGGGGAAGCGAAAGTGTTGGAGTATGATATGAAATCTATCCGTCGCCGTAAACTGCCGTATCTCCGCCGTCGTTTGGGAATTATTTTCCAGGATTATAAGCTGCTGACGGACCGTTCAGTCGAGGAGAATCTGTTGTTTGTGCTCCGCGCAACGGGATGGAAAGATAAAAAACTGATGAAGGCACACGTAGTGGAGGTCCTGGAGCAAGTCGGCATGAAAACAAAGGCTTACAAAAAGCCTTATGAATTATCCGGAGGTGAGCAACAACGTGTAGTGATCGCACGGGCGTTGCTCAACTCGCCGGAGATCATCCTTGCGGATGAACCGACCGGAAACCTGGATGCCGAAACAGGGCAAGGGATTATGGAATTGCTCTATTCCATCAGTCAAGCGGGCATCACGGTTCTCATTTCTACCCATAATCGTTTGTGGCCGGAATTATTCCCCGGTAAGAAATGGATGTTTGCCGATGGAGAGATAAAAACAGTAGAAGAATGACTATCAACGAATTACAAGACGAAATAATCGAAAACTTTGAAGCCCTTGATGATTGGATGGATCGTTACCAATTGATCATTGATTATGGGAAAGGTTTACCTATCATGCCGGAGGCGGACAAAAATGACCGAAATCTGATTGATGGATGTCAGTCTAAAGTATGGTTTACGGCGAAAGTGGAGAATGGTAATTTATACTTCACGGGCGATTCGGATGCCATTTTGGTCAAAGGGATCGTAGCGATGCTTATTGAAGTACTGAGTGGACATGCTCCACAGGAAATATTGAACGCCGATCTGTATTTCATTGATCGTATTGGTCTTCGGGAGCATCTGAGCCCAACGCGCAGTAATGGCGTAGCGGCGATGCTCAAACAAATGAAACTCTACGCATTAGCTTTTGCATGATTTATCCGATTTATTTGGTGGGATATATGGGGGCAGGGAAAACTACTGCCGGTAAGATGTTGGCCGAGAAACTTGGCTGGCATTTTGTTGATTTGGATGAAGCCTTCAAGGAAATACACGGAATGACTACTGCCGATTATATCCGTACATACGGATTGGAGGATTTCCGGCGGAAAGAGAAATATGTCCTAGAGGATTTGGCGGATCAAGTACCCTTTGAAAATATCATTTATGCTACGGGAGGCGGATATCCATGTTGGGAAGATAATATGGAATGCCTGCGCGAATTAGGAACCAGCATTTATATCCGTTGGAAACCGGAACACCTGGCGAAACGACTGATTTTGACCGATTTGAGCGAACGGCCGGTTCTGCAGGGGAGAACGGAAGAGGAATTATTGGCATTCATCACTCCACAACTCGAAGCCCGGGAACCATTTTATGCCAAAGCCAATCATATTCTGGACGTCGATATTTGCGACGAACACTCCGACGAACGGATAGCTGAAGAACTCTATGAGTTCCTCAAATCTTAAAGATCAAATCACCACTTACCAATCATCAATAAAAAATGGGAATATATCAGTATTCCCATTTATCATTATCTGTCCAGATGATCTGACCACTGTTTGGATCTATCTTGGCGAAAGGAAAAATAGAAGGAGAGGGTGGAGTGATGATCCTTACCAATTGCCACTCCTTATTATATACGCGCGCGCATGAAGAACATTGCGGCGCACAAGCGGTCATCACGACCACAATCGAATCGGTTTTATACACCTCAATCGTCACGCTGTCCGGGATTTCCATACGGGTATATTTTCCCGTATCCTCCACTACATTAACCTCACCGCCTAATTGGAACACATTATAGATGATCCGTTTGGCTACATCTTCATCTGCAAAAGCACTCAAACTCAGCGTGCAGAAAAATCCTATGACCAAGGTTCGTAAACGCATTTTCAATTTACTTTTATCCGTTAATGAGCACTACCGCATAGGCGGCAATTCCCTCTTTCCGACCGACAAAACCAAGATGCTCCGTCGTAGTGGCTTTGATGCTCACTTGATTGTTGGCGCATCCCATCACTCCTGCCAAACATGTTTGCATGGCTTCGATATGCGGATTCAGTTTCGGAGCTTGCGCACAAATAGTAATATCGCAATTTCCTAATTCATATCCTGCTTCACGCAGCATGGCCATTACTCGGCGAAGGAGGATTTTAGAATCTATACCCTCGTATTCGTTGCCTTTTGTGTCCGGAAAATGATAACCGATATCGCGCATAGCGGCCGCTCCTAACAGGGCATCGCATAGCGCATGGATAACTACATCGGCATCCGAATGGCCTAACAATCCCTGCTCGTATGGCACCTCAATTCCCCCTAACCATAATGGACGGTTAGGGGAGAATTGATGTACGTCATATCCAAATCCGATTCTCATGTTTTCGAATTTCTACTTATTTTCGGTTGTTAACCAGATCCTGAATACCTGCTAAGTCAAAGCCAAGCGTGAAACGCATGGTCTGATCCAAGGGGTTGGATGGAGCCAAACCAACGCAGTATGCTACGTCCAGACTGACGATCGACAAATGGAAACCGGCACCGAAAGTGAGGTAGTTACGATTACCTTTATAGTAGTTTTCATAACTATAACCGGCACGAGCGAAGAACTGCTTGTTGTAGCTATACTCGATACCTGCACCCCAGCGAACCTCGTTGAATTCCTCCTTGGCACCACCCGGAGCATCTGCAAAAGATTGGAACCAACCCTTTGCCGAGTTCAAAGCCGAATACTCGTCCTGTGTGTATTTGCCGGTAGTCTGATCCGGTGCGAACTTAGACATACGACTCGGAACGAGCAGTTTGTTTGCCTCTAAGTTGAACGTCAGGAAATTGTATTTGTCGCACGGCAACTCATAGCTTGCACCGATATTCATGCTGGCAGGAATGAAGTTGCTGGTTACTTGGTCGTAAGTCATCTTGCCGCCTAAGTTCTTGAGCGAGAAACCTAAACCGAAGTGACTCTCACCCATCGGCAACTCGATCGGCTGACGGTAGTACAGGGCAATATCAGCCGCCATCGTCCATGCTGCGTGCATTTCTGTTCCACCCATAGCACTTCCGTTTACGCCATTATTCAAATCCGAATAAAGGAAGCGAACGGCTACTGACATGGATACATATTCGTGCAACTTACGGAAATAACTCAGATCCAAAGCCCATTCGTTCGGACGTACGTTTTGAATCGTGTTACCGTTTCCGTCAGTCAATGCCACGTCACCCATTGAGAAATACGTGAATGATGCACCGATACCGCCACCTAAATCACCGAAGTTATAGAATCCGGCGAGGTATGCCAAATCGATATCGCTTACCAATTTGCGCAACCATGGGGTGTAGTTGGCTGTCAGACCGCCTTTCGAGTACATGTATGCGTACTTGGCCGGGTTCCAGTACTGAGAGTTGAAATCGGCTTCAGTTGCCACACCGATATCACCTAAACCGGCAGCACGTGCATCCGGAGCAATCGAAAGCGACGGCATTGAGGTAATCAGCGGGTTCATTGTGTCATCTACGGTTTGCGCGCTCATCGTTGCGGCGCACAATACTGCTGTGAGAGAAATAAGAATTCTTTTCATTGTTTTTTATATTATGTTTTGTTAACTTTCAAATTTTCAATTCAATGATTCAGCGATTTGTTTCATAGGCAAAAACTTTCAATTTTCAATTTTCAATTATTTTGTTACTATAATCTTTCCTGACGTCGTACTGTATTTGCTGGACGCGGATTTAATTTTCACATGATAGACGTAAACGCCGGGCTGCAGACCCAATTGTCCCAAATGGATGGATACTTGATCCGGATTGTCCTGCGTATGACGATAAACCATTTGTCCGTTGAGATTGAACAGATACAACTCAGTTGCTATCAGTTCGTCGGGTTGATCGTAATTGACAATCAAGTTCAAAACTCCGGTCTCTTGTACCGGGTTAGGATAGGTTGTCACCGAGTAAATGGACGGATCCAATCCGGCTTCTACGATGAAATTCAGACGCTGCGTTGTACTGTTGTTCAGCAAATCCCATGCGCGGAAAGTGAGACTGTGCGGTCCGTCCGGCAATGTCTCCATCAAATAACTCACTTGTCCCTTCTGGTAACTGTTATCAGCTGAGGTGAAATACTCGTTCAGCGAATAGATCATTTTCGGATCGTCATCAACGATGAGCATCAGGTCATGTCCTATGCCGGCTCCTGCCGTGTTGATACCATGCTCGTCGTGCAGATCGGCAAAGAACCGAGGAGTGGAATAAGTCTTGTCTCCGTCGCGGAATGCCTTGGAATTCAGATAAATAACCATTTCCGGTCCTGTCGTATCGGCAATTAGCATGCTGCCGGTTCCGCCAATAACGAATTGCTCGAAATGTCCCACAGCCTCCGCCATCTCCAGACTATCGGTCGTCACAGCATAATAGACGATGCGTCCGTTTCCGAAATTATACCGGATATCTTTGGGAACCATGAATGTGTACGCGAATAAACCGTCCTTGACTTCTGTCGCACCCGAGAAAATAGTGCTGGGATAATCGTTGTACTCCAAATAAGTTGCCTCGTCGGTCTTGTCGTCATTGTCGCGGGTGGTGATGACTTGCATCTTGTCGTAGATGGTGATTTCCACTTTGCCGTTGAAATCCGTTACTGTCAAACTGTCCTCATCCATGATCCGTCCTTCTACGCGCTGAACGCTCAACGCATTGAGGGTGTCAATCACCGAAGTCGTCTGGACTTGAAAATCGGTGGGGTAGTTAAGACGAATGGCAGGATCGCCAAGCAGCACATAAGCCATCTTATTGGAGTCACCGCCAAGATTATTCTTACCGGTAGCTACCGCTTCACCCAATGTGGCTTCGTAATGGAAGGCATTCGTATGGGCAAAAAGTTGGTCGCATACTCGGCGGTTCAGCTCCGTATTCGGTGTAGCGTACACCGTGCGGGTTGCTGCCAGGATTCCGATAGCACCTCCGTTCGGATTAAGGACTGCTGCCTCTGCTGCCGAACGTTTGCCTCCATCGCATTGCGCAAAATTACAAGTCGCAAACAACCAGAATGCCTGATGGCGGTTGGTCATGCTTTCGATATCTTTGAGGTTCAAAATCGACTCGTTGGTGATAGCGTTGTAACCGCCGTGACCTGAATAATCAAAGAACAACACACCGCTACGAAGCAGGTTTTGCACCCTGTTTTTTGCTAACGGATAACTCTCGCCGCTTGCATTAACCTCTTGCGGATAAGCATCCAAATAGATCTTATTGACCACAAAATCAGGGTTGTTAGTGCGCAATCGTTCTGCGCTTCCTTCCGCCGTCTCAGTATGCGTCCCGTGCTCGCCATCATCGGCAAGGAACACAATTTGGTTTTTCCATTTGCCCGGCTGATCATTATGCATATACGCAATCAACTTATCTACCGTCGTACGGGCTTCGGACAGACTGCTTACCGGCAAACGACCCACACCTATATCCATACGGCCTTGCGTATCGGTCTCGCCCTCATTGTCATCCAAAAAACCGAAGTAGTCATCGGTTGCATAAGCCTTTACCTCGTTTTCTGAATTGCGCGACTGATAAGTCAGCAAAAGCGCTGCCCCCGAATTGGTCAATAACTTGCGGTTATCAAAACTACCATGTCCCATCAGTAATAACCACCGGGGTTTCTGACCAATTCCGTTATTGGCTCGGTCGTACAGCATTTTCATCAACCATCGATAGGCGCTCGCATCAGGTGTACCTGACGAGAACTCATTATATACTTGTTGATCTGTCACTACCGCCCACGTGATAGCTTGTTTGGCTTCATGAGCTTGAGCCAACTCGCGGGAAACGGATTCATATCCTTCCGGACAAATGATGACATAATCGATATTGTTCAACGCGTGCAAATCTTGATGCGCTACATCGCCCACCACCTCTGCGCTCACGAACTGCTGACCTTGCGGCGCAAAAGCAACGTATTCATGAATATCGTCCGCCTGACTGCCAACCCAAGTGATCTCGCCGTTGCTATACTGCGTCTCCATACGTTGGATAGCGCCTAAATCGGTCACATCCCATACCTCGGTGTTCGCTTGCGCGTTCTGAAGATGGAATCGGATCGGTTTGGAACTCTTATAACCCTCAGTCGTACGAATCGGCATCCAATCGCCTTGCATTCTCAACTGACTGGGAATACTGATTTCTATATAATTGAGCCATCCTAACGTTCCCGACGAACTGCTCTGAAGTTGCAACTCCACACGCTGACTGCCCGACGACGAACTGTTACTGATGTCCAATACGCCCACATTGCCAAAGGTATAATGATCCGCATTACCGCTGATAAACACACTCTGGCTTCCTCCCTCATTGAGATTGGCATAGAAATACGACGGGTTAGCCGAGTATGCCGCTACCTCGATATGCGCGGTACTCGTTTGACCCTCTATCGCATTCGGAGTGGAAAAAACAAAACTGCGTTTTTGATTGGCATTGAATTGTTCGCCGTAGAAGGTACGTCCGCCTCCGGAAACACCCGTACGGTCAATCAAGTTCAGCGAATCCATATCATGTACCTGATAATCAATATATTCGCTTACGTCAACAGGCGTTCCGCTTACGGACGCACTCGTCTCAGGAGCTAACATCGTACCCTGATCGTCCGTCAAGAAATAGTACCCGTAGTTGGAATACGTATTGCGCGTGTGAACGAAACGGTTGTTTTTGTATTCCCAACTAATCACACCTTGTACCCAGAAAAGCACATATCCCTCGCCCACATAAACAGGAACCTGGGGAAGGTCATCAATCTTCGATTTCTTGAAATCCTGAGTCAACTGACCACCGCCATATCCGAATACGCGAACTTGCTGAGGATCGATTCCCGCATTGCGTAACTCGCTGAAACTCATGCGACATACGCCGGATTCACTGACCCGGATCTTAACCCAATGACCTTCACTCAACACCGAATGATCGGCGTAAGAATGCACTCCCGCCAACATAGGCAGGCTCAAAACCATTGAAAGGACTATTGTTAGGATTTTTCTCATTTAATCTTGCAATATAATGTTTCTTTTCCGTCTTTTTCCTGACGGATGATTTCTTCTTTTTGTACGACGCGAGGTACTTGTCTTTCTTGTATATAAATCAAATCGCCTTGCCGGATAGTCATCACTTTGCTCGCTTCCGAAATCGCTTCTTCAGGGCTCAAAACATAATCCTTTGTCCCTTGTACATTGTCCTTTGTCCCTTGTACATCGTCCTTTGTACTTTGTACATTGTCCTTTGTACTTTGTACATTGTCCTTTGTCCCTTGTACATTGTCCCTTTGTACATCCCCCCATTCTCCGATGGCCAACGAATAATCGAATGCCAAAGCGCGTGTCCAAGGCCGACCTGATGCTTTCGCTTCGCGCAATACGTCTATCGCAACGAAGTCTGCTCCGGGAGCAATAGCGTCGTAATAGCGGCTAGCGAACTTAGGCGCGATCTCTTTGCCCAAACGGCTCACACGTAAGATCATACATCCCGTCACGCCCACTTCATGATTCCAATCCGGCACAAAGAAAGGCTTGCGTCCATTCAGCAGACAACTGTCGCCTTTCAACACCATCTCATAACCCGATTCGCTATATACAAAACCTATTATTTTCATTTAGCACATAAAAATCGCGCAAAATTACTAAAAATTTTTGATATATACAAGTATTTAAGTAAAAAGTATAACTTTTTCTTAACTTTTGCATTTTTTACTAATCCTTTGTACCTTGTACTTTGTCCCTTTGTACCTTACTTGGCGCGGATAAACAACTGTACGGGTGTGCCTTCAAAATCCCACCATTCGCGCAACTTGTTCTCCAAGAATCGGCGATAGGGTTCTTTGACGTATTGAGGCAGATTGGCGAAGAATACAAACGTCGGTATCTGCGTGTTCGGCAATTGAGTACAATACTTGATTTTGATGTACTTGCCTTTCCAAGCGGGTGGGGGATAGTTCTCTATCAACGGCAGGAATTTTTCATTCAACTGAGCCGTCGGCACTTTCTTGTTCTTGTTCTCATAGACATGCAATGCCGTCTCTACCACCTTGAAAATACGCTGTTTGGTCAACGCGCTCGTGAAGATAATCGGAAAATCTGTAAACGGTGCAATCCGCTCGCGAATAGCGGATTCGTATGCCTTTATATCCGCATTCGTCTTGCTTTCTACCAAATCCCATTTGTTGATGCAGACCACCAATCCCTTCTTGTTCTTCTGAATAAGAGAGTAGATATTCAGGTCTTGAGACTCAATACCCCTCGTCGCGTCGATCATCAAAATGCAGACATCACTATTCTCTATCGCACGGATCGAACGAACAACCGAATAGTACTCCATATCTTCCGTCACTTTGGCTTTTTTGCGGATTCCGGCGGTATCAACCAAGTAAAAATCCTTGCCGAATTTATTGTAACGGGTATAAATCGAGTCGCGTGTAGTGCCCGGTATATCCGTTACGATGGTTCGATCCTCGCCGATAAAGGCATTCAAAATACTGGATTTGCCGGCATTCGGACGACCCACGATGGCAAAACGAGGCAACTCCTCCAACTCCTCATCGCTGTTATCCTCCTTGCGGAAACGGCTCACCACTTCGTCCAACAGATCACCGGTTCCTAAACCGTTCTCTGCCGACAAAATGAACGGTTCGCCCAAACCGAGTTTATAAAACTCCGCTGCTCCGTACTGGTTCTCGAATGTATCAACTTTGTTCACACAAAGAATGGTGGGTTTCTTGGCCTGACGAAGTAAATGAGCCACTTCCATATCGAACTGAGTCACCCCTTCGTTCACATCGACCACCAACATCACCACATCGGCTTCGCGGATGGCCAAATCTACCTGACGGTTGATCTCGCTCTCGAAAGTATCGTCGCTGTTAACGACCCATCCTCCCGTGTCGATGACGGAAAACTCACGTCCACACCATTCCGCTTTGCCGTACTGACGGTCACGAGTCGTGCCGGCGGTATTCATCACTATCGCCCTCCGGGTTCCTGTCAGGCGGTTAAACAGAGTCGATTTCCCAACATTAGGACGACCCACTATCGCTACAATATTTGCCATAGTATTTTAATTTTGAATTACAAATCTCAAATTTCAAATTTCAAATCTCAAATTTCAAATCTCAAATTTCAAATCTCAAATCTCATTCTCCCTCGCATCCTCCGCAATCGCCGCAACCACCGTCACAGCCTTCGCCTTTTTTCTTGTGACAACCACCTCCGCAGCATCCATGACGCGGATGACGGATGGCCTCCAATTCTCCGGCTGTCACATCGCGGATCTCAAGGATCTTGCCCTTAAAATGCAGATCCTCGCCGGCGTACGGATGATTCAGATCAATGGTTACTTGATCCTCGGTGATCTCGCAAACTTGTGCCTTGACGATCTGACCATCTACCGTGTTCATCGGCACGATGGCGCCCACATAAACGCGTTCGTCGTCAAACTCACCATCGCCATTGAAGAACATCTTCTTCGGCAGATCCATCAGACCTTCCTGCAGATATTCGCCATAAGCTTCATTGGCTTTGAGCACAAAATCAAACTCTTCGCCCGCTGCTTTGCCTTCCATGTTGGCCTCAAAAGCAGGAAGCATCATTCCCTCGCCTTGACACCACGTTAATGGAGTTTGCTCGGTCGCTTGTTCCATCAACTCTTCTTTTCCATTTTCTCCGGCGATATACAATTCATACGTCGCCGTTACTACTTTTTGATTTTCAATTTTCATATATTTATCCTTTCATTAAATTTCCTTTGTCCCTTGTACATTGTCCCTTTGTACATTGTACATTGTCCCTTTGTACTTTGTACATTGTCCCTTTGTACTTTGTCCCTTGTCCCTTTGTACTTTGTCTTTACCACCACGTCACACGTCCGTTCGTCGATTGGTTACTGTTTTTGTCATACTTAAGGTCACTCAAAATAGAGGCATTCACGCCGATATGGAAGGTATAACTCTTATACGGACCAATCGGGTTGATAGACGCGGTCATGTTCCAGCAATGCAAATCACGGCTGATATTGAACGTACACGCCGTCAACTTCATATAATTGAAGTTATACGTCATACTGGCACTCACTTTCCATCCTTGTCCCAAACCGATATTGCCGTTCATGGTCAACGAGTTGGTGAACTCCATATTGTATTGCATCTTGTCGTAATTGAACGTCCGCCCGTCCGCGTAAGCCAGCGAATAACTGAGCGTCAAACTCCACGGAATCTGCAATTTCTCATAGCCGTCATCCACTTCCGTCTCGTGTTTGTGTTTCTGTTTTCCGCCACTTACCATGCCCTCGCCATCCGTTTCGACAGGCGTCAGACCACCGTCGTCCTCATCCTCCGATGCGTCATGCGTTGCTTTGATTCCTTCCGCTTTTTCCTTCCATTTTTTGATGGTTTGGTTATTGAACGTATAACTAAAATTCCACCTGAATCCGCTCCAATGAGGGAAACGGCCGTTGTGCCAGTATTGTTTGTTCGTTCGTCTCGGAGAACCGTTGACGATCTCGTACATATACGGATCCAGATTGGTGCTCAGACTCAGCGTATAATTGTTCAACTTGGGAAATTTCAGACGCAGATTGACTCCGAAATTGCTCCAATTCATACTATCTGCCGCAAAATTATACCCGCCGGCTACCTTAAATTGGTCTATCAGACTGATCACTTTATAGGGGTTCTTACCGGTGGTATCTTCTTTGTTAACCACCTTCATTTCCAAGTTGTTGTCCAAACTGAAATTTAGCGTCGCTGACATCCCTCGCCCAACGCTTCCAAACGCTCCGTTGGAAAAACGGTTATAGTACATCTGTTCAAAAACCGGATTCCCCATTTCATCTACTTTCTGGATCTTGCGCCCCGTAATACTATCTACACCGTCATATACTGGCTTGTCGTAACTCCCCCAATAACCCCAACCTTCTTTGCCAAAATCTGGATGGTAACTGAACGAGATACTCGGCGTCATCACATGACGGAACTTCTCCACTTTGCTGTTCGGAAAGAGCTTCTTGATCGGCGTGTAGAATCCGTACAGCTTGGTACTCATACTGACACCCACAT
>Ga0310694_10000819_pt1 | contig 38779 bp, 27 predicted proteins | sample 174DNAGHGhighgp2_FD_203884 | JGI IMG/M metagenome (GOLD analysis project Ga0310694, IMG submission 203884) | Sheep rumen microbial communities from Palmerston North, Manawatu-Wanganui, New Zealand - 1742 DNA GHGhigh gp2 (v2) (version 2) | ecosystem: Host-associated > Mammals > Digestive system... | reverse complement strand
TTTCAGTTTCATTACTCTTCCTCTGGGGTGATGAGCTTATAGCCCTTTCCGTGGATGTTGATAATCTCAATCTGCGGATCCTCTTTCAAGTGCTTACGCAGTTTGGTAATATAAACATCCATCGAACGAGCATTGAAGTAGTTATCATCAATCCAGATGGTCTTCAATGCAAAGTCGCGCTGGAGTATTTCGTTGGCGTGTGAGCAGAGCAACGCCAGCAGCTCATTCTCCTTCGTGGTCAGTTTGGTCTGCTTCTCACCGATGGAGAGCAGTTGCTTCTGTGTATCGAAGGTGAAACTGCCAATGTGGTAGAGCGTTGACTCCTTGCTCTTTTTTCCACGTACGCGGCGCAGAATAGCTTCAATACGGAACACCAGTTCCTCCATAGAGAAAGGTTTGGTGATATAGTCATCGGCACCGAGTTTAAAGCCTTCAAGAATATCCTCCTTGAGCGTCTTAGCAGTCAAGAAGATAATAGGCATCTCGGCATTGGCCTGGCGAATCTCCTGTGCCAGTGTGAAACCGTCCTTCTTAGGCATCATCACGTCAAGCACGCAGATGTCGAATTTCGTCTTCAGGAAAGCCTTGAAGCCAGCCTCTCCGTCAGCACACAATTCTGCCTGATAGCCTTTAGCAGCGAGATATTCGCGCAACAGCATACCCAGGTTCTCGTCATCCTCACAAAGCAAGATTTTCAGTTTGTCGTCCATAATCTAAACATTTTAAATTCAACAATATATTATTATTTCTTCGTTTCTCCGGAATCCTCTTGGAGTATGGGTAAGCTGACGATGAACGTCGTACCCTTGCCCAGTTCGCTCTCACAACGGATATCGCCATCGTGCAGATTGATAATCTTCTTGACGTAGGCCAGACCGAGTCCGAACCCTTTCACGTCATGCACATTACCTGTATGCACACGATAGAATTTATCAAAAATCTTCTTGACGTTCTCCTTCCTAATGCCCAGTCCTGTATCACGAATCGAGAAGCATAGACGGTCATCCTTGTTCCAAGTCTTGATATAGAGATCCAGTGGCTCATCGGGCTTGCGATACTTCACTGCATTATCCATCAGGTTGGTAATAGCATTCTGAAAGTGAACCTCGTCAACGTAGATGGCCGAGTCGACAGCCTCAATCTCGGTATAGATATGACCGCCTGTATGCTCCACACGCAAAGAGAACGTACTTGCAACACTCTCCAGCAACTCGTTCAGGTCAAGTTCCTTCTTCTTAAACGCTGCCGTCTTACGGTCAAACATAGACATCTGCAGGACTTTCTCCACAAGGAACCTCAGACGTTTCGACTCGTCATTGATGACACCTCCCAGATGTTTCAACATTTGAGGGCTCTTACCCACCGACTCGTCATTAAGCATCTGTGCTGCCAGCGAGATACTTGAGATCGGAGTTTTCAGCTCGTGGGTCATGTTGTTGATAAAGTCGTTCTTAATCTCCGTATAGCGTTTCTGTCTGAAGATGACAACTATCGTAAAGATAAATGTCACAAGCAATACCAGCGTAAAAATGAGGGACGGTATCATAAAGCGCACGCCAGAGAAGATATAGGAGTTCATATCAGGAAAGTGAATCCTAACAACTCCCATCTTCGAAGAAGGGTCGTTGCGAAAGAGTGTCTGTGTGTAAACCACATCGGTGCCCTCGTCGGAATAGTCCGGGCAGCGGTAGACCTCGCGGCCATCAGCTGTTGAGACCGTGAAATGGTACGGGAGATTGATGCCGTTGTTCAACAGCTCCGCATTGATATCCCTGTCCAACAATTTGAAGTTTATACGTTCCTTTAGCGGTTTGTCGCTGGCAGTATAGAGAATGTTATAGACCACCTCGTCAAGCAATGCCTTCTGATAGACATAGCGGTTGCGAACAATCTCCTGGAGCGACTTTGATGCCTCAGATATCGAATTTTTATCGGAACGCAACATCATGGCCTTAGGTACATTGGCCGGGCGGATGGCAAACGTCTTTAGTTCGAAAGAAGAGTATACAGTACCGTCGTCTGCTGCCACAGCAAACTGGTGCGACTGTTTTACCGTGCCGTCCAATCCGTCGACCATCAGCGAATCTTGCTGGAAGGCACGACGCTCTGTCTCCTTGACATCTTTCTCCAAATAGCGCAAGGTTTCGTTCATCTCCAGATTGCGTGAAGCTTGGTAGAGTGAGCGGTTCACCGACTCATCGAACTGCTCACGCTTCATCTTAGCCATCTGTTCAATGTAGGATACCTGCTGCCAGAGCAATGCCAGGAACGAGAGTCCCATGACTACAGCTATAATCCATATCGTACTTTTTTTCATTGTTGTCTATTCATTTCTTCCGCAAAGGTAGCACAATTCTTAAAACATTAACATTATCCTGTTAATTATTTCAAGAAAATTCTATAGTTTTAACAATGTTCGATAATTTAATTCCAAATACAAACATAAAAAAAACAGCAGCCCTTTTCAGGACTGCTGTTTTCAATGCGTTATAACAATTTACTCGTCTTCCTTCATCTCAGCCTCATGCTCCTTGATGAGCTGCTGCTGAATATCGTTAGGTACAAGCTCGTAGCTAGCGAACTTCGTAGTGAACGAAGCACGGCCGCCGGTCAGCGACGAAAGTGCTATAGAGTAATTGGACAATTCCTTCAGAGGAATCTTGGCGCTCAGCTTCTGGTAGCCGGCCTCTGAATCCATACCCATAATCATGGCACGACGCCCCTGCAAGTCGCTCATCACATCACCCATGTAGTCAGAGGGCACATAGACCTCCAGGTCGTAGATGGGCTCCAACACCTTAGGACCGGCCTCGCGGAAGGCTGCCGAGAATGCATTACGGGCAGCAAGCATGAACGAGAGCTCATTGGAGTCGACGGGGTGCATCTTGCCATCGTAGACGATGACACGAACGTCACGGGCATAAGAACCTGTCAGCGGGCCCTGCTCCATACGTTCCATCACACCCTTCAGGATTGCGGGCATGAAGCGCATATCGATGGCACCACCAACAACGCTGTTGATGAAGACGAGCTTACCGCCCCACTCCAGATCCTTCTCTTCCTTCGACTTGATATTCATCTTGAACTCCTGACCATTGATAGTGAAACTGGTGGGATCTGGCATACCCTCAGCGTAGGGTTCTACAATCAGGTGCACCTCACCGAACTGTCCGGCACCACCCGACTGTTTCTTGTGACGGTAGTCGGCACGAGCCATCTTCGTGATGGTCTCACGATAAGGTATTTTCGGCTCAAGGTATTCAATCTGAATCTTCTCGTTATTTTCCATACGCCACTTTAGTGTACGCAGATGGAACTCACCCTGACCATGAACAATAATCTGGCGAAGTTCCTTAGACTGTTCGACGACCCACGTCGGGTCTTCCTGGCGCATTTTCGTCAAGGCTGCCATCATCTTCTCCGTCTCGCTTTCATTGATGGCCTTCACAGCACGAGAGTATTTGGAATTAGGATATTTAATAAAGTCAAATTTATTGTCGCAATCCTTTCCGTTCAGCGTGTTACCCGTCTTCACATCCTTCAGCTTAACGGTACAACCGATGTCGCCGGCATTCAGTTGGTCGACAGCGATACGGTTAGCACCAGCACAGGCGTAGATTGTGCCGATGCGCTCCTTAGAGCCGCGGTCAGCATTTGTTAGGTCGTCGCCCGACTTGATGCTACCGCTCATCACCTTAAAGTAGCTCACCTCACCAATGTGGGGTTCAACACCTGTCTTGAAGAAGTAGATTGAAGCAGGGCCGCTGGTATCGGGAGTAACTTCCTCGCCGCGAGTATTGTGAACCTTAGGCATCTCGCTGACAAAGGGTACCACGTTGCCAAGGAACTCCATCAGACGCCGTACGCCCATATCCTTACCTGCGCAGACACAGAAGACGGGGAAGATAGAGCGTGTCACAAGACCCTTGCGAATACCCTCGCGCATCTCGTCCTCTGTCAGGCTCTCGCTCTCGAAGAACTTCTCCATCAGCGTATCGTCGTTGGCTGCAGCAGCCTCCACAAGGGCAGCGTGCAACTCCTTAGCCTTTTCCATCTCCTCAGCGGGAATTTCTTCAATGATGGGGGCGCCGCCCTCGGGCTTCCACGAATATTTCTTCATCAGCAGCACGTCGATGACAGCATTGAAATTGGGACCAGTAGCAATAGGATACTGTACGGGCACGCATTTGTCGCCGTAGATATCCTTCATACTAGCCAGCATAGCATCGAAATCACAATTCTCGCGATCCAACTGGTTCACCAAGAAAATGACGGGCTTCTGCAGTTTGTCTGTATAGCGGAAAGCATTCTGCGTACCGACCTCAGGACCATACTGACCGTTGATAAGGATGACAGCCTGATCCGTCACGTTTAGAGCAGTAATTGCACCGCCGACGAAATCGTCAGAACCCGGACAGTCGATGATGTTCAGCTTCTTGTTATTCCACTCCACATGAAAAACAGTTGAGAACACCGAATAGCCGTACTCCTGTTCTACAGGGAAGTAGTCGCTCATGGTGTTCTTACCCTCTACGGTGCCGCGGCGTTTGATAATGCCTGCCTCGTAAACCATTGATTCGGCAAGAGTTGTCTTGCCGCTACCCGCACTGCCAATGAGTGCAATGTTCTTAATCTCGTTTGTTTGATATACTTTCATATCGTTTTAGGTTTTAAGTTTGTTATTAGGTTCCTTTTCGGTTAATCGGCTCCGAAATTACTCATTTTCCATGAAAACACCAAGAAAAACTTTCAAATATTAAATATTATTAGTATTTCTGAGCATTGTGCAAATGTTCATGCATGAAAAATCGTTTTATATTTGGTTATTTTCCCACTAAATCGTAATTTTGCATCCAATATGGCAGGGATTTACGTACATATACCTTTTTGCAAAAGCCGCTGCATCTACTGTGCTTTCTATTCGACTACCGATGGCGACGAGCGCCAGCGCTATGTCGACGCGCTCTGTCATGAAGCACTTATGCGTCCTACCCCCGATACCATTGAGACTATCTACCTAGGAGGCGGCACCCCCAGTCAGTTGACCACGCTGCAACTTCAGCAACTGTTCGACTGTCTCTATCATACATATAAGGTGTCGAATACGGCAGAAATCACGATAGAGGTTAACCCTGACGACGTGACAGCCGACTTTGCAAGAGCACTACCCCAGCTCGGTATCAATCGCGTGTCAATGGGCGCCCAGACATTTGACGATCGTCGCTTGCGGTTCCTACATCGCCGCCATTCTGCCTCACAGGTGACAACAGCCGTTGAAAGCCTCCGTCAAGCGGGCATCAACAATATCAGTATTGACCTGATGTATGGGTTTCCTGAAGAATCGCTCTCAGACTGGCGCAACGACCTCAACCACGCACTGGACTTGAACGTTGAGCACCTGTCGGCTTACTGTCTGATGATAGAGGAAGGTACGATGCTCTACCATCAGCTAAGTGTCAAAGGAGCAGATTTCGGTGTTGACGAGGAGACGGAGCGACAGATGTACGAACTACTGATTGATTGTTTGACGTCGGCAGGCTATGAGCATTACGAATTGTCAAATTTCGCCAGACCGGGTCGCCGTTCCCGCCACAACTCAAGCTACTGGACGGGCATTCCCTACATTGGTCTGGGCGCTGCAGCCCACAGCTACGACGGTCATCGTCGCTCATGGAATCCTGACGACTTACACTATTATATAAAAGGTATAAAGGACGGCACCTTGCAAAGGGAAGGTGAAGAACTGGACGAGAGCACTCGCTATAACGACCGCATCACCGTTGCCTTGCGCACTTGCGAAGGACTCTGCCTCGACGAACTGTCAGCTTACCACCGCAACTATCTGCTACGCTCAGCCCGCCGCTATATAGATGACGGACTATTGACACTAGAGGGGAATAGTCTGCACTTAAGCCGCAAGGGGCTCTTCGTTAGCGACATGGTGATGGCAGACCTCATGCTCGTTGAGGATTAGTGCCATTAGTGCCCTGCATCATACGCGTTCCATCACTTCTAAGCACATACGGCTGTTGTGGTAGGGACATTTCCAGAATCCAGCCTTGTCATCGGCCTTGTTCAATGTGCCGTCGGCATGTCTACTCCAGTACCACTCGCCGCCTTCCCAGTCAATGAGATTATCTTTGATATACTGCCAGCAGCGGGAGGCTTTCTCGAGCGCTGAAGCATCACCAAAATACTGGTAGATGTTCATCCAGCCCACCACGTTTTCCGCCTGTACCCACCAATGTAGATCATCGTCAACATAACCCGTCGTGAGATTGGCTTCATGAATCATAGAGCCATCAAGGCGCAAACCCTTTTCTGAAGCCTTTGCCACTTCAAGGACAACCTGTTCCACCTTCCTGAGCACTTTCTGGTCACCTAACACAAGCGCAGCCTCGTGTAAAAGCCAGGAGCACTCAATATCGTGACCGTAACTCTCTATCTGGTCTGTTCCTCGTTTCCAGTCCATCTCAAAAAACAGGTCAAGATGGTGTGTCTCCGGGTTCAGGATTCTGTCTGTAAAAATGTCAATGAGGTTGCGTAGCGAAGCCTCAACGCCAGCAATGGTATCCTCAGGTATCGTCACGCCAATGGGGAGAACAGCCCCGAGAACCGGCACATAATTGCATGATTCTGCGCTACGAATCTCCTTCAGACATCTCAACAGGTTGGTGTATGGCTCGATGATATGCAGATGAGTATTCTGCGACTTCGGATAGTTGGCATCAAGTTCCGACAAACGCATATCGGCGATTTCGTTCCACTCCCGGGTACAGGCTTCAATATAGCCATTATACTTCTCGTCAAAGGCATGTTCTTCGATACAGTCATAGAGTTGCAGAGCATAGTCAAGTGCCTCTCTGTCCCCTGTGGCTCGCGTATATTCCGTCAATCCATAGATGGCGAAGCCAATGGCATAGAACTGTTTCTTCGTATCAAGAGGCTGGCCATGATAGTCCACACTCCAATACACACCGCCATATTCCTTATCTATAAAATGGTCGATGAGGTAGTCCTTAGCACGTGTAGCCGTCTCCAGATAGTCATTATTTTGAAGTACTCGATAGGCAGCAGAAAAGGCCCATAGGATACGGGCGTTCAGAATAGCCCCCTTCTCTGTCTGCGGATGTAACTGTCCGAGTCCGTCAATACGCCCGTAGAACCCGCCATTCTCATGGTCGGTCATACGGTTCATCCAAAAGGGCAGGATGTTCTGCTGTAGAACGTCCTGCATCTCGTGTTTCATCTGCCGTGGTGTCATTCTATCGCACGCACTTTCTTAAGTTCACTACTAATCTCGTTAATGCGCTCAGTCGTCAACGGATAGAACCATACGACAAGTACCGAGAGAGCGGCCACACAGGCAGGGATGAAGCTCATGAGCCAACGCAGACAGAGTAGCGCGCCTTCGGGCTGCGTCACACCTGCATTGAGCTGTTCGGCATCAGTAATATAGCCGAATCCCGAGAGTAGCCACAGTACAGCGGCGCCACCGATGGCTCCACCGAACTTCTGTGCCATTGACGAGCTGGAGAAGATAAGTCCAGTGGACGCCGTACGGAACTTCAGCTCAGCATAGTCGCTGACATCAGCATACATAGACCACACCAAGGGTGACATGATTCCCGTCAGCACCGATATGAATACCTGTGCAATAAGCATCAACCAGAAACCTGTCAGTGTGCAAGGTATGAAGAAGAAGAGTACGCTAAGCACAACGAGCGAAGCGTTGACAATGATGAAGGTGCTCTTCTTGCCCAGTCGGTTGGCGATGGGCACGCAGGAAGCCACACCCACCATGTTGGACACTTCACCGATACCAAGGAACAGTCCGGCGTAGAAGGCAAACATGATGCCGAAGAAGGCCAACGACACATCATTGCCGATGATGTCCTGGAAATAGTAGGCCACCGTAGCGCCACGCACGGTATTGAAAAGGTTGAAGCAGAGTGCTGCGCCAATGAGCAGCCACCAGGGTTTATTAGACAACAGAGCTTTGAAGTCACTGCCTACGGAAACAGTAGAGACAGTCTTCAAATGTTCACGTGTCAACGTGAAGCAAAGGATAAACATCACGAAACAAGCGGCCGCAATGATTACCATAGCCCAGAACCAGCCTTGAGGACGGTCATAGCCTCCCATGAGATTGGCCAGCGGCTCCCAGAGGAAAAGCGATATAAACGAGCCGCCATAGGCAAAGAACATTCGGAAGGAGGAAAAGACGGTCTTCTCATTTGAATCATCGGTCATCACACCAAGCATGGCACCGTAAGGCACGTTGATGGCCGTGTAGACGGTCATCATGAGAATGTAGGTAACGTAAGCCCAAATGAGTTTTCCGGCATAATTCAGGTCAGGTGTCGTGAACAGGAGTATGCCACAGATGCTGAACAGCGGCGCTATCCATAACAAATAGGGGCGATACTTTCCCCACCGGGTGTTGGTACGGTCGGCTATAATGCCCATCATCGGGTCGCTGACCGCGTCCCAGACACGTGTCACGAGGACGAGCACACCGGCGTCAATGAGTGACAGTCCGAAAATGTTGCTGTAGAAGAACGGCAGGTAGTAGGAAAAGATTTTCCAGAACATGGACGACGACATATCGCCGAATCCATAACCTATTTTCTCGATAAAGTTTGTTTTAGCCATAGTCTATAGGTTTCGGTTTTTGTTGATAAGTTTCTTGATGGTCTCTACGCTGGCACTCGTCGACATTCCGTCCTCGGGCGTGTTCATGCAGTAGTCGACAAGCCTGTCGACGGTCGACGTGGCGACATGCATACGAGTATCTGCCGAAGCGTAGTATATGAAGACTGTGCCGTCAGAGTCGGCAATCCAGCCGTTGGCAAAGGCCACGTTCATGACGTCGCCCAAATACTCTTCCCCCTCGGGTACAAGGAAGTATCCTCCCGGCTTTGCAATAACGCGCGTTGGATCGTCAAGAGCCGTCATGTAGAGATAGAGGACATAACGAAGTCCGTCAGCAGTAGTACGCACACCGTGTGCCAGATGAAGCCATCCCTTCATGGTCTTGATGGGATGTGGTCCCTCGCCATTCTTCACTTCGGTGATGGTGTGGTAGTCGCGTGAGTAGATAATTTTTTCATCCTTGACCTCAGCGTGGGCGATATCGTCGACGAGTGCCCATCCGATGCCTCCGCCAGAACCGGTATCTATGAATCCGTCCTGCGGCCGTGTATAGAAGGCATATTTCCCATCGACGAACTCGGGATGTAGTACGACATTGCGCTGCTGCGAGGGGCTCTTCAGGTCGGGCAGGCGTTCCCAGTTAATCAGGTCTTTCGTACGGGCTATACCAGCCGTCGCAGTGGCAGCACTGAGGTTTCCTGGCTGGGTATCGTCGTGACGCTCGGCACAGAAAACGCCATAGATCCAGCTATCTTCGTGCTGGGTAATGCGCATGTCATAGACATTTGTAGCGGGGTCATCGGTGTCGGGCATGGTGATGGGCTCTGGCCAGAAGCGGAAATGGTCAATGCCGTTGGGCGACTCGGCCACGGCAAAGAACGACTTGCGGTCGGCACCCTCGACACGGACGATGAGCAGATACTTCTCTCCTGTCGTTCCCAATGGCGAAGGGCCCTGCCACTTCAACGCGCCGCTGTTGAGCGTAGCATTACACATGATACGCTGCATGAGGAAGGGGTTGTCTTTCTCGTTGAGGTCGTATTTCCACTCAATCGGTACGTGCTCAGCTGTAAGCACAGGATACTTGTATTTCTCGTAGATGCCGTTCTGGGCGTAGCGGAACGTACCCAAGCCGTCTTCAGGAGCGACGGGGCGGTTCTCGCGGTTGAGAAGTGTCTCGTAGCGCTGACGTAGCGCTGACAGTCTATTCTTAAAGTCGGACATTTTTATTTAGTATTTGATATATCTTTGAGGAAGAGGACGTTCGGCGCCTTATAAAGTTTCCGATAGTCGGCGGCACATGGCAGTTCGGGCGACGGGCCAAAGTACTCCTCCTTGTAGTTACGCCACAGGAGGAAGTAGCTCAGCGGGTATTGATCCATGACGGGTTTCAGCACACGTGTCCACCACGTAGCGTCAGTCATGTTCTTCAGTCCGCACTCAGTCATTGCCAACAGTTTTTTGTTGTCCTTGGCAAACTGCGAGAGGAACTTCAGATCGGCATTGACAGCTGTCAGGAAGTCCTGCTCTGTGCCCCACTGATAGGCGTCCTCGCCAATAAGTGTCACGCGGTCGTTGCCTGGATAGCGCTGCAAAAAGCGGTCCAAAGTCCATCCGCCATCGAGGTTGGGTGAATAACTCCACAATAGATTGTCGAAGCCTCGATTAATAAAGTAATCCTGCGTCATGTTCCAAAGTCCATGGAACTCGGCATCGCTACACAGTTTCTGTCCCCACCAGAACCACGAGCCGTTGTTCTCATGCCAAGGCCGGAAGATGACAGGCACGGGCTGGCCGTCCTTGCCTTTCAGCGTTTCAAGGAACTGGGCAATGCGCTCCAACCACAGCGTAAACTTTTGGTGCTGCGAACCACCTGGAAGTATGCTGCGTACTGTCAACGTCGAAGACACATCCCATGCCGTACCGCCCGTCAAGGGATTACGGGGATGCCAGCTTAGGGTGACAATGCCGCCACGTTCATGGTGGGCTATCAGCTCTTCGCGAATACGCGTGAAGGGTACGCTATCCAGGTTTTTCATGTCCCCCATCTCAATGCCACCGAGGTCGAAACCCATGACGGCAGGATAGTCGCCAACGGTCTCCAGCACGTCGCTACGTCCCTGCTCCCACTCCCAGGTAACGCCGTAGAACGGATCGTCCTGGTGACCGGCCATGTAGCCGTGCTCCCGGAGTGTCGTGAGGCGCTGTGCCAGATTGGTGGCCTTCGTAGCCAGCAGGTGGTCAAAGAGCCACTGCTGCCACTCGTCCCACTGTTCCTGGAACCAGAAGTGCTTGGTCAGCGGGTACGGCGAGAGCTCCTTCGGCCCTTTCACAATATTATAGGTGGCATAGGCGGTCGTCGGGGGAACTACGTCATCGTTATATCCGAACGAGAACCAACCCTGCTGGCTGTCGGTGATGAGACGGGCGAAGTTGACACCATCATAGTAGCGCGACGTCTCTATCTGGCGCTCCATACCCTTGCCTTTGTTCCAGTAGAACCAGTGGGGCCATCCGCAGGCACGGCCGCTGAGCGATGCCGTATGGTCGCACATCGCTCCGTGGACGACGCCATAGCAGGTCACTCGGCGATCAAGTCCGGCCGTTGCCAGCGACAGGAAGCCACCCTGGCTCGAACCGGTAACGCCGAGGTTACGGCCGTTCCATGGAGTGTACTGCTCAATATAGTCCAGAGCACGTATACAGCCCAGCACAACGCGCTTGTAGTAGCTCTGGTCGCGGTCGTCGATACCGTTGTTCCAGTAGTCGTGCAAGCCACCATTCTGCAAATTGTCATAAACCGACTGTTCCATAGTCACAGGGATACCGTGGATACCTATCTCGAGCGTGATGATACCATGCGAGGCTGTCCACACATCGCCGCTATAAGGTCGCACGCCAGCGCCTGGAACGCGCAGTAGGGCGGGATACTTACCGGGTTTCACCGGTACGCAAAGAATACCATAGGTACGACTGTTCCAGCGCATATTCTGGAAACTGACTTCGTAGACATCAACATCTTTCGTTGAGCGTTCGGGAAGCAGACGCTTAGTGGGCTCCAGACTTGTCCATCGCGCCTCCTGGATGGCGCGCTGCCAGTAGTTCTCGAAATCATTCGGCATCACAGTTGTTGGCTGCAGTTTCTCAGGCGAAAAGGCTGCCGTACACATACCCTCGTAGTCTTTGCCACCAACATGCGCAACAACCTTCAGACGGTAGAAACCGGGCTGTTTCATGGTACCGCGCCACTTCATCGTGCCATCCTTCAGCGTTACACTCTTCTTGACCTCAGGATACATCTCGGGGCCTGCCTCGTAGTCTACACTCACATCATCCACCAAAGTGCCCGAGCGGCGCACCTCGACGGTGAAGTTAGCCGTCTGGCCCGCCACATACACCCAATCCTTATGGTCAGGCTCTACGGTGACAACAATCTGCGAGCCGATGACCTGAGCCTTGAGCGGCAGTAGCACCATAGCTACCACACACAAGAGTAATAGCGATTTCTTCATTGGTTTTTCTGGGTTTTAGGTTTTATGGTGCAAAGATACTACTTTTTTCGCGAACAGATTGATACTTTCTTGCTTTTTTTTTGCACTTTACGGTTCACCTCACCCGTTTCATGCGTTTTACCTGCTGCCTGACGACTTTCAACGTCGACTTATCTCCTATGAAGACAGAGTTCAATCCCTGCGCCTCCTGAGCGGGATCGCCGGTGTAAGGGTCGCCGACGTGCCACTGTTCGTGGCGGGGCTGCGCATAGCCTCCCCAGCCCCAGAAGTTACAACCGGCAAAGCGGCCACCCCGCTCAGCATTGTCGGCTATGAGCGAGAAGACGTAGCGGTAATAGCCGTCGCGTCCCTCGGTAGGCGTGCCCAGGCCGAACTGGAATCCGTCACGCGGATAGCCGAACTCCTCCATCACCAGTGGCTTGTTGATACGGTTACAAATGTCCAGATGGCGGTTGATGTAGTCGCGCGTGTTCTCGCACGCCCTTGGCAAGTCCTCCACAAGATGATCCGAACGCACCCACGACCAGTTGTAGGGCCAGAGGTGTATGTTGCAGTAGTCGACGTTCTTGTCGGCACAGATACGCTCCCACACGCCGTAATCGTTCTCGCAGCCCCAGGAGCCCTCGCTACCGATGCTCACCAGGTGATTCGCGTCCAACTGGCGTATCAGCGCCGCAGCCTCGGCAATCCATCGCTCGAAGGCTGGCAAGGCATCGGTCGAGAATGCGCGCGGCTCGTTGCCAATCTGCCACGACATGATGGCAGGGTCATCTGTATACTTCAGTCCCGTATAGCGGTTAGTACGTCCCAAGATGAAGCGCACATAATCGTAGAACAACTGGTGGGCCTTCTTACAGTCGGCATACTTTGCCATCGCCTGCATGAACGCAGGATAGCCCACATCATCGGGTCGAGGCTGACGTCCCAGCCCCGCATGTTCCAGATAGAAGCCGTAGCCGCCGCTCCACTCCCATGAGTTGTTCAGGTAGAGCACGGCCACCATTCCTCGGCGCCCCATCTCCATGAGCAGGTAGTCCAGACCCGCGAGAATGGTATCATTGTAAACACCAGGTCGCACCTGTAGCGTAGGCTCTACTTTGGTAGTGACACCTCGCTCGCCATCGCTGCCCACAAGGACGCGCAGATTGTCGATGCCCATACGCTTCATGGCGTCGAGTTCGTGGCCAAGCCGTTTGCGGTCGCCGCCCTGTCCTTCTGAGCCGAGGATAGCGCCATACCACAGATTCGTTCCTACATAATAATAAGGTCGCCCGTCACGCATGAAGTGTCCATCGCTGACGGTGACAAATTTCGACTGCGCAGTCATATCCATCGACATCACCAGCGCCATCAATAGTAATTTAATCTTCATGGTTATCTTCATTTTTAGCCTTATCGTTGATGGTATTGCCGCAGTCCCTCCAGCGGACTCTTGAGGACGTCGCCCAATATAAACCCTTCCTCGCTGGCTGCCTCCGCAAGTTGCTGCCGGAAGTACCAGGCTACGCTACCTATGAACGAAACGGGCAATTCCCGACGACCATAGGGAACAATATTACAGCGGAAGAAATCGCGGAAACTGTCGACAACCAAGTCTCTGACAGCCTCATCCTCCACGTGTTCATGAATGAACGGACAGAGCGATGCGAGAAAGCGGTTCGCCATAGACTGGCGGTAGACGCGATCTATGACATCGGGCATCGTCAATCCCGTCTTGCGCTCGAAATCAGACTGAATTTCTTTTGACAGAAAACCTTTATATATGGCATTCAAAAGTCTGGCACCAAGCACGGCTCCGCTACCCTCATCTCCCAGGATATAGCCCAATGGAGGCGTATTCTTTACGATACGCTCGCCATCATAAAGACAAGAATTAGCGCCTGTTCCTAAAATACTGGCAATACCATAGTTATGACCAAACAATGCACGGGCTGCCCCAAGCAGGTCATTATGTGCTTCAACGACATTAGCACGCGGGAAAGCCTCACCCAGAAGCCGTCTCATCACCGACTCCAATTCAGGTCTTACACCACTGCCATAAAACATGACATCAGTTATCTCATCAACTTCCAACTGCGGCAGCAGTTCGCTGCGCAACACACCACGTATTACGTCCTCCGTCTGGTGAAACGGATTGATGCCCTGCGAGTGCAGAATCTTATCGTTCGCCAGCCAGTCTGTTTTCGTACTTCCGCTGTCAGCTATCAGTATCATTTTACTTCTTGTTTTAGGTTATCGTCCTGCAAAGGTACAATTAAGAAAGCAGAACGCCAAAAGATTCATGAACTTTATTATCTCCTACCTATTGGTTATTTTAAAAATAAATGGACTTTTGTTTTGTTTTTCGCTCGTTTATTAGTAATTTTGCGCGGAAATAGAACAACGATGAAAAGAATTATCATTATACTTTGTATGCTGACGACGCTGATGCCCAAGGCTGAAGCGGTGCTAAAGGAGCGTGACCTGGAGCAGACGCTGGCCATACTCAGGGCTGAGCTGACACGGCACTATCAGGAACTGCGCCACCAGCGCGAGGCGCGCCGTGAACAGCGACAACAGGTGTATCAGAACCTGACGCAAACGATGCGGCAGTCGGACCAGAACGCGCTAATGCTTTACTCGCAGCAGCAGGAGTACCTGTTCGACCTGACATACGCCTGCCATCAGGCCACCGAACTATATCAGGAGTTTCAGCAGCGGCAATTGCCGTTCCGCGAATATATTAATAAGACTGCAGGCGAGATAGCGCGCTACGACAGTCTGGTGACGAGTCTCAAAACGATGCCTATCAATATGCTGAGTGACCGTGCACAGACTGATCGCAGTGTTAGCCTGACGCTGGCAACGAGCATCCGACGGACACTGGAGGAGGACTCACGACAGACGTCGGACTACATCAGCTATTACGACCGTACGGAGCAACGGCTGAAGAACCAGAACGACTACGCGCAGAAGCGTTACTACGACATACAGACAAGCATCTTCGTCAACGGTGGCGACACCTATGTCGATATCGTCACCCACCTAAAGGACAAATGGCGCAAGATGAAGGACGTTGTTGCGAGTAAATACACCACCGACCGCGCCACAGAACATTCCGACTGGAACGTCTATTACATCCTCGGACTCTTTCTGGCCATCGCGTTCTATGCTCTGGTAGCCGTTGGGCTGAACCTGCTAGTGTTCCGCTTCATGCCACGACGCCTGCACACGACAGAGTTCTTGAAGAAGCGGTCGAGCATCATGTGGGCCACGACAACCATCACGTTGGCGGTGCTCATGGGCATCATCAGTCACAACACGAGTCAGAACTTCGTCATCATGGCCTCAGGGCTACTGGTGGAATATCTGTGGCTGCTTGCGGTCATCCTAATATCGCTGCTACTACGCGTCAGTGGCAGTCAGATACGCAGTGCATTCAGCATCTATGCGCCGCTATTGGTCATCGGGCTGGTGGTCATCACGTTCCGTATTATCCTGATTCCCAGCGAGCTGGTGAGCCTGCTGTTTCCGCCAGTGCTGCTGACGTGTCTTGTCTGGCAGTGGATTGGCATCCGCCGCCACAACCGCAACATACCGCGCTCGGATATGTTCTACACGTACGTCTCGCTGACCGTGTTTATCGCCTCAGCCGCTTGCTCATGGATGGGCTACACGCTGCTGTCCGTACAGCTACTTATCTGGTGGATTATGCAGCTGACCTGTATCCTGACCATCACTTGCATCTCTCAGTACCTTCAGATGTATGCCGACCGCCACGGTTTTGCCAAGCGTCCCGTCACCCAGACATGGTTCTACGCGCTCATTCACAAGGTGGCGCTGCCCGTGCTCATCATCTGCTCGGTGATGCTTTCTGTCTACTGGGCTGCCGACGTGTTCAACCTGAGCGACATGTGTTGGGACATTTTCAATAAGAAATTCATCGACCAGAAATACTTCCAGGTGAGCCTCGTGAAGCTGGCGGTAGTCATCAGTCTGTGGTTCCTGTTCCGCTGGCTGTCGAAGACGGTACTGAATCTGCTTCGCCTGCACTTCGCAACGAAAGACCCGGCGTCGGCCGAGAGCCGCATGGTGATGGCGAAGAACGTTGTACAACTCGTCATTTGGGGTGTCTGGTTGCTACTCACACTGGCCTATCTCCATATCAGCGTCGCCTGGCTATTGGCCATCTCGGGCGGACTGTCGACAGGTATCGGTTTCGCCTCGAAGGACATCATCGAAAACATCTACTACGGCGCCTCGCTCATGACGGGACGCATCAAAGCCGGCGACTGGATAGACGTCGACGGTACCATGGGTAAGGTGGTCAGTATCAGCTACACGTCAACAGTCATCGAGTCGCTGGCGGGCGAGGTTATCACGTTCCAAAATGCCCAGCTCTTCCAGAAGAATTACAAGAACCTGACGCGCAACCACGGTTATGTGCTGGCCATCATTCCCTTCGGCGTAGCCTATGGCTCAAACCTCAAGCAGGTGACCACGCTGGTGGAAGAGGCCGTCAACGGCATGAACCACGAATGGATAGATGCCGAGAAACGCGTCAAGTCGGTGGTCTCGGAGATGGGCGACTCCAGCGTCAATTTCAAGCTTTTCGTCTGGGCCGACGCCGTGAAACGCTCCTATGTCATCAGCGATGTACTGAAGTGCGTTTATGACACGCTGGGCAAGAACGGCATCGAGATTCCTTTCCCGCAGCGCGATGTGCACATTGTCAGCGGAAGTTAAAAAAATTGCTTTTTTGTTTGCGGATTAATTAAAAATTAATATCTTTGCAACCTACAATGGAAAAGACAACCATTATCGCAGGCCCCTGCGTCATCGAGTCGGCCGAGCTACTCGACACGGTAGCGCGGGAATTGGTGCGCATTAACGGCGCGCTGGGCACCGACATCATCTTCAAAGCCTCGTTCGACAAGGCCAACCGCACGAGTATTCGCTCATTCCGCGGTCCTGGTCTGGAGCGCGGCCTGCAGATGCTCAGCGACGTAAAAGGCCGCTACGGATTGCGCATACTGACCGACATCCACGAAGCCTGGCAGGCACAGCCCGCCGGCGAGGTCTGCGATGTGCTTCAGATACCCGCCTTTCTATGCCGCCAGACCGACCTGCTTGTGGCAGCCGCCAAGACAGGACGAACGGTAAACATCAAGAAGGCGCAGTTCCTCAGCGGACGCGACATGAAATATCCTGTTGAGAAAGCACTTGACAGCGGTGCCAGTGAGGTCTGGCTGACCGAGCGCGGCAACATGATGGGCTACAACAATCTCGTGGTTGACTTCCGCAATATACCTGACATGCTAGAACTTGTACCCACCGTTATCATGGACTGCACTCACAGCGTACAGCGTCCCGGCGGCAGCAACGGCAAGACTGGTGGCGACCGTCGCTTCGTGCCCCAGATGGCACTGGCCGCCAAAGCCTTCGGTGCCACGGGTTATTTCTTCGAGGTCCATCCCGCCCCGGACCAGGGACTTTCTGACGCTGCGAACATGCTGGAACTAGAGAAGTTGGAGGGGTTGGTTGAGAAATTGATAAAGACGGAATAACGTTATCACGATATAACGTTTTCACGACATAACGAAAAACAACGAGATAAAAAAGTGAACGCAAGAGACTACGGCATACGATGCATTAAAGACGAGGCAGAGGCCCTGTTGGAACTGATTCCGAAGATGGACGAGCAGTTCGACCGCGCCGTGGAACTGATGTACCGCTGCCACGGCAAGATTATTGTCACGGGCGTGGGCAAAAGTGGACACGTAGGCGCAAAGATTGCCGCCACGCTCTCCTCGACAGGCACACCATCCTTCTTCATCAACCCCCTGGATGTCTTCCACGGTGACCTCGGTGTCATGACCAGCGATGACGTGGTGCTGGCCATCTCGAACAGCGGGCAGACCGACGAGTTACTGCGCTTCATACCCATGGTGCTACAGATGGAGATACCCATCATCGCCATGAGCGGCAATGAGGACTCACTGCTGGCCAAGTACGCCAACTGCCACCTGAACGTCAGCGTCAGTCACGAGGCCGATCCCCTGAACCTTGCACCTACGAGCAGTGCCACGGCACAGATGGTCATGGGTGACGCACTGGCCGTAGCCCTTATCAAAAAGCGCAACTTCAAGCCTCAGGACTTCGCACAGTTCCACCCCGGCGGCGAACTCGGCAAACGCCTGCTGACCACCGCACAGGACGTCATGCGCACCGTTGACATGCCCGTCATCAGCCCCGACATCCATCTGGGCGAAGCCATCATCCATGTCAGCAAGGGCAAACTTGGACTGGGCATTGCCATCGCCGACGGACGCGTTGCCGGTCTCATCACCGATGGCGACATACGCCGCGCCATGGAGAAGTGGCAGGCCGAGTTCTTCGACCACACCGTCAGCGACATCATGACACGAGCACCGAAGACGGTGAGCCCACAGACCAAGATTACGGACATACAGAGAATCATGAACAAATACAAAATCCACTCGGTGCTGGTCACCGACCAAGAACATCGCCTGTTAGGGGTCGTCGACCACTACTCGTGTATGTTATAACCTAAGAAAGAAGCAATATACGGATATGAGAAATAGCAGGAGAATATTGGCACTTACAGCACTGGCTCTGATGATGTCTGCCGCGGCCATCGCCGCCTATCTGTTCAAGACACTGGATGCCAAGGACGGACTCACCAGCAGCCAGGTCAACTGCATCCTCAAGGACACGCGGGGATACATGTGGTTTGGAACCTCAGCAGGACTGTACCGCTACGACGGCTACGTCTTCAAAGCCTTCCAGTCGGACTCTCAGGACGGCTCGTCGCTCAAGGACAGCTATATCAACTCCATACAGGAAGCCCTTGACGGCAACCTCTGGATAGGCACCTCCACGGGCTACTGTGTTTACAACCCCCAGACAGAGACCTTCGAGCGCGATATGAGACAGGTGTTCGCCAAGATGAACATCGACCGTGTGCCCAGCATCATCTACATCGATCGCCATAAGAATATCTGGGGCGCCATACCCAAGAAAGGCGTCGTCTGCTTCAACCAGCAACAACAACTGCTCTATGAGTTCGGCTATACCGGAGATGTCACTGGCGTGCCACAAGGCAACGTATGCTCCATCAGCGAGTGCCGCGACGGTGCTCTGATTGTCTATGACGATGGTCGCATCGTCTGCTGCGATGTCATGCACCAGCAGCACACAGTCTGGGCTACCAACGAGATTGCTGACCGCAAGTTGCGCAACACCCCGACCCTGCACGCCTTCGCCGACCAGATGGACAACATCTGGCTCTACGGCCGCGGGACACTCTTCTGCTACAACAAGAGCACCAACACCTGGGACACCACCATCGGCGACCAGCTCGGTATGACCGCCATCGGTGTTGACAACTCCGTCCACGGCATGGGCGCCGACCGCCAGGGCAACGTCTGGATAGGCACTGACCAGAAAGGCCTCATCCGCATGAACGTCAACACCCACGAGATGGAGCCGGTACACCCACGCAACATCAATGACGGACAGTGGATGAACGACGTCGTGCGCATACAGAGCGTCTATGTCGACGACACCGACCTGCTTTGGGTAGGAACAGAGAAGTCCGGCGTAGCTTATCATGGCGAGAACATCTACCGTTTCGAGTCCAAAATCATCGGCGACATCACAGCCATCACCCAGGATGCCTCAGGACGCATCTGGTACGGCACGAGCAACCACGGCGTCATCGATTTCGATGGCCAGCTGGCCAGTATCAAGGTGTCGTGCATGGCCACCACACCCGACGGCAGCCTCTGGGTAGGTTCCAAGAACAACGGACTGACGCGCATCAAAGATGGAGGATCAACTATCTTCACGCACAACGTTGACAACGTGAACACCATTATCGACGACCACATCAACGACCTCTGCGCCGACAAGATAGGCAACCTCTGGATAGCCACCAACGGCGGACTGCAGGTATTCAACCCGAAAATGAATACCTTCTCCACCTACACCCAGCAGAACGGCAAGCTATCAACCAACAATATCACCTCGCTCTGCTACGCCAAGGGCAACCAGCTCTTCATCGGCACCGGCGAGGGACTGATACTGATGAACCTCTCGACGACTGAGATGAGAGTTCTCCTAGGCAACACCACGGCGCTGAAGAAGTTTACCAACAACTACATCACACAGGTGTACCAAGACTCGCGCGACCTGCTGTGGATAGGCACGCGCGAGGGTGTCAACATCCTGAACCTCACGACCGACGACCTGCAATATCTCACTGAGAAGCAGGGACTCTGCAACAACAACATCTGCGGCATTACCGAAGACAACAAGCACAACATCTGGATAACGACCAGCAACGGTGTCAGCCGCGTCGTCGTACAGCGCGACCATGAGGAGGGCAGCTTCGTCTATGGACTCTACAACTACGACACACGCGATGGTCTGCAGAGCAACGAGTTTAACCCCGGTGCCATACTGACCGAGAAGAACGGCAACGTGCAGTTCGGCGGACTCTACGGCATCAACTGGACCAGTCAGGAGCTCGACGAGGACAGCAAGTCGCTACCCCGTGTCATGCTGACACAGCTGTTCATCGGCGAGGAAGAGATAGCCATCGGCCATGAATACGAAGGTAAGGTGCTGCTGTCACAGGCCCTCAACGAATGTACGCGTCTGGAACTGAAGCACAACCAGAACACAATAACCATCAAGTTTGCCGCCGGCAACTACAACCAGAGCGAACGCCTGCAGTTCAAATACTGGATGGAGGGTCTCGACAATGACTGGAAGACGGGCGACGCCCTAAAGCACGGTGTCACCTTCCAGCGCCTGGGCAGCGGCACCTACAAGCTTCATGTCAAGGCTGTTAGCGCCGATGGCTCCGTCAGTAACCAGGAGCGTGTCATCGAAATCACCATCGCCCCTCACTGGCTGCTGTCATGGTGGATGATTGTGGCCTATGCCGCCACCATCATCATCATCCTCTATATCTGGCGCATTGGCATCCGACAGTTCAAGGAGATGAAGGCGCGCAAAAATGCCGTCATCGACCAGCTGAAGATACAGCGCGAGGAAATCAAGGCCGCCAGCGACGATTTGCGCCAGCCCATGATTCGCATGACGTCCATCATCAGCAACCTCTCCGACAGCGAGAAGTCGCTGGAGGAGCGCGAACAGCTCAACGCCCTCCACTCACAGATGCTGCAGGTCATCACACGCGTCAGCGATATGCAGTCGGCACTCGAGAACCCCGAGGTGAAGGCCAAGCAGAATGTCCACAACCGCTTCGAGCTGAACTCCAAGGGCGAGATGCAGTTGCTCGAAGACAACGCCAATTCGCTGACGACGGAGATACGCACACGGCGCGCCACCGACTCGCCTACAGGCAAGTTCGTACTCATCTTTATCGACGACAACGAGGAGTTCCTCAAGTACGTCAACGAACGCCTCGTCAACGTTTACGACTTCCACGTCTACAACAATATCCACAAGGCCGCTGAGGACTTGGAGACCATGAAGGCCGACCTCATCATCTGTAAGGAGGATATGCCCGGCATGAGAGGCAGCCAGCTCTGCAACCAGATTAAGATGGACGCCTCGCGCGCCAAGATGAAGTTCGTGCTCATGACCGAAGGCTCACTGTCGGCTAAGGACATGAAAGACATGGACATCACGCTGTCGGCCGACGACTACCTGGCCAAGCCTTTCAACATGCAGGATGCCGTCATGCGCTTCAACAAGCTGCTGGGCCTGGGTATCGTCGAGATGGACTCCAACCTCATCGAGGGCGCCGAGACCCGCCGACTGGAAAGCCTCAACTCCAGTATGACCACGGCGACGGAGAGCATTGACATGACAGGCCTTGCTCCCACCACCAGCGCCCATGGCGACGACGACGAGATGCAGATGGTGGAGACACGCATCAAGAGCAACAACGCGCCGGCCGTCCAGGGCAACAGCGAACTGGCCAACCAGATAGCCACAGCCATGGCCGAGGAGACCGCCGATGAGTTCGGCAACGAGTTCTCCATGGCCAGCACCGTCGACCAGCGGCTGCTGATGAACATCGAGCAGTACGTCATCCAGAACATGAGCCGCGGTCAGATTAGTCTCGAGGAGATGTCTACCGCCATGGGCATGGGACGTGTTCCCTTCTTCCACAAGGTACGCAACCTGACGGGCAAGACGCCTACCGAGCTTGTTCGCGACATCCGCCTCAAGCACGCCTGCATACTCCTGAAGCGCACCAACATCAACATGAGTGAGCTCGCTCTGAACATCGGTTTTCAGACGGCCGAGAACTTCATCAACGTCTTCAAGGAGAAGTTCGGACTCTCGCCGCTCGAGTACAGGCTAAAACACCACAAATGAGAATGAAACAACTACAGATAAAAGTAAGGATGGCGATGGTCACCCTTACTTTTTTACCACTTTTATCACACGCCGAGACCAGCGACAGCATCATCCGCCACGAGATGGCCTCCTATGGCATCCGTTTTACCGACGACAACAGCGTCCACGTGCTCCAGAGCGGACAGGCGAAGTTCGACGATATGTTTGCCGCCATCCGCCAGGCCCGTCACAGCGTTCACCTGGAGTACTTCAACTTCCGCAACGACAGCATTGCGTCGCTGCTCTTCGACCTGTTGCGCGAGAAGCGCCGTGAAGGTGTCGAGGTGCGCGCCCTGTTCGACGGCTTCGGCAATGATTCTAACAACCAGCCACTGAAGAAGCATCACATCACAGCCCTTCGCAACGACAGCATCGACATCCATGAGTACGACCCCATCCGTTTCCCTTGGGTCACCCACATCTGGCCGCGCGACCACCGCAAGATAGTGGTCATTGACGGTCATATAGGCTACACCGGCGGCATGAACGTAGCCGACTATTACATCAAGGGTACAGAACAAGTTGGTGAGTGGCGCGACCTGCATAGCCGCATCGAGGGCAGTGCCGTCAACGACCTGCAGCTCATCTTCCGCGAGATATGGTTCAAGGTGACGGGCGAGCGTCTGACCGACCCCGCCTACTTCCGCGGTGGCCACGGCGGCCACCAGACAGTGGGCATCCTGAACCGCGAACCCGGCGCCGTCTATGTGGACGACGGCCACTTGCTGGGACGCAATGACGCCATCCGCCGCTTTTATATTGCCGCCATCGACGCCGCCCAGGACTCCATCAACCTCATCAACCCCTACTTCACCCTCTCGCCATCACTGTGGAAAGCGCTGCGACGGGCCATCAAGCGCGGTGTGAAGCTCAGCGTCATGATATCGCAGAAGAGCGACATCCCACTGACGCCCGACTGTGTGTTCTACAATGCCCACAAGCTGATGAAACTGGGTGCCGACATCTGGATTTACCAGCCGGGATTCCACCACTCGAAGATTATGATGATCGACGGCCGTTTCTGCACCATCGGTTCAGCCAACCTCAACTCGCGCAGCCTGCGCTTCGACTACGAGGACAACGCCATCATTCTCTCGCCCGAGACCACGGCCGAGCTTGACGCGATGTTCCAGCGCGACACCCGCAAGAGTGTCCTCATGACCCCAGAGTGGTGGAAGCACGAGCGTTCCTCTTGGGCTAAGCTGCGCGGATGGTTCGCCCATCTCCTCGCCTTTACGCTCTAATACTCAAATCACGTTAATCGCATCCACCATCAGCCGTATCTCCACGTCGCTGATGCCATGACGGCGTAGCAATGCGGCTTCCTCGTGGCGGAACTCCGCCTCAGCGTCGAAGCCTTTATCGCCGCAGCTGACGGCATATTGCTTGAACAGTCCCACGGCCCCAACGATATCGCCCGCCAACCATTGGCACAGACCGTAGTTCAGCAGGTCGTCACCCTCTGGCTGCGATGTCTCCAAGATTTGCGTGTAGACCTTGCCCGCCTGTTCCAGCTTGCCATCGCCCACGAGCGTCCATGCCAGCACGCGCTTGACGTTCATATTGTCGGGTTCCTCATAGTCCATCTTGTAGAGAATCTTCAGCGCCTCCTCATAGCGTTCCAAATTGCTCAGGCAGACTGCCTTATTCAGCAGGAAGTTCTGGTGGTCGGGGTTCGACAGCAGCAACTGGTCATACGTATCGAGGGCTCCCTGATAGTCGCGTTTCACAAACAACGCCCGTGCCAGCCCCCTCAAGGCTTTCTCGTGTCGGGGTTGCCGACTGAGCACCTGCCGATAGCAGTCGGTCACCACCTCATTGGCGGCCAGCGCAGGCATGGTGTGCTGCGCCACCGTGGCATAGGCCATATAATAACGCTCGTCGCGCTGTTCCTCCGTACAGTTCTCCAGCACCAGCGCTGCCGCCTTGTAGAGTTTCTGTTTAGTCAGGAAGGCGGCCACCTCAACGCAGTCGTCAACCAGCGGTGTGTGGCGCAGCAAGGGCTGGGCGAAGAAGAACAGGCGCGGCCGCTCATTGGTCGTATCAAACGGGTTGTCGAAAACGCTACGTGAGGGGAAAAGCCTATAGAAGCGGTACAAGTCCTGAAGGTACCTGCGCCGTATGTAGGGCGACTCCTCCATACCCTCTTCCTGCATCTCACCCACCAGCGACAGCTCGCCACGGTCCAGCATTCGCAGGACATTGGCCGGCATGTGGTCCATGGTCTGAATGAAACCCAAAGCAAAAGAATAGGCATCGCTGTCGCAGAACGGACAGCGCATGAGCAGGTTCATGAGAATCCGCCTCCGGCGCTCGTCGCCCAGCGTCTGCTGCAGTGCCGGGTGCTGCTGGTAGAAAGGCATCAGCCAGTTGCACACGTCATTGAAGAAGGGGAAGCGCTTCATCTTAGCAAAGCCGCCGAAGTAGATGTCCGAGCCGGCACGCTGCATATCAATCATCTTGCGCATCGTAGCCTCCAACTGTTCCATGCGCTGTTCCGAGGCCTCTGGGTGCAGGATGTCCTCAAGAGCATCCTCCTCTATCTCCTCGATGCCGTTGCGCGTCACCTTGAACTGTCCGTTGTTCTTGATGAGTTCCGGAATCATCTCCTCCTGAATTCTCTGGCTGTCCTCGTCGGCCTTCAGGCAGTAGACCAGCTGCATTTGCAATTCCTTCAGCTCACGTCGGCAGTCGTCGTCCGACAGCAACTGGCGCAGCATGGTTTCCAGCTCGGGATACACCGTCAGCTCCCGCGAGTCAAGTCCCAGTGCCCATCCTACCAGCGCGCGCTGGCGCACATGCAAGTCATTGGTCTGCCGATAGACTTCCGTCAGCACCCGCAGTTTGTGGAAGTCGAAAGCGTTAAGTAACGACAGGGTGATGGCACTCACCACCAGCCGCTGGCTGATGCTGTCAACGGTCGGTGCCAGCAGTATATCGATGAAGGCGTCGCCCAGATGCTCACTCCACGTCCTCGACGTCCAGATGTAGTCAAACAGGTCGCGCAGCATCTCCTGATGAGTCTCATACAACTGCCGCTGTGCTTCACCCCGTGTATGCTCCGGCTGCAACTCCAGCAGTGCCTGCTCAGAGACGAAGCTCTCGAGATCGCGTTTCAGCGATGTCAGCGACCAGTCGCGTCTAACGGCTCTGGCACGCTTGTATACGTTCAGGACGAACGATGAGTTCCTGATGCTGTAGCTGACGACCATGCCCTGCACCAGTGCAAACAGGCGCTGTAACAGCTGCTGGTGTACGGTCTCGCGCTGTGGGTCTTCAAATCCCCGCTGCCAGTAGTCAACCATCAGACGATAGTCCTCTTTGATACGAAGGAACTGCTCCTGCTCCTTCGGAAAGGCGAAGGTATAGAAGAAGTTCTCCATCAGATGAAGCGCCATACCCGACTGTCCGTTGCGTACGCAGTCTAGTATCAAGTCCAGTTGTTCGTTCCTTGCCATCATCTTTTCCTCAGTCTGTTTTCTTCAACCATTGCTGTGCGCGCTCCACGTCGGTCTGTCGCGGTTCCTTCGCGCGCTCATAGACCAGGCTCTTCGCCAGCGAGTCGAGCGGTGCGCCCGACACCTCGCAGTATTTCTCAACCACCGCCCTGTAGCCCTTCAGCCCGTAACGAGCCAGTGAGTCGCAGGCCTGGTTATAGGCTTTCATAAAGGCGTCAAACTGCTGTTGGCGCTTCTTCTCCTTCAGAGCTTTCTCCCTAAACGCCACCACGCCAAGTCGCAGGTCCAGCCGGCGACTGTCCAGGAGCACCCTGTGCTTCTGCAGCCGGGCCTTGACCGCCTGCGGTTCCGTCAGCATCATGGCGTCTATCTCGTTGCCTATGAGCATCTTCAGACGCAGGTTCACGTCGTTAATCTGTATACGGAACACGCGCTCCGTCTTCAGCTTGGCACTGTCCACGGCCACCGTCGTCAGCAGGTCGGTCGCCGAGTAGCGCGTCATGGCCACCATCTTGTCGTCCAGCTGCTTCAGTTCACGGATACGTGCCTGACGGTTCGTAACCAGCTGCCAGTAGGCATTCGTCGCCGCCACATAGCGCAATGGTGTTCCGCGCTGCTGCATCCGTTCAGTACGCACCAGGTCGCTCACGACACCTTCCACGCGACCGCGTTCCACAGCCGTGTCACAGTCCATCTGCGCCTGATACATCTTCAGTCGCACATCCACGCCCTGCTTCTCGAAAAGGCCGTGTTCCTTTGCAACGAAGAGGGGCAGACAGTCCATCGTCGGCATCACTGCCACCTTCAGCGCCGCCGAGTCCTCACGCTGCAACTGACGCTGCCGCTGTCGCGAAATGCGCTGTGTTTCCTCATACGACTGGCCGCAGCTCAACATTAGTAAAGCGGCCGTCATCATCATCATCATCGTTTTCATCGGCACAAAAGTACGAAAAAGTTTTGTGGCGACAAAACTTTTTCGTACTTTTGTCGCCATCATGGCAAAAGACAAGATAGCATACGTCTGCTCCAACTGCGGACAGGAATCGCCCAAGTGGATTGGCAAGTGCCCCGCCTGCGGCCAGTGGAACACGTTCAAAGAGATTAGGACCTCACCCCAACCCCTCTCCAAAGGGCGAGGGGCTTTTGGCAATAGCGGCGGGCTATCTGACAGAGGTCGTGATGCCGCGCGCGTGCTCCGTCTGAGTGACATCAGCGCTACCGACGACCCTCGCATCGATATGCAGGATCAGGAGCTGAACCGTGTCCTCGGCGGTGGACTGGTGCCCGGCAGCATCGTCCTGCTGGGCGGCGAACCCGGCATCGGCAAGTCCACACTTACGCTGCAGACCATGCTGCGCCTGCCCCAGCGTGTGCTCTACGTCAGCGGTGAGGAGAGCGCCCATCAGCTCAAGATGCGCGCCGAGCGACTGCTTGGAACTGAGAAGTCAGAACTGAGAACTGAGAGGTATGATTACCCAGCAAGCCCGGAATCTGCAACCAGAGCCACCCTCACCCCTTCCGCCAGCACTAATCATACCTCTCAGTTCTCACCTCTCAGTTCTCAGTCAGAGAATTTCCTGCTCCTCTGCGAAAACCAGCTCGAGACCATCTTCGAGCATATCAAGGAGGTGCAGCCACAGCTCGTCGTCATTGACTCCATCCAGACCATCATGACCGAGGACGTCGAGTCCTCCGCCGGCAGCATCGCCCAAGTGCGCGAGTGCGCCGCCGCCCTGCTGCGCTTTGCCAAGTCGAGCGGCGTGCCCGTCATCCTCATCGGCCACATCACCAAGGAGGGCACGCTCGCCGGTCCAAAGATTCTGGAGCATATCGTCGACACCGTCATCCAGTTCGAGGGCGACCAGCACCACATGTACCGCATCCTGCGCGCCATCAAGAACCGCTTCGGCTCCACCTCCGAACTGGGCATCTACGAGATGCTGCAGACGGGACTGCGTCAGGTCTCCAACCCTTCCGAGTTGCTGCTCACCGACAACCACGACGACCTCTCGGGCGTGGCCATTTCGTCGGCCATCGAGGGTGTCCGTCCCTTCCTCGTCGAGACGCAGGCGCTCGTCTCCACTGCGGCCTACGGCACGCCTCAGCGCGCTGCCACGGGCTTCGACCAGCGTCGTCTGAACATGCTGCTGGCCGTTCTTGAGAAACGTGTCGGCTTCAAGCTGGCTCAGAAGGATGTCTTCGTCAACATTGCCGGCGGTCTGCGCGTCACCGACCTCGCCATGGACCTCAGCGTCATTGCCGCCGTCCTCTCGTCCAATGTCGACACGCCTATCGAGGCTGGCTGGTGCATGGCCGGCGAGGTGGGTCTCTCGGGCGAGGTACGCCCCGTGGCCCGTATCGAACAGCGCATCGCCGAGGCCGAAAAGCTCGGGTTCAGCGACATCATCATTCCTAAGTATAACATACAGGGGCTCGACGTCCGGAAGTTTAAAATACAACTTCACCCTGTCCGTAAGGTGGAGGAAGCCCTCCGCGCCCTTTTCGGGTAACAACAAGAGAGGCCGGAGTTAAGTCAAACCCCGGCCTCTCATCATCATTTCAATTACCTTATTTTCTGTAACACTCGAAGATGCTGTCTATGGTTTGCGTAGGCAGCTTCTTCGTCAGCAGGCTGACGAGCCACACGACGGGGAAGCCGCCGACCATGGCGATGGCACCGCAGTTGATGGGGTTGATGGGGTTACCCAGCAGCATGTTGAGGACAGTCAGACCGACACCCCATACGAAGCAAGCCCAGACGGAGGCCGTGGTCACGCCGCGCCAGTAGAGACCGAGCATGAACGGAGCCAGGAAGGCGCCGGCCAGGGCTCCCCACGAGATACCCATGAGCTGGGCAATGAACGTCGGGGGATTCAGTGCGATGAGCAGCGAAATGGCGATGAAGAACATGATGAGCACACGCATCACCACCACCTTGCGGCGTTCAATCTTCTCGGCCACGATATCGTCGATGGTGCCGTCCTCCACCTCGCCGGGCAGCGACTTCTTGTCGCGGTAGATGAGGTCGAGCGTCATGGTCGAGCTCGACGTGAGCACCAGCGAGGCCAGCGTCGACATGGAGGCCGACAGCACCAGCAGCACTACGAGGGCGATGAGCACGTCGGGCAGGGTGACCAGCATGGCCGGCACGATGCTGTCGAAGGCTATCTTGCCGTTGGCACCGATGACGGGGTCATAGAGACGTCCGAAGCCGCCGAGGAAGTAGCAGCCACCGGCGACGACGAAGGCAAAGATCGTCGAGATGACGGTGCCGCGCTTGATGGCGCTCTCGTCGGTGATGCTGTAGAACTTACCCACCATCTGGGGCAGTCCCATCGTGCCGAGCGACGTCAGGATGATGACACCGAGCAGGCCCCACGGGTCGGGACCAAACCACGAGGCAAACATTCCGCTGCCAGGCTCTGTAGCACCGTCGGCAGGCAGTTCGGCCAGTTTCTGGACGGCAGCTGTCAGACCACCCTGTGCCGACAGTACGGCAGCAATGACGGCCACGATGCCGAAGAGCATGATGATGCCCTGGATGAAGTCGTTCATGGCCGTGGCCTTGTAGCCACCCAGGATGACGTAGACAGCGGTCAGGACCGACATGATGACAACGCAATACTCGTAGGGGATGTTGAAGCCCATCTCGAAGAGTCGCGAGATGCCGCTATACACGCCGGCGGTGTAGGGAATCAGGAACACGAAGGCGATGATAGAGGCGGCGACGCGCAGTCCCTGGTCAGAGAAGCGGGTGCCGAAGAAGTCGGGCATCGTGCGACTTTCTATGTGCTGTGTCATCAGCTTCGTGCGACGACCCAGGATAATCCAGGCCAGCAAGGAGCCGATGATGGCGTTGCCGATGCCTATCCATGCTGAGGAGAGACCGTACTTCCAACCAAACTGTCCGGCGTAGCCCACGAAGACCACAGCTGAGAAATAGGAGGTGCCGAAGGCGAAAGCCGTCAGCCACGGCCCCACGGCGCGTCCGCCTAATACAAAACCGTCGACACTGCTGGCCTGCTTACGGGTATAGAGACCCACGCCAATCATCACGGCCAGGAAGATGATGGTCAGAATAACTTTGATTGCCATATCGTTGTTTCGTTGTTGTTCTATTCTTTCGTTATGACGTTATACCGTTATATCGTTATGCCGTTATAACGTTGTTTTCGTCTTACTTTTTCTTTGCCCAGTCGAAGCGCACCTGCATCTGTGCCATGATGGCATGAGAAGCATTCTTCTGGAACTGTCCGCCAGCCACGCCCGCACTCTTGTAGACATACTGCAGCTGGAAGCGGTTCTTCTTGAAGAACCACCACTGCACGCCGGCAATGGCCTTGTGCTGGTCGAAGTCGAGGTCGGTGTTGAAGTTGAAGTAGTCGTAGGAGCCCACGATGTCAACGCCCTTGGCGACAGGCACACTACCCGTCACGTAGGCACCACGGCTGGTGGTGTTCTTATCCTTGCCCTCCAGATACTCGCCGTGAACATTGAATGCCGTCGACTTGTAGTCGAAACCGACGGTCCAACGATTGCGCTTGTAGTTCTCGCCAACGGCGATGTCGGGAACATAAGCCGATTCCTTGATAGCATGGCCACGGCCTATCTGACCGGTAGCCACCAGGTTCAGACCCTTGGCAGGGCGGTATTCCAGACGACCGATGAAGTCCTTCTCGGCGTTCTGGTCCTTCTTGTTGATGGCCTGACCGTTCATGATGTCCACCTCATAACGGAGTTTACCGTCGTTGGTCTCACCAAACACGGCCATACCGAGGTCGCGGCCATACTGCACACCTATCAGGGGGTCGCTGCCGCAGCCCGTGAGGTAGGTGACGCCCTCAGAGTAGACGTCGATAGCCTCCATAGAGGTTGGTGAGAGAGGATTTTCGTAGGAGAGACCGTTTTTGAATTGTCCCAGGCGAACGGTCAGCGCCTTGTTGTTGGAGAACCGGTAGTCCATGTAATACTCTTGTACTACGCTGTTGAAGTCGTGCATGAACAAGAAGGAGATACGGTCGGTGATTTGGGCATTGGCCCAGAAGAGCGTACGCTTCAGTTCGAAGGTATTGGTGTCGTCGGCATCGGTGTGGGTGTAGTTAAAGCCACCCTGTGCATAGCCATGCAGTTGAATACGGTCCGACACATCCTGAAGCCAGTCAGGCTCTGATTGCCCCATAGCGGCAACACTGCTGAACACTGCCAGACCTGCTGCCAGTGTACGCAACATGAAACTTTTCTTTCTCATTTTTTCATTGGTTATTTTTAAGAGGTTAGGTTCATGCGGCGACAAAGGTACGATTTTTCTGTCAAGCTGACAAGAAAATCGGGAAAAATGTGTACCTTTGCACACTAAATTGTAAATGGTAAATCGTCAAATAGTAAATAAACATGGTAGTTTGCATAGCAGAGAAGCCCAGCGTGGCGAAGGACATTGCCCGCATCATCGGCGCCACGTCATCGCACGACGGCTACATGGAGGGAAACGGCTATCAGGTGACCTGGACCTTCGGCCACCTGTGTGAGCTGAAGATGCCCGAGGACTATACCCCGATGTGGCGGGCGTGGAGCCTGACATCGCTACCGATGATTCCCCAACGCTTTGGCATCCGTCTGAAGGACGATCAGGGCATCAAGAAGCAGTTTGCCATCATAGAACGGCTGATGCAGGCAGCCGACGGCATCATCAACTGCGGTGACGCCGGACAGGAGGGTGAGCTCATTCAGCGGTGGGTCATGCAGAAGGCTGGCGCCAAGTGTCCCGTCAGGCGGCTGTGGATCTCGTCGATGACCGACGAGGCCATCCGCGAGGGCTTCGCCACGCTGAAGGACCAGAACGAATACCAGTCGCTCTACATGGCGGGACTGTCGCGTGCCGTGGGCGACTGGCTCCTCGGCATCAACTGCACGCGTCTCTATACCATTAAGTACGGCCAGGGCAGCTACGGCCAGAACCGCCAGGTGCTCTCCATCGGCCGCGTGCAGACCCCTACCCTCGCCCTCATCGTGAACCGCCAGAAGGAGATAGACAACTTCAAGCCCGAGCCCTACTGGGTGCTGGCGACGGTCTACCGCGACACGACATTCACGGCTACTAAAGGCAGGTTCACGTCGAAGGAGGAGGGCGAGCAGGCCTTCCAGACCATCGAGGGCAAGCCGTTCACCGTGACGAGCGTCGAGAAGAAGAACGGGCGCGAGACACCGCCGTCGCTCTACGACCTGACGTCGCTGCAGGTGGACTGCAACCGCAAGTTCGGCCTCTCCGCCGAGACGACGCTGAACATCATCCAGCAGCTCTACGAGCAGAAGCTGACCACCTATCCGCGTGTAGACACGACGTTCCTGCCCGACGACGTCTATGCCAAATGTCCGCAGACCATGAACGGACTGTTCCAGATTAAGCACGCCGGGCAGGCACCCTATGCCGAGCTAGTGCGCCCCCTGGGTGGCAAGCCGTTGCCGAAGTCGAAGAAGGTGTTCGACTCGTCGAAGGTCACCGACCACCACGCCATCATCCCCACGGGCATGATTCCCACGGCGCTCACCGACCTGCAGCGCAAGGTCTATGACCTTGTGGCCCGCCGCTTCATAGCCGTGTTCTACCCCGACTGCAAATTTGCGCAGACCACTGTTCTCGGCGAGGTTCGGTCGACCGAACCAGTCGCCAACACGGCGGGCGCCGATTCCATCGGCGCCATCGAGTTCAAAGTCACGGGCCGCACCATCCTCGACGCCGGCTGGCGCGCCGTCTATGCCAAGGACACCCAGGCCGACGACGACGAGAAGAAGCCCGAGGAAGAGGAGCGCACGCTACCCGTCTTCGAGAAGGGCGAGAGCGGTCCCCACCAGCCCACGCTGACGGAGAAGATGACCACACCGCCGAAGTACTACACCGAGGCTACGCTGCTGCGCGCCATGGAGACCGCCGGCAAGCTGGTGGACGACGAGGAGCTGCGCCGCGTGATGAAGGAGAACGGCATCGGCCGCCCTTCCACCCGCGCCGCCATCATCGAGACGCTGTTCAAGCGCCGCTACATACGCAAGGAGCGCAAGAACCTCGTGGCCACACCGACGGGCATCGAGCTCATCGACCTCATCCACGAGGACCTGCTGAAGAGCTGTGAGCTGACGGGCATCTGGGAGAAGAAGCTGCGCGACATCGAGGCCCGGAAGTACGACGCCCAGCAGTTCATCAACGAGCTGAAGCAGCAAGTGACCGACATCGTGCGCGATGTGATGACCGACCCCTCGAACCGCCGCGTCACCGTTCTTCCTGACGAGGCCGAAAAGAAGAAGAAAAGCAGTAAGAAACAATAAAACGACATAGGCATACGTTATTAAGAGGTATGCGAAAGTTTGTCACCTTATTCTACAGCGTATTGGCAGCCGCGCTCCTCGTGGGGTGTGGCAGTCCCGAGATGGCTATCAAGAAAGGCGACAAACTCTACGCCTTGGGCGAATACTATGACGCTGCCGAGCAGTACAAAAAGGCCTATGCCAAGACACCCGCCAAGGACAAGCCGACACGCGGGAAGCGAGCGCTAAAGATGGCCGACTGCTACCGCCGCATCAACTACACACAGAAGGCTATTGCCGCCTACAACAACGCCGTGCGCTTCAAGCAAGCCGACACGACGGCCCTGTTACACTTCGGACAACTCCAGCTGAAGAACGGCAACTACCGTGAGGCCGAGAAGCTGTTTCTCGCCCTCAGGGACAGCGGTCTGCTGTCGCCACTGGTCAGCAACGGCCTAGAGTCGGCACGCATGGCGCCCGAATGGCGAAAGAAAGGGTCGAAGTACAGCGTCCGCCGACAGGATCTCTTCAACTCCCGACGCTCCGACTACTCGCCGGCACTGGGCGGCGACGACTTCGACCAGCTCTACATCACCTCTACGCGCAACCAGGCGCAGGGCGACGAGCTGAGCGGCATCACCGGCACAAAGAACGCCGACATCTTCGTGGCCCAGAAGGACGACAAGGGCAAGTGGGGCAAGCCGCAGACCATCGACTCCGAGCTCAACTCCGAGCAGGACGAAGGCGCCTGCACGCTGTCGCCCGACGGCAAGACGATGTACCTCACCCAGTGTAAGACCGACCCCTCCTACCCCCGCTTTGCCACCATCGCCACCGCCCAGCGCAGCGACGCCTCGTGGGCCAAGCCCGTGGAGCTCGTTGTCGCCAAGGACACGCTCTCGGCCTACGCCCACCCCACCGTCTCGCCCGACGGCCAGTGGCTCTACTTCGCCAGCAACATGCCCGGCGGACTGGGCGGTTACGACATCTGGCGGGCAGAGCTGACCACCAGCGGCGTGGGTGCCGTGGAGAACCTTGGCGAGCCTATCAACACCCCCGGCGACGAGCTGTTCCCCACGTTCCGTCCCAACGGCGACCTCTACTTCTCCTCGAACGGACATCCGGGATTCGGGGGACTGGACATATACTACATCTCCACAGGGACCTCCCCCAGCCCCTCCCAAGGAGGGAAGCAAGCTTCCTCCCCTTTGGGGAGATTAGGAGAGCTTCAACATCCCGGCTACCCATTGAACTCGCAGGGCGACGACTTCGGCATGACGTTTGAGGGGCTGCACAACCGCGGCTACTTCTCCAGCAACCGCGGCGACGCCCGTGGCTGGGACCACATCTACTCATTTGAGAAGTCGGAGGTGCTGGTGACGGTCAAGGGCTGGGTCTACGAGCAGGACGGCTACGAGCTGCCTGCGGGACAGGTCTATATGGTGGGCAACGACGGTACGAACCAGAAAATCAGCGTCAAGGGCGACGGCTCGTTCACGCAGGAGATAGAACTGGGTGTCGACTACGTGCTGCTGGGCACCTGCCGCGGTTACCTGAACCACAAGGAAGAGCTGCGCGTCGACACGGCCACCGTCTCCAACGAGTACGTGCTGCAGTTCCCGCTGGCCAACATCTCGGCACCGGTGCTGATAGAGAACATTTTCTACGATTTCGACAAGGCCACGCTGCGTCCCGAATCCGAGACGGCGCTCGACCAGCTGGTGAAGCTGCTCGAGGAGAATCCCAACGTGACCATCGAGCTGAGTGCGCATACCGACTACAAAGGCTCTGCACAATATAACGAACGGCTGTCGCAGCGGCGTGCCGAGTCGGTAGTCAACTACCTCATTGCCCACGGCATTGCCGCCGACCGTCTGACGCCCAAGGGCTACGGCAAGGGCAAGCCCAAGACCATCAAGCGCAAGGTGGCCGAGAAGTATGAGTTCCTGAAGGAGGGCGACGTGCTGACCGAGGCATTCGTCACGGCGCTGAAGGATCCCGAGCAGCAGGAGCAGTGCAACCAGCTGAACCGTCGCACGGAGTTCCTCGTGCTGCGCACCACCTACGGCATGTTCGACGAGCATGGACGGCTGAAGGACGCTGCTAAATCAGCTGGTAACGCTCCCGACTGACCATCTCGGCAAAGGCCAGCAGCCAGATGACGCCGACCGAGACGGCAATCATCAGCAGGCCGTGCAGCGTGGGCTGCGTCTTGAGCAGCATCATCAGTCCGTGAGTCACCACCCCCCATCCGTCAAAGACGAGGAACAGCACGACGGCTACCGTCACGCAGAACAGGGTCCATAGGCGGCTGAGCGTACGTGTGGAACAGTTGGGGACGTGCTCCATCACCCGGTCGCTGAAGCCATTATCTTCCACGGTCATCTGGCGCGCCGGCTGGAAGACTTTTTCTAATAGTTCGTTATCTGTCATATCCATTCTGTCTTAAGTAGTTAGCTAATTTTTCCTTGCCGCGGCTGAGGTGCGACTTCACCGTACCCTCCTTCATCTGGGTGATGCGGGCTATCTCGGCGATGTCGTAACCGTCGACCAGTTGCAGGGTGATGCACGAGCGTTCCTCGGGCTTCAACTGCTGCAGGGCGGTGTAGAGGTCGTCCATGACTACCGTCGAACCGCCGTCAGCACGCTCGGGCAGCCGTTCGATGTCGGCCGTCGGCTGATGACTGCGCTGGTAGTCGTACCACACGTTGTAGGCGATGCGTGTCAGCCACGTTAGGAACGAGGAAGTACCGCGGTACTGAGCAATGTGGGTATAGGCCTTCAGGAAGGTGTCTTGCGCCAGGTCGTCGCTCAGCGCCTCGTTGCCCGCGGTCTGGGTGAGGAAGAAACGCCTGACAGGCGACTGGTATTCACGCACAAGCTGGTCGAACGCCCGCCTGTTGTGAAACACAGCCACCTGTGTCGCAAGAGCTATATCGTTAAGCCTTCCCACCCTTCAATTCATCAAAAGAACTTCAATTCTTCAAAAGAACTTCAATTCTTCAATTTTTCAATTCTTCAATTCTTCCTCACCTCTCGGGCATGATAAGCCAGAGCACAAAATAGAATATGACGCCGCAGAAGGCGGTGAAGATGGTCAGGAAGACATAGCCACCACGCACCAAGACCGGATCAAGGTCAAAGTACTCGGCCAGGCCGCCACAGACACCGGCAAACACCCTGTCGGTTGTTGAACGCATGAGTCTCTTAGTCATAGTTATCTGATATTATTAGAGTTATTTGGATTATTGTGTGAGTTGATGGCGTTGGGGTCGGCCTTCGGCTTACGGGCAATGATCACCTTGCCCAGTCCGATGAAGAACACCAGGGCACCGATGCCTACACCAATCTTGCCTGCTGTGAATCCGAGGAAGATCATCAGGCCGATGCCGAGGAACAGCTGGCGCATACCACTCTGATAGGTCGCCGTGTCGCCGAAGTCAGGCTCTCTGAGCAGCTGGTCGGGAATGGGCTGTCCGTTCTGCATGGCCATCTCGGCGAGACGCATCTTCTGTCGGCGGTTGCGGAAGATGAAGTAGAGCAGCAGTCCGAAGATGACGAGCGGCGAGATGACGAAAATCACCAAAACGACCATCATTGCGAAGAACATGCCGACGAGTCCGTTGGCGTTCACCTCCCTCATGAACTTCTTGAAGATGGGGCCGGCATCCTCGTCGTCGTCCAAGTCGTCTACGATGTTGATGTTGCGGCTGATGGCCGAGTCGACAGCCTCCATGGTAGTGTCGCTGAAGGCCTCGAGGGCATCCTTCGCCGTCGAGTCCACGAGCTCCTGTTGCTCCTGCTTCTGCTGTGCCTGCGCCATTGCGGGGACCGTGATGCCGAGCGTCAGCAGCATTGTCATTGCTAATAGATTTTTCTTCATATTATCACGTTGTTTTTGAATGTTTCTTTGTCCGTTAGACGTAATCGCCAGGAAATTAGTTGCAAAGTTCGTGATTTTTTTTTAATTTTGCAGCTGTAATACCGAAAATATGCCTCAGCTACCCGAAGAATTCTGCACGCAGACCCGCCAGGTGATGGGCGAAGAGCGGTTCCAGCGCTATCTGGAGTCGTTCACTCAGGAGCCGCCCGTCAGCATACGGCTGAACCCGAAGAAGTGTCCCTCGCACCTCACGCCTCGCACCTCGAACTTCGAACCCGTGCCCTGGTGCCGCGACGCCTACTACCTCAGGCAGCGTCCGAACTTCACCATGGACCCCCTGTTCCATGCCGGCTGCTACTACGTGCAGGAGGCCGCCTCCATGTTTCTCGATGAGGTCATAACACAAATCGTAAATTGTAAATCGTCAAATAGTAAATATCTCGACCTTTGTGCTGCCCCCGGCGGCAAGTCGACGTTGCTGCGCGCTGCCCTGCCCGACGACTGCGTGCTCTACTCCAACGAGCCCATACGCCAGCGTGCCAGCATCCTGCTGGAGAACGTCGAGAAGTGGGGCTACGACAACCACATCGTCACCAACAACTACCCGCGCGACTACCGTCGGTCGAAGCTCCTGTTCGACCTCATCCTCTGCGACGTCCCCTGCTCCGGCGAGGGCATGTTCCGCAAAGACGAGGCCACCATCCGCGAGTGGAGCCCGCAGCAGGTGGAGAAGTGCTGGCGCCTGCAGCGCGAGATTGTCGATGACGCCTGGGCCTGCCTTGCCCCCGGCGGACTGCTCGTCTACAGCACCTGCACCTTCAATACCAAGGAGAACGAGGAGAACGTGCGCTACTTCCTGGAGCAATACGACGACATGGAGGTCGTGCCCGTCGCCGTCCGTCCCGAATGGCACGTCACCGGCTCGCTCCTCCCCGGCTTCACCGCCCCCGTCTACCGCTTCATCCCCGGCATCACCCGCTCGGAGGGACTGTTTATGTGCGTGCTAAGGAAACGAGGTACGAGGTGCGAGGTACGAGGTGCGAGATTACCATCAGACGCAGTATTATCTGCGAACAAACTATTCTCGTACCTCGTACCTCGTACCTCGCACCTCGAAAAAAAGCACCACGAGACCAACGAGCCACCTCGCGCAGAGCTCACCTACCCCCAAGCCATCGCCTACCTCCGCGGCGAAGCCCTCCAGCTGCCGCCGGACACGCCGCGCGGTCTCGTCACCGTGACGTTCATGGGCCAGCCCTTAGGCCAGGTGAAGAACATCGGCACACGTGCCAACAACCTCTACCCCAAGGAGTGGCGCATCCGAACCACACACGTGCCGCAGGAGTACGAGCCCGTGTTGGATGTGTAGTGAAGTTTGTTCTCGGGCGCGCGCGCGTTTTTCGCCCCTATGCACTTTTGGCAACTCGCCTTATAGAGTGGCGCTTTAGCTCCGTAGAGTGCCACTTTAGCGTCGTAGAGTGGCGCTTTACGATCGTAGAGTGGCCCTTTAGAAACGTAAAGCGCCACTCTACAACTCTAAAGGGCTGCTCTACCAGAAAATCACTTCGCGCGCGCGTATATATACATGATAGCTG
>Ga0310694_10000817_pt1 | contig 38854 bp, 33 predicted proteins | sample 174DNAGHGhighgp2_FD_203884 | JGI IMG/M metagenome (GOLD analysis project Ga0310694, IMG submission 203884) | Sheep rumen microbial communities from Palmerston North, Manawatu-Wanganui, New Zealand - 1742 DNA GHGhigh gp2 (v2) (version 2) | ecosystem: Host-associated > Mammals > Digestive system... | reverse complement strand
GATAATTTCTAACTATTATGAGTAAAAAGATAGGCATTGTAAGCGAGGGCGTTTCTGACTTCTGGGTGCTTCGTCATATTATCACCAGATATTTGAAAGATCAAGACCTGTGGGTATTACCATTAAATCCCAAACAAACCAAGGACGGCAAACAGGACGGTCCTGGTGGCTGGGGATTGGTGATGAAGTATCTTGAGGATAAAGAGAAAAAGTTGATAGTTGAAGCACTAAAGGAAGACTTTGAATATATCGTAGTGCAAATTGACACTGATGTATGTGAAGAGTATGGAGTAAAGCATGATTTAACTGACATAGGAGCCTTTTGGCAAGAAGTTTGCGACAATCTTAGCAATCGTCTGCCTGAAGACTTTGACAAGAGCAGACTGGTATTTGCTATCTGTATTGATGAGATAGAGTGTTGGCTGATACCATTTGTCGATACCAACAAGAAAAATTGCGAAAACACAAGCCGGTGTGTCAACATAGTCAATAAGAACATCAAGGGTAAAGATATTTTTATTGATGCAGACAACAAAAATAGCGACGGGGCCAAGGGAGCATACGACTATATACTGAAACAAAAGAAGAAGCCAAAGGACATCAAGGAGTGCTCTGTGCATAACTATGGCTTTACGAAATTCATTGAGCAACTTGACAAAATGGAATGACTATGGATATTAAGCAACAGACAATTACGGTTCGTGACCTTGTGAATGGTTATATGAATGACCCAGACCACGGTGTACGTGGATATGGCGGACGCCTTGACATTCGCCCTCCATATCAAAGAGAGTTCCGATATAATACAAAACAGAAGCAAGCAGTCGTGAATACTATTTTGAAAGGCTTTCCGCTTAACATCATGTATTGGAGTGTGGTAAACGACGATCAGTTTGAAATGATTGATGGTCAGCAACGCACTCTTTCAATTTGCGAATACTTTACACATGAATTTAACATCGAAGACCCAGACCGTGGCATCCTTTATTTTAGTTCGCTAACACCAGACGAGCAGCAAAAGTTTTTGAACTACGAATTGACGGTTTACTTCTGTAAAGGAACAGACAAAGAGAAACTTGATTGGTTCCGCGTAATAAACATTGCTGGTGAAAGACTACTTGATCAAGAATTACTCAATGCCGTTTATGTAGGACCTTTCGTTACTGATGCACGTCGGCATTTTTCAAAAGACGGATGTCCTGCTTACAAGATGGCAGCAGACTTGCTAAATGGCGTAGCACGTGAACAAGCATATTTGCACACTGTTTTTCAGTGGGCTGCAAGGCGTGAAGGAATCAAAGAGGTTAGCGAATATATGTCGAAACACAAGGACGATGCCAATGCCAATCTCCTTTGGGCTTATTTCTCGGCTATTGTGACTTGGGTACGCTCGACGTTCATCAAGTATCGCAAGGAAATGAAAGGCTTGGATTGGGGCTTGCTCTATGACAATTACCACGAAAAGATTTATGACACCGCAGAACTGGAACAGCGCATACACGACTTGATGGAGGATGACGAGATTATGAAAAAGTCGGGCATATATAGTTATGTGCTGAGTGGTGACTTGCGTGATCTCAGCTTCCGTACTTTCGACAAGAAACAAAAACGTGAAGCATACGAGCGGCAACATGGCATCTGCACCCATTGCGGAAAGCACTTTGAATTGGAAGAAATGGAAGGTGACCACATTACGCCGTGGACAGAAGGCGGCGTGACAACTGCCGAAAATTGCCAGATGCTATGCAGAGAGTGTAATAGAAGAAAGGGAGCTAAATAAAAATACTATTCAAACATTTACAACTATGGAAAAAGAGAATGAACTGACTGATGAGTTGAAAGATTTTATGTTAGACCCATCAATGCACAAAAGTTCCAAAACAAAGTGACATTGGAATTTGACGTTGGAGATTGAGTTATTTATAAATCATCATTTATGGAATACGGAATAGTTTATCTTTTAACCAATCCTGTAATGCCTGGTCTTGTAAAGATTGGCATGACGACACAGGAAGATATAGACAAACGGATGAAGGAACTCTATACTACTGGCGTTCCTGTTCCCTTTGAGTGCCAGTTTGCTTGCAAGGTGAAGAAAGGAGACTGTGCCAAGATTGAGAAAGCTCTGCACACGGCTTTTGCACCGCAGCGCATCAATGCCAACCGTGAGTTCTTCCGCATACAGGTGGAACAGGCCAGGGCCATTCTTGAACTATTCCATCATACCGACGTAACGGAAGAAGTGAGCGACGAAATAGAAAGTGACTTGACCGACGACGATAAGGCAGCATCGGCAAAGGCACAGATTCATCGTCCACCGCTCAACTTCTATGAAATGGGAATGCAAAAAGGTGATGTACTGCAATGGAAAGACGATCCTACAATAACTGTCACGATTGTATCGGAACGGAAAATCAGTTACGAGGGCGAAGAAACTTCCATCAGTTCACTCTCTGCTAAGTTGAAAGGCTACAAAGTCAAGTACATTGCCCCTGGTGCCCACTGGCTTTACAAGGAAAAACTACTGAGTGATATTTACGACGAAACCTATCCGTTTGAAGAATGAAATAGGCGTTTGTACTTTTCTGCAAAATGTGAAAATATAGAGGCAATTCGTGTAACGGCGGATTGCCTTTTTTGTTGTATCTTTGCAGCCAGATAAACTTTTAAAGATTACGACTATGGTATTCGACAGAAACGAACAGAAACAGGTTGTGGCACTTCTTGGTGCTGGTAGCATGGGAACTGCCATTGTGCGCCGCATCGGTGCTGGTAAGAAAATTCTCTTAGGTGACATCAGTGAGAAGGCGTTAGAGCGCGTCGGTGAAGATTTCCGTCGTTGTGGTTATGATGTAGAGACCATCAAGGTGAACGCCTTGCAGAAGGAGAGCGTGGAGGCATTTGCAAGGAAGGCAGCAGAACTGGGTCCCGTGATGTACTTCATCGACACGGCAGGAGCATCGCCCAATCAGGCCAATCCCGAACATATCGTTGACCTCGATATGGTAGGTACGGCTATGCCGTTGATGCCTTTGGCGAAGTAATGGCTGAGGGTGGCGCTGGTCTCATCATATCAAGTCAGGCTGCCTACATGTACCCCATTCCCAACGACATCGAGATTGAACTGGTGAATGCTCCGACCGAGATTCTGAAGGACATCCCTTTCATCAAAGAGGTTGCCATGCAGAACTCAGGCTTTGCCTACATGATTGCCAAGCGCATGAACCACTTGCAGGCTCAACGTGCCGCAGCTACCTCATGGCGCAAGCGTCGTGCCCGTATCAATACCATCTCACCAGGAGTCATTGTCACACCGCTTGCATACGATGAGTTTAATGCCAATGGCGAGGGCTACCAACGCATGATTGATGCTTCTGCTGCCCAGCGCACAGGCACCAGCGACGAGATTGCCGAGGCTGCCGCCTTCCTACTTGGCGAACATGCTAAGTTCATTACAGGTACCGACCTGCTCATCGACGGTGGTGTCATTGCTGCTATCCGAACGGGCGAGTATAAACTGGGATAAGAAAAAATTATCCCATTAATCATTGTGAATTGTGAATTATCAATTGTGAATTATGAATTATTAATTGTGAATTGAATATTCAGAATTATTCCGACAAAATGTCATCTGGTTTTTCTTGCAAACCAGAAATAGAAAAGCGGAAAATCAGGTTAAATGGGAGTAAAAATCATGTTTTTCTCCGTAACATACATAGTTATGACCGTAACTATATACTTTACGAGCATAACTATGTATGTTACGGAGCTAACTATATATGTTATAAAAGCCCAAAAACATGCTTTTTTTGATGAAAAAACACGGTTTCTGATTTATAAAAGCACAACACAAATTCGCAAACCACTGATTTTCAGCCACTAACAAAAACCTCAAAAAACGCGCATTTTTTCCACCAAGTAGTAACTCATTTGAAAAAATGCCCGTAAATTGAGGGGTAAATTCAGAATTTACATGACAAAAGCAGCAAGAAACAAGTCATATTATTTAAAAATAATGACAAGTCCTGAAAAGAAAACCAATAATTCTTATTATTTTTGTAACTTCAAACAAACCTAACATTGAAGACACGATGATTACGAACATAAACACCCTATTCCGAAACCATTCGTTATTGCATTGGCAACTGACAATAACCGTTATACTCTTAGCTATATCTCATTCCGTTGCTGCAGAAGATTTCGTTTACGATGGTATTGCCTACCATATTCTACCCGATGAACCTTTATCAGTAGAAGTAACGAGCAGTGAAAGCATCATCTACTCAGGAGCAATTACCGTTCCTGAGAAGTTCTTATACTCATCCAAAACTTACCAAGTGAAAGGGATTGGTGATGGAGCATTCCTCTGTTGCGACAAACTTTCATCCGTCACTCTGCCCAACAGCATACAACGAATTGCAGACCGTGCCTTTTATGGTTGTACATCACTCAAGGAGATTCAGTTTGGAAACAATTTGGAAAGTATTGGCAACTATGCCTTTCACGATTGCAAATCACTCACATCCCTCATCCTCCCAAAGACAATAAAATCAATAGGGAGGGCATGTTTCAAGAATTGTATAGGTCTTCGCAACATTCACATCAATGCCACAACCCCACCCGTTCTTTCTGAGACTGCCTTTCTACACAGCTACAATGGTACCAAGAAAGAACAAATCGTGGTTTTCGTTCCCACAGGAAAAACCGAAACATACAGAAACAGCATGGGATGGAATCTCTTTACGCATATCATCGACCAGTCAAATAACAGCAACGTCTTGTTTTCTACCATGATCGAGGGAGAAGGGAACATTGTTTTCAATGAGCACAAAGTTGGTAAGACTGAAACATTTCCCATCGTTTCCGGCTCAACCATCACACTAAAAATCGAAGAAGGAAAAGATTACTCTCTTTCACATCTCACCTTAAATGACCAAGATATACTTGCGCAGGTTGAAGACAAGACCATACGTATCGGACCTATCACCCAAAACACTGTCTTGAAAGCTGTTTTCGAAAAACGGAAAGCATATCTCACACTCTGTCACAACAAGAATGGAAACCTTCAGATAGACATCAATGAAGGTCAAACTGTTCATCTCAAGATCAATGCCAATGACGGTTGGCAAATCTATTCCGTCACGATTGACAATGAGGATGTTACGTCTCAAGTGGACAAGGACAATTGCATCAAGATTCCAAAAGCCAAAAGTGGGATGAGCATAAAAGTAGTATTGGAAAAGAACGGTCAATTTACTATTTGGAATGCTAACGGTGTACAAACCAATTGTAACATTGACAACCCCATCATTATTCCCGAAAATGCCCTTGCAGCAGACCTCACCGACATTATCACACCAACAGTAATACCCAATTCCAACCCAAACACCATTTACTTGGCAGACAACAAAACGATTATGGAAGAAAAGCTAAAGGGAAACAATGTGGTTTGCGACGGACACGCTAAGAATATCCATCTATATGACGGTAATGACGTTTACATTCCTTTTGATATTGAAGCAGAGGAAATCAAGTACAGTAGGTTTTCACCTACCTATACAGGGCAGAAATACTGTTGGGAAACCATTACCTTGCCGTTTTCCGTGGATTATATAACCATCAACGACGAAAATGAAGAAATAGACTGGTTTAGAAACAAGAGTGACAAAGACAAGGATTTCTGGTTGTGTAAATGGGAAAGTACCTCTGACAAAGGTTTGTTTTTTGACTACGCTGACCAATGGAATGCCAATCAACCATACCTGATGGTAATTCCTTTTTCTGAATACGGTACACCTCATCATTTACATGGCAAAGAATTAACTTTCCACGCTTTCAACAAGACACTATATCACACTGGAGATATCATACAAGAAATGTCTCCTTACACATTTCAAGGAGTTTTGGCAAAAGAAGAATTACACAACGCTTATACTCTCAACTCAGAAAAAGGCATTTTTGAATGGCAAAAGGAAGACAATATAGATGCCTTTCGCGCCTATTTCAAGAACATTCCACATGACAGTCCCATTTCATTACCCATATTAGGCATTACAGAAGACAACACGTTAGGTATCAGCAAAAATTCTGTCGGCATAGACATTCAGCACACTTACAATCTCAAAGGCATGAGATTGCCCAACAAAGCATCCTCTCAACGTCATGGAATCCTTATCTATAACAACAAGAAACTCATCGTTAAATAGCACCACAGTAAACAGACACACCATTATGAAAAAACTGACATTATTTCTCATAGCCTGTTTGATAACGATTACTGTCAATGGTCAACAAGCCAAGCAAGAGATTATTGATAACATTTATTTATCGGGAGGACTCCTGACGGCTTATCCAGGTCCTCTACAAGATACGCTTACTCCCGCTCCATTGGGAAAGAAACCATTCTATATCAGCACATACGGGAGACACGGATCTCGTCATCTGATGGAGGCTACATATTACACCTCTCCCATTGATGCACTCAAGGCAGCCAAAAATGCAGGTGGGCTAACAACTTTTGGCAATCAAATTCTTGAGCGATTGGAGGTCATGAACGAGAACTCACTAAACAGATACGGGGAATTAACCCAAATAGGGTTAGGACAATGGCAAGGTATTGCCAAAAGGATGGTTAGGAATTTTCCAGAGATTTTCACCGATTCTTCTTCCGTTGACGCACGCAGTTCCATCTATATCAGATGTATCTTATCTATGGAAACATTGTTGCAAGAACTAAAAGCTTTCAATCCGCAATTGAAAATCTTCCATAATGCCTGTGAAAACGATATGTCTTTCATCCTTCCTGGGTATTCTCCCAACAAGGCTCCTTCCAAGAATGAAGCTCCCATTGCGAAAGCCATCGCCTTGCCAACAATCAATGGCGACCGTATTGCGGCAGAGTTTTTCAACAAATCATATATCAAGAAAATCAATGCAAACAACTTCATGTTGTATTTGTTTGAATTGGCTTCTCAAATACAAAACACGGAATTACGCGACAGTTTTTCACTCTATGAGATATTTAACGACGAAGAACTTTATGATATTTGGAAACGCAAGAATGTATCTGCCTACAATAGTTATCACAAAGGAGGAAGCACTGGGGTATTACTGAAAAGAATCCTCGATGATGCCGACAAAGCCATTGCTAATAATTCACCCTGTGCTCATTTCAGGTTCGGACACGAATCAGTATTGATGCCATTAGCATGTAGAATGAGCATCAACAATTACGACAAAGAGTATAGTAGCGCCGAAGAACTTGTTGCGGCAAATTGGAAAACTTACCATATTTTTCCTATGGCAAACAACATTCAAATCGTCTTTTATCGAGACAGTCCATCCGACTCTGATATTTTAGTGAAAATATTACTCAATGAGGCAGAAACGACACTACCCATTGATACAGACATGGCACCATATTACCATTGGAATGACGTGAGGGAATACTGGAAAAGCAAGCAATAGGAAAAAAAGAAGATTCACGATTCGCAATCTTTCTTCAGCGAATCGTGAATCTTCATGGGTTAGACTGGGAACAGGTTAAAACAATGGCGGATAGGGTAAGCCAAAGACATCGGCTACTGCCTTATAGGTAACCTTTCCCTCAACGATATTCAAGCCTTTTGCCAAGGCAGGATCATCCTTGCAAGCCTGCTGCCAACCCTTATCAGCAAGCGCAAGGGCGTATCTCAGCGTGGCATTGGTCAAGGCGAGCGTAGAGGTGTTGGGGATTGCTCCAGGGATATTGGCTACGCAATAATGCACGATACCGTCTTCTATGTACACAGGGTCGCTATGTGTGGTAGGACGAGAAGTTTCAAAACATCCCCCTTGGTCAATGGCAACATCTACCAATACCGTTCCAGGTTCCATCAAAGACAGCATGTCTTTCGTTATCAACCGAGGAGCCTTATCACCAGGCACAAGTACCGCACCCACCACGATGTCAACATCTCTCAATTGCTGACGGATATTATGCTCAGAGGAATAGAGCGTGTGCACGTTCCCCGGCAACTCCAAGGCGAGCTGACGCAAGCGAGGCAAAGAAATATCGGCGATGATTACATTGGCTCCCAAGCCGGCAGCCATCAATGCGGCAGCCTCGCCCACTACTCCACCACCTAACACGAGCACCTTTGCAGGAGAAACACCAGGAACGCCACTAATCAACTTACCTTTGCCGCCCTTCGTCTTTTGCAAATAATAAGCACCATTCAGCGTAGCCATCCTACCAGCCACCTCGCTCATGGGTTGCAACAACGGAAGTGAGCCATTAGGCAACTGCACCGTTTCGTAGGCAAGACACACGCCGCCACTCTTGATCATCGCATCAGTGAGCGGACGGTCGCAAGCAAAGTGGAAATATGTAAACACCAACTGTCCAGGTTTCACCAGTTCGTACTCCTGTTCAATGGGTTCCTTCACTTTTACAATCATATCCGCCTCACGGTAAACGCCATCGATAGACGGTTGGATTCGCGCTCCAACAGCCACATAATCGTCATCGCTAAACCCACTGCCCTCTCCAGCAGTATGTTGCACACTCACTTCATGACCGTGTTTAATAAACTCAGCCACCCCCGCGGGAGTCATACCCACACGGTTCTCATTGTTCTTGATTTCTTTTGGAATACCGATTCGCATAATTGTCAAGGTTTTTAGTTAGACATTCTACGGCAAAGATAAGAAATTTTTCAATACCTTGTTTCACAAAAGCACGTTTTTTTCACATCTTTTCTGCTTATCATCACACAACAGCCAACGAGCACATCAAAAATATCCACATTATTTTTTGGAACTGTCAGACAAATGCACTATCTTTGCAATCAGATGTATTACAATTACAAGAAACCCTTTATCATTACATATCCATGAAAACAAAGATAATACTTGTAATCGGATTGCTCTTAGCAACATTCACAATGACAACAAATGCACAACCCAAACTGAGTGCCAATAATATAGATGAGGTGCTCAAAGCAATGACGTTAGAAGAAAAAGCCAAGCTATTGGTTGGCGGTGCAAACAACTTCTTCAGTTCTGGAGCCGTCGTGGGCGGTGAAGCCAACTTAGTAGCCGGCGCAGCAGGAACGACCCCAGCCATTGATAGGCTTGGTATTCCCGCTACCGTACTCACCGACGGTCCTGCCGGCGTGCGTATCGACCCCACCCGCAAGGGTACGACAGAAACATTCTATGCTACGGGATTCCCCATCGGAACGTGCTTAGCCTCAACATGGAACACAGAGTTGGTGAAGAACGTAGGTAAAGCCATTGGCAACGAAACCAAGGAATATCGTTGTGACGTGATTCTCGGTCCTGGCATGAACTTACACCGCAACCCACTATGTGGTCGCAACTTTGAATACTATAGTGAAGACCCACTGCTCACAGGTAAAATTGCCGCCGCCTACATCAAAGGTGTGCAAAGTGAGGGAGTGGGCGTCAGTGCCAAGCACTTTGCTGTCAACTCACAAGAGACAGACCGTACACGAGTGGACGAACGCCTTTCTCAACGTGCCGCACGAGAGCTCTACCTGCGTGGCTTTGAGATTGCCGTTAGAGAAAGCGACCCTTGGACGATCATGGCTTCATACAATGTAATCAACGGACAATTTGCCCAAGGCAGTCATGACCTGCTTACCAAGATTCTCCGTGATGACTGGGGATACAAGGGAATCGTGATGACCGACTGGATTGGTATTCGTCAAGGATTGGAAACCATCAGTGAGGTTCATGCAGGAGACGACCTTCTGGAACCTGGACAACAGAAACAGATTGAAGAAATCATCGAGGGTGTGAAGAGTGGCAAGCTTTCCATAGCCGATGTTGACCGCAACGCTCGCCGTATGTTGGAATATATCGTGAAGACACCAAGCTTCCATCAATATCCTGCAACGAACAAGCCCGACTTGAAGGCACATGCGGAGATTACTCGTCAAAGCGCCACTGAGGGAATCGTATTGCTGAAAAACAATGGAGCCTTGCCTTGGAGCCCAGAAACATCCAACATCAAGACCGTTGCCCTGTTTGGCGAGAATTCTTACGACTTCCTGTCGGGCGGAACAGGCTCTGGATGCGTACATACACCATACGTAGTGGATATGGTAGAAGGATTGAAGAATGTGGGCATTAACTCTTCAGACACACTGACCGACATCTACCGCAAGTACATCGACTTTGCCAAGGTGAAGTTTCAAGCAGAGCGTCACCCAGCCAAATGGTATCAGATGGAACAATTCGGGCAACAGAAATATCCAGAAATTTCCATCAGTCCGATTCTTATCAACAATGAATCACAAAAAGCAGATGCCGCCATCATAACCATCGGTCGTCAAGCTGGAGAAGGCGTTGACAGAGACATCAACACCGAATTTAACCTTACCAATGAAGAAAAGCAAATGATATTCGACATCTGCCAAGCTTTCCATGCCGCAGGCAAACCAGTGATTGTCATCATCAACTCTGGTTCTGTCATCGAGACCGCATCTTGGAGCAGTTATCCCGATGCCATTCTTTGTGCATGGCAACCAGGAGAGGAAGGTGGAAACTCTATTGCAGACATCCTTACCGGCAAGGTAAACCCATCCGGAAAACTCACCATGACATGGCCCATCGCAGCTACAGACCACCCATCAACAAAGAATTACCCAGGTATGATAGACTTCTATTCATACGAATTGCAGAAGTCAGAGGGCAAGCAAATTTCCGGCTACGACTACACCAATCATGAGGAAGACATCTACGTGGGTTATCGCTATTTCGACACCTTTAAGAAAAACGTAGCGTATCCCTTTGGTTTCGGTCTCTCATACACCACGTTTGCGTATGGTAAACCTATGGTTAAGGTCAGCGGAAACGATGTATTTGTAACCGTAAACATCAAGAACACGGGAAAAGTGGCTGGCAAGGAGATTGCACAAGTGTATGTTTCTGCTCCACAAGGTACCATCGAGAAACCGACAAAGGAACTGAAAGCCTTTGCGAAGACACGTGAGCTGAAACCAGGAGAAAGCGAAACACTCACCATGTCTTTCGCCAAACGCGACCTTGCCTCATTTGATGAAGCCAACAGTCAATGGCTCGTTGAGGCTGGAACATATACGGCACATATCGGAACCAATATCGCAGACATCAAGGGAACAGCAACCTTCAAGATGAACACTTACACAGAGAAGGTAAGTGATGCGCTGAAATTGCAACACCCCCTGAATCTGCTCAGACAAAAGCAATAAAGACTTTAAGACCCTTAAAGACTTGAAAGACAATAATGAAACAAATAATTAAAAAACATCATGGATAAACTCAAGAAAGCATTTGCAGCCAAGCTGCTCAACATTAAAGCCATCAAGTTGCAACCCAACGACCCATTCACTTGGGCATCTGGATGGAAATCTCCATTTTATTGCGACAACCGCAAGACCTTGTCGTTCCCAGAATTGCGCAATTACGTAAAACTGGAAATCGTTCATGCCATTCACGAGAAGTTTCCCGAAGTGGAAGCCATTGCCGGTGTTGCCACTGGAGCTATTCCACAAGGAGCATTGGTGGCAGATGCCATGAACCTGCCCTTCGTTTACGTGCGTTCTAAGCCCAAAGATCATGGATTGGAAAACCTGATTGAAGGAGAATTGAAGCCAAATGCCAAGGTTGTGGTTATCGAAGACCTTATCTCAACAGGTGGCAGTTCGCTCAAGGCAGTAGAAGCCATTCGCGCCAACGGCAGTGAGGTGATAGGCATGGTTGCGTCTTACACCTACGGATTCCCTGTAGCCATTGAAGCATTCAAGAATGCCAACGTGGAATTGGTGACCCTCACCGATTACGAACATGTAGTGGCAGAAGCCTTGGAAACTGGTTACATCAGCCAGAACGACATTGCATTGCTCAATGAATGGCGCAAAGATCCCGCACACTGGATGAGTGACAACAAATAACAAGACAGCTATACATATATTATATATAATGAGTAAATTTGAAAGTACCATCAGGCAAATCAACTATCCGCAAGAAGTGGTTTTCCAAGGTTTGAGCAATCTCGATAACCTATCGAAGATTCAAGACCGCATACCAGAAGACAAGGCGAACGACTTATCCTTCGACAACGATTCAGTGTCTATCAACGTTCCACCAGTGGGAAAGATCACACTGAAAATTATTGAGCGCGAAGAGCCCAAGACCATTAAGTTTGAAACAGCAGAGAGTCCGCTGCCTTTCAACTTCTGGATACAACTCCTTCCCGTGACCGAATCATCATGTAAGATGAAACTGACTTTGAAAGCCGACTTGAATCCTTTCATCAAGGGAATGGTTTCTAAACCGCTTCAAGAGGGCATTGAGAAAATTGCCGACGTGTTGCAAATGATTAAATACGAGTAAAGATGGCAAGTAAGCTTTGGGAAAAGAATTTTGAAATCAACCAAGAGATAGAGCGTTTCACGGTGGGCAGAGACCGTGAGATGGATTTGTACTTGGCAAAATACGATGTATTAGGTAGCATGGCACATATTACCATGCTCCAATCCATCGGTTTGATGGAAGAAACGGAATTGAAACAGTTGCTCGAAGAGCTGAAAAACATCTACCAAACTTGTGAAAGAGGTGAATTTGTCATTGAAGATGGTGTAGAGGACGTTCATTCACAAGTGGAACTGATGCTTACTCGCAAACTGGGCGACATGGGAAAGAAGATTCACAGCGGTCGTTCACGCAACGACCAAGTGCTGGTTGACTTGAAGTTATTCACTCGTGCCAAGTTGCGCACCATCGCAGAGCAGGTACACGTACTTTTTGAAGAACTGATAGCCAAGAGTAACCAATACAAAGACATCTTAATGCCAGGCTACACACACTTGCAGATAGCCATGCCCTCATCGTTTGGACTTTGGTTTGGTGCATACGCTGAGTCTTTGACAGATGACATGCTGTTTCTGCAAGCCGCATATAGGATGACCAACCGCAATCCACTTGGTTCTGCGGCGGGTTATGGCAGTTCGTTCCCACTCAACAGGCAGATGACAACCGATTTATTGGGATTCGACACCATGAACTACAATGTGGTTTATGCACAGATGGGACGTGGGAAGATGGAGAGAAACGTAGCTTTTGCATTGGCTTCGGTTGCCGGCACTATTGCAAAGATGGCATTCGATGCTTGTATGTTCAATTCTCAAAATTTCTCTTTCGTGAAACTTCCAAAAGAGTGTACCACGGGTTCCAGCATCATGCCTCACAAGAAGAACCCCGACGTGTTTGAACTCATCAGGGCTAAAAGTAACAAGATTCAGGGATTGCCCCAACAGGTAACGCTCATCATGAACAATTTGCCAGTGGGATATTTCCGAGACTTGCAAATCATCAAAGAAGTATTCCTTCCAGCATTCGACGAATTGGAAGACTGCTTGCAGATGGCTGCTTATATCATCAATCGCATGGAAGTAAACGAGCATATCCTCGACAATCCCATGTACGATCCTATCTTCTCCGTGGAAGAAGTCAACAAACTGGCAGCTAACGGAATGCCTTTCCGTGATGCATACAAGACGGTGGGATTGGAAATCGAAGCAGGCACGTTCAAAGCCAACAAAGATATTCACCACACACATGAGGGAAGCATCGGCAATCTCTGCAACGACCGCATTGAAGAATTGATGAACCAAACTATTTCCCAATTCCATTTCGAGAAAGTGGAAGAGGCTGAACGTAAATTACTCAATCGATGAGAGGGAAAAAGCAATCAACATTCATGAAGGCAATCTCTTGGAAGTCTATCTCTATGGTAGGTTGCCTTCTTTTTGCCATGTTGGGATTATGTACATGTGGGAATACGGAATACGAGTTTAGCAATAAACCCTGTTATTTCATATTCGACAACAGCACACACAACGACCCAACTTTAGCAGCTGCAATGACGCCCTACTCAGGAACCTTTGTTGCCGTAACGCTTACGTTCCATAGCGGAGCACGATTTTTCAAGTTTAACAGCAACCAAGGGACATCATCAGAAAGCAAACTCGATGGCATTGATACGAGAAGAAGTTTGATTTTGGGAATGAATGAAGGACTCATTGTGGGCTATGGTGTTCTCACCGATCCCGTTACTTTCTACGCATACGACCGTGAGTGTCCCAATTGTTTCTCACCCGAGGAAATGCCATTGAGAAGTTATCCCTTGCAGATTAGCAATACAGGTTTGGCAACATGCAACACTTGTAAGCGCAAATACGATATGAACAACGGGGGAATACTTGCTGAAGGAGAAAAAGGCAATAAAATGATTCGTTATCGAGCCTTCACAACAGGTCCTTACGGTATATTGACAGTAAATTAAGCCTTTTAATGTATTAAAATTCGTAAATTTGTTGGCAGTTCAAATAATTCAACTTATCTTTGCACTTGCTAACGCGGAAATAGCTCAGTTGGTAGAGCACAACCTTGCCAAGGTTGGGGTCGCGGGTCCGAGTCCCGTTTTCCGCTCTTTTTAAAGGAAGAAGGAGGGAGGCACTCTCCATCAACCATTTTGATGCCGCAATGGTGGAATTGGTAGACACGAGGGACTTAAAATCCCTTGGCCAGTAATGGCTGTGCGGGTTCGAGTCCCGCTCGCGGCACTTTTTAAAAACTATATCCCCATGAAAAAAAATCTTATTCTTGCTTTTTCAGCATCCGCTTTAATTATCCTTTCGTCTTGTTCTTCCAAACTTGGTGTTTTGTCATCAGATAATTTCGTTGTAACACCAGACCCATTGGAAGCGCGAGGAGGACAAGTATCTGCCACCATTAATGGCACATTCCCCGAGAAATACATGAAGAAGAAAGCCGTTGTCACCGTTATCCCAGAGTTGCATTATGGTGATGGACAAGTGGCAAGAGGCGAATCTGCAACCTTCCAAGGTGAGAAAGTGAAAGACAACAACCAAGTGGTGTCTTATCGTTTAGGTGGAAAATACAATATGAAGACTGCTTTCAAATATGTTCCCGACATGTTGAAGAGCGAGATGTATTTGGCTTTCGATGCTAAAGTAGGAAAGAAAACCGTCAAGGTTCCTTCCGTAAAGGTTGCCAATGGCGTACTTGCCACGGCTGAACTGTACAAGCAAGCCATGATGAACGACGGAGCTTGCATCGCTCCTGATGCTTTCCAACGCATTCAAGCACAAAAGCAAGAGGCTAACGTGAAGTTCCTCGTCAACCAAGCTATTCTCCGCCAAAGCGAATTGAAGAACAATTCTGTTCAAGAGTTTATCAAGTTGTTGAAGAACATCAACGCCGACCGTGAGAAACTGAACATCAAGAACGTTGAGGTGGCTGCTTACGCATCACCAGAAGGTGGATTAGCATACAACGAGAAACTGGCAAACAAACGTCAGGACGTTTCTGAAGATTATGTAAAAAAACAGTTGAAGCAAACCAAGCTCGATGCAGACATCGATGCTCACTATACAGCAGAAGACTGGGAAGGCTTCCAGCAATTGGTACAAGCCTCTAACATCCAGGACAAGGATGTCATCTTGCGTGTTCTCTCCATGTACAAAGACCCAGAGGAGCGTGAGAAGCAGATCCGCAACCTGAGTGAAGGCTTCCGTGAATTGGCTGACCAAATCTTGCCAGAGTTGCGTCGTTCTCGTATGATTATTAATTATGAGGTGGTAGGACGTAGTGATGACCAGATCAAGCAGCAATTTGCTGCTGATGCATCACAGCTCAACAATGAGGAATTGCTCTACGCTGCTGCCCTTGAGAATGATGCCAACAAGAAAGAGGAAATCTACAAGGCTACTACAATGTATTGCCCCAAGGACTATCGCGCTTTCAACAACTTGGCTGCCCTCGAATTGAACAAAGGCAATATCGAAAAGGCTAAATCATATATTGAGCAAGCTAAGAGATTAAGTTCTAAACCATCTGAGGCTTTCGCTAACGAGGCATTCATCGCCTTGACCAACGGAAATGCACAAGATGCAGAAGCCAGTTTGTCTAAGGCTATCGACGCTAATGGCTACAACCAGATTGCAGGTGTATTGAGCATTGCCAAAGGTGATTACATCCAAGCTGAGAAATACATGGAAGGCACTAACACCAATGCGGCTGCCTTGGCTAAACTCCTCAACAACAACCTGCAAGGTGCCATCAGTACACTTGATGCAATTAAGAACCCAAGTGCCATCACAAGTTACTTGCACGCAATTGCTGCTGCACGCAACAACAACAAGTTTGCTGCCAACTCTTACTTAGAGGAAGCATTGCAGAAAGACCCATCTCTGAAGTCGTATGCAGATAAAGACTTGGAATTGTCTATCCTGAAATAAATGAAGAAACTTTCAATAGTTTTACTGCTCACCTTGATTTTGGTTTCGTGTGGAACCGATAGCCAGCATTTTAAGATTGATGGCAGGTTCCTCCACCTAAATCAAGGTGAGTTTTATGTTTATAGCCCAGACGGAGGGCTTGACGGATTAGATACCATCAAGGTACAAGCAGGTAGGTTCGTGTATGAAATGCCTTGTACCCGACCATGTATCTTGATGATGGTATTCCCCAACTTCTCCGAGCAACCTATCTTTGCGGAACCTGGTAAGACGGTCTCCATTCAAGGTGATGCTTCTCACTTGAAGGAAATGGAAACGACTGGGAACACTGCCAACGAACTGATGACCAAGTTTCGCAAACAAGTTGCCAACTCTTCACCTCCTGAAGTAAGAAAGCAAGCTGCCGACTTCATCAACGAATATCCCGAATCACCAGTAGGAGTTTATCTGGTGAGCAAGTATTACATGCAATTAGAGCCTGACTTCAAGAAAGCCAACCAATTGATTGAAACCATGCTCAAAGAGCAGGATAAGTATGGTTACTTGATTCGTTTGCATCAGTTGTCACAATCACTCTCCAACTCATCACCCAACGGGAAACTTCCTTCGTTCAAAGCCACAGACATTTACGGAAAGGCTGTTTCTTCCTCATTATTGTCTCAAGCGACGGTCTCTGTCATCACTCTCTGGTCTTCATGGAATTACGACAGCATGAGCATGCAACGTGAGCTGAAGAAACTCAAGAGAAAAGCTGGCAACAAGCTGCAATTGCTAAGTATCAGCATTGATGCCAGTCAATCTGAATGTAAAAACATCATAGAGCGAGATACGATATCCTGGCCCAACATCTGCGACGGAGATATGTTGGAAGGCAATCTTGTTCGCAAGATCGGATTTGCCGCTATTCCCGATAACATCATTATCCATCAAGGAAAAATCGTGGCACACGGACTCAATATCCAGCAACTTCGAGAAAAGATAGAAGAACTATTACAATTGTAATTCTGACACACTTTTTGTCCTACTTGTCTTCACTCATCTCACTGACTTCTTCTATCTTCCTTCTTTTCTCTAATTATCTCTGCATGATCATCATTATGCACCATGATTGATGGTTTTATACACGAATAACCAGCATCCTACAAAAATAATTGTTTTTTTTGAGGGATATTTTCTCTTTTTCATCGTATAACAAATAGAAGAAACTGATATACAACGAAAGTGAAGACAGACAATCAAATAGCAGATGCGGTGAAAAATGGTCAGCGTGAAGGGCAAGACCTCATGGTCTGTCGCTACGGACAAGAGATATTCGCCATGATAGTGCGACAAGTGTCCGACGTGATGGATGCAGAGGAACTCACACAAGACACGTTTCTTCGCGCTTTCCGTTATATAGACCATTTCGATTCGCAACGAGCTTCACTCGGCACGTGGCTTTGTAGGATTGCCTATCGTCTCACACTCGATTTCCTGAAACGGAAGCGCCCACTCACCATATTTATTGAAGATATGGAAGTGTGTGAAACAGACATAAACGATGAGCAATTAGAAGTGGAATTGTCGTCTGGCAATGAAGAACGCATTGGCCAATTGGAAATGCTCATAGACAAGCTGCAACCAGACGAACGTCTGTTGCTCACACTGTACTATTTTGAAAACCGATCGTTAGATGAGTGCTCATTCATCATGGACTCTACCTCTCATGCCTTGGCAAACAGGCTTTACCGAATCCGCAAGAAACTGTACAAACAATTCAAGTAATATGACAACACCTCAAGACACAGATATTCGTGAAGCTCTGCGACGTAAATACGCCGACAAGCCTCAGTTGCCATCCGATTTCATGCAACGAATGCACGATAAGATGGATAAGGAGAAAAGGACATCTCGTCGCCATCATCTTTATCCTATATGGATAAGTGCCATAGCTGCCAGTATTCTCCTACTTGTTATTTTCCATATCAAGCAGGATTCCGCTAATCAACAACTAATAGAAGCGAAACAAACGAGTCCTGTTCCTTCAGACAATAGTTACAAAAAAGGCGATGCCCCCATTCTCACAGAAGTAATGGAGAAACAAACCCCTTCTGCAATATCCCGACCAGCTTCCATCAAGTCAAAGGTATCCAAAAAGAAACAGGTGTCATTGGAACCCATCAAAGTTTCAAAAGCCACGACAACTGCCACCGATAGCCTTGACATCTATATCGCTCGCCTTGAGGCTGAGATGGAAGGAGTGGACGACAGCGTAAGGGCTGCGAAAGTAGAAAAGCTCATCAAGGCTGATTATCATTTACAGATGCTCGTTAACAGCATTGTCAACGAACAAACGGAACAAGCATTGAACGAACAAAAGAAAGACAGTACTGCCAATTATATTAACTTTTAAAAGAGTAACGAAAAATGAAAATCTTCATCAAACAACTATTGGCAACCGCCATACTCCTGATTCCCATTGGCAACCTTCACGCCCAAGAAAACAAACATGCACAAGCCATGCATACGGCATTCCTCGAAACCATTCACGGCAAGTTTCCTAAAAACATCAAAGCCAAGTTGGGGAGCTTAAACAAAGACTCCGCTACCGTGGCTTTTGGACAATGGGGCTGCTTAGACGGTGGAGGATTAGTGCCGAAGGAAAAAATCCACGTGGTAACACTCTCAAAGAGCAAGTCGAACGTCACCGCTGCCATCGGTCCACTGTACATTGACGGTCATCGTTTCTCGTTTATGCAAGTGCCAGACGACCCTCTTCTTCCATTACGTCCCATCCTGAATGCTTTCGACGACCAAGCCCGTTTTGCCAACAGTTATTACAGCTATGTGGCTGGCGACGAGCAAACGGTGTTTCCAGGTGTTAGCATTGCATGGGGTGAGCAAGGAAAGTCGTTTCACTTAGACCTCGACCCAAAGATGAACGTCCGCATCATCGGTTTCAAGGATGATGACGGTTTCCGTTCCACTTATCTCCTATCGTGGATAAGCACAGAATTAGACAATGACGATAGCAAGCAACAGTTGTATGGAATAGAGGGAATCATCTATGAATTTCACTGTCCCAAGATCAAGTCGATTCCACAGATAGAGTCATACAACTCGGATGAGTATCTTAAAAGGATGAACGCCGGACTGGGTGTTGCACACAATCTGGTACGTGGCTTGCAAAAGAATAACCCTGAACGAGCTAAGGCATTAAATACCGATACACTGATGGAGAAAATTGCCTACCAGTTCCAATACATGGCAGCCAACCTTTATAACTCTTCAGAAACAGCTAACATCAACACCAGCTACGATGCTTTATTGGCAAAGTTACAGCGGATGCAGAAACTCAGTGCCACTGCTCATCCAACAGAACTACAAGCTATTTGCCACACGCTTGATAAGGAGATAAAAAACTATCCTTTCCAACTCTCAGGAAAACAAGCTGATGAGTTGTGCAGAATAACCGACAGCATAGCAAATACCGTTCCCGAAGAACTGAAACAACAAGTTATCTCAGCCCGAACAGGTATCAATGCCATAAGAAACCAAACCGCAGACATTGATAGCCTCAGCGACGATGACCAAGAGTACTTGAACCGTAACTTCTGGAAATTGAGCCATGAGCCTGTTATCTATGCGCAAACCGACTTCACTCGTAAGGGAGAACACTATACTGGTTATTCTGAAAAAGGATATATCGAGGTAAATGCTGAAGCCAGCAAGAATTTTCATGCAGAGACCAGCCTGCACAACCTACGTCCTGGTCGGTATCGTGTCTCTGCCGTAGTACGGGCATCAGAAGCTGAACACTCTGGCGTTCATATCTTCTGCCAAACAGGCAACGTGAAAGACGGCGAGATGCACCACAAGGAAATCCCTGCCATAGGCAATACTGGAGGCAACGTATGGTTTTCTGCCTTTTGCCGCTTCGAGCAACGTGCCTCAGCCAATCGAGGAGTTTATGGATTAGAAATGGACAAAGCCTGTGTCAATGGTGGACAGGGTTATGGATGGAACCGAATTTACCTTGACGAAATCACCGTGCGCAACGATGGCAATCTTACATACGGTGTCAGCACTCGCCCTGAGATTACCAATAGTCGTATCATCAACAGCCACTGGTTTTCTGCTTGTGATTTCATTGTTGAGAGAATTGGCGACTAAGTCATAAACAAAATCCCAAGATTCTATGTACTGTATCAAAAAAATGAGTATCTTTGCAAAAAAATAACATCTACCCATTGATAACTGATCAGACATGAATACCATCACCCCATTCATTTTAAACATAAACTTGGGAAAACGTACCTTCTTGGGTGTTCTCGTATGCTTCATCATGGCATATTCCCTGCCCATAGCAGCCTCTCCCAATGAAGAAGAAAACCTATACATCTATTTCAAGAATGGAAGGGTGGAAGCATTTCCCAACAAATGGATCAATGACCACACCATTTCCGGTGGCGTGTTCAGAATGGACATTGATGGCAACTACTATAATTACGACACCAATGACATCGACTCTATCAGTAGGATAGCCCCGAAAGATTACCCTTCATTGACAGCAATGAAGTTCAACAACAAATACAATGATCAACTATTCTCCGACGTGGAAGCTACCATCGTCGGAGATAGTATGATCAACATGACCATCGGAGCCATTGGCAAATGGCTTACCCCTTCCTATCAGTTGTCATCTGAAAAGGCAATATTGTCTGCCCATTCAAAGATTATAGACAACAAGAAAAGCAGGGTCAATTTTGCCAATGACCCCATTATCACCGTCTCCAATCCAGAACAGGAAGTCTTAGACAGAAAGAAGGTGAGCGAGGCTGTCTATAGCATTCCAGAGAAATACATCAAAGACCCAATACAACTCACCAAGGAGATGTTTTCCACCAATGCGCCTGCCAACGAGGGAGAGGACTTTGAAATGATGCTTGACGACAATCCCAACACCTTTTTCCATCCCTCTAACGGTGATGACACGTCGGCTCCACCTCCCTATTTCGACATTCACCTCAACGCTCCCGTTTACGTGATACAGTTTGAATACACATGTAGAAAATCCATCAGTAGGTATCCCAAGGAAATCTGTCTATACGTAAGCAACGACGGAAAGGAATGGACTCTCAAGAAAACGTTTACGCAAAACAACGGATTGCCTTATAAGATTGGCTCTACATTCACCTCCCCCATTATCAATTTAGACGGTACATACACGTATTTACGTTTCGAGCAGACAAAGGCGAGCTACAGAAACCACCTGTTTCTTGCGGAATTTCGCCTCTTTACCGTCAGGGAGAATCCTGACACCGACCCCGTATTGATTGAACCCGAGCAATACGAATACTTCTTCAAGCCTTTCGGACGCGACTACAAGGTACGCGCCAATTGGCTGACCGACCAATCTACCAATGTGCCGAGAATAGACATCAACATCGACAATGGCGAATTTGTAAGTAGTAAAGACTATTATCTCAACGCTCAAATCATCATTGATGGTGCTGGAGTCTATCCTTCCATGACAAGCAACGTGCAAATCAAAGGAAGGGGCAATTCCAGTTGGAGCAACTACTCTTGGGCAAAAAATCCATACCGCCTGAAGTTTGCGGAGAAAGTGAAGCCTTTTGGATTGACGAAGGGGAAAAACTGGGTGCTGCTTGCCAACAAACAGGATGGTTCCATGATGACCAATGCCATAGGAATGAAGATTGCTGGTGTGGTAGGCACGGCTGGATTCAACCACATCATTCCCGTTGAGCTTTATATCAACGGTGTTTATTGGGGTAGCTATAATTTCACGGAGAAGGTGGGGTTCAGCAACAACAGCATCGAATTGGCAGACGAGAGCAATGCGGCTTTGCTGGAACTGGACTCATACTATGATGAAACCTATCGCTTCCATTCAGACATCTATCGTCTGCCCGTCAACATCAAGGAGCCCGACTTAAACGAACAGGAATCTAACTTAGACTTCTCTATCATCAAGGATGATTTCAACGCTTTTGAAAGGGCATTGTCTCGTGGCGAGGATATAGATAAATGGATTGACGCAGATAACTTGGCTCGCTTCCTCATGGTTAATGACCTGATTTGCAATTACGAAATCAACCATCCCAAAAGTACTTTCCTGTACAAGGAAAACTATTTTGACGGAAGCAAATACATGTTCGGTCCTGTTTGGGACTTAGACTGGGCTTTCGGTTATGAGCATGGAAAGGATTACAGTAAGACCGACGTGCAAGCCAATTATTACACAAGTTCAAATATGGAATGCAGTCTGTTCATCCATAACCTTCGTTACGCTAACGAGGCAATAGACAAGGCTTATTACAAGGTATGGACAGAGTTCATGAACAATCACTTGGAGGAGGTTCTGGCTTATTGTGACGAATACTATACTTACGCCAAGCCCTCCTTTGAACATAACAATGAGGAACTCTATTGGTGGGGAGGAGGAGTTGACTATGAGGAAATGTCTTCGAGGATGAAGAACTGGTTGAAAAACCGTGCCGAATACGTTTATTCAAAACTCACTCCATACGACATTCATGAAGAAGAACCCGATGGCATTGAGGTGTTGCCCTTGCAGGATAAGGAAAAGCCCTCTCTGGTTGACGTTTATGACATCCGTGGTATTCGTGTGAAAGCGAATGTTCCCATTACCGAACTCCATCTTCACCTTACACCTGGCCTGTACATCGTGAATGGAAAGAAGATGATGGTGAAATAGCAGGGGAAACATCATTTCCCTAACTCCATTTGTCAATAAAAAGTGACAAAAAGGGCTCTCCAGAATGCGATATTCTTCACCAACTCTTCCCTTGGTCTAAAAAATGGCGATTTTTGAGTGTTTTTATAATCAATTGATTATTAACACATTGCAAAAATAACTGAATATATATGCGCTCAAAACTGATTGTTTATGCAGAAAAAACGGCATTTTGGAGCGTTCATAACATATTCTGTTAGCTTGCTAACATATATAGTTACGCTCGTAACATACATAGTTACGGCTCCAACTATATACTTGACGAGTAAAAACGTGTGATTTTGCACCGAGAAACCACCTATTTTGTACCGTTAACATCTCCTTGGAGTTTTTTCACGAAAAAATTTTGTCGGTGTTTTTCAATAAAAAAAGAGGTGAGAGGTGAAAGATTACCAACTAACCCACCTTTCCAGCAAAGTCCAATTCATTCCTCTTGATAACGAGAGGATAGCGTTCTGGATGGCGAAGACTATCTATTTCAAGATCAACGTCAAGGTCGGGCCACTCAATGGCTTCGGGACCACTCATCTGCACATTCAGCACGCTTCGGATGGGCGCATCCTGCATCCACGGAATGCGGTTGTACGAAATGAAGTAGTCATGACCACAAACGGAAAGCATGATGCCTTGAGCGTTAATCATCAATACGCTTGCCGATGTGTTGCTGGTTTTGAACGTATACTCGTTTTCGCGTTTGAAAACAGGACTCATTGTATTTTTACCTTTGGGTGCAAATTTACAAAATCTTTCCTAAATAATTGGTATTTATAAGTCTATATTTATGGGCAAACTGCGTTAATCTAACAAAAATGCTTTCTTATCTCAGCATTATTTCGTAATTTTGCAGCTTAATAAAAACAACTCATACACATTTATGAATATAGAGGCTCAGATTTGCACGTCGGCAATTGCCGCAGTGAAGGAATTATACGGGCAAGACGTTCCTGCCCAGATGTTGCAGTTACAGAAGACGAAAAGCACGTTTGTGGGAAACTTCACACTGGTGGTTTTCCCCTTATTGAAAATCTCCAAGAAGAAACCTGAAGACACTGCACAGGAAATTGGCGAATACCTGCAAGCTAATTGTACTGCCGTGGAAAGCTTTAACGTAGTGAAAGGCTTCCTTAACTTGGTAGTATCTCCAGCAGCTTGGCTTGGCTTGCTCAAAGACATTGATGCCAATCCCACTTTCGGAATGCGCCAGGCAACAGACGAGAGTCCTCTTGTCATGATTGAGTATTCTTCTCCCAACACCAACAAACCACTTCACTTAGGTCATGTGCGCAACAACCTGTTAGGTTGGTCATTGGCACAGATCATGCAAGCCAATGGTTACAAGGTGGTGAAGACCAATATCGTCAACGACCGTGGTATTCACATCTGCAAGTCGATGTTGGCTTGGCAGAAATGGGGCAATGGTGAGACTCCCGAAACAAGCGGAAAGAAAGGCGACCATCTGATTGGCGACTACTACGTGGCATTCGACAAACATTACCGTGAAGAAGTAAAGGAACTCAAGGCAAAGTTTATTGCCGAAGGAATGGATGAGGAGAAAGCCGAGGAAACTGCCAAGAACGAGGCTCCTCTCATCAAGGAAGCCCATGAGATGTTGGTGAAATGGGAACAAAACGACCCAGAGGTTCGTGCCTTATGGGAGAAGATGAACAACTGGGTGTATGCAGGATTCGACGAGACTTACAAGGCTTTGGGTGTGTCATTCGACAAGATTTACTACGAATCCAATACCTATCTTGAAGGTAAGAAAAAAGTGGAAGAAGGATTACAGAAAGGTCTGTTCTTCCGCAAAGATGACAATAGCGTATGGGCTGATCTCACTGAGGACGGACTGGACCAAAAGCTGCTGCTTCGCTCAGATGGCACTTCTGTATATATGACGCAAGACATCGGTACGGCTGACATGAGATTCAAGGACTACCCCATCGACAAGATGATTTACGTGGTGGGCAATGAGCAAAACTATCATTTCCAAGTGCTGTCTATCCTGCTCGACCGTCTTGGTTTCAAATGGGGAAAGGAACTGGTACATTTCTCTTACGGAATGGTGGAACTCCCCAATGGAAAGATGAAGAGCAGAGAGGGAACAGTGGTTGACGCAGACGACCTCATTGAAACCATGATTGCCAATGCGAAACAATTGAGCGACGATAAGGTCAACAAGATAGAGGGCATCAGCGAAGAGGAAAAGAACGAGATAGCCCGCATCGTGGGAATGGGAGCCTTGAAGTATTTCATCTTGAAGGTTGACGCAAGAAAGAACATGCTTTTCAACCCAGAAGAGAGTATTGACTTCAATGGCAACACGGGTCCTTTCATCCAATACACACACGCCCGTATCAGATCGATACTGCGTAAAAATGAAGAATTAAGAATGAAGAATGAAGAATCAGCTTGCGCCACAGATTCTCAATCAAATGATTCTTCATTCTTCATTCTTCATTCTTCATTAGAAGAAAAAGAGATTGAGCTCATCCAAAAGATGAATGAGTTTGGAGCTGCAGTAGAACAAGCGGGGAAAGACTACTCACCCAGTGGAATTGCCAACTACTGCTATGAGTTGACAAAGCAGTTCAACCAGTTCTATCACGACTATAGCATTCTCGGTGCAGAGACTCCAGAGATTAGAAACATACGATTGACTTTGGCTAAAAACGTAGCGAAAATCATCAAAAACGGAATGTCACTGCTCGGCATTGAAGTTCCAGAGAGAATGTAATGGCAGAACAAGGCGGCAAAATGTTGTCACTTCCACCCGAAGTGAAGAGTAACGCATGGGCAGTAGATGCTGCCTGTTCGGGCAATCCTGGTCCGATGGAATATCGTGCCATCGACTTACAAACAGGGTCGCAGGTGTTTCACTTCGGACCATTGCATGGAACCAACAATATCGGTGAGTTTCTTGCCATCGTTCACGCATTGGCACTGATGGACAAGCTCGGAATCACAGACAAGGTCATCTATTCCGACTCATACAACGCCATTCTTTGGGTGAACAAGAAACAATGTAAGACAAAGTTGGAACGCAACGAACAAACGGAAAAACTCTTTGAAATCATTGCACGTGCAGAAACTTGGCTTCGCACACACGCCATCAAAACGCCCATCATTAAATGGGAAACGGCGAAATGGGGCGAAGTGCCAGCCGACTTTGGCAGAAAGAATTAAGTATTAGACCTTTCATACCACACAATCCAATTTCCATCCCATTCTTCCCTTTGCCTTTCCTTGGCTTGTGGGGGAAGCATGGGGGCTTGGGTTCCTTCATCTACCGTCCAAGGTGCTGTTTCCACACGAATCTCATCCCATAGGTTGGCTTCCATGAAAGAGGTCAACGTCTTTCTTCCACCTTCTACTATCAACGACTGTATATTCTGTTGGTACAAATCATTCATTAATTGTTGAAGGTCCATTCCATTTGCAAGGACTATTCGCTTAGGGTCTTTGCCCGCCCAATCACGCACATTCAGCATGGGATGTTCTCGTTCATCGGTTACTCTTCCCACCAAGATAGCGTCTTCTTCAGCACGTAGGCGATGGCTCAACATCTTGGTAAACGGCGTTGAAATAGACAAAGCCTTTCCTTGATGGTCAATGAAACCATTCATCGTTTGTGCCCATTTCAAGATGATAAACGGTCTTTGCTTCTCATGAAAAGTAAAGAAACGTTTGTTCAATGCCCTGCATTCCTTCTCCAATATGCCTACGGTCACCTCGATTCCAGCCTCTCGAATACGCTGAATGCCACGTCCTTGCACCTTGTCGAAGGAATCTGTACAGCCCACCACTACCCGATGCACTCCTTTACGAATAATCAAGTCGCAACAAGGAGGAGTCTTTCCGTAATGAGCACATGGTTCAAGACTCACGTAGATAGTAGCTTGCGAAAGCAACGCCTCATCTTCAGGTTTCACGGAAGCAAACGCATTCACCTCAGCATGTCCTTCGCCGCAACGCACATGATAGCCCTCACCGATAATACGACCATTGGCAACGATAACGGCACCAACCATCGGATTAGGCTTGGCATTCATCACACCATTTTTGGCAAGTTGAATGCAACGCCTCATATACATCGCGTCAATCTCCAACTGATTCATATCGCAAGCAACATACGGTTTTCCATGCAAAGATAGCGAATTTTTCACTTTTTCATGAAAAAACCGATGCAAATTGGTGATTTTACAAATATTACATGTACTTTTGTCTTGAAAAACAACATGAAATACCAAGATTTCATACATCGACTCACTTCCATCTACGATGACAGAGAGGCTCGCGCAATGGTAAGGATGGTTTTCGACATTCTATATGGAATGTCGCTTACCGACTTATTATGCGGCAAGACTGACGAGTTACCCGAAGCCGAACAGCAAAGAATTGAAGGCATTTTCAGTCGTTTGGAGCAAGGCGAACCTATCCAATATGTATTGGGAATAGCCGAATTTGGCAACCATAGATTCCACGTGGCTCCAGGAGTATTGATTCCGCGCCCCGAAACACTATGTTTATGCGAGCTAATCAATAGGTTTGCTGCCTCTAAACATGGTGTTTATCCATCGCCAACACGAATCTTAGACATCGGAACCGGTTCAGGTTGCATCGCCATTACTTGCGCCTTGGACAATCCTCAAGCACAAGTAACTGCCTGGGACATCATGCCCGACGCATTGAAGATAGCCAAGCAGAATGCAGAAAACCTTCACGCCAACGTGACATTTGAGCAAAAAGACATCTTGAATGTAGGAAAGACATCGATGAAATGGCACATTATCGCATCTAATCCTCCATATATTTGCGAAAAGGAAAAGAAAGACATGGAGCGAAACGTACTGGATTATGAGCCATACGAGGCTTTGTTTGTTCCCGATGACGACCCTCTGCTTTTTTATCGAGCCATTGCTTTGTTTGCCAAAGACGCATTGGAAGACGGCGGACACTTATTATTCGAAATCAATCCCATCTATGCACAAGAGCTTCTTTCATTGATGCAAGACTTGAATTTCACAAATACGCAAATAATTAACGACCCGTATGGAAAGCAGAGATTCCTCACTTGCCAAAAGAGTCATGAAGACACAAAAGACGATAACTTTAAACACTGATACATGGAAAAAGAAATAGACACCAAACAGGCTTTCAAGAAACTGGCAGCCCTCTGTTCGAAGAGCGAACACTGTTCGGGAGAAATGCTCAGAAAGATGCGCCTATGGGGAATGGACGAGGAAGCACAAGCAGAGGTGATGGCTTTACTGGTTGCCAACAAATTCATCGACGACGAGCGTTATTGTCGGTTCTTCGTAAACGACAAGATCAAGTACAACAAATGGGGCAGGCGAAAGATAGAACAAGCACTTTGGCAAAAGCAGATGAATGGCGACATCGCACAGAAAATACTCGATGAAATCGACGATTCTGAATACCTGTCCGTCTTGAAACCCTTATTAAAGAACAAGGAAAGAAGCATCAAGGCAAGCAATGACTACGAACGCAAGATGAAACTGATGAAGTTTGCCGTGGGCCGTGGCTTTACAATAGACCTCATCAGACAATGTTTAGACGGTATAGACGATGAGGATTGACCCATACCATGAGCGTCAGGCTTTGAAACCCAATAGTTTTTGGAGCCGACTGCTCGACCTGATAGCACCGAGGGCATGTGTGGTGTGTGGGAAGCGGCTTGCCATCGAGGAAGAAATCATCTGTAGCGTTTGCAACTTTCACCTGCCTCGCACCTATTTCGCACAAGACGCATACGAAAACGAAATGGCAAGGCTCTTCTGGGGCAGGATTCCCATTGAACGATGCGCCGCTTGGATGTATTACCAAGCTCATGCCTCGTCTGCTTACGTGGTGTATTCATTAAAGTATTTCCAACGTCCAGACATCGGAACCATCATCGGGCGAATGATGGCACAAGAGTTTCACCAAGAAAACTTCTTTGACGACATTGAAGCCATCATCCCGATTCCCCTTGCCCATGAGCGCGAACGACAAAGAGGTTACAACCAAAGCGATACGATTGCCCAAGGCATCAGCGAAGTGACGGGAATACCTATCATGAACGACATCATTACCAGAAAGAGATTCTCTTCCAGTCAGACACAAAAAGACCGTTGGACACGAACGGAAAACGTAGAGGGAGTATTTGAGTTGGTACATGGTGAGCAAATACAGGGCAAACACGTATTGCTCATAGACGATGTGGTAACCACAGGAGCCACCATTTGCTCATGCGGCAAAGAACTTTGCAAGGCTGGAAATGTCAAGATTAGCGTAGCCGCCATCGGCTTTGCCAAACCTTAAAGGAAACAGAAAAGAAAATGACAAAACATGAAAGAAACACACCTTTCACCACCCTTTTGTTTAAAATTGAAACTAATTGGCATAATCCTATCAAAATCTGTAATCAAACTGGACAACCTGCAAAGTAAATGTTAAAATTCATGCAGATTCGTATAGATTTTATAATTTTTATTTGTTAGGTTAATAAAATTTCGTTAATTTTGCAGAATGGTGTAAAATTACGAATTGTTAGCTAACAAGAAACTCGTGAAAGGAATGATGTATCGATAACGACAGAAGGAAAACAAATTCTTTCTTTTTATACCATTTTGCGATAGACAAAATTGAATTATATAAATAAATAATGTAAAACAAACAAAGAGAATTTATGGAAAAAAGACTAACGATGATTTTGACCCTCCTGCTCCTGTCATTAGGAACAGTGATGGCGCAGACAATAGTCTCAGGTACCGTTGTCTCAGATGAAGACAGCGAACCCATTATTGGTGCCGTGGTCAAAATGAAAGGACAGAAATCAGCCCTTGCCGTTACAGACGTAGATGGAAAATTCTCCTTTTCCACAAGTCGCAGCGGTTCCACGTTTGAAGTAACTTCCGTGGGATATGTGACTACAGAAATCAGAGCAGGGCAAAATCTTCTGATTCGTATGAAACCAGATTCCCGTTCTATCGACGAAGTGGTGGTTACGGGTATGCAGAAAATGGACAAGCGACTCTTCACGGGTTCTACCACGAAGATTGACGCCAAGGACTCGAAGATTGACGGTGTTGCCGACATCTCTCGTTCTTTGGAAGGTCGTGCGGCTGGTGTGAGTGTACAGAACGTATCTGGTACCTTCGGTACTGCACCAAAGATTCGCGTGCGTGGTGCTACATCTATCTATGGTAACTCTAAGCCACTGTGGGTGGTAGATGGTGTGATTATGGAAGATGTTACCGACGTAAGTGCCGACCAACTTTCTTCTGGTGATGCAAACACCTTGATTTCAAGTGCCATCGCTGGTTTGAACTCTGATGACATCGAGAGCTTCCAAATCTTGAAGGACGGTTCTGCTACCTCTATCTATGGTGCGCGCGCCATGGCTGGTGTGATTGTCATCACGACCAAGAAAGGTCAGCAAGGACAAGCTCGCATCAACTACACCGGTGAATATACCATGCGTCTGAAGCCCAACTACTCTACGTTCAACATCATGAACTCTCAGGACCAGATGGGTATCTATCAGGAAATGCAGCAGAAGGGTTACCTCAACTACGCTGAGACCTCTAATGCCGCATCAAGTGGTGTTTACGGTAAGATGTACCAGTTGATTACTGAATACAACCCCATCACTGGTCAATATGGTTTGGCTAACACGATGGAGGCAAGAGCTAACTACTTGCGCGAGGCTGAGTTCCGTAATACCGATTGGTTTGACATCTTGTTCTCTAACGCCATTCAGCACAACCATTCAGTGAGCATCTCTACAGGTACAGAGAAATCACAGACTTACGCATCTGTATCTGCCATGTTCGACCCAGGATGGACCAAGCAGTCAAGAGTGGAGCGTTACACCGCCAACTTGAACAACACGTTCAACCTCTCCAAGCATGTTACATTCAACATGATTGCCAACTCAAGTTATCGTAAGCAACGTGCACCTGGTACACTTGCTGCTGAAACCGATGTGGTATCTGGTGAGGTTCACCGTTCGTTCGACATCAACCCATACTCATACGCATTGAACACGTCACGTGCGTTGGAACAGAATACGTTCTATACCCGCAACTACGCTCCGTTCAACATCCTGCATGAGTTGAATAACAACTACATCGACCTTGACATCTTCGATACACGTGTACAAGGTGAGTTAAAGTACAAGCCCATCCAGAAGGTGGAATTGTCAGTATTGGGTGCTTTCAAGTACAACCAATCTACACAGAATCACCAGATTCTGGACGATTCAAACCAAGCCCAGGCTTATCGCATGATGCCTACTACGGCTATCCGCGACGCAAACCCATTCCTCTACACTGACCCGGAGGATATGTACGCACAACCCATCACCGTACTTCCCTACGGAGGTATCTATAACAAGACTACCCACAAGATGACCGCATGGGACTTCCGTGCAACAGCTTCTTACAACGATGTATTTGCCAACAGCCATATCTTGAATCTCTATGGAGGTATGGAGGTGAACAACATCGACCGTACTTACGACTGGTTCCGCGGTTGGGGTATGCAATACTCTCTCGGTGAGATTGCCAACTACGCTTACCAAGTGTTCAAAAAAGGTGCAGAAGACAACTCTCCTTACTTCAAGTTAGAAAACACTCACGAGCGTCGCGCCGCATTCTTCGGAACAGCCACCTATTCTTATAAAGGTCGCTACACCATCAACGGTACCATTCGTTACGAGGGAACCAACAAGTTGGGTAAGTCTCGCTCTGCACGCTGGTTGCCTACATGGAACGTGTCGGGTGCATGGAATGCTCATGAGGAGACTTGGTTCAAAGATGTATTCAAGAATGTTCTGACACACGCTACATTGAAGGCTTCTTATTCATTGACAGCTGAGAGCGGACCATCTTGGGTAACCAACTCTCTCCCCGTGATTGGCAGCTATAATCCCTGGCGTCCTACGGCTGGTATTCGTGAGAGTGGATTGCAGGAAACTGACCGTGCCAACGGTGAACTTACCTTCGAGAAGAAGCATGAGCTAAACCTCGGATTCCAATTAGGATTCTTGGACAACCGTATTAACTTCGATTTCGACTGGTACAAGCGTAACAACTACGACTTGATAGGTGTAATAAGCACACAGATGGGTGGATTGAAATACGGTAACGTGGCTTCCATGAAGTCGAATGGTGTTGAGTTAAGTTTATCTACTACCAACATCAAGACCAAGGACTTCACTTGGACCACCAACTTCATCTATTCTCATACACACAATGAGGTTACAGAGTTGGAAAACAACCAACGTATCATCGACCTTGTCAGTGGTACTGGTTTCACCATGGAGGGTTATCCCGTCCGTTCATTGTTCTCCATTCCATTCAGGGGTTTGACCAACGAAGGACTTCCCTTGTTCCTCGACCAAGATGGCAACATTACCTCTACGGGACTCTACCTCCAGACACAAGACAAAGAAAAGCTGAAATTCTTGGAATACAGTGGTTCTGTAGATCCCACTGATGTAGGTTCGTTCGGAAACATCTTCAAATATAAGGGATTAACACTGAATGTATTCATTACCTATTCATTCGGTAACGTAGTACGTTTGGATCCCGTATTCAGTAACGAATACAACGACCTGAATTCTATGCCCAAGGAATTTGCCAACCGTTGGATGGTACCTGGAGATGAGAAGTTCACGACGATTCCTGTGATTGCTTCCAGCCGTCAGAACAGAAACGACACCAATTTGAGCATAGCTTACAATGCGTACAACTATTCTACGGAGCGTATTGCCAAGGGTGACTTCATCCGCATGAAGGAAATCTCTTTAGGCTATGAGTTCCCCAAGAGACTCATTGAACCGCTGATGCTCAACAATCTCTCTCTGAAATTGCAAGCTACCAACCTCTTCCTGATTTACGCAGACAAGAAGTTGAATGGTCAAGATCCTGAGTTCTTCAACACGGGTGGTGTGGCTGTTCCTATGCCAAAACAATTTACTTTAACATTAAGATTTGGACTCTAAGAGATTAAACATTTAAGAACATTATAATATTATGGTTAAGAAATATATAGGAATTTCTCTCGTAGCCTTGTGCTTAGGTCTGACATCTTGCGACGACTTCTTAGACAAGCTGCCCGACAATCGTACCGAGGCCAATACGGAGGAAAAGATCATCAAGCTACTTGTATCTGCATATCCCACACATGACCACATGGCATTTACGGAATATGCATCAGACAACGTAGATGACATGGGAGCCAACAATCCCAATACAGAACGTTTCTTGGATGAGATTTACAGTTGGATAGACGTAACCGAACGTGACAACCAAGACCCAGAGAGCTACTGGATGGATCTCTATCAGTGTATAGAGACAGCCAACATGGCATTAGAGGGCATTGAGTCGATGGGCGGTGCTACCACCACCAAGCTTAAAGAGATGCAGGCTGAGGCATTGATGTGCCGTGCTTACGCTCACTTCATGCTCGTCAACGTGTTTGCTACCCACTATAACGCAAACGACCCTGACGCTTTGGGTGTTTCTTACGTAACAGAAACAGAGAAAGAGCTGAACCCCAAGTATGAGCGTGAGACTGTTCACCAGAACTATGCTCATATCCAGGAAGACTTGGAAGCTGCCCTGCCCTACGTTGGCGACAGCTACTACAACGTGCCTAAGTATCACTTCAACAGAAATGCCGCTTACGCATTCGCCACTCGCTTCTATCTCTATTATGAGAAATACGACAAGGCTATCGAGTATGCCAACAAAGTATTGGGTACAAATCCTCAAGCCATGCTGCGCGACTGGGCTGTACTGAACACCATGCCCGATGGAACTCGCTATCAGCAAGATCCTACCACGAACCATGTGATTCAGACTACACTCAACTGCAACTTATTGTTGCATACCTCTTATTCTTCTCAAGGTGTTTACTTTGGTGGATTCTCCACAGGTCACCGTTATTCCCACTGTGCCTACTTAGGCGAAAACGAGACCATCAGTGCGTTGGCAAAATTATGGAATCCGGTAAACGGTTCTAACGCTGACTATGCTTATCTTGTGAAGCGATATTCAGGAACCAACATGGACGCATGGTCACAGTGGCGTATGCCGTATTTATTTGAAATCACAGACCCAGTGGCTAACATTGGTTTTTCTCATACTGTTTACGCTGCTTTCACGGGTGACGAGGTGTTGCTCAACCGTGCAGAGGCTTACATCATGCAGAAGAACTACGACAAGGCTTGCGAAGACATGACCATTTGGTTGCGCAATGTAGTTGCTGCCAGATACAATACCATTACGTTAGATACCGCAAGAGTGAACAACTTCATGAAAGGGATGGCTTACGCTTACGATGAGGAAGGTAAAGCTAAGGCTGGCATCAACTCTTCGCTCAAGAAGCACCTGCATCCTAAGTTTACCATTGATAAAGAAGGCTCTGACCAAGAAAACATGATCCAACTCGTACTTGCCATGCGCCGTTACGAGACCTTGCATGAGGGTAAGCGTTGGTTCGACATCAAGCGTTGGGGCATTGAGATTCCAAGACGCGTGATGAACGGTGATGGTGTACCAGAAAAGATTGTTGACTGGCTCGTGGTTGACGACCCACGCCGTGCTATCCAGATTCCACAAAAGGTACGCGAGGCTGGCTATACGCCTAACCCACGTCCCGGAAAGCCTGTCGGAGGCGACCAGATTGTTAATGTTATAGCTCAAGATTAAGTATCAAGTTATGAAAAAGAATATTAAATACATATTGCCACTGATGTTGCTCACACTTGGTTTGGTATCTTGCGAGAAAGACGAAATCAAGAGCGAAAGCGTCATCACTGCAGACAGTTACAAGCAGAATGCCTTCGACAAATGGTTAGAGGCAAACTTCATCAATCCCTATAACATTGACTTCAAGTATCGTTATGAGGAGATTGAAAGCGATTTGAACTACTACACCGTACCTGCACAGATGGAAAACTCCATCATCATGGCACACTTGGTGAAGTATCTATGTGTGGAGACTTACAATGAGGTGGCTGGTATCAACTTCACCCGCCAAAACTTCCCTAAAATGTTTTATCTCATCGGTACTTGGGAGTTCCGCAACAACGGAAGCTACATTCTCGGTACGGCTGAAGCTGGAAAGAAAATCTTGTTGTCGGGTATCAATTACTTAGGCGATGTGATGAATGGCTCATACGACCCAACAATGAGCTTAGCTGATGGATTGAACCACTATTACATCAAGACCATCCACCACGAGTTTACCCACATTCTGAACCAGACGCAAGACTTTCCTACGTCGTTCAGAGAGGTAACACCTGCTTCCTACGTGTCAGACAGCCAGTTCTCTGAGCCATTTATTAATGTATATTTGAGCCGCGGCTTCATTACAGCTTACGCTCAAACCAACTACAACGAGGACTTTGCCGAAATGGTATCTGAGTATGTTACCCACACCGCAGAGTGGTGGGAAAGCCAGATGAAAGCTGCTGAGACAATGTATGAGGACGATAGGGAACAGACTCAAACAGGACGTGCACTCATCGAGCAGAAACTCGACATCATGCGTGCTTACATGCACGACACATGGGGTATCGACATCGATGTACTGCGCGACTGCATCCTCCGTCGTCAAGCTAATGTAACAGACGGCTTAATTAACTTAACCGACTTAACCGTTGAATAATAAAAAAGAACGATTATGAACAAGAATATTTTCATTAAATTCCTGCTTCTGGCTCTTCCGGCATTGATGCTGACATCATGTCTGAAAGACCAGGAAGACATTTTCCCCGATTCTGCATCGGCACGCGTCTCGAAGTATCTTGACAATACAAAGAGGGTTCTCACCAGTGCAGAAAACGGATGGGTGCTCAACTACTTCCCCGACCGTAACCAAAGCTATGGTGGCTACTCTTACACGATGTCATTCGATGAAGATAATGCAAAGATCTATTGTGAATTGGCAGACGATGTATTAGAGCCCATTACCACCACCTATACACTGAAGAACGAAGATGGTCCAGTGTTGATGTTTGATACATACAATGAGTATATGCACTATTTTGCCACACCTACCGGTTCTTCTGGTGCGGGTGGTTACGAGGCATACGATGGCGACTTCATCTTCATCATCATGAACATCAGCGAGGATGAAAAGACCATCACGCTGAAAGGTAACCGTTCTGGTAACATCCTGTATATGCACAAATTGGAAGGACAGACTCCTGAGGCTTATCAGTCTGTCATGAAGGAATACAAGGACAATCTGGTATTCGACAAGGCTGCTGGTACGATAGACGGAGCTAACAGTATGCTCTACATCAATGCCGCAAGACGCAACATCAGGATTCAGACTCCTGATACTACCGTCAGCGCTCCTTTCTGTTTCTTATCTGATGGTCTTACTTTATATCAGCCTATTCATGTAGCAGGAAAAGAAGTAAGTTCGTTCGCATACAATGAAGACAAAGGTACTTTCACCATCGTTGGTACCGATGTTGTATATACGGGCTTGCTCATTCCAGACATTGTTATTAATAATGTGGGCAGCACCATTACCACAGGCAACGCAGAGACTTCGTTTACCTATACCTTCAACTTGGCTGACCAGTTCAAGTACACACCAGACGTAGATTGGATTACCGTTTCTGCGAATGGCAAACAACTGACCGTGAATATTGCCGCCAACACTACCGGCAACCCACGTAATGGCAATATCATCGTAGAGGCTAATGGCGAGAAAGCCACCATCAGTGTTTCTCAGATGGAAGTAACCGACTTGTTGGGCAACTACGTGATGGCGTGTGTCGACAATAAAAATAAACCATATACATACAGTGCTAACATCAGTCAGGCTGGCGATGACTTTGCTCTTACGCTCTATTATCCCAATACCAATTGGCCACAAACCATCATGATGAAATGGAATGAGAATGAGACACGATTCGAGATGCAGTCGGGTCAGACACTTGGTACTCTCGGTAGATACGTCTCGTTCTTATGCTTTACTGATGATATCTTTGATTATTGGACCAGCACAAGCAAGGCTGCAACAGGTTACATCATCCCATCGCTCAATGCAGACGGTAAGGTGGTGCTCTCTGTTGGTGGTACCTTCGGCTCTTCGACAATTGGTGGATTGTGTATCTTGGTTGGTAACGACGATGTTATCGAGAACGTCTTGGGATATTATGACGTATTCTTGCAAATAGCTTTTACTAAACAATAAATCTTGAAGCAATATGAAAAAGATATTTAGTATTATCGCATTGCTCGCAGGCGTGACCATGTTCACGTCCTGCGGCGAAGACGATGCCACCTATACAGCCCCCACCCCACTTGAGGTTTCCAACGTTGAGGTGTTGTTTGAATCACAAGGTGGAACGGGTACCATTACGGTTAATTCGTCTGCTGCATTAGAGGCAACCACCTCTTCTACTTGGCTTACCCTTGCCGTAGAAGGCAATAAGGTAACGGCTACTGCCACTGCCAACCCCACTCTGGATGGCCGCTCTGCTAAGATTAACCTCAAGGCTGGCGGTGCAGAGACCACAGTTACAGCTACCCAGAAAGGTAGCGTCTATGGTATTGCAGGTGGCACAGAATATACCATCTCTGACACGCTTAACGCATACGTCTATATCCCCGTGGTACAAGACGCAGGAGTGACGGTGAAGAGCCTCACTGATTGGTTGAAGGCTTCATACAATGCCGAGGCTGACCAGATTGAAGTGGTGGCTGCATCTAACGACGAAGAAACTCCACGTGTGGGATATGTTGCCTTTGAGACGGGTGTCGTAAAAGATACCATTACCATCACGCAGCAAGGTATGCAGTTTACCATCGCTACGCAGGCCATCACCATGACCAACGAGGGTGGCAAACAAAACATCGACGTTACTTGTTCTAAGAATGTGACCATCGAATCTACCGTTGACTGGATTACTGCTGCATACAACAAAGGAAGCAAGCAAATCCAAGTGAACGTAAGTGCTAACACGGGCAATCCACGTAGAGGCATCGTCAACGTTACTTCTGGCAGCAGCACCAAGCAAATCGTGATAAGCCAGTTTAACGCAGAGCAGATGTTTGGCAGGTACGTCTTCGGATATACTGATGAAAAGGGAGACAATGGCTTCTATGCAACTCTGACAGAGGACGCACTAACCATTGACCAATACGGTTGGTCTATCCCCGTTACCGTTGACAAATCAACGATGACAGTATCATTGAAGAGCGGTAGCTTCATAGGTACATATAGCACCTATTTTCTCTACCTGATCTTCATGGATGCAGAGGGTAACTATTGGACAGCTTCCTCTACCGATGCAACATCAACCTTGACATTAGGATTGGTTGACATTGGCGAAGGTCAGGTTACCTTATATGGTGAATTTGGTGGAACGTTTGGTTCTTCAAACTACCCCATTGGATGCTTCCTCTTCTCTGCATTCAGCGAGCAGAAACTTGACGTAGCAAGTGGTGGTCCATATCTTGGTGACTTAGTCACATGCTACTATCCATCATTGATGAAAATCCCAGAGACTGGCGGTGGTGAAGGTGTAAAGGGTAAGCGCATCCGCAGCAACTCCGTTCCCCTTTCTCTCAAGAGAAGATAATAAATCTATAGCATATTTTCAAAAAAGTGGCTTCTTCACGAGAGGGCACTGAAAAAGTCCCTGTAGGTTCTTTTTAACAATTAAAGCCTGCACATAGTCATGAAACAATTTGGCTATGTGCAGATTTTTTTGTACCTTTATAGCATAAAACGTAAAGGTTATGCTATC
>Ga0310694_10000815_pt1 | contig 38914 bp, 31 predicted proteins | sample 174DNAGHGhighgp2_FD_203884 | JGI IMG/M metagenome (GOLD analysis project Ga0310694, IMG submission 203884) | Sheep rumen microbial communities from Palmerston North, Manawatu-Wanganui, New Zealand - 1742 DNA GHGhigh gp2 (v2) (version 2) | ecosystem: Host-associated > Mammals > Digestive system... | reverse complement strand
GGCACTCGAAGGGAATATCGCTGCAAGCCAGGGCTGCCGAGGCGGCAAAGCCGGCCAGGGCGTCGGGCTGGTCGACACCGTCGGCCGAGAGCAGCATGACATTGACAAAAACTTCAGCATGGTAATTGCTGGGGAACAGCGGACGAAGGACGCGGTCCACCAGTCGCGATGTAAGGATTTCGTTGTCGCTGGGCTTGCCTTCGCGCTTGGTGAATCCGCCGGGGAAACGGCCGGCTGCGCTGTACTGTTCACGATAATCTACCTGCAAAGGCATGAAATCTGTTCCGGGAACTGCATCTTTTGCGGCACAAACGGTGGCCAGGAGCACGGTGTTGTTCATCTTCAGCATGACGGCACCGTCGGTCTGTTTTGCCACTTTCCCGGTTTCAATGGTGATGGTTCTTCCATCAGCCAGTTGAAGGGTTTTTGTAATTACGTTCATCTTGTGTTAAAACATCTAATAAAAATAAAATCGCGCAAAGGTAATCATAATTGTGCAAATACGAGCACAAATGGCTGATTATTTACTATTTTTTATGAATTTACGTGCTTCTTGGTGCCTTTATGGACTTATTTTGAGAAGAAATGGTGTTTTATTATGGGAAAATATGTACCTTTGCACCCAAAATAAAAACAACACGATGAAAAAGATTTTATTCATAGCCTTGACTGTCGTACTGACAATGACGACAGCATGCAGCGACAAGAAGGAGAGAGGTGCTAACGACTTTGCCATTGAGGGTACTATCAGTGGCGCTGCCGACAAGATGATGTATCTGCAACTGGTGGCTCCTGACGAGGTGAAGACCGTTGATTCGGTGAAACTGGATAAAGACGGACGTTTTGAGTTCTTTGGTCCCCGTCCAAAAGCTCCGGAGATCTACCGTCTTAGTCTTGACAACCGTTACATCTACGTGTCTATCGACTCTATGGAGACGGTGACAGTGAATGCTACCTATCCCAAATTGGCTGACTACAGTGTGAAGGGCTCTGACAACTGTTTGAAACTGAAGGCGCTGAACGCCATGCATGCCGCCTTGCAACAGAAGGTACGACAGATTGAGATGTCACAAGACCTCTTCCCTGGACAGGCACGCGACTCACTCATCAACGTGATTAATGCTTATAAGGAGAAGGTCAAGGAAGACTTTATGATGGTGGGTCCTCAGCATGCCTATGCCTATTATGCCCTGTTCCAGACCATTGAGCATGTTTCTGGTGAGAAGACGCTCATCTATAGCCCCTACTCAAAAGAAGACCTGTGGGCTTTTGGTTGTGTAGCCAACTGCTGGAAAGAGTTCCACAAGGACACAGAGCGTGCCAAGAAGTTGGAAGAGCTGTATCTTGCTGCCCGTCAGGAACTGCGCAAGCACAATCAGCCTATCGACGAGAGCCTTATCAGCGAAGCTGGTATCTTTGAGATTGAACTGCCCGATGCCTTTGATGTGACACACCGATTGAGCGACCTAAAAGGACAGGTGGTGGTGCTCAACTTCAACGACTTCCATGCTGCTGAGTCGGGTGCTATTATACTGGCTCTGCGCGAGCTCTACAACAGATATCATGAGCAGGGACTGGAGATCTACCAGGTAGGTGTTGTCCAAGATGCCCACTGGTGGCGTCAGTCTGTGGACAAACTGCCGTGGGTCAACGTGCTAGACCAGTCGGGCTATTATGCTAAGCTATATAATGTGCAGGCCCTTGGCGACTTCTTTATCATTGACCGCAACAACATGCTGCAGCAGCGTGTAGGTATTGACGGTCTTGAACAGGCTGTCGTCAGTCTGCTGTAGTTCCCGTCACATCCATAGATTTCTTCTATGCATCCCTTGGATAAGTTCAAGTTCTGTCCCGTCTGCGGCAGTTCCCATTTTGAGGTGAATAACTTCAAAAGCAAGAAGTGTGCCGACTGTGGTTTCACCTACTATGCTAACCCGTCGGCAGCAACGGCAGTCTTCATCCTGCGCCACAACCGACAGGAATTGCTGGTGGCACGACGAGGGAAAGAGCCTGCCAAAGGAACACTCGACTTGCCTGGTGGCTTCATCGATATGGATGAGACGGTGGAGGAGGGCATGCGTCGTGAGATTTGCGAAGAGACAGGTCTTGTGGTTGAACGACTGGAGTATCTATTTTCCATTCCCAATCTCTACATGTATTCTGGCATGACTATCCACACGACGGATATGTTCTTTATGACCGATGTGGATGATGACGTTGTGCCTGTAGCCGACGATGATGCTGCTGCCTTGGAATGGATGCCACTGGAGGCTGTACAGCCAGAGGAGTTCGGACTGATGAGCATCCGTCAGGCAGTTATCCGTTTTCTTGACAATACCCTCTCACAAAAATAGCTATGGAAACGACCGTTGCGCTGAAGAACCTCAGCATTGGATATAAGGATAAGCGTACTGTAGCCAAGGGGCTGACGGCAGACATTAAGGGTGGTGAACTCACTTGTCTGTTGGGTGAGAACGGCGTGGGCAAGTCAACACTTCTACGAACGCTGGCAGGTTTTCAACCTCGTCTGTACGGCAGCATTTGTATTGAGGGGCAGGCCTTGGAGAAATTTTCTGACAAAGAGTTGGCCAAAAAGATTGGTGTGGTGCTGACTGAGAAGCCCGACGTGGGACAGATGACCGCCGAAGAGATGGTGTCTATGGGTCGTGCACCCTATACTGGTTTCTGGGGTGTGTTGGACGATGAAGACCATCGTATCGTGGATGAGGCTATCCGTCAGGTGGGTATTGATGCGCTGAAGACCCGCTTGATCAATACGCTGAGTGACGGCGAACGGCAGAAGGTGATGATTGCAAAGGCATTGGCCCAGCAGACTCCTGTTATCTATCTGGACGAGCCCACGGCCTTTCTCGATTATCCCAGTAAGGTGGAGATGCTGCTGTTGCTGAAGCGTATCAGTAGGGAGTCGGGCAAGACCATCTTTCTTTCGACCCACGATGTGGAGTTGGCTCTGCAGGTGGCCGACACCTTATGGCTGATGCAGCGTGGAGGCAACCTGGTAATAGGAACGCCCCACGAACTGGCCCAGCAGGGTGCTTTGGCACAATTCGTGGAGCGTAGCGGTGATATCCGTTTCGATGCCGAGAACCTCAGCATCCGAGTGGTATCTACGCAGGATTATTTGTATTCGTCATAATCGTCGTAATTGTTTTCCCAGATGTAGATAGAAGACCGACCACTCATTTCTACTTCTTTCAAATCGACATCAATTTTAACTTCCTTACCTTCGTCGTCAACAATAGTGTATTCTCCATCGTTTTTAATCAGAAAGAAGGAGTCGTAGCCATCAAAAATTGGGCTCAACAGCGTGGGACGATCCTCAAATTCTGACCCTTTTTTCTTGCCACCTTCATCAACGATGAACCACTCGTCATCTTCGCGTGCTACGATGATAGCGCCGTTATAGTCAATTCGGTCGTACTTGGCCTTAAAAAGGATTTTTCCGTTCACATCCATCAGACCATAGCTGTCGTCTTCACCGTAAACAAATTTTCCGTCGAAGATTTCACTATCAATCCGTTTGTTTTTCAGTTTTAACTTGGTATTTCCCTTTTCATCGAGAATAACTTCTTCGTCATCAATTCTGACCACGATCAGACCATCTTCAACAAGATAGCGAGGTTGCATGTTTTCCAAAGGCTTGGTCAGTAAGGTTTTTCCTTTATGATCGATGACATACCACTTATTAGCTTCTTCGTCAATGAATATTTTTCTATCCGCCACCAAGAAGTTTTCTCTTACATCATTGTATTTACAGGGCACAATGAGTTTGCCATCCAGATTAATGGCACCATACTTGCCATCCATCTGTACTTTGGCCCAGTCATCCAAGAAACATTCAACTTCATTAATCTTCTTTCCTGGGAATTTCTTTGCCATATCGATGGCTACGCCACCTTTTTTGTCAAGATAGATGATTCGACCATCCTTCTTCTGTACGGGGGCATACTTGCCTGTAAACATGCCTACCTCTTTGTAGGCAACACCCTCGCCAATCTGTTCGGGTTGGTCGTCGGTCTCATAAAACTCGTAAAATTCTTTTTTGTTCTGTACGGCAAAGCGGTCGTTAATTGAAACAGTGGGTGCATTCTTAAACTCATTCTCGAAGAGCACTTCGCCTTTCGCATTAATCATTCCCCATTTGCCATCACTTTTTTGTTTAAAAGCGAAATAGTCGATTGTAAAAGATGCACTACTGCCACAGGCTGTCAACAACAATAGGCCTACGGCCGAAAGGAATAAATGTGAGATTTTTTTCATAAGGTTGTAATTATTATTGTGTTATTAATCTGCTAAAATAAAGTCAAGCTGGCGTTTCTCGACATTGGCACGGGCCACCTTGATACGAATGGCGTCGCCCAACTGGTATTTATGGTGGTGATGACGCCCCACCAGACAGAAGTTGCGCTCATCATACTCATAGTAGTCACCATCAAGGTCGTGCATGCCTACAAGTCCTTCGCAGTGGTTTTCATCAATCTCGCAATAGAGACCATACGACTGAATACCAGAGATATGCGCATCAAACTCCTGTCCCACCTTGTCGGCCATAAACTCCACCATCTTGTATTTGATTGAATCGCGCTCGGCCTGCTGTGCCGTCTGCTCCATCATACTCGAGTGTTCGCAGAGCTCTTCATAGTGATCCTGGTTGGCAGAGCGACCACCCTCCTGATAGCGCGTCAGCAAGCGGTGTACCATCGTGTCGGGATAGCGACGGATAGGGGAGGTGAAGTGGGTGTAGTAGTCAAAAGCCAGTCCGTAGTGCCCGATGTTATGCGTTGAGTACTTTGCCTTCATCATGGCACGCAGGGCCAGTGTCTCCACCATTTTCTGCTCACGCTGTCCTTCGGCATCGGACATGAGTTTGTTGAGACCTTTTGAGATGGCGCCACGGGTGCCGCTGGTCTTCACCTTGTAACCCAGTGGGGCCAGCACAGCACGCAACGACTCCAGTTTCTGTGGGTCGGGTTGGTCGTGAATACGATAGACGAAGGTCTTTCCCTTTGAGGGTTTTCCGGAATCTCCGGACTTTCCGGATTTTCCGACCTTGCCGATAAACTCGGCTACGGTGCGGTTAGCCAGAAGCATGAACTCCTCGATGAGTTGGGTGGCATCATTCGACTTCTTGAAATAGCAGCGCGTGGGTTTGCCATCTTTGTCAATATCGAAGTGCAGCTCCTCGCGGTCAAACTTCACAGCACCATTGTTGAAGCGGCGTTCGCGCAATTTCTTTGCCATCTTGTCGAGCGTGCGCAGTTCCTCTGCATAGTCGCCCTCTTTTCCCATTAGGATGTCCTGCACTTCTTCATAAGCATAGCGACGGTTGCTGCGAATGACGGTATGCGCCAGGTGCCAGTCTTTGATGTTGGCTTCCTCGTCTAAAACGAAGATGACGCTATAGCAGAGTTTTTCTTCGTCGGGTCGTAGTGAGCAGATGAAGTTACAGAGTCGCTCTGGCAGCATGGGAATGGTGCGGTCCACCAGATAGACGCTTGTAGCGCGCTGTTCTGCCTCTTTATCGATGATGCTGCCTTCGGCAACGTAGTGAGATACATCGGCGATGTGGACTCCAACCTCCCACAACTGGCTTTTGGCTTTTGGCTTTTGTCTTTTGGCATGATCACCGATAGTCCTGATACTCAGGGCATCGTCGAAGTCCTTGGCGTCTTTGGGGTCGATGGTGAAGGTGGTCACCTCACGGAAGTCCTCACGACGTGCAATCTCTTCTTCGCTGATCTCGGCAGAAATCTTGTTGGCTGCGTCCTCTACACGTTTTGGATACTTATAGGGTAGACCATACTGTGCCAGGATAGCATGCATCTCCACATTGTTGTTGCCCTGTTCGCCCAGCACGTCAACCACTTCTCCGACAATATTCTTGGAATCGGGTGTAGGCCATTGCGTAATCTTCACCACAGCCTTCTGTCCCGTCTTGCCGCCTTTCAGTTTCTTTTTGGGAATCAGGATGTCGTGAACAAAGAAATTACCCTCGGTCACCAGGAAGGCATAGTCTTTCTCCACCTGCAGAATACCAACAGCCTGGTCGTGCTTGCGCTGCAGAATTTCAGTAACGATGGCTTCTTTGATGTGGTTCTGTCGACGGGCCATCATAGCAACCCTTACACGGTCGCCATTGAGGGCGAACATAGAGTTGCGCTCGCTGACGAAGATTGGTTTGCCACCATCATCGGGCATGAACGAGTTTTTACCGTTAGCCTTACGAATGAAGGTGCCTTCCTGTACCTGTGTCTTCAGATTCAGGCGATAGCTGTTGTTATCCACCTTGCTCAGATAGTCATCCCACGCCATCTCTTCCATTGTGTCAATGGCCAGCATCTTGGCTGGGTGGGTGTCAAGCCGTAGCGCCTTGAAAATCTGTTTGAATGTCAGCGTCTCACCAGGATGTGCCTGAAACAATCCTTGTAAGGCATCAGCAATCTCGCGTTTGGAAAAACGTTTTCCTCCCTTTTTCTTCCCCATAGTTTTTGGTTTTTAATTCTTGTTTGGGTGCAAAGATACAAAATAAGTGAGAAAAATAAAAAGAAAATTTCATTTTTCTTTTAACTTTCATCATACATCTTTCTTTTTTCATTTTTATTTTGTACCTTTGCACCCGTGAAAAAGACAGATTTTGAAATCATGGCCCCCGTAGGGTCGCGCGATTCGCTTGTGGCTGCTTTTCAGGCAGGTGCCGATTCCATCTATTTCGGCATCGAGAAACTGAACATGCGGGCACACTCTGCATCGACGTTTACCATCGATGATCTGAAAGAGATAGCCCAGACCTGTAAGGAGCACAATGTGAAATCGTACCTCACGGTCAACACCATCATCTATGGTGAGGACATCCCCTTGATGCATGAGATTATTGATGCTGCCAAGGCAGCTCAGATCTCTGCTGTCATCGCCAGCGATGTAGCTGTCATGCAGTACTGTCGTCAAGTGGGGCAGGAGGTACACCTCTCCACGCAACTGAATATTTCCAATATCGAGGCTCTGCGCTTCTATGCGCAGTTTGCCGACGTGGTTGTGCTGGCTCGTGAACTGAACATCGACCAAGTGGCAGAGATATATCGTCACATAGAAGAAGAGCATATCTGTGGACCCAGTGGTCAGCAGGTACGTATTGAGATGTTCTGTCACGGAGCCCTGTGCATGGCTATCAGCGGCAAGTGCTACATGAGTCTGCACAATGCCAACCGCTCTGCCAATCGTGGTGAATGTATCCAGATATGCCGTCGCAGTTATACCGTGACCGATAACGAGACAGGTAACGCATTGGAGATTGACAACAAGTATATCATGAGTCCCAAGGACCTGAAGACGGTGCGTTTCATGGATCGGCTGATGAATGCCGGTGTGCGCGTCTTTAAGATTGAGGGACGTGCCCGTGGACCGGAATATGTCTATACGGTCGTGAAATGTTACAAAGAGGCTATTCAGGCTGTACTCGATGGTACCTTTACCGAAGAGAAGAAAGACCAATGGGACGAGCGTCTCGCTACCGTCTTCAATCGCGGCTTCTGGGACGGCTACTATCAGGGTCAGTTGCTTGGTGAGTGGAACAAGAACTATGGCTCCAATGCCACAGAACGTAAGGTTTATATCGGTAAGGGCGTGAAATACTTCTCGAAGTTGGGTGTGGCTGAGTTCAGTGTTGAGGCCAATACCTTTACGTTAGGCGACAAACTGTTGATTACAGGTCCTACCACTGGTGTCATGTATCTGGAAGCAACAGAAATACACGATAATGACGGTCATCCAGTGACGACAGCCCCTCAGGGTGAGCGTGTCGCCATCCCTGTTACGGGTAAGATACGTCCGTCAGACAAACTTTTCAAACTGGTGAAAGATGACAATTAACGAACGACAAGATGCTATCATAGAAGAGTTCCAGGACTTCGACGACTGGATGGACAAATACCAGTTGCTCATAGACCTGGGCAACGACCAAGAGCCGTTGGATGAGAAATACAAGACTGAGAGCAACCTCATTGAAGGTTGTCAGAGTCGTGTGTGGCTACAGGCTGACTATGAGGATGGTAAGATCCATTTCCAGGCAGAGAGTGACGCCCTGATTGTGAAAGGTATCGTCAGTCTGCTCATTCGCGTCCTTGACGACCAGACACCGCAGGACATCCTCGATGCCGACCTCTATTTCATCGAGAAGATAGGTCTGCGCGAACACCTGTCACCCACCCGCAGTAATGGTCTGCTGGCAATGGTCAAACAGATGCGTACCTATGCGCTGGCCTTCTCTGTCAAATGATTAATAACAACGAAAAAACATAATATGATGGAAAAAACACAGAAAACGGTCTATCTGGGAATGATAGGCGATATCATGCATCCAGGTTTGATTAACATCATCAACGAGGGTGCCAAGCATGGTAACGTTATGATTGGTCTTTATACCGATAAAGCCATTGCCACACACAAGCGACTGCCTTATCTCACTTATGAGCAGCGCAAGAACGTGATTGAGAATATCAAGGGCGTGTCAAGCATTGTGCCCCAGGACGACTGGAGCTATGTGCCCAACCTGCTGAAGTATAAGCCAGACTATATCATTCATGGTGATGACTGGCAGTATGGTCCCGATAAATACATCCGCGACGAGGTGTTCAAGACGATGGAGGCGCTGGGTGGTGAGGTTATTGAGATTCCTTACACCAAGGGTATCTCGGCTTCTGGTCTGAAACAGGAGATCGATTCGCTGGGCGTCACACCTCAGGCTCGTCTGGCTTCATTGCGCCGACTCATCTCTGCGAAACCTGTGGTTCGCATCTTGGAGTCACATAATGGTTTGACAGGACTGATTGCTGAGCATACTTCTGTCGAGGTGAACGGACAACACCGCGAGTTCGATGGTATGTGGGCTTCGTCACTTACCGACTCTACATCTAAGGGTAAGCCCGATATCGAGGCTGTTGACCTGACCACTCGTCTGCACGACTTGAACGACACCCTTGAGGTGACAACTAAGCCCGTCATCTATGATGGTGACACAGGTGGTAAGGTAGAGCACTTCGTGTTCACCGTCCGCACCTTGGAGCGTCTGGGCATCTCGGCAGTTATCATCGAGGATAAGGTGGGACTGAAGCAGAACTCGCTTTTCGGAACCGATGCCATACAGACACAGGATACCATCGAGGGTTTCTGCAACAAGATACAGGCAGGTAAGAATGCCCAGATTACGCGCGACTTCATGATTATCTCTCGTTGTGAGAGTCTCATTGCCGGCAAACCCGTCGATGATGCTTTGGAGCGTTGTCATGCCTATGTGGCTGCTGGTGCCGACGGTATCATGATCCACTCGAAGGATAAGAGCGGTGACGACATCAAGGAGTTCTGTCTGCGTTTCCGCGAGAAGGACGACCACACGCCTATCGTGGCTGTGCCTACCACCTACAACCAGTTCACTGAGGAGGAGTTGGCTTCATGGGGTATCAACGTAGTCATCTATGCCAACCATATGTTGCGCTCGGCCTATCCCGCTATGGTGAAGTGTGCTGAGAGCATTCTGGAGCACAGTCGCAGTCTGGAGGCTTCCGAGCAGTACTGCATGCCTATCAAGCAGATCCTGAACCTGATTCCTGGAACAAAGAAGAATTGATTGAGAATTGAAAATTGAGGATTGAGATTTATGATTAGACCGCAATTTTTTATTGAGAAACTGAAAGATCTGGGTATCGACTTCTTTGCAGGCGTGCCCGACTCGCTGTTGAAAAATATCTGTGCCTATATCACAGACACGTTGCCCCGTGAACAAAATATCATTGCTGCCAACGAAGGCGGAGCGATGGGTATCGCTGCCGGTTATCACCTGGCTACAGGACGTATTCCTGTTGTCTATATGCAGAACTCGGGCGAAGGTAACATCATCAATCCATTGGCTTCGTTGACTGACAAGGAGGTATATAATATCCCCGTGTTGCTGTTGATTGGCTGGCGTGGACGCCCAGGCGTTCATGATGAGCCCCAGCATGTGAAGCAGGGTAAGGTGACTACTGGTCTGCTCAACACGATGGGCATCAACTATACCGTGCTGAGCAAGGATGAGGAGGCTGCTGCCAAACAGGTGAAGGTGGCTGTTGACTACATGCAGAAGACCAACGAGTGTTATGCTTTGGTCATCGAGAAGGACACCTTCGATGCTTATGTGTTGCAGAACAAGGTTGACAGCGGACTGACGCTGTCGCGTGAGGATGCTATCGAGACTGTTGTTGAGGCTCTGCCCCAGAATGCCGCTGTGGTATCGACAACAGGTATGATCTCTCGTGAACTCTTCGAGATACGTGAACGAAAGGAACAGGGTCATGCACACGACTTCCTGACCGTAGGTTCTATGGGTCACGCCTCGCAGATAGCTTTGGGTATAGCCCTGCAACAACCCCAGCGTCCTGTGTTCTGTTTCGATGGCGACGGTGCTACCATCATGCACATGGGTAATATGGCTATCACAGCAAGTATGATGCCCAAGAACTATGTACACGTTGTCTTCAACAATGGTGCCCACGACTCTGTGGGTGGTCAGCCCACCGTAGGTCTCTCTATCGACCTTCCTGCCATTGCAAAGGCTGTGGGGTATCCCCAAACATATAGTGTCAGCACAAAAGAAGAATTGGGAGTGGCATTGGCTTCTATAACCAATAACCTCTCACCCATAACCCAAGGTCCAATTCTATTGGAGATTAAAGTCAAGAAGGGCAACCGCAAGGACCTGGGTCGTCCTACGACTACGCCCATCCAGAACAAGGAAGCCCTGATGAAATTCTTAAGTGAGAAGTAAGATGGTTAAGACTGCAGTCATCATGGCAGCGGGTATGGGAACCCGTTTTGGTCAATATACAGAGAAAATTCCCAAGGGCTTTGTAGAGTGCGGCGGCATCTCTATGGTGGAGCGCAGCATACAGACCCTCATTGCCTGTGGCATCGAACGTATCATCATTGGTACGGGCTATCACAAGGAGCGTTATGAGGCTTTGCAGCAGCAGTATCCTCAGATAGAGTGCGTCTTCTCACCCCGTTATGCCGAGACCAACAGTATGTACACGCTGTATAACTGTCGTGAGGTCATTGGCAACGACGACTTCCTGCTCTTGGAGTCTGACCTCGTCTTCGAACGGAAAGCTATCACGTCGTTGCTGGAATGTCCGGAGCCCGACGTGATGCTCATCACCCCTGTGACGAAGTTCCAGGACCAGTATTATGTGGAATACCGTGAGCCTGACCACCAGTTGACACGTTGCTCTACTGTTGAGGGCGACCTCGACGCCAAGGGCGAGCTGGTGGGCATTCATAAGCTGTCCGGCAGTTTCTACCGACTCATGTGCGAGGACTATGCGAAGAAGGTTGACGAGTTGCCCAAACTGGGCTATGAGTACCAGTTGCTCACGATGTCGCAGACCCTTCGTAAGGTCTATGTGCTGAAAGTCGATGGTCTGAAATGGTACGAGATTGACGACCCCGACGACCTGGCATACGCCGAGGAGCACGTGCTGCCGTTTCTAAAATAAAACCTCAAATCTCAATTCAATATAGTATGGAAACAATCAAAAGAAATGTGTTGCTGAACCCTGGTCCTGCTACCACAACAGATACCGTTAAGTATGCCCAGGTAGTACCCGATATCTGTCCCCGTGAGAAAGAGTTTGCTGGTCTGATGAAAGGCCTGCGCAGCGACCTGTGTAAAGTGGTTCATGCCCCCGAACCCGAATATACTTCCGTCTTGTTCTGTGGTTCTGGTACCATCAATATCGATGTCTGCATCAACTCCCTTGTTCCTGAGGGTAAGAAAGTCCTTGTGGTCAACAACGGTGCCTATAATACCCGTGCCGTTGAGGTGTGTCAGATGTACCACATTCCTCACATCGACCTCAAGTCGAGTGTCTATGAGCAGCCCAATCTGGCCGATGTAGAGAAGACCCTGAAGGAGAATCCCGATGTGGCTGTGGTCTATTGCTGTCACCATGAGACGGGTACTGGCGTGCTGAACCCCATCCGCGAGATTGGTGCTCTGGCCCATCAGTATGGAGCCATCTTCGTCAGCGACACCACCTCGACACTGGGTATGATTCCCTTGGATGTGGTGAAAGACAATGTCGATTTTTGTATGGCTTCTGCCCAGAAAGGTCTCATGGCTATGTCAGGTTTGTCGTTCATCATTGGTCGCAGGGATCTGATTGAAGCTTCTAAGAACTATCCCACCCGTTCCTACTATTGCAACCTGTATCTGCAGTATGAGTATTTCGAAAAGACAGGTGAGATGCACTTCACACCTCCTGTGCAGACCATCTACGCTACCATCCAGGCCCTGAAGGAGTACTTCGAGGTGGGCGAGGCAGCTAAGTTTGCACGTCACCGTCGCGTCTATGAGGCCATCCGCAAGGGTGTGAAGGCGTTGGGCTTCGATACCGTCATCGATTCCAAGATTGAGTCAGGTCTGGTGGTGTCTGTGAAGTATCCCGATGATCCCAACTGGAGCTTTGAGAAGGTGCACGACTACTGCTACGAGCATGGTTTCACCATCTATCCGGGTAAGATCTCTACCACCAACACCTTCCGTCTCTGTGCCCTGGGTACCATCGATGTGAACGACATTGAAGATTTCTTCGTGGTGCTGAAGCAGGCCCTGGACCACTTCCAAATCAAACTGAAATAATGTGACGTTAATCGTCCTAATGTTATAACGAAAAAACTATGAACGAGAAAGTGTATGCAACCCTGAAGTCGGCCGATACGGAAGACTGGGTAGATTATCACATCGTTAGACCGTTTTCCTACTATTGGGCCTGTTTCTTTGCCAAGTTGGGCATCCACCCCAATACGGTCACTATCGCTTCCATGATTATCGGAGCAGCCAGTGCCTTCTTCTTTGCACACGGCTGTCTGCATTATGAAGGAGGGTGGGGACTCTTCTACAACCTCATGGCCTTCTTCCTGCTGTTCATTGCCGACATCCTCGACAATACCGATGGACAGCTGGCCCGTATGACAGGCAAGAAGAGTGCGCTGGGACGTATCCTCGACGGTCTGGCAGGCTATGCCTGGTACGGTCCTATCTACATTGCGTTGATCTATCGTTTCTACACACACCACGACATCGAGTTCCAGCTTCTTGGTCTCAGCAACACCGAGACGACGGTTATCATCGCAACTATCGTGGTGTTCATCCTGGCAACCATCTCCGGACTGGCTGGCATAGCACCCCAGCAGCGCATTGCCGACTATTACATCCAGACCCATCTCTTCTTCCTGAAGGGTGAGAAAGGTGCCGAGCTTGACAATGTGAAGCGTCAGCAGGAGCTGTTGGACCAGATTCCTGAGAAGGGCCATTTCTGGCAGCGTCTCATCCAGCGCTCGTATGTCGATTACACCTACCAGCAGGAGCGTGTCACGCCCCAGTTCCAACGTCTTATGGCCCGTCTTCGCGAGCGCTATGGTGATGCCTCCAACTTCCCCGAGTCAGTACGTCAGGAGTTCTGTCGCAACTCGAAGCCCGTGTTGAACTACGTGTTCATGCTGGTGTTCAACTTCCGCACATCCTACCTCCTGCTGTTCTGTCTGCTCGACATCCCTGTGGCTACCTTCTTCTTTGAGATCATCGTGGTCACCCTCATCATGCGCTACACCATCCGACGCCATGAGGCTTTCTGCAAGAAGATTGCCGACACTCTATAACCCATAACCTATAACCTCTCATCTCAGAATGAAGTGGACTAAGCAAAGAATCAACAATCTCTTTTTCCTCCTCGGCGTGGCAACTGTCGTGGTGATGTTGTTCACCTTCGATGTCAGCTTTGCCGAACTGTGGGACCACATCTGCAGGGCAGGCTACTGGCTCATTCCCATTGTGGGTGTGTGGATTGTCATCTACGCCATCAACGCGTGGTCGTGGTGGTGCATCATCGACAGCGTGAAAGACCCCGACGAGCACGTCAGCTTCCTGCGTGTCTTCCGACTCACCATCACGGGCTATGCCCTTAACTACTCCACACCTGTGGGCGGACTGGGGGGCGAGCCTTATCGCATCATCGAGCTGTCGAAGAACATGAGCAACGATCATGCTGCCTCGTCGGTCATCCTCTATGCCATGATGCATATCTTTGCCCATTTCTGGTTCTGGTTCATCTCCATCTTCATCTATCTGGCCCTGGTCTTCGTTGGCGACCTGCCTATGACGCCTGTGGTAGCCGTCCTGCTCAGCACCATCTTCGTGCTCTTCTGTCTGGCGTTCATCGTCTTTGCCAAGGGCTACAAGCATGGACTGGCCAAGAAGGGCATCCGCTGGGCCGGTAAGATTCCTGGACTGAAGAACTGGAGTGCCCGCTTCAACGAGCGTCATGCTGAGACCCTCGAAAAGATTGATGCGCAGATAGCCAGTCTGCACAAGCACAACAAATGCTCGTTCTATGCCTCGCTGGTACTGGAGTATTTCTCGCGTGTGGTACAGAGCTCCGAGTTCTTCTTCATGCTGCTGCTCTTCGGCATCGACTGCGGTGGTGGCTGGTCGGGCTTGGCGCTCACCTATCTGCACTCCATCCTCATCCTGGCGCTCACCAGTTTCATGGCCAATATCATCGGCTTCCTGCCGATGCAGCTTGGCGTGCAGGAGGGTGGCATCGTCATCTCGAGTGCGGCACTGGGTCTAAAGCCTGCCGTCGGCATCTTCGAGAGCATCATCTGCCGTGTGCGTGAGATCATCTGGATTGTCATCGGTCTTGTGCTGATGAAAATGAAAGGACCGCAAGAGCGGTAGCAAACTCTACACTCTACATTCTACACTCTACACTATTAATTAAGAAATATGAACATATTAATCACCGGAGCCAGCGGTTTTATCGGCTCGTTTATCGTTGAAGAGGCCTTGCGCCGAGGTTTCGACACCTGGGCAGCCATGCGCGGCTCCAGCTCGAAGCAGTTCCTGACGGACGACCGCATCCACTTCATCCAGCTGAACCTCTCCTCTCAGGAGGACCTGGAGCGTCAGCTGGCAGGTCACACCTTCGACTATGTGGTGCATGCTGCCGGCGTGACGAAATGTCTCGACACGGCCGACTTCTTCCGCATCAATACCGAGGGCACGAAGAACCTGGTGAGTGCGCTGCTGAAGCTGCAGATGCCCCTGAAGCGTTTTATCTATATCAGTTCGCTGAGCATCTTTGGCGCCATCCGCGAGAAGCAGCCCTACAGGGAGATTCGCGAGACCGACACCCCTCAGCCCAACACCGCCTATGGCAAGAGCAAGCTCGAGGCCGAACGCTGGCTGGACGAGTTGCAGTCAACCATTGAGGGCGAGAACTTCCCCTATGTGGTGCTGCGTCCTACGGGCGTCTATGGTCCCCGCGAACGCGACTATTTCCTCATGGCCAAGAGCATCAAGCAGCACTCCGACTTTGCCGTAGGCTACAGGCAGCAGGACATCACCTTCGTCTATGTGCAGGATGTGGTGCAGGCCGTCTTCCTGGCATGCGAGAAAGGGCGTACGGGTCGCAAGTACTTCCTCAGCGACGGCGAGGTGTACCAGTCGTCCACCTTCTCCAACCTCATCCGCAAGGAACTGGGCAACCCCTGGTGGATACGCATCACGGCCCCCATCTGGGTGCTCCGTGTGGTAACGTTCTTTGGCGACAAGATTGGTCACATGACGGGAAAGATCTCGGCACTCAACAACGACAAGTACCACATCCTGAAGCAGCGCAACTGGCGTTGCGACATTCAGCCTGCCATCGAAGAGCTGGGCTACAAGCCCGAGTACACGTTGGAACGTGGTGTGTCCCTCACAATCAAATGGTATAAGGACAACGGATGGCTGTGACTCCTAAACGCGGACTCATTGCAGTAGAGTGGGCCATGATGGCCTACGTGCTGTTCACCACCATCTTCATCATGGTGACCTTCTCGCGTCTGGCCCATCCCTGGCAGATGCTCGCCTTCAGGACAGGCGCTGTCGCCTTGACGCTGGCGCTGTGGATGCTCTACCGTCATCGTCCTGGGCGCTTCACCATGCTCCTGCGTGTGGCAGGCCAGATGGTGCTGCTGTCGTGGTGGTATCCCGACACCTACGAGATGAACCGCATCTTCCTCAACCTCGACCACGTGTTTGCAGGTTGGGAACAGTCGCTCTTCGGCTTCCAGCCCGCCCTGGAGTTCTGTCAGACCTACACGCACCCCATCATCAGCGAGCTGCTGTCCATGGGTTACGTCAGCTACTACCCCCTCTTCGTGGGTGTCGCCGTGTTCTACTATCTCTACCGCTACGAGCAGTTCGGACGCACCGCCTTCATCATCGTGGGCTCGTTCTTCCTGTTCTACGTCGTCTTCATCTTCCTCCCTGTGGCAGGTCCCCAGTTCTATTTCAGGGCTGTGGGTACCGACCAGATAGCGCAGGGCATCTTCCCCAATATCGGCGACTATTTCAACCGCATCCAGTTCGATGTCTATAACCACGACTTCATCCTGCCCATCCCTGGGTGGGAAGACGGCATCATGTACAAGCTCCTCGTCGTGGCCCACAATGCCGGCGAGCGCCCCACTGCCGCCTTCCCCAGCAGTCATGTGGGAGTGGCTGTCATCGTCATGTGGCTGGCGTGGGAGGCGCGCAACAAGAAGCTCTTCTTCACCTGCCTGCCCTTCGTCATCCTGCTGTTCTTTGCCACCTTCTACATCCAGGCGCACTACGCTATCGATGCCATCGCAGGTCTCTTCTTCGGCACCGCCTTCTACTTCCTCCTCCGCTGGCTCTACGACCGTTTTTTCTCACAGGAATGTCGAGTTTAGTATGATTGAAGTTAACGGGAGTTATCGGGAGTTAACAGGCTTTCAGCCTGTGGAGTTATCGGACAATAGTTTTGCTGCAGAAAAGTTGCACACAGAGTATCGTCCGTTATCTTCTCGAGCCGTAGGCTCGTTAACTCCCGCGGTCGAAGACCGCTAACTCCCTTTTAACTCCCTTTTAATGTTTAATCATATATGTTTAATTTCATTGCCCGTTGGATGGGCGCCCTGGTGCTCCTGGTAGCAACGCTGGCGCTGACGCTGCCAGCCACGTTTGCGTGGATCGACACGTGGACCATCAACCCCCTGCTTGGAGTCATCATGTTTGGTATGGGACTCACCCTCTCACCCCACGACTTCAAGGTGGTGCTGAGCCGTCCCAGGGATATCCTCATCGGCTGTCTCACCCAGTTCACCGTCATGCCCCTGCTGGCCCTGGGCCTCACGTGGGCCTTCTCGCTGCCCCAGGAGCTTGCCATCGGCGTCATCCTCGTGGGCTGCTGTCCTGGTGGCACCGCGTCCAATGTCATCACCTATCTGGCCAAGGGCGACCTGGCCCTGTCCGTAGGCATGACTGCCGCCTCCACGCTGCTGGCACCCCTGCTCACGCCCCTGCTGGTGTGGGCTATGGCAGGCACTATGGTCCATGTCGATACGCTGGGCATGCTCCTCAGCATCGTCTATGTCGTCATTGCACCCATCGTGTGCGGCCTGCTCTGCCAGCGGTTCCTTCCCCTCATGACGCGTCGCCTCACGCCCGTCCTGCCCGCCTTCTCGTCGCTGGTCATCGCCCTGGTCGTAGGCATCATCGTGGCCCATAATGCCGACCGCCTCCTGACAGCCGGTCTGCTCGTCGTGGCTGTCGTCGTCCTTCACAACCTGCTGGGCCTCACCATCGGCTTCACCGTAGGCCGTCTGCTGCGGCTGCAGAAGCCCAAGTGCGTGGCCCTCAGCATCGAGGTGGGCATGCAGAACTCAGGTCTCGCCTCCTCCCTTGCCGTCCTCCATTTCGCTGCCTATCCCCTGGCCACTATCCCTGGTGCCGTCTTCAGCGTGTGGCACAACATCAGCGGCGCCCTCGTCGCCCGTCTGTATTCATCACTCTCTCTGCGTCGCCACAACAGATAGTTTTGAATCAGAAAACCGTCACGTGTTCGTACGAAGTGACACCGATTTTGAGGTGAAGTGACGTAGAACGCAAGGCGAAGTGATGCAGATGCCTACCTTTTGACTTAAGTCGAAAACCTTTTTGACTTAAGTCAAACGATCTTTTGACTTAAGTCACGCGACCTTTTGACTTAAGTCACGCGGTAGGAAAGTGCGTCATCTTGTGTTGGAAAGTGCGTCATCTTGTGTTGGAAAGTGCGATAGCTTGTAGAGGTTTTTGGCTTCGCAGATAATAAAAGGGAGGGGGAAAACGTTGAAATAATAATGGTTATTGGTTAGAGGTTAAAGGTTATTGATAAAGATATGAAACGAAGGGTATTGTTTTTGATGATTTCGTGTTTGTCGTTGGGCCACGCGGTGGCGCAGACGGGGTATAGGATCAGTCCGGTGCCGTTTACGAAGGTGAAGGTGACGGCAGGGACGTTCTGGGGACAGCGGCTGGAGGCGTCGCGTAACACGACGGTGCCACTGGCCTTCTCGAAGTGTGAGAGCGAGGGACGCTACAGGAACTTTGAGAATGCGGCGGCACACCTAGCGGACACGTCGCAGGTGTTCAGCCTGAAGAGCATGGGCTTCTCGTTCGACGACACCGACCCCTACAAGACGCTGGAGGGCGCTGCCTATATCCTGCAGACCTATCCCGACAAGCGGCTGGAGGCCTACTGTGACTCGGTGATAGACATCATCGGCAGGGCGCAGGAGCCCGACGGCTACCTCTACACGGCGCGTACGCAGAACCCTGCCAACCCTCACAACTGGGCCGGCAAGACGCGTTGGGTGAAGGAGGAGGAACTGAGCCACGAGCTGTACAACCTGGGGCACATGGTGGAGGGTGCCGTGGCCTACTGGCAGGCTACGGGCAAACGAAAGTTCCTGGACATTGCCTGCCGCTATGCGGACGTAGCGTGCAAGGAGGTGGGGCCCAACGAGGGACAGACGTTCGTGGTGCCTGGTCACCAGATAGCGGAGATGGCGATGGCCCGTCTCTATCTGGCTACGGGCGAGAAGAAGTATCTGGACTTTGCGAAGTACCTGCTGGACTATCGCGGCAAGACGCAGACAAAGAGCGAGTATTCGCAGAGCCACAAGCCCGTGGTGGAGCAGGACGAGGCCGTGGGCCACGCCGTACGCGCCGGCTATATGTATGCGGGTATGGCCGATGTGGCTGCGCTGACGGGCGACCAGAGCTATGTGGATGCCATCGACCGCATCTGGGACAATATCGTCTCGAAGAAGCTCTACATCACGGGCGGCATCGGCGCCACCAGCAACGGCGAGGCCTTTGGCAAGAACTATGAGTTGCCGAATATGACGGCCTACTGCGAGACGTGTGCTGCCATCGGCAATGTCTATGTGAACCACCGTCTGTTTCTGTTGCATGGCGACGCGAAATACTACGACGTGCTGGAGCGCACGCTCTACAACGGTCTGATCAGCGGTATGTCATTGCAGGGCGACGGCTTTTTCTATCCCAATCCCCTGGAGTCGGAAGGACAGCACCATCGTGAGGCGTGGTTTGGCTGTGCCTGCTGTCCCAGCAACCTGTGCAGGTTTATTCCTTCGCTGCCAGGGTACATTTATGCGGTGAAGGATGGGGCCAATGGGGCTCATGGGACCAATGGGACCAATAGGACCTATGGGACTGGGGCCAGCGTCTATGTGAACCTGTTCCTGTCGAACACAGCGACGCTCGACGTCAAGGGCAGGAAGGTGACGCTGAGCCAGAAAACCAACTACCCGTGGGACGGCGACATTGAGATCAGCATCGACAAGACGACCCTCAAGGAGGAGATGACCCTCCAGATCCGTATCCCTGGTTGGGTGCGTGGTCAGGTGGTGCCCTCCGACCTCTACACCTATTCTGACAACAAGCGACCCAGATATACCGTGTCTGTGAACGGCAACCGTTTTTTGACCATTGACCTGGAGCAGGGTTATTTCTCTATCACCCGCAAATGGAAGAAGGGCGACAAGGTGGAGGTTCACTTCGACATGGAGCCTCGCACCGTGCGTGCTAATAATAATGTGGAGGAAGATCGCGGCAGGGTGGCCATAGAGCGCGGACCGCTGGTGTATTGTGCCGAGCACCCTGACAACAGCTTCGATATCATGGGCGCACTCATCAACCAGAAGCCACAGTTCAGTATGGGCAAGACGGAGATTGCAGGCACACAGGTGGTGACGTTGACAACGGATGCCCAGACGCTGAGCTTCGATGAGCAGGGCCGACTGCAGACCAAGGACCAGCGGCTGACGCTGATTCCCTATTACGCCTGGTGTCACAGGGGCAGCGGCAAGATGCGCGTATGGCTGCCGCAAGATGTGAGTGCCGTCAAGCCCTAACCACTACAACTTGGCCCTACGCTTGATGGCGCTGTCAAAATCCTTGGCACCACCAGTCTCGTCGAAGAGCTTTTTCAACAGACGCACACGCGTGTTGGTGATAGCCTGAGGCGTGGAGATGGTCAGCGTGGCAATCTCGCTGGGCAGGAAGCTATGGATGGTCAGCAGACAGACCATCTGCTCTTTGGGGTTCAGCTCTGTCAGCAGGTCCTGCAGTCCAGGGCTGTTGGCATAAGATAGTTGGGCCAGGGTGTTCACATCGTCATCGTCGGCAGGTTTGCCTTTATTGGCAGAGACGTGCAGATGGGAGACGATGTCCTTCAGCTGACGAGAATTCTCGCGCTGTTCGCGTTCTTTCTGTCGTCGCATCTTGGTCAATTCAGAACGTGTCAGGTTGTACTGCTGCTGACTATCGGCAAAGCGGGCGTTGAGCACGTCTATGCGATGGCGGCTGTAGCTGATGATGATAGCGGCGATGACCAGAAAGAGGATGACTGAGAGCAGCACGATTGTGGTCCTGTATTGCTGGCGTTCCTTCTGCTGTTCATCGTATTGTGTCTGCAGGTCAATGATGCCTGCCACATCGTTGCGTTTGTAAAGGTTGTGATAGACCTCGTTCAGGCGCTGACTGTACTCAGACGCATTCTCCGTGTCGCCCTTTAGATTGAGATAGGCTATCAGCAGTCGATAGGATTCGATGGCCACATCGGGTGAGAACGAGTTGGTGAGCCTATACCACTGTTGGGCTGCCGCTGCCGTATCGCCCTCCTGCACATAGATGTCGGCCAGCAGCTTGGCTCCCCTGTCGGTAGGCGATATCTGCATGGACTCCATCAAGTGGCGTTTGGCTTCTGGAACCTTACCCGTACTCAGCAGATAGCTGGCGTTGTTGACCAGATAGGTGGCACGTGCCTCTTCATCGACATCGGCAGCAAGGGGCTTGGCCAGGTCGATGTAATGCTTCAGACTGTCCTTCTCGCCAATCGCGTCGAAGGTCATAGCGATATTGTTGAGCGTCTGAACGGTCCATTGGTGATTGTTGCACCTGCGGGCAGCTTCCAGTGCCTGCTTGTAGTATCTCAGCGTCTGGGTGTAGTTGCCTACGTTGTCGTTCAAATCGCCCAAAACAGAGAAGAGATACCAATGAAAGCCTGGCAGGTCAATGTCGCTGGCCAGATGCTCTGCCCGCTTCATGGCCAGCACGGCTTCGCGTGTTTGCTTTTGTTTATAGAGTATGATGGCGTGGTGGAGCAAGGCCCTTGCCAGATGCTCGTTGTCGTCCTGCTGCTCGTAGTAGGCGATGCTCTCCTTGATCAGAGAGTCGGACTCCAACAAGAGACCGCTGCGATGCAGGGCTTCTGTGTAGAGCAAGCCATAGAGGGCACGGTCGGCCTTGTCCATCGTAGTGTCGCCAAAGTGTGGCGCCAGCATCCTCACCACAGAGTCGGGCTGAGTGAACACCAATTGCTCGGCCTTGGTAAGCATGGCATTGTGGGACTGCCTGTGCTGGCAACCCACAATGAGAAGAGAGAGTACTATCAGTAATGGATACTTCATTTCAGGCTGAACACGATGGGAAGCGTGTACTGAACTCTTACAATCTTGCCTTTGTGTTTGCCAGGAGTCCACTTCGGCATGGCCTGAACCACGCGAATGCCTTCAGCGTCGAGTGATGGGAAGACCTCTTTGGCCACCTTGACGTCAGAAATGCTTCCATCGGTTTCTACCACGAACTGTACCAACACTCTTCCTTCCACTTTTTGCTTTTCAGCATCCTTAGGGTACTTTATATTATTCTGAATATACGACATGAGGGCAGGCATGCCGCCAGGAAACTCAGGCAGCTGATCTACAGTATCATATACCTTCTGGTTCTTCTCAGACACGACGGTCTTCTGGGCATTGGCTGTCATCAGGCAGAACAGGGCCATCACAGACATTAAAAACAGTTTCTTCATTTCTTTACTTTTTTGAATGGTTAGACAATTTGGTTTTTATCCGGACGGTGCAAAAGTAGGAAAACTCCTGCTAATACGCAAGAATTTCATTACACATTATTACACAATTTGCAAAATTCATGAATGACATAGCTAAAAAAATGGCATTTTATTTTGTTTTTCGCTCGATTTACACTACCTTTGCACCTTCAAAATTAAACAGCGGTAACACTTATGGGTGGATTTTTCGGCACTATTTCTACCAAAGATTGCGTAAACGACTTGTTTTACGGCACAGACTACAACTCACATCTTGGCACGCGCAGGGCGGGCATGGTAACCTTCGACCACGAACGAGGCTTCTCACGGTCTATCCACTCGTTGGAGCGCGACTACTTCAGGTCGAAGTTCGAGGACGAACTGAAGGATTTCTGCGGCAATCAGGGACTGGGCGTCATCAGCGACACCGACCCACAGCCCATCATCATCAACTCGCATCTGGGACGTTATGCTGTGGTCACCGTGGCCAAGATCAACAACCTGCGCGAGATTGCCGACGAGCTGCTGGCTCAGCGCATGCACCTCAGCGAACAGAGTGCCAACAACCTGAATCAGACAGAGTTGGTGGCACTTATCATTAATATGGGTAACACGTTTGTGGACGGCATCAACCTGGTATATAGGAAGATCAAGGGCTCGTGCTCCATTCTGATACTGACAGAGGACGGCATCATCGCAGCCCGTGACGTGCTGGGACGTACGCCGATAGTCATAGGCAGGAAGGAGGTGCACCGTCTGTCGCCCATAGGTACGGACGACTGGGTGAAAGCCCACGCCGTGAGCAGCGAATCGACCAGCTTCCCCAATCTGGACTATAAGACAGTACGCGACGTGGGTCCAGGCGAGATTGTACGTATCAAGCCCGATGGCGTAGAGGTGCTGCAACCCCCGTTCAGCCGTTGTCAGATATGCTCGTTCCTGTGGGTCTATTACGGTTTCCCCAGCTCGTGCTACGAGGGCATCAATACAGAGGCCGTGCGCGAGAAGAACGGTGAGATGATGGGAAAGCGCGACGATGTGGAGGCCGACCTGGTGTGTGGTATCCCCGACTCGGGCGTAGGCATGGCGCTGGGCTACAGCAATGGCTCGCACATTCCCTATAAGCGTGCCGTGTTGAAATATACACCCACATGGCCCCGCTCGTTCACTCCTGGCAACCAGACACGCCGTGACCTGGTGGCAAAGATGAAACTCATCCCCAACGAGGCGCTGCTGAAAGACCAGCGCGTGGTGTTCTGCGACGACTCGATAGTGCGCGGCACCCAGTTGCGTGACAACGTGAAGGAGTTCTTCGACAACGGCGCCAAGGAGGTGCATGTGCGCATATCCTGTCCGCCCCTGGTCTATGGCTGTCCGTTCATTGGCTTCACCAACTCGAAGTCGGACATGGAGCTCATCACCCGTCGCATCATCCGCGACTTTGAGGGCGACGACCAGACGAACCTGGACAAGTATGCACAGACTGACTCGCCAGAGTATCAGCGCATGGTCAACGAGATAGCACGTCGTCTGGGTCTGTCCAGCCTGAAGTTTGCACGCCTGGAAGACCTCATCGAGAGCATTGGCCTGCCCAAGAACCGCGTATGTACCCACTGCTTCGACGGCTCCAGCTACGACCGTCAGGGCGATGGTGAATTCTTTGGATAGACTATCGTCTAAACTCCTACACTTCTCCTAAACTCCTACACTCCCAAACTCCTAAACTCCTCAAAAAGAAAAGATACAATGAAAGAACTTGCCCTGAAGTACGGATGCAATCCCAACCAGAAGCCTTCGCGCATCTTCATGAACGATGGGAGAGAACTGCCCATCGAAGTGGTTAACGGCCGTCCTGGCTACATCAACCTGCTCGACGCCCTGAATGCGTGGCAGTTGGTCAGCGAACTGAAACGTGCCACAGGCGTGGCTGCCGCAGCCTCGTTCAAACACGTGTCGCCTGCTGGTGCTGCCCTGGGTCTGCCCCTGAGCGATACGCTGAAAAAGGTCTATTTCGTCAACGACATCGCAGGACTTGACGAGTCGCCCATAGCCTGTGCCTATGCCCGTGCCCGTGGTGCCGACCGCATGTCGTCGTATGGTGACTTCATTGCCCTGAGCGACACCTGCGACAAGACCACAGCCCTCATCATCAAGCGCGAGGTGAGCGATGGCGTCATTGCCCCCGACTATACGCCTGAAGCCCTGGAGATTCTCCGTGAGAAGCGCAAGGGCACCTATAATGTCATCAAGATGGACCCCAGCTACTGTCCCAACCCCGTCGAGACGAAGCAGGTGTTTGGCGTGACCTTCGAACAGGGACGCAACGAGATTCGTCTGGACGATCCCATGCTGTTCAAGAACATTCCCACACAGAACAAGACCTTTACGCCAGAGGCCCTGCGCGACCTGATGGTGGCACTCATCACCCTGAAATATACACAGTCGAACAGTGTGTGCTACGTCAAGGACGGACAGGCCATTGGTATTGGTGCTGGTCAGCAGAGCCGCATCCACTGCACCCGTCTGGCCGGACAGAAGGCCGATATATGGTGGCTGCGTCAACACCCCAAAGTGCTGGCCCTGCCCTTCGTGGACGGCATTCGCCGTGCTGATCGTGACAACACCATCGATGTGTATCTCTCAGAAGACGAGCACGACGACGTGCTGCGCGATGGTGCCTGGCAGCAGTTCTTCAAGGAGAAGCCCGAGGTGCTGACGCTGGAAGAGAAAAAGGCATGGATAGCCCAGAACACGAAGGTGGCACTCGGCTCGGATGCTTTCTTCCCCTTTGGCGACAACATTGAGCGTGCCCACAAGAGCGGCGTGGAGTATATCGCCCAGGCTGGCGGCAGCGTGCGTGACGACCATGTGATCATGACCTGTGACAAGTACAACATCGCAATGGCCTTTACGGGCGTGCGCCTGTTCCATCATTAATTTTTTTGAAATTATGGCACACTCGGACGACGATTTTCAGAGCATCCTTGAGAACGGTATTTCGTTTGGCAGGGGAGGTGAACGCAAAGACCCCAACGAGGGCAAGGTGAAGACCAAGGCCAAGAAGAAAAAGTACATCACAGGGGCTCATGGCAGCGGATCGGCACGCCAGAAGGCCAAGTACCGTGAGCAGCGTGCTAATCGCAAACACTAATCAAGGACCGTTGGTGCAGAGCCAATGGTCCATTGTCAGCATCAAAAAATAGAAAAGCCTATGAAATCATTTGAAGAACTGGGCATCAGCCCTGAGATCATACAGGCCATCCAGGAGATGGGTTTTGTGCAACCCATGCCCGTACAGGAGGCCGTAATCCCCTTCCTTCTTGAAGACCGCAAGGACGTGATAGCCCTGGCCCAGACGGGTACAGGCAAGACCGCTGCCTTCGGCATACCCCTGCTACAAAGACTCGAGTTGAAGGCTAAGGAGCCAACAGCCCTTGTGCTCAGTCCCACCCGTGAGCTCTGTCTGCAGATTACTGACGACCTGCGCGACTTTGCCAAGTATATGGATGGCATCCATGTGGAGGCCGTCTATGGCGGTGCTGCCATCGAACCGCAGATTCGTGCTCTGAAGAAGGGTGTCAACATCATTGTGGCTACGCCTGGTCGTCTTATCGACCTGAAGAACCGCGGCTTTGCGCAGTTGGACCAGGTGACCAATATCGTGCTCGACGAGGCCGACGAGATGCTCAATATGGGCTTCTCGGATGCCATCAACGAGATTTTCGAGTCGTTGCCTGCAGAGCACAACACGCTGATGTTCTCTGCCACGATGAGTCGTGAGGTGGAGAAGATTGCCAAGAAATATCTGCACGACTACGAGGAGATTGTCGTGGGCTCGCGCAACGAAGGTGCCGAGAACGTGAACCACATCTATTATATGGTACACGCGAAGGACAAGTACCTGGCCCTGAAGCGTATCGTCGATTACTATCCCAAGATTTTCGCCATTATCTTCTGTCGGACGAAGCTGGAGACGCAGGAGGTGGCCGACAAGCTCATCAAGGACGGCTATAATGCTGAGTCGCTGCATGGCGACCTGGCACAGCAGCAGCGCGACCTGACGATGCAGAAGTTCCGTCAGCACCTGACGCAGTTGCTCGTGGCGACTGACGTTGCTGCCCGTGGTCTCGATGTCGATGACCTAACGCACGTCATCAACTACGGTCTGCCCGATGACATCGAGAACTACACCCACCGTTCAGGTCGTACGGGTCGTGCCGGCAAGAAAGGTACCTCCATCAGCATCGTCCACTCCAAGGAGAAGCACAAGATCCGTAATATCGAGAAAGAGATTGGCAAGCAGTTTGTGGAGGCCGAGATACCCAGGGCCGAGGAAATCTGCAAGAAACAGCTTTACAAGGTGATGGACGAGATTGTCAAGACCGATGTCAACGACGATGAAATCGCACCTTTCATTCAGGATATCAACCGTTACTTCGAGTATATCGACAAGGACGAGCTCATCAAGAAGATCGTGAGCCGTGAGTTTGGGCGCTTCCTCGTTTACTATGCCGATGCCCCCGAAATAGAAAAGCCCGTTGCCGAGAAGTCCGGAAAGTCCGGAAAGTCCGGCCAGACTGACCGCGAGAAGCGTATGAACAAGGCCCAGAAAGGCTATGCACGCCTGTTCATCAACCTGGGTAAGCGCGACGGCTTCTATCCTGGCGAGCTCATGCAGACGCTCAACCGCTATGTGGGCGGTCGGCAGGAGGTGGGTCATATCGATTTGCTCGACACCATCTCCTATTTCGAGGTGCCTGAGAAAGACGCCCGCAAGGTGATGACCCAGCTCACCGGCATCCGCTACAAAGGGCGTGTGGTGCGCTGTAACGCCGAGGATGATAAGGCTAAGGCCAATGAGTCCTATAAGACTAATGAGTCCTATGGGTCCTATAGGACCAATAAGGCCCATGAGCCCCAAAGGTCTCATAGAAAGGACGACTGGCGCGAGCTGATGAAGCCCCGTTCAAAGAAAGAGCTCAAGGGCGAGATCCCCGACTTCTCAGAAGAAGGGTGGGCACGACGCAAGCCCAAGAAGAAGTAAAAAAAAGAATGAAGGAACAAAGCCTTCATTCTTTTTTATTCTCTCATTTTTTCATTTTTTTATTCTTTCATTATTCCAGATACGTGTAGCCGTAGAGACCGCTACGGTAGTTGGAAAGGAACTCCTTACCTTCTTCGAGGGTGATCTTGCCCTCCTTGACACTCTTGGTTACCCAGATTTCCAGCTGGCGTACAAGTTTCTTGGGGTTGTACTGCACGTACTCGAGTACTTCCTCTACGGTCTCGCCGTCGAAGATCTGGTCTATGTGGTAATGACCGTCCTTCACGGAGACGTGGACGGCTGTGGTGTCGCCAAAGAGGTTGTGCATATCGCCCAGAATCTCCTGATAGGCTCCTACGAGGAAGACGCCGAGATAGTAGTTCTCGTTTCTCTTCAGACTGTGGACGGGCAGCGAGTGGGAGTTGTGGCGGTTGGTCACGAAATTGGCTATCTTTCCGTCAGAGTCGCAAGTGATGTCCTGAATGGTGGCATTGCGCGTAGGACGCTCGTCGAGGCGCTGGATGGGCATGATGGGGAACATCTGGTCGATGGCCCATGAGTCGGGCAGCGACTGGAACAGCGAGAAGTTGCAGAAGTACTTGTCTGCCAGCAGTTTGTCGATGTTCATGAGTTCCTCGGGAATGTGCTTCAGGTTCTTGGCCAGCGCGTGGATCTCGTGGCAGACGCTCCAGTACATAGCCTCGATCTCGGCACGTGTCTTCAGGTCAACGATGCCGTGTGAGAACAGGTCGAGCACCTCCTCGCGTATCTGTTCGGCATCGTGCCAGTCCTCAAGGACGTTGCGCGGCGAGAGGTTGTCCCATATCTCGTAGAGGTCTTTCACCAGCTGGTGGGAGTTCTCGTCGGGCTCGAACTCCTCAGGCATCTCGGGCAGCGAGGCCGTCTCCAGCACGTCGATGACGAGCACGGAGTGATGGGCAGCCAGCGAGCGTCCGCTCTCAGTGATGATGTTGGGGTGGGGGATATTGTTCTTGTTTGCGGCATCTACGAAGGTGTAGATACAGTCGTTGACGTATTCCTGGATAGAGTAGTTCACAGAGCTCTCGCTGGACGGTGAGCGTGTGCCGTCGTAATCGACGCCCAGTCCGCCGCCACAGTCCACGAAATCGACGTTGTAGCCCATCTTGTGCAGCTGGATATAGAACTGCGAGGCTTCGCGCAGGGCCGTCTGGATGCGGCGTATCTTGGTGATCTGTGAGCCGATGTGGAAGTGGATGAGGCGCAGGCAGTCGCGCATATCCTTCTTGTCGAGCATCTCGAGGGCCTCCAGCAGTTCGGCACTGGTGAGTCCGAACTTCGAGGCATCGCCACCGCTCTCTTCCCACTTGCCGCTGCCGCTGCTGGCCAGCTTGATGCGGATGCCGATATTGGGGCGCACACCCAATTTCTTGGCCTCGCGGGCTATCAGTTCGAGTTCGTTGAGTTTTTCAACGACAATAAAGATATGCTTGCCCATCTTCTGAGCCAGCAGGGCCAGTTCGATGTATCCCTGGTCTTTGTAGCCGTTGCAGACAATGATAGAGTCGCTCTGGCACTGAACGGCGATGACGGCGTGTAACTCGGGTTTGGAGCCTGCCTCTACGCCGAGGTTGAACTTGCGTCCGTGGGAGATGATCTCCTCGACAACAGGCTGCATCTGGTTCACCTTGATGGGATATACCACGTAGTTCTCGCCCTTGTAGTCGTACTCCTCGGTGGCTTTCTTGAAACAGCTCCACGTCTTCTCGATACGGTTGTCAAGAATATCGGGGAAACGCAGCAGGACAGGCGCTGTGACATCGCGCAGCGACAACTCGTCCATCACCTCACGCAGGTCAATCTGCACATCGTCCTTGCAGGGTGTGACAAAGACATTTCCCTGGTTGTTGATGCCAAAATAGCTGGTGCCCCAACCGTTGATGTTGTACAACTCACGGGCATCGTCGATGGTCCACTTTTTCATAGGCTTAATTGTTCTTTCAGTTTCTCTATCGTTATCTTTATCTTTTCATAGTTGTCCATCAGGCTCACGTCGAGAACATGACGGGCCTTCAGGTAAAACTGTTCGCGGTAGTCCAGCTGTTCGCGGATGAAGGCGATGAGCTCGTCGGGACTCTTCCCCTTCAGCAGCGGGCGTTCGGTCTTTCCCATCAGAAGGTGCTTGTACAGCACCTCTGGCGAGGCTTTCAGATAGACTACCTCGCTCTGTTGGTTCATGTAGTCGATGTTATCGAAGAAGCAGGGCGTACCGCCGCCACAGCTGATGATGACATCCTCAAACTCGGCCACCTCGTGGAGCATGTTGTGCTCTATCTGGCGGAAGCCCTCTTCACCCACCTCGGCAAAGATCTCAGGCACCTTCTTGCGTCGACGGTTCTCAATGTACCAGTCGAGGTCGTAGAAGGTAAGGCCCAGCTCCTTGGAGAGTGCCTTGCCGACGGTGGTCTTGCCGGCACCCATATAGCCGATGAGGATGATGCGTTTCATAGCTGAGAGCTGTTAGCTGTTGGCCTTGTTGACAATCTTCATGCACTCGTCAAAGGTGAGTTCCTTGGCATGGTCGTGCATGTTCTTAGGTATGCGGTAGTTCTTGCCGTCATAGGACAGATAGGGTCCATAGCGACCGTTGAGCACCTCGAGTTTGGCATCTTCCTCGAAAGTCTTCAGGTGCTTCTGCTGATCCTCTTTGCGCTTGCTGTCAATCAGTTTCACAGCATCGGCGATGGTCACCGTCAAGGGATCAACGTCCTTGGGCAGCGACACATACTGCTTCTTGTGGAGGATATAGGGTCCGAAACGGCCAGCACCCACGTTGACAGGCTCGCCTTCGTACTCGCCCAGCATGCGTGGCAGACGGAACAGTTCCAATGCCTCTTTGAGTGTGATGGACTCGATGCTCAGTTCCTTGGGCATGTGGGCAAAGACGGGTTTGTCCTTGTCGTCGGCAGTACCCATCTGGATGACAGGTCCGAAGCGGCCGATCTTCACGAACACAGGACGCTTGGTGCGTGGGTCAACACCCAGTTCGCGTTCTCCGGCCTTGTGTTCTGAACGGGCATTGATGGTCTTCTCGACGGTAGGCTCGAACTTCTTGTAGAACGAGGTCATCATCTTCTCCCATATCTCTTTGCCGTCGGCGATGCGGTCGAAGCTCTGCTCAACCTTAGCGGTGAAGTTGTAGTCCATGATCTCAGGGAAATGCTCCATGAGGAAGTCGTTGACGACGATACCGATATCTGTAGGAATCAGCTTGCCTTTTTCAGAGCCGACCAGTTCCGTGCGGTGCTTCTCAGCGATCTGTTTTCCCTTCAGGGTGATGACGGCATACTGGTGTTCCTCGCCTTTCTTGTCGCCTTTCGCCACATACTCGCGCTGTTGGATGGTGGAGATGGTTGGCGCATAGGTAGAGGGACGACCGATGCCCAGCTCTTCGAGCTTATGCACGAGCGAGGCCTCAGTATAGCGCTGGGGACCAAGACTGAAACGCTCAGAGGCAATAATCTCACGACGGGTCAGTTCCTGACCTTTCTTCAGCGGGGGCAGAATGTGTACAAACTCGTCGCGGTTCTCGTCTTCATCGTCCTGGGATTCGCGATAGACCTTCAGGAAACCGTCGAACTTCACAACCTCGCCAGTGGCGATGAAGAGTGGCTGTTCGCCGTCGGCTACAATCTTTATCTCTGCCGTTGTCTTCTCAATCTGGGCATCAGCCATCTGTGAGGCAGCCGTGCGTTTCCAGATGAGTTCGTAGAGACGCTTCTCCTGGGCTGTACCTTCAATAGCGATGTTCTCCATATAGGTAGGACGGATGGCCTCGTGAGCCTCCTGAGCACCTTTCGAGGAGGTGTGATACTGGCGCACCTTGCTGTATTCTGGACCATAAAGCTCGCTGATCTTCTCCTTGGCAGCATTGATGCATAGGCCCGACAGGTTGACGGAGTCAGTACGCATATACGTGATGCGTCCGCTCTCGTAAAGATGCTGGGCAATCATCATTGTCTGACTAACGGTGAAGCCCAGTTTGCGGGCAGCCTCCTGCTGGAGTGTCGATGTGGTGAAGGGAGGAGCAGGCGTGCGCTTCATGGGCTTCTTCTGAATGCTGGCTACGGTAAATGTAGCATCCTTGCACTGCTCGAGGAACTGCTCGGCCTCCTCGCGGGTCTGGAAACGCTGACTCAATGTGGCCTTCACCTCAGAAGCTGAACCATCGGCATTGGTGATGGCGAAGATACCATTCACGTTGTAGTAGCTCTCGCTCGTGAACGCCTGTATCTCGCGCTCGCGTTCCACTAACAATCGTACGGCCACGCTTTGCACGCGACCTGCTGACAGCTGGGGCTTCACCTTTCGCCACAGCACGGGCGACAGCTTAAAGCCTACCAGACGGTCCAGCACACGACGGGCCTGCTGGGCGTTCACCAGGTTCATGTCGAGTGTGCGAGGATGAGCGATAGCCTCTAAAATGGCGGGTTTCGTAATCTCGTGGAACACGATACGCTTGGTCTTCTCCTCATCCAGACCCAGCACCTCGCACAGGTGCCATGAAATGGCCTCTCCCTCGCGGTCTTCATCGGATGCGAGCCACACTTGCTGGGCTTTCTTGGCATTCGACTTCAGGTCGTTTACTACCTTCTGTTTCTCTTCGGGAATCTCATATTCGGGTTCCAGTGTTTTCTCGTCGATACTCAGTTCACGTTTTTTCAAATCGCGAATGTGTCCATAGCTCGACATCACCTTGTAGTCATTGCCTAGAAATTTTTCAATTGTCTTGGCTTTAGCCGGTGACTCTACTATAACAAGATTTTTCTGCATATTTTTTTTAATTCTTAATTCTTCTTTTTCATCTTATCGCATCTCTCATTTCAGGTCTTCCAACCGTCAGTTAAAAGATTCGGGGTGCAAAAGTACGCAAAAAGTTTGCTTCCACCTTATATATATAGCACAATTTTTAATTTCTTAACGTTTTACCAAAAAAAATGGTACAAAAGCCGTAAGTTTCAGTTTTTTTGCCTATTTTTGCAGAAAAGTTTTCGTATGGAACAACTGCTTCACTACGTCTGGAAACATAAAATGCTGCCACTGAAGGCGCTTGAGACCACTGACGGCCGCATGGTGGAGATCATTGATCCTGGGTTGCACAACACCAATGCAGGGCCTGATTTCTTCAATGCGAAGGTAGTCATTAGTGGTACACTGTGGGTGGGCAATGTTGAGATTCACGACCGTTCGAGCGACTGGTATCTGCACAATCATCATAAGGACGTGCGCTATGATAATGTGGTGTTGCACGTGGTGGGCGTTGCCGACAGAGACGTGCAGAATACACGAGGGGAGTACCTGCCACAACTAGTGTTGCCCGTACCTGCGACGGTGGCTGAGAACTACCGCCAGCTACTGTCAACAGACAAGTATCCGCCCTGCTACCGCATTATCCCTCAGCTGACCCTTCTGACAGTACATTCGTGGATGGCTGCCCTGCAGACAGAACGACTGGAACAGAAGACCAAGGCTATCGAGAAAAGAGCCCAGTTGTGTAACGGATCGTGGGAAGATGCTTACTTCGTGACGCTGGCACGAAACTATGGCTTCGGCATCAATGGTGATGCTTTTGAACACTGGGCTATGCATGTGCCATTGCATGCTGTTGACAAGCACCGTGACGATCTGTTTCAGATAGAGGCCATCTTTATGGGGCAGGCGGGACTGCTGAAACCCGATGGCATCCCAGAGCATCTGCGTGCACAGGCAGTGGCTGATAATTATTATCAGAAACTGTGCTGTGAATACCAATATCTGGCCCATAAATTCTCGATGGAACCGATCAATTTTTCTCTTTGGCGGTTCCTCAGACTGCGTCCGCAGAACTTCCCACACATCCGCATCTCGCAGTTGGCCAATCTTTACTACGAACGGAGGGCAGGCTTGAGCCGATTGCTGGAATGTGAGACGGTAGATGCGCTTCGTAGCCTCTTGCAAACGCACGTCACTCCTTATTGGGAGACCCACTACTCTTTTGGGAATGAGAGTCCGCATAACACTAAGTTTTTATCGGTTTCATCGATAGACTTACTAACCATCAATACAGCCATCCCCATGCTCTTTGCCATGGGACGACATCGACAGAAAGAGGAGTGGTGTGACCGTGCTTTTGATTTCCTTGAAAAGTTGAAAGCTGAGAAGAATCATATCATCACGATGTGGCAGGAGTGTGGTCTGCAGGTGAAAACAGCAGGTGACAGTCAGGCTCTCATTCAACTGAAAAAAGAATACTGCGACCGTCGGGATTGTCTGCGCTGTCGCATAGGCTATGAATATTTGCGAGCTCCCCATCACAATGAATGATCTTAATTCCATAAATAACCCTTAGCAATGAACAAATATATTTTTGAAACATGCATGGAAGTGCGTGATTACGAATGCGACATTGAAGGCATAGTCAATAATGCGCAGTATGTCCATTATTGTGAGCATACACGACATCTCTTCCTGAAGGAGTGCGGACTGAGTTTTGCTGAGATGCACGAAAAAGGTGTTGATGCCGTTGTTGCCCGCATGCAACTGCAATATAAGGTGCCTCTCCGTCCTGACGATGAGTTTATTTCCCGATTGAATCTGGTAAAAGAGGGCATCAAATATGTCTTCTATCAGGATATCTATCGGGCAAAGGACGAGCAGTTGTGTTTTCGTGGCAAGATAGAATTGGTATGCCTAGTCAATGGACGGTTGTCAAGCAGTCCTGACTATGATGCCGCTTTTGCCAAGTACCTATAACTATTACTTACCATTGCTCCCTTAAGACTAATGAACGAACAGGAAGTCTTTTATACCATTGCCCTGACCCGTATGACGGGTTTCAACTTTCAGACAGCCTTGCACCTTTATAAGACATTAGGAGGTGGTCAGGCTGTTTACGAACATCGTAAGGGTATCAAGGAGGTGATACCCGATTGCAACGACCGTCTTATTGCCTCGCTTCAGGATTGGGACCTCGCCTTACAACGGGCAGCCCAGGAGATGGCTTTCATTAAGAAGCACAAAATACAAGTGCTTTGTTTGGGAGCTGATGACTACCCGTTGCGGTTGGCAGAGTGTGTTGATGCCCCCATCGTGTTGTATTATATGGGTAATGCCGACTTAAATGATCGCCACGTCATCAATATCGTTGGTACCCGACGTTGTACAACCTACGGACAGGATCTGGTAAGACGCTTTGTCAGCGACCTGCGACAGCTATGCCCCAATGTGTTGATTGTGAGTGGTCTGGCCTACGGCATTGATATCTGTGCCCACCGTAACGCCTTGCAAAATGGTTTTGATACTGTGGGTGTTCTGGCACATGGACTCGATGAAATCTATCCTTCTGCTCATCGCGATACGGCTAAACAGATGATCAGTCAGGGTGGTTTGTTAACGGAGTATATGACAGAGACACGTTCTGAACGAGTAAATTTCGTGAAGCGTAACCGTATCGTGGCAGGTTTGTCGGATGCGACAATTCTGGTGGAGAGTGCTGCAAAGGGTGGAGGACTTATAACTGCCAGTATTGCACTGGACTATAACCGACAGGTATTTGCTTTCCCTGGGGCTGTTGGTGCACCAGCCAGTGAAGGCTGTAATAACCTGATTCGAGATAATGGTGCCGCACTTATTACTTCTGCAGCCGACTTCGTGGCAGCGATGGGATGGCAAGTAGAAGGGGCTTTGGAAAAGAATAAAAGCATTGAACGACAGCTCTTTCCTGAATTGTCACCAGAAGAACAGCGAATAGTGAAAGTCCTCGATGAAATGGGCGATTTTCAGCTTAATCAGCTATCGGTAAAGACGAATATACCTATTGGTCAGTTGACGGCGATCCTTTTCCAGATGGAGATGAAAGGCATCGTACGACCACTGGCAGGAGGTACCTACCACTTGTTGAAATAAACTATAGTGGTAGGGTTGCCTCGCGTAACCAACGGGCCTCGTCGTCTGTGAGATGGGGCGACAAACGGTCGAAGACCATTTGGTGATAGTCATCCAACCATCTCCGCTCTTCATCAGATAATAGCTCGGTAATGATTGGTCGTTTGTCGATGGGACAGAGTGTCAGGGACTCGAACTGCAGGAAATCGCCAAACTCAGTCTTCTTATAGGGAACGATGAGTAATGTGTTCTCTATGCGCACGCCAAAGCGGTTTTCAAGATAGATGCCCGGTTCATCAGTAACGGTCATCCCAGACACCAATGGTGCAGGCTTCCATTCCATACGAATCTGGTGTGGCCCTTCGTGAACATTAAGGAACGACCCCACACCGTGACCTGTGCCGTGCAAATATGACAGGCCTTCCTGCCACATGGCGCGCTTGGCAAGCACATCGAGCTGGGTGCCGCTTATACCTGAAGGGAACTTGGCCATCTCTATCTGTATGTGACCTTTCAGTACCAGTGTATACACTTTTTTCATCTCGTCAGTCAGATCGCCGAGGGCAATCGTTCTTGTAATGTCGGTGGTTCCGTCCAGATACTGTGCACCACTGTCAAGCAATAAAAGCCCCTCCGCTTTCAACGGTTTGTCAGTCTTAGGCGTAGGTTCATAGTGAACGATGGCGCCATGTTCAGCATAAGCAGCTATCGTATCGAAAGAGAGTCCACGGTATAAAGGTTGCGCTGCCCTCAATGCCGTCAACTTGCGGTCAATGGTCAGCTCCGTTTCTCCAGATAGTCCGGATTCATCGGCTTTTTCTGAAAGCCAGTAGAGAAACTTCACCATAGCAATACCATCGCGAAGCATAGCTTGGCGGAAGCCTTCTTGCTCTGTGGTGTTCTTCACTGTTTTCATCCGTTTCACTGGTGATTCGGTCTCTACCCTCGCGCGCGTACATATATTATATAGAGTGTAGTTCACCTCATCGGGATCTATCAAGATGTTATACTCGAAATAGTCTTTGAGTCCTTTTCGTACATTCTCATAGCAGTCCGTTACTACTCCTTCTGTCTTCAGATATTGACAGACCTCATCAGTTAACTTCTTTGGGTCTATAAAGAGTGTCGCCTTTTGAGTGTCAATGAGCAGATAACTGACAAACACAGGATTGCAATGTACATCGTCACCACGAAGGTTGAGGGTCCATGCGATATCGTCGAGTGAAGCCATCAGCATACCGTCGGCATGTTTCTCACGAAGAGCTTTGCGAATACGTGCGATTTTCTCATGAGCCGACTCACCAGTATACTGTATTGAATGAATGTTGGCAGGGGCTAAGGGAATAGGTGGACGGTCAGTCCATATCTCACGGAGTGGGTCAAGGTTTGTCCGCAAGGTATAGCCACCATTCTGTCGCAACTCACTGATAAGTGTTTTTACTTCATTTGCCGAGCTAACCAAACCGTCAATACCAACCTCTGTGCTTGGATTGTCGCACAAGGAACATTGTTTGTTAATCCATTCAGCGATGGTTGGCGTGCCAGGCATCTTCAACTTCATTAACTGGAATTCGGTGCCTCGTAGTTGTTCTTCAGCAGCAATGAAATAGCGTGAGTCGGTCCAAAGGGCTGCCGCATTCATGGTGATGACTGCTGTTCCGGCAGAACCATCAAACCCGCTGATAAACTCACGAGCCTTCCAATGGTCGGCCACATATTCACTTTGGTGTGGATCGGTGCTTGGGAAAATGAAAGCTGTCAGTCGTTCGCGTTGCATCACCTGACGAAGTGCACTTAGTCGTTGAGCTATTTGTTCGTTCATAAAGTCTTTGTTTTTTGTCATTTCGAGGTTACAAAGATACATTAAAAAAAGAAATAACAAATATGTATGATTGTTTTTTTTATGAGTGCATGAAAAAAACTCGAACCTCAAACCTCAAATCTCAAACCTTTTTGTATCTTTGCACCAAATTTTTATCTTAAATTTAAAACGAAAAGGAATTATGGCATTTTTGACAAACGACAAACTGGTCATTGTCGGTGCAGCCGGCATGATTGGTAGCAACATGGCTCAGAGCGCCCTGATGATGGGTCTGACAAGTAACCTGTGTTTGTATGATGTGTTCTCACCCGAGGGTGTAGCTGAAGAGATGCGCCAGAGCGGTTTCGACGAGGCTACAATCACCGCAACCACCGATGCTGAAGAGGCTTTCCGTGGTGCAAAGTATATCATTTCTTCTGGTGGTGCTCCCCGTAAGGCTGGTATGACCCGTGAGGACCTGTTGGCTGGCAACTGTAAGATTGCTGAGGAGCTGGGTATGAACATCAAGAAGTACTGTCCTGATGTGAAGCATGTGGTGATTATCTTCAACCCTGCTGACCTTACTGGTCTGGTAACGTTGCTCTATTCTGGTTTGAAACCTGGACAGGTGACCACGCTTGCTGGTTTGGATACAACCCGTCTGCAGTCTGCTTTGGCAAAGAAGTTCGGTGTTAAGCAGTGTGAGATTACTGGTTGTGCAACCTATGGTGGTCATGGTGAGCAGATGGCCGTATTTGGCAGTCACGTGACTGTTAAGGGTCGTAAGTTGACTGATATTATCGGCACAGCTGAATTCCCCGCTGAAGAGTGGGAGCAGATGAAGGTCGATGTGACTAAGGGTGGTGCTAAGATTATCGAGCTTCGTGGTCGTAGCTCTTTCCAGAGCCCCAGCTACCTCTCTGTTGAGATGATTCGTGCCGCTATGGGTGGTGAGCCCTTCCGCTTTCCCGTTGGTACCTATGTAAAGACTGACAAGTACGATCATATCATGATGGCCATGAAGACCACCATGACTGCCGAGGGTGCCAAATTCGAGGTGCCTCAGGGTACTGCTGAGGAGAATGCTAAACTCGACCAGAGCTATGAGCACTTGTGCAAGATGCGTGACGAGTTGGTGACGCTGGGTATTGTTCCCACTATTGACAAGTGGAATGAGATCAACCCCAACCTGTAAGAGATACAGACAGAAAAAGAATTCCTGCAAACCAAATCAGTTTGCAGGAATTTTTTATTTAGGAATCTTATGAAGTCCCAGAAAAACTGGGACCTCATAAAACAATTGTTAGAATGCCACGTTCAAACCAAGGTTAATGCTGGCATTAGAACTGAGGGGAACACCCTCCTTGGTCTGCTTGCCCAGAATATGGTCCATACCAATGAAGAAGTTGACTGCCTTTGGGTGGATGTTAAGTACCCAACCAGCACTGGTGCAGAAGGTGTTGACACCAAAGTTAACACCACCATTGAGCCACTTCAGGGGTGTCCAGTTAGCACTGAGACGAGCCTCTGTCCATGAATACTCACCAGCAAAATGATGCTGACCCAGCAGACCGAATGACATTTGCTTGTACATGGGCAGCTGATACTCCACACCAAGGTTTGCTGTGGCAGCCAGCATGGTTGACTTGCTGCCCTGATCACCTTCGTTCGTCAAATTAATGAAGTCGGAGAGCTGATCTCCATAAGCATCACTCTGATCATCAAAAGGAGTTCCTGTTCCACCTTCGTCTTTGACAGCAATGTCGTGGAAGCCATCGAAGGTGAATGTGCTTTTCTTCTGCTTCAGAACATGATTGTTGCTCCAGCTGATGAAGCCCAGGTCTGTTAAAGCAGCACTGACCTTCAAGCCCTCAACAA
>Ga0310694_10000814_pt1 | contig 38956 bp, 36 predicted proteins | sample 174DNAGHGhighgp2_FD_203884 | JGI IMG/M metagenome (GOLD analysis project Ga0310694, IMG submission 203884) | Sheep rumen microbial communities from Palmerston North, Manawatu-Wanganui, New Zealand - 1742 DNA GHGhigh gp2 (v2) (version 2) | ecosystem: Host-associated > Mammals > Digestive system... | reverse complement strand
TACCGGCGAAAAGCTGGGGGACATCGAGCCCTTCCATCCCGAGCGTATGGCGTCCCGCATCCTGGGCATGGGTGACATCCTCACGCTGATCGAAAAGGCCACCGAGTCCGCCGATCTGGAGGCTTTGGCCAAGCTGGAAGGAAAGAAAAAACCCGGCGATTTTGATCTGAACGACTTCCTGGAGCAAATGAAGCAGATCAAAAAAATGGGGCCTCTGCAAAACGTTCTGGGCATGCTGCCCGGCATCGGCAGCAAACTGAAAAACGTTGAAGTGGACGAAAACGCCCTCAAGAAGCCCGAGGCCATCATCTCCAGCATGACCATGAAGGAACGCCGCAGCCCCGGCATCCTCAATGCTTCCCGCCGCAAGCGCATTGCTGCCGGCGCAGGGGTAACGGTGCAGGATGTGAACGCTCTGATGCGTCAATTCGAGCAGATGCAGAAAATGATGAAGCAGATGATGGGCAACAAGCGCGGCGCCATGCGGGCGCTCAAGAACATGAAATTCAATTAATACGGCAGGTCATCATCAACGTATGATTACCATAAATCACAATCAAATTCAGGGAGGAAAATCACCATGGCTGTCAAAATCCGTCTCAAGAGAATGGGCATGAAAAAGCACCCCTTCTATCGCATCGTCGTCGCTGACGAGCGCAGCCCTCGCGACGGCCGCTTCATCGAAGAAATCGGCTACTACGATCCCATGAAGCAGCCCGCCGAAATCAAGGTGGACAACGAAAAGGCTCAGCAGTGGATCAAAAACGGCGCTCAGCCCACCGATACCGCCCGGGTGCTGCTCAAGAAGTCCGGCGCTATCGAAGGCTGATTGCGTAAGCAAAGAAAGGAATATCCATGCGCGAACTCGTCCTATATCTGGCAAAATCACTGGTGGATCAGCCGGACGCGGTGCAGGTGATGGAAACGGAAGGCCCCGAGGCCATCATTCTTGAACTGTCCGTCGCGCCGGAGGATATGGGCAAGGTCATCGGCAAGCAAGGGCGCATCGCCAAGGCAATCCGCACCGTGGTCAAAGCTGCCACGGATAAGAATGCCAAGCCGGTGTTCGTGGAAATCCAGTAAAGCAAGCCAGCAGGGCGGCAGTATCTTGCCGCCCTTTCTTGTATCCCAATGCAGCCCGAAGGGAGGAATCCTCATGCAGTATTTCCGCGTACATACGGCGGACATCGCCTACATCACGCAGCAGCCCCGGGGGATATTCACCGCCGTGTGGAGACTGGTGGACGAAAAAAAGCTCACCGAAGAAGAAGAAAAGCAGTATTGGGATCGGCGCGCTTATTTTGAAGAGGTGCTCCCGGTGCCGCCGTTTTATGAAGCGGGCAATCCCGATCGGGCCATCACCTGGTTCAAGGATAACGAGCAAGGTCGGAAAATATGGCGGGAAATGACGTTTTACCGCGATATGTGCAAGAAATATCAGGTGGAGCTTTTTTTATCTGCATGCAGCGAGCTGCCGGGCGAAGTCGTCTATGAGGATGATTTTCAAATCGCTGTCAGGAATCAGAGAAAAGACGCGGTGATACATACGAAACCGTTGGAAAGTGATTTGCGGGATTAAAATCAGGGTTTGTTTATTTTCATCTTTCAAAGCAGGGTGCCGCTTTGTTCATTTAATCTTTGTAAAGTAGGAGGATAAACCGTGCTATCGGAATATTTGCTGATCGGGGAAGTGCTGCGGCCGCAGGGCATCAAGGGCCAGGTGAAAGTGCGGCCCTACACCGACGATCCGGACAGGTTTCTGGACTTGGAAAGCGTTTATGTGAAGGCTGGAGAACAATACCGCGCCGTACCGGTGGATGACGTAAGCGTGCGGGATGATGGGGTATATTTGCGCCTGAACGGCGCGCTGGACCGCGACACTGCGGAAAAACAGCGCGGTACGGCCCTTTATGTGGACAGAGCCCATGCCAGACTCTTGCAGGAAAATGAAACTTTCATCTGCGATCTGATCGGCTGCCGGGTGCTGGATTCCAGGGGAACAGAGCTTGGTAAGGTGACCGACGTTCTACAGCCCGGCGGCAACGACGTGTATGTGATCAAAACGCCCAAAGGAGAAATGTTGCTGCCCGCGCTCAAGCACGTGATCCCAACAGTAGACACAGTCAATGGCATGATCGTTGTAGACGAGGCTCGTCTGCCTGAAGTGGCGGTGTGCAGCTGGGAATGAGAAGAATCGGGTTGAAACAAAAAACAGAATATGGTCTGTTTCTGTAATGATATAAAGGACTTTGGTATGTAAAAAATATAAATCGGTATGTAATGGGGAGCAATATACATGACCATTGATATTTTGACCGTATTTCCTGAGATGTTTGAAAGTGTACTGAACGCCAGCATTCTGGGACGCGCCCGGGCACAGGGGCTTATCACGATTGAAGCGACCGACATTCGGCCTTTTTCTGCTTCCAAGCATAAAAATACCGATGATTATCCTTTCGGCGGCGGCGCAGGCATGCTGATGATGGCCCAGCCCATTGCCGATTGCATCAAAGCCGTTTGCGCAAAAAGAAACGTGCCGTGCCGTATGAATGACATTGTAAACGAAACGTCCAAAGAAGAATGTGAACCAAAAAGTGTTTCGCCGCATGCTTTAGAAGCGCAGGACATCGACACCCCGCAAAGCATCCAGCAAGGCATCGGACACGATATGCCGGAAAGCGTCCAACAAGGTTTTCAGTCCGCTGATCGTGTATCCGATCAGCCTGAGGACGATCATCCCGATTTAACCTGCGATAACAATGGAAATGCGCATTCTATCGAGGTCCTTTCATCAGCTGTCAGTTCAAGCGTGAAATCACGCAATAACGATCCTTCCTCCAAACTGTCCGTCAAACGGATTTATTTGTCGCCCCGGGGCGTACCCTTTACCCAGCAGCTCGCTCAAGACCTGGCCAGGGAGGATCATTTGATCCTTTTGTGCGGCCATTACGAGGGCGTGGATCAACGGGTGCTGGACCGGTACATCGACATGGAAATCTCCCTGGGGGATTATGTGCTCACCGGCGGCGAATTGGGGGCCATGATCATCAGCGACTGCGTTGCCCGGCTGATCCCCGGGGTGCTGGGCAGCGAAGAAAGCCCGCTGGACGAATCCTTTTCCGATGCCGGGCTGCTGGAATATCCCCAGTACACCAGGCCCCGTGAGTTTGAGGGCATGGCGGTGCCCGAGGTGCTTTTGAACGGCGACCACGCCAAGATCGCCGCCTGGCGCCGGGAGCAGGCCATCCGCGTAACGGCGCAGCGCCGGCCCGATCTGCTGAAAACGGCTAAGCTGACCGGCAAAGAAAAGACTGCATGGGGGCTGCCGACAGAGGAAAAAGCCCCACCGGCAGACAAAAGGAAAAAATCCCGGCAAAGCCAGGAGGAACACGCATGAACGCGCTGATCATCAACTGCAGCCCGGTGAAAGACGGGGCCACCGCCCTGATCGCAGAGACTGCCGCCAAAGAACTGGCCGCTGCGTACCGGGTAAACAGCATCTGCATTGACGATTATTATTTTGCTTTTTGCCGCGGCTGCCGTGCCTGCCACAAAACGGCCCAATGCGTAATAAACGACGATATTCCTTTGATCCTGCGCGCCTTCGAGCAAGCGGATGTGATCGTGGCCGTTTCGCCCTCCTACTGGGCCGATATTCCGGGCCAGTTCAAGGCTTTCATCGACCGCTGCACCCCCTGGTGCAACACCCACGAGCCCCACGCTGTCATCGGGAGAGGAAAGAGGGGATACGTGATCGCTCTGCGCACCGGCGGCAGCATGCGGGAATGCGAAAGGATCATTCAATCCATCGAGCATTTTTACGGACACTTGGAAATTGCCTGCTGCGGCCATCTGGGGCTTTGCGGCGTCGAATACAGGGAACAGGCAGAGGCCCGAACCGAAGAAATCAAGCGCTTTTGCCGGGGGATTATGACAATATGAGAAAGCCCTTTTCTTTGATTGCCAATGATCAATACCAAATTGCCTGCAATGGCCAGACGGTTTACGTGCTGGATTCAGCGGGCCATGAGCTGGCAAGATTCAAGGATATGACTTATGCTTATTATCCCGCTTTGCATCCGAAGGGCGATACGGCTGCCGTTTTCAGCAATAACGGGATCATGGCGGTTTATTCTCTTTCTGAACTTCGGCTGATTGCGAAATTCCGGGCATCAGCCGTGAAGGATACGCAAACCGACAGGATTCCCTGCTTTTCGCCTGACGGGCAATATCTGTATCATATCGAAGGCAGGAAAGGCGACAGGTTCAACAGCCGCCTGTCCATCTATTCCACAGCGGATTATCAGCCTGTCCGTCGTTTATTCGAGCAGGGACAGAAGATGGTTTTCGATCACATGGAATTTGATCAGGAAACGGGAGTCCTCTTTCTGATGGGCTTCTATCGTCAGGAGAACGACAACGATTATTTTGTTGCCAGGCTGATTGGACAATCTCTGCAGGATGTGCGATCGCTCGATTACAGGACGTATGATTTTTACCGAAGCGCTATTCAGTTAAAACGCCTGGGCTTTACAGAATATGCTTACAAATGGTCGACATTTACGACAATGCCCAGGGTGAAATCCGATTTGGAACGTGTGTGGGGTCATCCGGCTGATCTGGGGCCTTTTAACCGGACGTATACCCTGGATGATTTGATGCACATGAAGCTGTCTTGTCCGGCTTCTGGGCGGAAGCGGAGAAACACTGATTTCAAGCGGTATCACGCAAGATACTTCAAGAAGATATCATTTGAAACGTCACTTCACGCAGTCTGTTTTCCGGCAGGCTGCTTTTCTTTCCGTATTTCTGTACAAATTTCTCAGACAGAAAAAGGATTTATACGGTAACGCGTGGTATATAGCGAATGTGCTGATAAACAAAGGAGGCGCTTTTGCATGACCATCCGGGAGGAGCTGGAAGAAAGGGAAAGGACGTATCTGTCGCCCTATGCCGTGTGCAGCGCGGACACCAAAGGCCGGGAAAGGCCCATTTCTTTCGACGACATGCGCACGGATTTCCAGCGGGATCGGGACCGGATCATCCATTGCAAAAGCTTCCGCCGCCTGAAATTCAAAACCCAGGTGTTCATTTCTCCCGAGGGCGACCATTTTCGCACCCGCCTGACCCACACCCTGGAAGTGGCCCAGGTGGCCCGGACGCTGGCCCGGGCGCTGAAGCTGAACGAGGATTTGACTGAAGCCATCGCCCTGGGGCACGATCTGGGGCACACGCCCTTCGGCCATATCGGCGAAAGGTCGCTGGACCGGCTGAACCACGACGGCTTCCGCCACAACGAACAAAGCCTCCGGGTGGTGGAAAAGCTGGAAGGCGACGAGGGGCTGAATCTGTGCTGGGAGGTGCGGGACGGCATATTGAACCATTCCGGCCATCTGCATCCGGCCACCCTGGAGGGGGCCTGCGTGGCCCGGGCGGACCGGATCGCCTATATCAACCATGACATCGACGACGCCATCCGCGCCGGCGTTTTGCGGGAGTTTGAATTGCCTCATGAGTTGCTGCGCATCCTGGGGGAAACCCATGGCCAGCGCATCGACACCATGATCCGGGACATCGTGCGGGAAAGCCGGGGAAAGGACAGCGTCCGCATGAGCCCCGAAATCCAGCAGGCCAGCGACGAATTGCGTGCTTTCCTGTTTGACCATGTGTATCAGGACGCCTGGCGGCGGGATGAAGAGCAGCGGTGTGACCACGTGATTTCCTCGCTCTTTGAATACTTCATGGAGCACCCAGGCAAAATGCCGCTGGAATATGTGCAGATTTCCTATCGGGACGGTACCGAACGGGCCGTGACGGATTTTCTGGCCTGCATGACCGATCGCTATGCCCTGCGCACCTATCAGCAGCTGTTCGTTCCTTCGTCGTTTCCGGTAATTTAATTGCGAAATTTGAGGATGATTGCAGGAAAAACGCCGTTTACCGCGAATTTTTATTGATGTTGAGAGGAGGGACAAGGCTTGGCAGGACGGCTTCCATCTTCCTGGCTGGACGAATTGTACGCCAGGACGGACATCGTATCTGTCGTTTCCCAATACCTGCCGCTGAAAAAAGACGGCCGCCGGTACTGGGGCCTGTGCCCCTTTCATAACGAAAAAACCCCGTCCTTTTCCGTCAACAGCGAATTGAACCTGTATTACTGCTTCGGCTGCAAAGCCGGGGGCAACGTGGTGCAGTTTGTGATGGAAATGGAAAGGGTATCCTATCTGGAAGCGGTTAAGATCCTGGCCGATAAGATTCATATGGCCATGCCCGAAATGCGGGAGGACCCGGATTACGAGCGCCGCCGCAGCCAGCAGGAAAGGCTCTACGCCGCCAACCGGGAGGCCGCCCGGTTTTACCACGATAAGCTGTGGCAGCCGGAAGGCAAGGCCGCGCTGGATTACCTGCACGGCCGCGGGCTGGACGACGGGGTGATCCGCAAGTTCGGCCTGGGCGCTTCCGCCGATAAGTGGGACGATCTGACCGCTTTTCTGGAGGAAAAGGGCTATACCCGGGAGGAGTTGGCCCTGGCCGGCCTCACCGTGGTCAAGGGCGACAACGCCTTTGATATGTTCCGCTCCCGGGCCATCTTTCCCATCATCGACCAGCAAAACCGGGTGCTGGGCTTTGGGGGCCGCGCCATGGGCGACGCCAAGCCCAAGTACCTGAACACCTCCGATACGCCGGTTTTCAACAAGCGCAAGGGCGTGTACGCCATCAACCTGATCAGGAAATTGCGCGATCTCAAGCGCGTGATCCTGGTGGAAGGCTATATGGACGTGGTGGCCATCACCCAGGCCGGTGTGGTGGGCGCCGTGGCCACGCTTGGCACAGCGCTGACCAACGAGCAGGCAAGGCTGCTCAAGCGTTACGCACCGGAAGTGCATCTGGCCTACGACGGCGATGAAGCCGGGCAGCACGCTATCGAACGGGCGCTGGATATATTCGACGCCGAGGGCGTGCCTGCCAAGGTACTGTATTTTCCCGACGGCCTGGACCCGGATGAATTCATCCGTCAGCGGGGCCTGGAGGCTTTCCGGCGCATCCGGCCCATGACAGGCGTGTCCTTCCGGATGCAGCGGCTTCGGCTGCAGTACGATCTGGAAACCCAGGAAGGCCGCACTGAGTATGCCAAAGCATGCGCGGAGCTGCTCAAGGCCGTGCGCGACCCGGTGGATCTGGAAAATTACCTGGAAGCGCTTTCGGTGCAGACCGGTTTTTCCAGGGATGTGCTGATCGCCCAAATCGGCGTATCAGCTCCCCGGGAACCCGTACAAAGCGCGAATACCCAGGAGGAACGGCGGGAATACTTATCAGCAAAGCGCCTGCATCCTTCCGAAACCTACCGCACAGAGCAGACCTTGCTGGCACTGCTGGCCACAGGCAAGCTGCCGCAGGGCATGGTGAAAGCGGAGGACTTTCTGGACAATGATCTGCGCATTCTGGCACAGGGGCTGCTGGAAGGGCGCACAGCCGCCGATTTGATGGAGGACGCACAAAGCGACAGCGTCCGGCAGGCGGCAGGCGAAGCGTTTTCCATGCTTTCCGACGCGGAAAAGGAAAGCGCCGCCCGGATCGCGCAGGATTGCTTACGGAATTTAAGAATCCAACATACCCAACAGGAAATGAACGCACTGACCGCGCTGATCCACTCCGCTGAATCCAAGGAACAGCGGGATGAGGCGGTGAAGCAGCTGATGGTCATCTCGAAAGAATTGGCTCGGTTAAAGCAGCAGGGACGCTGACGGCAAGAGAGGAGTGGAGCCATTGAGCACACAGACGGATGCGAAGCAGGCAAAGCTGAACGAACTGTATGAATTGGGGAAGAGCAAGGGCGTGCTCACTTATGATGAGATCATCTCAAAGCTTTCTTCCTATGAAATCGACCCTGAACAATTTGACAACATCCTGGAAACCTTCGACGCCATGGGCGTAACGGTGACCAGGGATGTAGAATCAGCCGCCCAGCAGCAGCCTGAGCCTCTGCCTGAAGATTTGGATCTGTCCATGCCCGAGGGCATCAGCATCGACGACCCGGTGCGCATGTATCTGAAGGAAATCGGCCGGGTGCCGCTTTTGACCGCGGAGGAAGAGATCGAAATCGCCCAGCGCATGGAGCAGGGCGACGAGGAAGCCAAGAAAAAGCTGGCCGAGGCCAATCTGCGCCTGGTGGTGTCCATCGCCAAACGGTACGTGGGTCGCGGCATGCTGTTCCTGGACCTGATCCAGGAGGGCAATTTGGGCCTGATCAAGGCCGTGGAAAAATTCGACTATCGCAAAGGCTACAAGTTTTCCACCTACGCCACCTGGTGGATCCGCCAGGCCATCACCCGCGCCATCGCCGATCAGGCCCGCACCATCCGTATCCCCGTGCACATGGTGGAAACCATCAACAAGCTGATCCGCGTGTCCCGTCAGCTTCTGCAGGAATACGGCCGGGAGCCTACCCCCGATGAAATCGCCAAGGCCATGGGCATCAGCGAAAGCAAGGTGCGGGAGATCATCAAGATCGCCCAGGAGCCCGTATCCCTGGAAACCCCCATCGGCGAAGAGGAAGACAGCCATCTGGGCGACTTTATCGAGGATGAAGGCGCGCCGGCCCCCGCGGAAGCCGCTTCCCATGCGCTGATGAAGGAGCAGCTGTGGGATGTGCTGGATACCCTGACGCCCAGGGAGGAAAAGGTGCTCCGTCTGCGCTTTGGCCTGGACGACGGCCATCAGCGCACCTTGGAGGAAGTGGGCAAGGAATTCCAGGTCACCCGGGAGCGTATCCGGCAGATCGAGGCCAAGGCCCTGCGCAAGCTGCGCCATCCAAGCCGCAGCAAAAAGCTGAAGGATTACCTGGATTGACCATGCCGCGTTTTCGCTTGGATGAACGGCTGCAAACGGCAGCGGATTTGTTTCCCGCCTGTGCATACGGCGCTGATATCGGCGCCGATCACGGGCGGTTATCTTGTTATTTGCTGGAAAGCGGAAAATGCCAGCGCATGTGTGTGTCCGATGTGAGCGCTCCGTCGCTGAAAAAAGCGGAAACGCTGCTTGCTCTCATGGGGTTGCGCAGCCGGGCTGATTGTCTGGTTGGCAGCGGGTTGTCTGTGCTGACGCATCCGGCGCAGGCCATTGCCATCCTGGGCATGGGCGGCCATACCATGGCGGAAATCCTGTTGAGCGGCAAGGATAAATTGCAGGGGTCTGCGCTGATCCTCTCCGCCCATACCGATACCGATCTGATCCGGCGCATCCTGCCGCAGCTGCACTACCGCATCGACGAAGAAAAGATCGCCCATGCAGCCGGGCGGTATTACGTGATCCTGCGGGCCGTACCGGGGGAGGAAACCTATACCGAACGGCAATACCTGCTTGGCCCAAGGCTGATGGAAACGAGCGCTGCGCATTACGAAGATTATCTTGCCTGGCAGGTCCGCATGACGCTGCCCAAGCGTACAGAGGAAGCCGGGATGTATTTGCAAATGCTGAAGGAGGAACAGGAACGTGTACGCCACTGTGGGCATGATTGAGGAAATGCTGAACGAGCTGGCTCCCATGGAAACAGCGGAAGGCTATGATAACGTGGGCGCGCTGGTGGGCAGCCGGAAAAACCGGGTAAGTAAAATTCTGGTGGCGCTGGACGCCACCTGGGATGTGGTTAAGGAAGCGGAGCGCCTGGGCGCGGAATTGATCGTGACCCATCATCCGCTCATGTTCCACAGCAGGAAAAATATGCTGGAAGAGGACGTGGAAGGCCGGATCCTGTGCGAAATGGTGCGCGCCCGTCTGTCCATGATCGCCGCCCATACCAACCTGGATAAAACCGACCGCAGCGGCAGCGCGTGCTGCGCCGAATTGATGAAGCTGCAAAATATCCGGCAGGAAGGGTATCTGTTCCTGGGCGAGCTGCCCGTTCCCATGAAGGCAAGCGCCCTTAAGGATGCTTTGTCCCAGGCACTGCGCTTTCCCACACGCTGCTATGGCGATGAAAACGCGCTGATCACCACCCTGGCCATCGGCGGCGGCGCTTGCGACGAGGAATGGCAGGAGGCCAAGTCGTTGGGCGCACAGGGCTTCCTGACCGGCGAAGTGCGCCATCATAACGCGCTGGCTGCCGCCATGGATGATTTCGTGCTTTTTGATGGGGGACACTATGGCACGGAGGCGCCGCTGGTACCGGTACTCACCAAGTATTTACAAAACCGGCTGAATGATGTACAATTTGATGTGACGGTTTTTTCGTCTCAATGCGAGCCCTTTGGGCGCGTGTAAAAGGAGGGCATTTCTATGAGCGATCAGTTGCAGCTTTTATGGGATTTCCAGCAGGCCGATATGGCGGCCGATAAAATGGAAGCATCCATCAAACGGTCTCCCACCCGGCAGAAGCTGCTCAAATACCGCGATTATGTGGTGGAGCAGCAGAACACCATCAAGCGGATCGAGGGTGAAGTCACCAATATGCTGGACCGCCTGGAGGCGCTGAAGGACGCTATCCGCATGACGGACGAGCAGCTCCATTCCCTGCAAAGCAAAATGGATAACGATCCTCCCGAAAATCTGGAAGCGCTGCAGCAGTTTTTAAACGACGCCCGCCGGTTCCAGAATAACCTGAACACTTACGAACAGGAAGTGCGCCGCATCCGCAAGGATGCCGCCGATCGGGAAAGGCTGCAGCACGATGTGAAGGTGCGCGCCGCAAAGGCCAAGGCGGAGTTCGATAAGCTCAAGGTGGTTTACGACGGTGAAAAGGCCGAGAAGGATAAGGAACTGGATAAGCTCCGTGCCGAAGCAGATGAAAAGGCCAAGCCCATTGAGCCAGACTTTATGGAGCGTTACAAAACCATCAAAAAACACAGCGTGCCGCCCTTGGCGCGCTTGCTGGGCGATCAGTGCGGCGGATGCAACATGGGCCTGCCTTCCTCGGTATCCCGCAGGGTGAAAGCCGGAGAACTGGTTGAATGTGAAACCTGCGGCCGGCTGCTGCTTCCGTAATCGTCAATCAAGCCTGTGCAAATCCGCGCAGGCTTTTTCTTTTGTTTCCCTTGACGAAAAAGACGGATCGGGATATAATAACTTGGCTGTGATCAAGGCAGCTGAATGGCCGCAGGCCGAAAGGCATGAGGAAAGTCCGGGCACCGCAGGGCAGGATGCCAGCTAACGGCTGGTGGAGGCGACTCCAAGGCAAGTGCAACAGAGAGATACCGCCGGGGGGAAACCCCGGTAAGGGTGGAAAGGTGCGGTAAGAGCGCACCGGCGGCCTGGCGACTGAGCCGTCATGTAAACCCCATCCGGTGCAAGATGTAGGAAACGCATAGGGCTGCCCGCCCTGTTTCCGCAGTATCGCTCAAGCGCATTGGCGACTTTGCGTTTAGATAGATGGCCATTCACGACAGAACCCGGCTTACAGGCTGCGCTTGATCGCACATAAATTCCCGGAGAGGATGATTGCTCTCCGGGAATTAGCATATTTATTCACTTTATGGATTTCAATCCGTCATACAGCTGATTGAAGCTTTTCATCGTACGGCAGCGGCCATAGGATAGCTGCTTATTCTCTCCAAACGCCCCCAAATAGCATTTGGTCAATTCCTCTACGGTCTGCTCCAGCATGGTCATAAACTGCGCATAGATGGCATCGTAGGCTGGGGTATCCGCCGTATAGTGAGCGTCGATCAGGCCTTCGGTCAGTTGATCCAGCGGGTACATTTTCAAATGCAGCAGTTCGTGACAAATCACTTCCTCCGCGTTTTCCTGGCGAGGATTCAGCGCGTTCAGCATCAAAATGGCTTTCCGGTCGTCCGGGTCGATCTGAAAATCGCCCGTTTTCTGAAACGAAGGATCACGAATCAATTCCAGCCGCACGTCCCACTGATTCTTTAAGCGTAATATCCCGATCCATTTATCAAAGATCGGCTGAATTTCCGTTTCTGTATACATGGCTTTCTCTATCAACAGTATTATTGCTGCGCGGCACGGTCAATGATTAAGAACATACGACCGATAGACCGCCGTTACCTTGCCCAGGATGGTCACCTGCCGGGCGTAGAACGGCTGCATCCGGGGGTTTTCCGGCTGCAGGCGGATGCGGTCCGGCTCCTTGAAATAGCGTTTGCAGGTGGCCTCGTCGTCGATCATGGCGATCACGATGTCGCCGTTCTGCGCCGTTTGCTGCCGCTTGACCACCACATAGTCGCCATTCATGATGCCGGCGGTGATCATGCTGTCGCCCCGGATTTCCAGCACGAAATGCTCGCCCCGGCCCACGAGGGCGTCGGGCAGCTGGACATAGCCCTCGGCATTTTCCTCCGCCAGAATGGGCACCCCGGCGGCCACCTTGCCAAGGATGGGCAGCTTCATCATCTGGGGCTTATCCTCCCGCGTTACGTCGATGGTGCGGGGCTTCATGGCTTCCCGATGGAGCAGACCCTTTTTTTCAAGCCTGTTCAGGTGCCCGTGCACCGTGGAGGTGGACTTCAGATCCACCGCCTGGCCGATTTCCCGAACAGACGGAGCATAGCCGTTTTTTTCGATGTAGGCTTCGATGTATTCCAGAATCCGCTGCTGCGTATCGCCATGAGGACGCCTGGGCATAGGAAACACCCCGTTCCGTATATACTATTCATCCATGATCGCCGCCGCGACGCGCAGTTCATTGCTCCCTTCCGCGGCAGCCTGGAAAACCCGCTGTTTTCCAAATCATTATATCATGCAAACATGTGTTTGGCAAGTGCTGATCCCGCTCAATTTCCATCTTTTCCAGATATTTCTATGCATTGAAATCGGAATGAAAATGATGTAAAATCATGGGGAATAAGCAAAAGGGGAGACCTGCATGAAGCAATGCGTATTGTATGACCGGGAATGCATCGACTGCGGCGAATGCGACCGCTGTGATCTGGACCCCAGCAAAATCTGCGATAACTGCATGAAATGTGTTATGGGCGACGATGAATACCTGTCGCTGCCCATTGATGAGGTGCGCGTACCGGCGGAGCAAACAGAAAAAGAAGAGGGCCAGCCTGGCGATCAGGTTTGATCGAATGATGCCTGCGCGGCGTCGGATGCAGCGTTGGCCGTTTCCGTGGGGGAAACGTCATCATCAGCGTCCGCCGTTTCGATTTCCGGCGTGCTGGGCAGCACCACGCGCCTGGCCGCTTCCCGTTTATGAGCGTCGGTCATGGCGGCGTAATGCTTTTTCGTCACGTCCACGCTGCTGTGGCCCAGCACGTCCGCTACCAAATATATATCTCCGGTTTCCAGATAAAGATTGGTGCCGAAGGTGCTGCGCAGCTTGTGGGGGCTGATGCGCTTTTTCAGCGGAGCCGCTACCAGCGCGTATTTTTTTACCAGGTTTTGCACCGCGCGCTGGGTGATCCTGCGCTTTTGCCAGGATAAAAACAGCGCATCCTCGTGGCCGGGCAAAGGCTCGATCTTTTCCCGCACCGTCAGATATTCCTGCAGGGCGTCGGCCACCTGCTGCGGAAAATACAGGATGCTCTGATCGCCGCCCTTGCGGGTGACCAGGAAGGCATTGGCTTCAAAATCCAGATCGTCGATGTTCAGCCCAACGCATTCGCTGACGCGGATGCCGGTGCCCAGAAACAAAAGCAGCATGGCGGTATCCCGGGTGCGGTTGAATTTCAGCAGCTTTTGCTGCCGATCGGTCAGTCCGTCGCCGGAGGATACAGTGTCCAGCAGCCGCTGCATTTCATCGGGCTCCAAGCGCAGGATGGGCTTTTCATGCAGCTTGGGCAGCGAAACCAGCGTGGCAATATTCGCATCAATATGCTTATTCTTGAATAGATATTCAAATAGTGACCGCAGCGACGACAGCTTGCGCATGATGCCCAATTCGTGATTCTGTACCACATGCTCGCCGCCGGTTTCTTCATCCATCACATAGTATTGGGACAAGTAATCCTGAAAGCCTTCGATGTCCCGCATTTGCACGGCGTTCAGATGCTTGTCCGTCATAAACCGCGGCTCCACGTCGGCGAACAGCGGATTTTCCAGCGTCAGGTATTGAAAGAAAAGCCGGAAATCATAAGCATAGGCCAGACGGGTCAGCGTACTGGTGGTTTGTGAAATCGAGCGGAAAAAATCCGTGCAGACAACGGGCAATTCTTTTTCCAGCATTCGCAGCCTTTCTAAGCGCCGCATATCGGATTGGGCATGGTAACTGGTCGATTCAGCCATAAAAAACGCCTCACAATCGAAAGGATTCATTTCAATTTCAAATCCAAATCTTTTTTCAAATGAAAAAGTGTTTGCATTGAAATTGATTTTCTTGTCGGAGGATGAGCCGACAGTCTGTTGACAAAACACCAAGCAGACCCCAAAATCATCCGTAGGACGCTTATAGTATACCACAGCCCCTCTTTTTGGTCAATATTATTCGTAAAAGTTTTCTTTTGCGAATAGTTTTATATATAGATGGCTGTCCCCCCTCGCTGCCTCGATCTAATACAAGAATGGCCTTAACCGCAATCCTGCGCCTTCTTTATCGTTTCAAATACAAATTGAATTCGTAACTGTCTCCCTGATACGTTTCTTTTTTTCTGCAAATGAATTCAGAAAAACCAAGCGCCCAATAAATATGCTTTGCCCGTAGGTTGTTATCTTCAACGCCAACGGTAAATTCATCGTAGCCATTTTCTTGCAGTAAAGCTAAAACGGTCTGAAGAAGCTTTGTTCCATATCCTTGATTCTGATATGCTTCTCTGATTCTGAAAGCAAATAAATAGGCACGTTTCCCCTGCTTGGCAAACCTTACATCGTCGTTTTGATACATTACATGCAGTTCGCCTGCCAATACATCCTGCTCAAACAGTATAAAAATATCTTCTATTCCACGCTGAATTCGTTCCGTACAGGCAGAAATCATGGCATCGGGGTCGTTATAGTCAAACAATTCAGTAAGCCTGTATAGTTCTTCGGTACCCATCTTCCTTATTTCCAAGAAGCTCTCCCCCATATTCTGGTCAAATATTGTTAAAAGTATACTATATTTTCTATATTTTTCAATATAAATAAACAGAAAGCAGCAAGAAATCTTGCCGCTTCCTGCATTGTAGCAATTGTTTCAGCGCCGTCCGTCGCAGGTATCGTCGTAGGTGGTGTGGCTGTTGGCCTTGATGTAATCGATGATTTCATCGGTATAGCCGAAGGCCAGGCCCACATAGCTGTCCGCCGCGCCGTAGTAAATGGCGATCCGGCCGGTGGCCGCGTCGTGGATAGTGGCGCAGGGGAAGCAAACATTGGGCACGAAGCCCCGTTCCTCATACCACTTTTCGGGGGTCAGCAGCCAATTCTCGCAGCGATAGAGCACCTTGGAGGGCTCGTTGATATCCAGGATGGCGCCGCCGATGGAGTACACATAGCCGTTGCAGGTGCCGCTGACGCCGTGGTAGAACAGCAGCCACCCTTCGCTGGTCTCAATGGGGGCCGCGCCGCCGCCGATCTTCAGGCTCTCCCACCATTCGCTGCTGCGGCTCATCACATGGCGATGCCGTCCCCAGTACACCATATCGGGGCTTTCGGACAGGAAAATGTCGCCAAAGGGCGTGTGGCCGGAATCGCTGGGCCTGGACAGCAGCATATATTTGCCGTTGATTTTCCGGGGGAACAGCACAGCGTTGCGATTAAAGGGAATAAAGGGATTCTCGATCCGCACGAAGGACTTGAAATCCTGGGTCTTGGCAATGCCAATGGACGCGCCCCAGAAATCCTGGCACCAGATGATATAGTAGGTGTCCTCCACCTTGACCAGCCGGGGATCATAGGCGTAAATGGGCTGGAAGGGTTTCCCCTCTTCGTCCACGAACTGGATTTTTTCCTTGTCAAATTCCCAATGAATGCCGTCCTTGCTGCGGCCCAGATAGATGAAAGAAACGCCGTTGCACTGCTCGCCGCGGAACACGCCGATGAACACGTCGCCATAGGGCATCACCGCGCTGTTAAAGATGCGGGCTACGCCGGGAATGGGGTTGCGGTCGATGATGGGGTTTTCCGTGTAGCGCCACAGGGGCGTGTTGCGGTTGGCGGTTTCCTGGCAATCCTGCCAGGGCATGTTGGGCACGTTGGGCGCAAAAATCTGGTACTTACTCATGAGGCACATCCTTTCTTATTCTTTCGCAGGCAGCTTGTCATAGCCGCCGTATTGCATCATGGCTTCCACGATTTCGGGGAACTTCCAGGTGTAATTGGTTCGGTCGATCAGGCCGAAAATCTCGCCGTTTCCGCTGAAAGCGCCGTTGTCCCACCATACGGCAGGCAGATTCCGGCTGCTGGCCGCGGCCACGTAGAACGCCGTAAAGTCCACCCGGTCCTGCAAATTCTTCTTGTCCAGCGCGCCGAATTCGCCGATCACCACCGGGATGCCGTTGACGATGTAACGGGTGTACAGCCGCTGAATAAACTGCATGATTTCATTCTTCTGCGCCGACGTGGTGAGGTCAAAGGTGCTTTGTCCCCCAATCTGCAGCGCAAAGGGATACGGCGTATAGGCGTGAACGGACACGATGATGCGGTTGTCCGCGCTGTCAGCGGGCAGCTTGAAATCGTCCACCAGCGCATAGTACGGATTGGCAGCGTAACCGGGCACCATCAGATACCGGGTGGCGTTATTGCCGCCGGAAGCGCGCACGGTGTCCACAAAGAGCTGGTTCAGCTGGTTCAGGCATTCCGCAGCATCCTTGCACTGAGGCGCAAAGCTGTCGAAGGTCCATTCGTAGCTTGTACCCACCAGGCGGGGCTCGTTTAACGATTCAAAAATCAGATGTTCGTCGTAATCCCTGAACCTCTCCGCCAGCTGGCTCCACAGGCTGCCCACATATTTCAGGGATTCCTGCAAATGATCCTGAGACGGCAGGAACTGGTCCTCGTCATGGTGAAGGTTCAGGATCACGTACATGCCCTGTTCGATGGCCCAGTCCGCCACTTCCTGCACCCGGTTCAGCCATTTTTCGCTGATTTTGTAGTCGCTGCCGAACACATGATCGTGCCAGGAGACAGGCAGGCGCAGCGTGGTAAACCCGGCGTCATGCACGGCCTGGATCAATTCCTTGGTGGTATACACGCCAACCCATGATTTTTCCACCGTCATTTCGTCGGCGTTTCTGTTCCAATCGCCCTTGATGGCGTCGAAGGTGTTGCCAAGGTTCCAGCCAACGCCCATCTTTTTGAGGAACTGCATGGCTTCGTTATCTGGGATCGGCTGCTGTGTCAGCGTGATTTCCGGGATCGTGATCCCCATCTCCCCTGCCGGTTCTGCCCAGGCGAAGGAGGCAAGCAGCAATGATGCAGTCAAAAGCAGTACGATCATTTTCCGGATCTTTTGCATACCCTCATCCTCGTTTCTTGCTTTTTCTTTCTTATATAATGCCATATCCTTTTCAGCTTGTCAATATGCAAAATCACGAAGTAAAAACAGTGGATTTTTCAATGAAAATATGGTATAAATGTGTTGTCGCATGAACAAAAGGAGGAAAACATCATGAGAAAAATTATCGCTTGGCTGTCCGTTCTGGCGCTGACGATCCTGCTTCCCGCCTGCGCAATCGCGGAGGAAGAAACAGATTACGAAAACCTGTCCTCGCTCACTGCTGCCTACGGCTTCAGGCTGGGCGCGCCGCTTTCCTACGGCCAGATGTGGGACCGCAATTACCAGGCATTCGTGGCCAAACACTTCAACAGCATCACAACCACCAATGAAATGAAAGCCTATTCCCTGCTGGACCAAACCGCTTCACGGAAGGCCGAGGACGGCATGCCCAGGATGAACTACAAGCAGGCCGATGAAATGGTGGCCTGGGCGCAAAAGAACGGCATTGGCGTGCGCGGCCACGTGCTGGTATGGGATGCGTACATGTGCGATTGGTTCTTCCGTGTTGGCTACGCCAACGGCGCGGCCTACGCGGACGCCGAGACCATCAAGGCCCGCACGGAGTATTACATCACCCAGGTGGTCAACCACTTTGAAGAAAAATTCCCCGGCGTTGTGTATTGCTGGGACGTTGTGAACGAAGCCGTGGGCGATAATGCAGGCGAATTTAATCCCTCTGATCCCCGGCATCTGCGAATCAAGCGCAACGGCGGCGTTAACCTGTTCCAGAAGTACATGGGCGACGATTACGTGGAATTGGCGTTCCTGTACGCCCGCAACGCGGTGGATGCTCTGGGCGCCGACATCAAGCTGTATTACAACGATTACAACGCTTATTTTGCCGAAAAGGCTACTGCCATTCGCGCCCTGGCCAAGAGCGTGAACAGCTTTGCCGTTGATGAAAACAGCAATCCCCGAAAGCTGATGGACGGCATCGGCATGCAGGGCTACATCGGTGGCTACGGCGTACAGGAGGGCTGCCTGGTGGACAGCCACGTGGATATGATCAAAAACGAAATCCAAAATTACGCCGCCCTGGACCTGGAAGTGCAGATCACCGAAATGGCGGTGCGCAATTTTGATAAGGAGCAGGCCGAAAAACACGCAGCATTCTACGCCAAGCTGTTTTCCATGTTCACTTCCCTGTATCAGGATGGCGAAACGCCCCTCAAGGCTGTGTCCATCTGGGGCCTGACCGATTATCCCAAAGAGCCTAAGGGCACCTATGTGTACAATCTGAACAGCCCCTACGGCGGTCTGGTGACTGAAAAATACCAGTATAAGGACGCGTTCCGGCAGGTTTACGGAGTGCTGAAGGGAGAGTAAGCCTCTCCCCTGCCATCAAACGAAAAGCAACAGAGTCATCAGAATTTACTGCTCCCAATATGAGCCTTTGCGGGACGTTCGAGGGCTTTGCCCTTGAACTCCCGAGATGGACGTCGCACCCTGGACCCGCCAGAAGCGGATGCTGCGTTTATTGAAAAACAAGCAGCTTCCCGCAGCTGCTCAATCAACGCAGCCAGCTGTTTCCGGGCAGCGCGGCAAAGCCGCATGGGCCGTGCGCTCGCACGGCAAAAAGCCGAGGGACAGACTCGAAAACGATCGTTTTCGGGCTGACCCCGGCTTTTTTGTTCTTCACGGATTCAGGGAAATATCATACCAGCTGACAGTATAACGCTGTCAGCCTGAGCGAAGTGCAGCCGGGAGGCGAAGCGCAGTCGAGGTTTCTGTAAGCAATTCTTTATGCCAACTTATAGATCTTTCGGCTTCGTTCCGCTCTCGCTCCACTCCACTCAAGATGACAAGGAGAATTGTTTCCTTCTCCCTATCTTTCCGTGAAGAACCTTTTTTACCTGAAATCTCTTTTTGTGTTTTTCAAGCTTCAGGCGCAATTTGCTTTTTACCCCACTCAAATTTGTTCGCCCGGGTGGGGTTCGAGGGCGAAAGCTCTTGACGCAGGATCATAAGGGCCGCGAAAGACCTTCTCTTATTATGAAGAAAGCCGCCGTACTTTCGTACGGCGGCGGGATGTTACTGAATCAGCTTATTGCTTACTTAGCAACGCTTACTCAGCGGGAGCTTCCGCGGGCTCAACACCGTTGAAGGTGTCGCAGCGGGCCTGCCAAGCGGGCATGCCGGCTTCGATCAGTTCAGCGGGAGTGCTGCCGCCCAGGGCCCACAGCAGGCTGCTGCCCAGCACGTCGTTCTGGGTGCCCAGGTAGGTCACGTTGTTGATGCGGCAATGTTCGGGCTCACGCAGCATGGCGTAGGTTTCGTCCACAGCGCGTTCGTCGGTGTAGTTGTACTTGTTGCCGATCCAGCTGTCTTCGTCGTCATATCCGGGAGTAGGATTGCTCCACAGGTCATAGATGAAGGTCAGCTTCGCCACGGTCTCTTCGTCGTAGCAGGCGGGGATCATGGTGATATTGTCGCTCACGACGGTGATGTAGGGATCGCCTTCGTTGGGCACGGGGAAGGCCACGCAGCCCCATTCATCAGCCATGTCGGCCATTTCGCTGTTGTCATTGAAGCCGCCGTAGGTCTGATACATATAGAAGCCGCAGTAGCCCTGCTTCCAAGCATCCTTGTACCAGTCCCAGTTGGCGCCGTCGGGAGTGGGAGCCCAGTAGTTCTGCTGGATTTCCTTGCCCCAGGTCAGCGCGGCGATGGTGGCGTCAGAACCCATGGCGGGGTAGATTTTGCCGTTCTCGTCGAAGTCGAAGAAGCAGCCGCCGTTGGCGAAGGTGGCGCAGACATACATGTCGTCGCCGGAGCCGATCAGGCCGTAGATATCATTCACGCCATCGTTGTCGGTGTCGCGGGTGATGGTCTTCAGCATATCTTCGAAAGCGGCCCAGGTCCACTTGCCTTCCTTCTGGAGGTCATAGATGGTTTCCCATTCGATGCCGGCTTCCTTCAGCACGCGCTTGTTGAAGTACAGGCAGCCACGGGGTTCGCTGTTGCCGGCATACAGGCCGTAGAGCTTGCCGCCCACGGTCATGAAGTCGCGCTCAGCGGCGTTCCACTTATCGGAAGCCAGGTCAACGTACTTGTCGCTGATGGGAGCGGCGATGCCATTGGCAACCAGGGAGCCGACCTTGCCGGGCTCGATGATGTAGATGCGCAGGGTGTCATCGGGGGTCTGGGTGAAGTTGATCATCTGCTCGGCGCAGGTGCCCCAGTCGCCGTCCTGCAGCTGGTACACATCCACATTGTAGGTGGAGTTGATCCAGTCACGGTAGTCATACTGAGCCTGCTGTTCGTCAGAAGGATCAGCAACGCGGTCACGGGAGCCGGTCCAGTAGTCAGCAATCCAAACGGACTTGCCGCCGAAGTCGATGCCTTCCACAACTTCGGGATAGCCTTCGGGAGCTTCGGCCAGAGCGCTGCAGCAAGCCAGCAGCATCATCGCGGCCAGAACCAGAGCCAGGATTTTCTTCATGTTGAGAAAACCTCCTTTTTTATTTCTATACGGGTATGAAACGATACCCGCACAGTTTCGATGTGTGTGCCTTGAAAGCACTTTCCCAATTACAGCATGATTATACGACAATCTGGTCAGTTTTGCAAGCAAGAATTACACATTTTTTCACAGAAAAATGCAAAGTTGATGATTATTCCTTGCTGCCGGACATGGCCAGGCTTTCAGTGAAGGTGCGCTGGGTGAAAATGTAGAGGATCACCAGCGGGATGCTGCAGATGAGCACGGCGATGGAAATCAGCTGCTGCTGCCTGCCGTTGGGCACCACCACGGCCTTGCTGGCGTCCGCCGAGAAATAGCGGCCCATGCGGGTGACCATGGAGGACATCTGGTTGGAATAGATGGAGATGGAGGTGCTGGGCAGGAACAGGCGTGTGTAGAAAATATCGGTCCACTGCCACACGAAGCTGAACAGGAAGCAGCTGGCTATGGTGGGCAGTGCGTCGGGCAGCATGATCTTTGCGAAGGTATGCAACGTGCCGCAGCCGTCCACATACGCGGCTTCTTCCAGGCTCATGGGGATGCCCTTGAAGTATTGCCGCATCATGTAGATGTACAGGCCGTCCTTGAGGCCCATGCAGGTAAGGCTCATGATCACGTAAGCGGAAACGTTGGCGCGCAGATTCAGCGTTTTGCCGGTGAGCATCTGGAAGATACCGCCGTATTTTCCGTCGCCGATGGAGAATACCTGCAGCAGATCGAAGTTGGCGAAGTTCATATACAGGGCGGACTGGATGGTCTGAGGCGGGATGATGATCAGGGCCACCACGCAGCCGAACCAGAACTTCTTCATCGGGAAATCATACCGGGCGAAGCCGTAGGCCACCAGGGTCGTGGACACGATCTGGCATACGGATACCAGCAGCGATACCCAGAAGGTGTTGAGCATGGAGTTGAATGTCCACGCGCCGCCGATATTCTTCAGGTCGGTCAATTCCGCCACGATACGGTAGTTATCCAGCGTCACATTGCGGGGCAGCAGGATGATGGTGGAGTCGTACAGGTCCTTTTCCACCATCAAGCCCATGGAAAAGCGGGTCAAAAGCGGCTGGATGATCATGAAGCACAATCCGAAGAGCAGCAGCGCCCGGATCACGGACACGGCGATCTGGCCGGAACGCCTTCTGAGCAGATATCCGCCGCTGCGCCGATTGCGGTCCCAGAAGCTTTTGTTTTCACCAATGAATACGGTATTGTTCTTACTCATTGTGCTGATTTCACCGCCCTTGAAATGATGAAGGAGCTGATCAGAATGAATGCCAGTGCTACGCCGAAGTAGATCCAGCTCATGGCGGAAGCGACGCCGAACTTGAAGTCCTTATACATCACTTCGTAGATACGCTCCATCACCGAGTTGTCGTTCTTCATGAAGAAGTCCACGATGGTGTAAATACAGTTGACAAGCAGCAAGGGGCTTACCATGGGGAAGGTGATTTTCCAGAAGGATTCCCAGGCGGAGCAGCCTTCCACGTCCGCCGCTTCATAGAGCGAAGGCGAAATGGCCTGCAGGCCGCTTAAGAACACGATGATCTGAATGCCGCTGGCCATAACGATGTCATAGATGGCGTCGATCATCTGGAAGATCACGTCAAACACGCCGCTGCCCACGCCGGAGATGGAAAGCAGATCCTGCAGCGAAGCAGAGATATTCACCCCTGCGGAGCCTTCCACACTCTCCGCCACGCCGGCCATCATGTCGTAGAATTCATTCTGCTTTTCGATGCCGGGCAGCACGCCGGAGGACAGGATCACGGGCAGGAAGAAGATGGCACGGGCCAGCGTCCTCCCCTTGAACTCCTGATTGAGGATCACGGCGATCACGAAGCTGAGCACCAGAGTGGAAATGGTGTTGATCGCCATACGGCTGATTTCATTGACCAGGTCCTCGTTGTAGTAGGGGTCAACGGCCAGAGCGGTGTTGTAGTTGTCAAAGCCCAGCCATGACATGCTGTAGCCCTGGCCCGGCACGATCTTTACATCGTGGAAGGACATGACCAGAGACTGGATCATGGGCTTGGCCATGAACAGCACAAAGCCGATAATGAAGGGCAGGATGAAGTAGTAGCCCGTGCGCGCACGGCGTTCCTTGATGGTGGAAAGCCGGCTCAGGCTGCCGGGAGCGCACAATTCGCCGGCAGGATCACGGGCATACACATAGTCGCTCTTGGAGAAGGCCAGCACCGCGTAGCCAATCAGCGGCAGCAGCGCGATCAGCACGCCAAGCCCGGGCTTTTTGTTGAAGCGCTTGGCCATGTGACTGCCCATTTTCAGGCGGTAGAGCACCGTGATTACCAGCGCGGCAACCGCCACGCCGATGCCGATCCACACCCCGAGGGTGCCCCAGGAGAAAGTGATGTCGGATACGAAGGCCACCGCCAGCCAGGCGACCAGCACATGGATAAACCGGTTGCCGGCCCATCCGATATCCCACAATTCATAGCCGTTGTAGACGGGGATCAGGCTCTTCCAGCCTTCTTTCCTTCCCTTTTTGAAGAGGACCCACAGCACGACCCGCCGCAGCACGTAAATCACCAGCAGCGCGATCAGCAGCATGACCAGCAGGTTTTTGTCCAGGACAAGGCCTTTGGACAGATTGTCAATCATGCGTCTCCCCCCTTTCTACCAGATAATCCCGGGCCGGAATGTTGACCGAATCTGCAGTATAGGGATCGGTGCCGTAGTTGACGTACACTTTCGTGCCATCAGCGTAGGCAGTGACGGTCACGTTTTCGTTCAGCCGCTCGTGCCCGGTAATCTGCTGTTGATTCAGGCCTTTCATGTCAGCCTGATAACGGGTGATCATGGGGATCACATGATCTTTCCAGTTGGCGTAGCCGGAAGCGGTGTAGTAACTGTAGGTGGTATCCTGCAGCACGGTGGTGCTTTCCGCCATGAAGGTGAAATTGAGGCCCGCGCCGTATTCCGCGCACTCCAGCAGTTCGGTCTGATAGTCGCCCTGCAGGTTAATGGCCCTGCCGGTGTAGTCCTGCTTGCCGTGCAGCGCGATCTGATAGAAGGGCACACGCTCATCCAGGATGGCGTAGGGCGTGCCGGTCAGATCCATATCTGTGATCAGATCAGCGTAAGGCAGCGCGTATTCATTACCCTCTTTGACGATGATCTTCTGTCCGGCAGCGATGGCTTCCTGCATGGTTTCCAGGTTCATCTTCTTCACCTGCTCGCGGGTGACCATGTCCTTGGGATAGTAGTCGGCGCTGAGCAGATACCCGATATCCCGGAAGGCGATGCCGGCGGCCTGCCGATCCTTCAGGAAGCTAATCAGGTTAGAAGCGTTCTTCCTGGCGTAGGAGGGCTTGACCAGATAGAAGGAGTCCATCCAATCCGCCGGCTGGTAAGTTACGATGTTGAAGGGATAAAGCTTGATCTGTTCACGGGTGGTATAGCGGGCCGCATCGGAGAAGGCGGAGAAGCCGTCCAACACGCCGCTGTTGTAAGCAAAGCAGTTGATGCCGTCAAAGTACAGCGTAACGCCCTGCTCCTTGGCCTGGGCGATCAGCGCCTTCATCTGGCTGTCACCGCCCAGCTCGCCCAGCACGTGCACCCCGGTGAGCACCTTTTGCCTGACACCGCCGTTGCTCCAGCCGCTCATGCGCACGCTCAGCTGCTTTACGTCGCTGTTTTTCAGCTCCGCAATGATATCCTGCGCCTGCTTGAAGGAGGTGGTGGCGATGATGGAATCAATCGGCAAGCCGGCCTTCACCTGGATCTTGTTGATGGCGCCGATCAATTCCACATTGACGGGCATCTCTTCGCTGACGGCCTTTTCCTTGAGCTCAGGATACCGGACGGCCAGATAATCGCCGTAGGAAGCGGCCAAATCCACGTAATTATTGCCGGCAACGAAGCGATAACGCTGAAGAACGGTGTCCTCGGGGAGCTCCTGTTCATACATATACACCAGCTTGGCGGTCTTGTTGGACACGTTGTACTGGTCGTAATGCAGCACGCGATAGCGGCCGTAGACGAAGTTGTAGCTGTTGTAGCGGCCGGCGATATCGGCGTTGATGCCGCCGTATGCATTGGCGCCTTCCATCACGCAGATGAAAGAACCGTCGGGCTGACCCATGCCGAAAACAGGGAAAGCATCCCGGGTTTCGCTGACGGCCTCTTTGCGCTGCATGCCGTAATCCCAGCCGTAAAGATTGGCGTAGTAGGGATTCTGCGAAAGCTTGCCGTTGTTGTAGTTGATCAGGGAGCCGCCGCCCTCAGGCAGGAGGATGTAGCCTTCCTGCTCGGTGCCGGCAGCGCCGAACATGGGCAGGGGGCTCAGGTACGTGATGGGATAATCGGCCTTATAGCGGATTTCCTTGTAAGGCACTTCCACGACCAGCTCGTCGCCTTCCAGGCGGTAGATCATGGTCACGTTGAAAACGGGGCCGTTGTTCTGCGCTTTCTCGGCCACCAGCGCTTCGTCGATCTCAAAATCCGCTTCCGTGTAGCCGCCTTCCTGGAAATAGCCCTCGATCTTGGCTTTGTTGGTGGCGTTGGTTTCGGGCTTGAGGATGTAAAGCGCCTGCTCGGTTATGGAAGGATAGCGGACGATCAGTTCGTCCTTGTTGTCGCGTTTATCCAGCTTGTCAGGCTCCACCAAGGTATAGTTGGAAGCCAGCTTTTTCTTGGTGGATTTGGACATGTTGTCCGTGAAATAGTTGTAGCGTTCCTTGGTGATGGCGGTGGGAATGGTGTAAATCTTCTCAATTTCACCCACGCTGTAATTCACCAGGATGGATTGGTCCTCCTGCTGGCTCACGGTGAAGGACTGATTCTCGATGGAATAAGCGTAGTTATTCATCGTTACTTCTCCGCTGCCGGTGGTGTAGGTAACCAGAAGGGTAGCGGAAAGGGTGTCCTTATTGGAAGTCAGAGCGATGGGATCTTTTTCACGGCCCAACGGATTGGAATACCACACCTTGCCCGTTTTCTTGTCGGTGACCTGAAATTGGGTGGTGCTTTCATCCATGACAAAGGCCAGGCTGTCGTTTTCCATGGAAAGGGTTTTCCCCTCTCCTTCATAGTAGTCGATGGTGGGCGGGTTTTCCACCGCCTGCTCCTGGGGTCTGCCATACAGCAGGTAGCCCAGGTATCCCACGCCCGCCAGGATGACCAGCAGCAGGATCCACGGCAGCAGCCTGCGGATGATGGATTTCTTTCTCATATTCATCATCCCTCCTTAATTCAACCGGAAGAAAATCTCACGGTACATGCTGACAAAGTAAGCGACGGCATCGCTCAGAAGGCTGAAGAACACCAGGATCAGGAAGATGATCACGCTGGCGCCCAGCACCGTGACGAACAGGAATACGAGCGTTTTGCCGGGGCTGTAATCATGCACTTCCATCAGGCCTACAAATGCCAGCAGCACACACCAGATCACACTGACGCTGAGCAGCACCTCGTAAAAGCTGGCTTCTTCAAAGGTGAGCACGTTGCTGATCAGCACCATGGGCAATTGGATCAGCACATAAGGCACCAGCGCGTAGCACATGGCCATGTAGATGTCCCTGAAGCGGCCTTTGCCGTCAAACAGCGTGGTCATGGCCCAGTTGGCGATGCAAAGGATCAGGAACGGCAGGAGCAGCGAACCCATCTGCTCGAACACGTTGATGTACTGCAGCGGTACGGTGATGAACTGAAAGTTGGTGCACAGGAGCTTGATGACCCTGGTCAGAAGGAACAGAATCAGGAACGTGTGCGCTGCGGCCATGGTGCCGCGCTTTTCATGCACCAGGTCCCAGAAGCCGTCGAAAGGATGGGTAATCACGTGGAGGGAATAGCGAAGCGATGCCACGTACCGGTTCCACCATTCTTTGCGTTGTGAACCGCCCTTCGCAATCTCGTTACTTTTTAACTTTATTGCGCTCATGCATGATCACCTCCCCTTTCATTTTCTTTATTCTGCCAAGCAGCAGCGGCACGACCACCACAGCCGCCAGCACCAGAGCGATCACCCAGACGTGCTCTTCCACCCAAACCTTCCGGTAGAGCTTGAAGGCACGGCCGAAGTTTTCCCTGTCGTGGGCCAGCTTGAAGTAGTTCATCGCTTCTTCGTACTGGTCCTGCCGGAGCACGGCCCTTCCGATGCCGCGGAAAGCCAGGGGGTAATTGGCGTTCAGCTTCATGACCTCGCGCCACAAATCTGCGCTGCGGTCGTATTCGCCGTTGGAATACGCCTCTGTGGCTTCATAGATCGTGCTGCCGTATTCAGTGGGCGTAAACACCGTGATGCTGTTCTCCAACTGGTCCAATACCAGCAGATCGTAGCCGATATGCTCGATGCTGACAGCCCTGGCGAAAGCGCCGTCGGTGTTGCCCTTGGTGCCGAATGCCCACAGCAGCACGCCCTGATTGTCATAGCCGAAGAGGCGGCCGCGGGTCCTGTCGATGGCGACGTAGATTTCGTTGTCCAGCACCGTAATATCGGCAAACTTGCTGGGGCCGTTGGCTATGCTGCCTTCCACCCAGGTCAGGTCCCCAATGGGCGGGAAGCGGTCGTTTTTCACCAGGATGTCCGTGCCGATGTTGTTCAGCCGGCGGATGGGCTTGGCGTTGTCCCATTTCAGATCGTACTCGCTGAACACGGTGTTGGTCACGTAGATGAATCCCTGCGGGTCAATGTAGCAGTTTTCATATTCGGTGGGTACAAAGGTTACCGTCTGGGCGCGCTGCTCTTTGGTCATGAAGAAGCGCCGCCAGATGTATTCGCCCATGCTGATGTTGACGGGGTTGGCGCCGATATAGCCGGTGAAGGTGCCGTCGGCCTCATACTTCACCAGGCCTTTGTTCACGTTCTGCACCAGGCAGTACACGCGGCCGGCCACGTCCACAACCAGACGCTTGGGCAGGAAGGACAGGCTCTGATCGAAGGTGGCGTCGACAGGCTTGATAAAGGACTGGACGAAGTTCAGGTCCTTATCCACCATCACGATCCGCTCGTTGCTGGTGTCGGCCACGTACAGGTTGCCTTCTTTATCCACATACACGTCATTGGGCTGGTTGAAGGTATTCACTTCAGCGCCTGTTATTTCCTTGATTACCCGGGACGTTTTGAACTGCGTGCCATCCCAGATGATTTCGATGATGCGGTTGTTGCCCGTATCGCACACGTAAAGGGAATTGCCCTGTACGAACAAGGACTGGGGCTGCTTCATCCGGATGCCATCCAGAGTGTCCAGGCCCAGGGTGATGCTGTCGATCACGGTCTTAACCCGGTAAGCGTCCGGAGATGCCTGGGAATCCTCCCAGTAGTCGTAGGTATAAGTATATGCGTTGCTGTATCCGTCGTTGGCGGCCAGCGCCACAGTGGGCACAAGCAAAGCCAGCGCGCACAGGATAGCCAGCGACCGTTTGAGCACCTTCATCTTCGTTCCCTCCTTTTATTCTCGCTTGTCTCCATATCAATCCTTGATACCGGAGGAAGCCATGGTTTCCAGGATCCGGCTCTGGCTGAATATGAAGATGAGGATGGGAACAGCAACGATGATCACCTGGGCTGCCGCCATCTGGCCGGTACGGGCAATGCCGCCCGCCTGAATCTGGTTCATGGCGTAAACCAGGGTCTTCTTCGCTTCGGAGTAAATCACGGTGCTGGCGGTGTTGTTCCACAGGCCCTGCACGCTGAAGATGATCATGGTGAGCCAGGCAGGCTTCACGTTGGGCATCACGATGTGCCAGAAAATGCGGAACATGCCGGCGCCGTCGATGGTGGCCGCCTCGATGAGGGCGGTGGGCAGCCCCTCCATGAACTGCTTCATCAGGAACAGACCGATGGAGGATGCAAAGGCGGGCAGAATCAGCGCCCAGTAAGTGTCCACCATGCCCAGCCGGCTGAAGATCAGGTATTGCGGAATGCCGATCACGTAGCCGGAGAACATCAGGAAGGTGGTTACGATGGTGAAAAAGATCTTTCCGCCGGGGAATTCATACTTGGCCAGCACAAAGGCAGCCATGCTGGCGATGATCAGATGCCCGAAGGTGCCTACAAAGGTGATGAACACGGTGTTCACCAGATACCGGCTGAAGGGTACCCAGCTCTGCCCCATGGTGACGAACAGATCGGAGAAGTTGTCGGTGGTGGGGTGGTTGGGCCACACGGGCGGCGGGAAACGGAACAGCTCGTCCAGCGGCTTCAAGCTGCTGCCCACCAGGTAAACCAGCGGGAACACCATCAGCACGCCCATCAGCGCCAGCATCAGATAAATGCCGATGTCGCCGATTACGGAGCGGTTGGGATGGCGGCGCTTGATCAGATGATGCTTGGGCTTTTTGATTCGTTCGCCCCGCTGCTCAGCCAGGCGGCGCAGCTCGTCTCCCCTGGTCTTTACCCGGACCGGCTTGTCAGTCCAGTTTTTTTCGATCTGGCTGTGGATTTTCAAGCCTTGGTTCAGGTCGAACACGTAGCGGGAATCATTCTTGAGGATCACGGTGATTTCGCTGGCCGTGCCGCCCAGACGGATGTTGTCCACCCGGTGCATATGGCTGTACTGCCATTCCACCAGAGGCTCCTGCTGTTTCTTGGTATAGAAGGCAGCGCCTGTTTCACCGGCCAGCAGATAGCCGTGATACTTTTTGCCGGAAATCAGTTTGATCGTACCGGTAGACTTGACCGTATTATTCTGGCTCATGTCAGGTACCCACCCTTCCCAGCAGCGCGCTGATTGCTTTCTTGCTCAGGATCATCACCAGGAACAAAAGCGTGGCGATGGCGCTGGCATAGCCCATTTCGAAACGGCTGAAGCCGTAGTCGAACAGGTGGGTGACCACGGTGCGTACCGCGTAGTCCGTGGAAGGATAGCCGCACAGCATGCGGGGCACGTCGCTGACGTTGAAAGCGCTGGTGATGCTCATGACCGCGCCAAAGAGCAGCATGGGTTTCATGCTGGGCAGCGTGATGTGATACAGCTCCTGCCAGCGGTTGCGAACGCCGTCCACATATCCTGCTTCATACATGCTGCGGTCGATGCCCTGGAAGCCGGCGACGAAGCTGAGGAAGCCGGTGCCCATGCTCATCCACAGGCTCACGATGATCACGATGGTCATCATGTACTGGGGGTCCAGCAGCCACAGCTTGGGCGCATCGATGATGCCGAACTCCATCAGGATGGAGTTGAACCAGCCGTAGGCGTCGCCGCGGAAGATCACGCCGAACACCGAGTAGGCTGCCGCAGCGATGGAAGGCGCATAGAACACGACCACCGCGATGGCCCGCAGCCACTTGGGCAATTCATTGATGAACCAGGCGAACAGGAAAGAAAGGATGTATCCAACCGGGCCGACGATCACGGCAATGACGAAGGTATTCTTGATGGATGTCAGGAATACTTCGTCCTGCAGAATCAGGTTGATGTAGTTCTGCAGCCCGATGAACCGCGGGGGCTCCAGAATGTTATAGTAGGTGAAGCCATAAAAGATCGACATGCAGATAGGCAGGACGGACAAGGTGAGAAACAGGATGGCATAGGGAGCCAGGAACAGGTAACAAGCCTTGTTCTTCTTGGCCATTTCCCAGCCGTGCTGCATTTTCTCGCGCTTCATCGTCATGTATCTGGATGCGAACGATTGAGTGCTGATGCTTTTATTCATGCTTTCTGATCCTCCTTTCTTGCTCGATTCTTAATCCACCGGCAGGTTGAATTCCCGCCGCTTGATCTTGATTTCTTCATTGATGGTGCGGGCGTAATTCAGCAGCGTCTCCCGGGGATCTTCCTTGGTGTTGATCACGCGGCGGATAGCGTTGGTGATGTGACGGGTGGTGGAATAACCGCCGGCGATTTCGGGGAAGCCGCGGGTCTGCGCCATTTGCGCTTCCAGCACCTTGAGCTGGTCGCTGCTCCAGGCCAATTGCCTCAGGGCATCCCTGTTGGCGGTCTGATACCGGGCGCTGGCGCCCAGCACGCTCTCCATTTCGCGGCCGAAGCGCGTCTGCGTTTCAGCGCTGACCCACCACTTCATGAATTCCCAGGCATTGTTCTTCATCTTCTCGTCCTTGGTGGCGATCATCATGCAGCAAAAGCCGTCGGTCTGCACGGTACGGTCGATGGTGCCGTCTTCCCGGACTGTGCCAGGGAACAGGGTGAAGTCCCACAGGCCGCGGATTTCAGGCGCGGAAACCATCAGGGTGTTGTAGGTGGCATAGGAAGCGACGCCCAGGGGCATTTCACCGCTGCGGAAACGGCTGACGAAATCGTATACCGTGTACAGGCCGTAGTCGTTGTACAGGCTGGTGTACTGTTTGAATGCAGCAACGCCGCTTTCGGAATCGATCAGGGTATGCTTGGCGTCTTCATCATAGATGCTGCCGCCCAGCTGGTAGATCATGGAGTCGAACACGGAAATATCAGGGTTGCTGATATCCGGGAAGGGTATGCCCACCGACAGGCTGTTGCCCTGGATGGTAGGCAGGATGGCGATCAGGTCGTCCCAGGTCTGCGGAATGGGCAGCCCCAGCTCTTCCATCACATCGGTGCGGTAGAACAGGAGGGGGAAATTCTGGGTTTCCGGCAGGCCGTACACGCCCACTTTTTTGCCGTTGTTATAGGTCAAAGGTTCGAGAATGCTCTTGTTGAAGGGCAGGATCACTTCCTCATAATCGGAGAACTGGGTCAGATCCTCCACGGCGTTGCGCATAGCGTAGTTCACGGCGAACCAGCCGCTGACCGTGATGACCACGTCAGGGCCGTTGCCGGCCACCACAGCGGTCAGGATAGCGTTGGCGTCAACCAGCTTCACGTTTACCTTGATGCCATTCTTGGCGGTGAAGGTATCGTCCACGATGGTTTTTAGCACCGTGCTCTGATCGCGGCCGGTGGTGATCCACACTTCCAGCACGTCGTCGCTGTCGTCGTACTTATCGCCCAGGGAGTTGTAATCCACAAAGTAGGAAGCCACGCAGCTCTTCACTTCGTGGGCCACGCCCTGGAAGAAGCTTTCATGCACCGCTGGAATCTCCGCGTTTTCGCCGGTAATCATGATCAGGTCCACGTCCAGCTTGCTTTCGGACATGTTCTGCATGGCGGCGCCAAGGGAGGTGATATTGTCCTTGAAGTTGGTGAAGGACTCGGTGATGCGGTCGTTGTTTTCAACGAACTGCTCCAGCTGCACGGCCAGCGTCTGGGCCACGGCCACGCGGTCGCTCTTTTCGCCGGTGATGGCCACGGCGTCATCCACGATCTGATAAAGCCGCTTGCTTTCCAGGTCCATCGCCCGGATGGCCTCGGGATACACGCCGGCCAGGTTGTAATCGCGGAACCGGTCGGGATTGGCGCCGGTGAGCACCAGGAGCTTGCGGTAAATCTGGTTCAGGCGGAAAATGCTGTCCTCCACCCGCTTGAGCACCGGGCCCATCTCGCCCATCGTAACTTCCAGGCGGATGGTGTGCGCGCCCTTGGAGAGGAAGAAGCGATAGGGGTTGCCATCCGCATCCCCCAGGGTGCGCATATCCCAGCTGGTGTTATAGCCGAAGGTCACGTTGGTCAAAGCGTCGAAGGGCACTTCGCCGTCAATGTACACCGTGCGGCTGCTCAGCGCGCCGCGCTGATACATCTGACGGGCTTTGATGGAAATGTTGTAGTATCCATCCTCCGGCACCTCAAAGTCCCACTCGATCCATTCGCCCGGATGGGTCCAGGGATCGCCGCCGATGTAGTTCAGGGTGGTCTTGGTCACATCGTTGGGCTCGGTCTGGCTGGAGGAACGGTCGTACCGGGCGTAAAGGCTGGGAGCGGAACGCAGCTGAGCGTTCTCCCCCTGTACCTTGAGGGAGAAATTCTTGCCTGCATCGGTCATGCTGACCTCGGTCGGCTGCTTGGCTGCGTACTGCTCATACGTGTCATAGCCGGTCATGGGCATCAGAGAAATGCCGCCGATGATCATGGGCTCGTTGGTGGCTTTCAGCGTCAGGGTGTTTTCATCCGCCTGGAAGTAAAAAGCGTAGGGCTCGGTCTGATAGCCCATATCGTCGCGGCAATAGGCGTCCTGCCAGTCGAATACTTCCTTCTGGCTGGGGCGGATGTCGTTGCCCTGGTTATCCTGGCGCACGGGGCCTTCATCGGTCCACAGACGGGTGAAGCACAGGGTGGAAGCGCCGGTGAAGGGCAGTTCGCCGTTGATCGTCAGCTGACGCTCGATATCTACGCCGCGGGACTGCGTGGTCAGGTAATGAAGCTGCACGTAATACAGCCCAGCCTTTTTCACATTCACTTTCCAGGTCACTTCAGAGCCATCGGCGGTGTAAACGCAGGGAACGCCGTTTTCGTCCCGGATTTCACCGTCGCCTTCAAAGACGGTGATGTCCTCCACCGCCACCTCTTCGGCGCCTTTTTCCGCATCCGCATGAGACAGCAGATAGCTTTCGTAGGTATTGCTTCTGCTGATGCCAGTGATGTCCTCAGACAGATTCGCATCCTTGTACTTGTCATTGAAGTTTTCGCTGCCGCGATTCAAAACCACAAGCAGCACAACAACGATGACCAGACAAAGGATGCCGATGATGAGCCCTCGTCTTCTTTGTAGCATTTCCATCCGCCTCTCTGACGGCAAAAATTGGATCAATCCGCCGTCTTTTTTCATGAATCCACCGGGATTTCATGGATGCCCTGTGATAATATATTGATATGAAAGAATTATATGCCGTATAGTGCATGTTGTCAATGCATATCCGGTTGGTTTTTGGAGAATCTTCATATTTTTGAAATGTTTTTGTTAGATATTGTGGAATAAAATAATATTGTCAATTTATGTTAATTCTTTGCAAAAGTTTAACAAAATTGTGTGTACTTTTCGGAAATTGCAGAAAAAAAGCTTAAACAGTAAAGAATTTTTTTCTTCGCAGTCGGCTGAAAAAGAAAATCTTTTCTGTGATGAATGATATTTGGAGCGGTTTGCGCAGGGCGCGCTTCCATCACAATGTATGGCAGGAAAAACGATTTTACCTATTCTCCGGCAATAAAAAAAGAAGCCGTTTCAGGCTTCTGTCGGGCGTCAATCGACGGAATGGGCTACGGAGAAATTTTCGGCGTCCCCCAGATCGGGATTGTGGCTCAGATACTGTTTTATGGCATCTCTGGCCAGCGCGTCGCACCGGTTGTTTTCCGGATGATCGCTGTGGCCTTTTACTTTGTTAAAGGTGATGCTATGACCTTTTCTGCCGATGGTCAAAAGCAGCAGCCGCCACAGGTCCTGGTTTTCCACCGGTTTTCCGTCGGCTGTCTTCCAGCCGCGCTTTTGCCAGTTGTCGATCCAGTGATCGTTGAAAGCGTTCACAAGATACGCGGAATCGGAATGTACCGTTACATCGCACCGGGTTTTCAGCTTGCCCAGGGCGCTGATGCAGGCGAACACTTCCATTCGGTTGTTGGTGGTCTGCGGCATACTGCCGCTGATCTCCAGTTCATGTGTGCCATAGCGCAGAATAGCGGCCCATCCGCCGGGCCCGGGATTGCCGGAGCAGGCTCCGTCCGTAAAAATGTCCACCTTTTTCAAGGCTTCGCTCATGCCGCTTTCCCCCATTCTGCACCGCGTGCTGAAATACTATACCATATCCTGTGGAAAAAAGCAATTCCCGGGCAAACGCATTTTCTCATAACCCTGAAAGGAAAAGCATATCTTAGGGCGTCAGGAGGCGCAAAATGATTAAGAAAACAGATAAAACAAACCGAAGTCTAAATCTGGATGATAAAAATATGGCTATCCGGAAATGCACCGGCGATAAGCCTTTCTTCGGCGAAAAGCTGGCCAGGAACATGGCGCTTGCCGGCATGCTGCTTCTGGCCGTCGTTTCTGTCCGCAGTGAACGGCTGCCTTCCGGGCAAACGGTATCTGCCGCGGTGCATCAGCTGCTGGACCCTGATTGGGAGGAAAAACTGGGCAGGATCAGCTTTGTGAGCAGCATCCTGCCGGAAAGCGTGGCTGTTTTCTTTGAAAATGCACCCAGTGTCCCGCTTTCCGCACCGTGCTTTGGCGATATATCCCATGCATGGACGAGTGATGAGCCTTATCTTGCTTATTCCCTGCGGGATCAGCATGTTTTTGCCGCTTCGGACGGACAGGTGATGAGCCTGGCGCACGGCTACGACGATGGCGTGGTTCTCAGGCTCCGCCATGAGGATGGCTATGAAACGCTGTATTATGGATTATCGGATGTAAATGTTCAGGAAGGAGAAAAGGTGACGGCGCAGACTTGCCTGGGATGCTTTTCCGGCAGCGAATCAGGAGCATTTGAAGTAAGAAGATTCGGGCTGCCCGTTGATCCTTCTGGAATGCTGAAGCAAAGGAGCCCGCTCCAGTGACGTTTCGCTTTGGAAAAATGCGCGTAAAGGTACACCCGGCCATGGGGATCTGGTTTGGATTGTCCATAGCGCTGGGCCATGCTTCGGCTGCGATGGCAGCGGCATTAGCCCTGGCAATACATGAAACAGGGCATTTTCTTGCGGCACGGTGCTTCCGCCTTCCTGTAACAAGGCTGGAAATCATGCCATTTGGCGCTGTTATGAGGATCGAAGGAGTGGACGCCGCGCCAACGTGGCAATCCTTCCTGACCGCCGCGGGCGGACCGGCCGCAAGCCTGATCGGCTGCCTGCTTTCCCCTGTGCTGCTGCGTTTATCCTTGATCCCGTATGAACTGATCCGGTGTTTTGCCAGATGCAGTTTGCTCTTGTTTGCGGTCAATCTGCTGCCGGCGCTTCCGCTGGATGGCGGAAGGATGCTGGAAGCTGTCCTGAGTCGGTTTTTTTCTCAGCAAAGCGTCGACAGAGCGCTGATTGGAGCAGGTTACATCATGGGCGCCGCGCTGTGCGCGCTTTCATTTTTTTATGCGATGCGGGGCATGCTGCTGCTGCCGCCCGCTTTTGCAGGCCTGTATCTGATCTACGCAGCTGCTGTCTGCCGCCGTCAAAGCGGCATGCGATACATTTCTTCCCTGATTGCACGCAGAAACAGACTGGATTCTACCATTCCATTGCCCGTTGAATTGCTGGCCGCCAGGGCAGATATGCCGTTGTGCGCTCTGCTTCCCTATCTTCATTCCGGGAAGTACCATTTGGTTCTTCTGCTTCCGCCAAACGGCGTCGGCCTGCTTGGCGTAACAGGCGATCAGCAGTTGGCCGACGCACTGATGCGCAGCCCGGAAACCGCTTTGACGGAATGTGAAAAAATGATTTTCCATAAAAAACCGGACGGCTGATGCCGTCCGGTTGCATGCATGAAAGTGTCAGCGGATCGTCAGGCAATCCTTTCGGATATACCCGTACGTCTGATCGGCAAGACATTCGACCAGAGCGAAATTCCAGTTGGAATTCCAGTCGATCACCCGCACCCATTCGCCGTTATTGTGGACGCCCACAGCGGCGCTGTACTCGCTGGGTTCCCGGTAGAGGATGCAGTAACTGCCGGAAACGCTGATCTGCGCGTAATACAGGGTGATGCTGTAATCCGGCGCGGCCGTAGGCACGATGGTAGGCACGGCAGTGGGCCGCGGCGTAGGCCTGGGCGTTGGCACCGGCGTGGGCACCTGGGTAGGCCGCGGCGTAGGCGGATTGAGGGGATAATCGGATTCCCTGACCAGAGCGGAGTACAGAATATAGCCGTACTGCTGGGTGCTTTCGATAAACACCTGCACGAAAGGCGTGTAGTTGTACAATTCCAGCGCCTTCACATTCTCGCCGTTGGAGAAAGTGCCGATGCGCTTGCCCTTGGTTTGGTCGGGCCGGTCATACAGATAGCAATAGCCGAAGGGATCATAGCTGAGCACTTTATAGGGCTGGGCGTTGCTGGTATCCAGCGGCACCAGGCAATAATCATGGATGTAGCCTACTTTGCCGTTGGAGCAGACGGTGTAATACCAGCCGCCGGCCTCGTGGCTGATTACCTTCACGATTTCGCCGTTTTTATGCTGGCCCTGGTTATATCCCTGCCCGTCCAGGCTGGAAGGCGTGCTGTACTGATAGCAGTAGCCCTCGGGCTGATGGCTGTCCACAATGTACTCCGGAAGATTATCGGAATAGGAGTATGCCATTGCCCCCGGGATAAAGGATGCCAGGAGCATGACCGCCAGGAGCAAAGCCGCTGTCTTCTTCATCATCAATTCCCCCTGTTTTTCCATAAAGCCCTCAGGCTTTCTGCTCATAAAACGATCGTGTTCAAGAAATTCTTCCCATTTTTTCGAAATTTTTCAATTCATTCGCCGGCGCCGTCGGAAGAAACCTTTTCCAGTACCACGTAATGGGTAAAGTTTGCCGCAGAACAATTATCATGGCGCAGCTTCACCAGCCCGGGCTGGATGATTTTCAGCTTGTTGCTTTTATTGAAGCTTTTATAGGTGGTGCGGTACAGCGGATCCATGATATACATGGCGTCGTCATCCTTTCCTGCCAGGAACACATAATGGCCCACGGTGGTAAAGCACCCGTTCCTGCCGGCCAGCGCCACCACGGCCACGTTTTCCCTGCCCACCATTTCTTTTGCTTCGGTATAGCGGTTGAGAAAACTGATCTGCAGCCCGTATGCTTCCGCCACCTTGTTCAGATAGCCGGACCCTGTGCCGGCTGCGGTGTTGCGGCTGACAACGCCCATGATATTGTTGCCGGCGGCAAAATCAGCCAGCACCAGGGGCAGGAAACGGGCGTAATCCCGGGCAGAGGTGAGCACATAGCGCGCATGGCTGTGGGTACAGCGGGCCTTATTGACCGAGCAGGAGCACAGGGAATATTCCCGCTTGGCGTAATTGCGGATCAGCGGCAGTTCATCCTCCGGAATCAGCGATGCCAGGGCCATGGCCATGGCGGTGGGGCTGCAGCCGGAATCCCGAAAGGGACGGATGGTGACCACGCCTTCTTTTTCATAAGTCAGGTCCCGCCACAGTTCATCGTTCTGGGCGTAATAGCGCATCAGCCCCCGGCCCGGCACCTCCATCATGCAGGAGTAGCTTTCCTGTCCGGCAAAATATGCCTCCATATCCGATGTGGCGTCCGCAAATGAAACATGCGCGCATCCCAGCACAGCAAGCACAGATACACAGCATACCAGTACCATCCGTTTGAGAAAATCGCGCATGATATTATTCTCCTGACCGCTTGGGGGTTAATCTTCCTCTTCCTCTTCGGGAAGCTCGGCGTTATGATACACTTCGGTTACGTCGTCGTTATCGTCCAGCATATCCAGCAGCTTTTGCACCTTGTTCAGGGTGTCGGGATCGTCGATCGCCACGGTGTTCTGCGGGATCATCTGCTTATCGGCGGACAGGAAAGCGTAGCCGGCCTTTTCCAGCTCTTCACGAACGGCGGAAAAATCGTTGGGCGCGGTGTAGATTTCAAACACATCTTCCTCCGCTTTCATATCCTCGGCGCCGGCGTCCAGGGCGGTCATCATCATTTCGTCCTCGTCCATGCCAGGCTCCCGCTCGATCACGATCACGCCTTTGTTGTCAAACATATAGCTGACGCTGCCGGGAGTGCCCAGAGAGCCGCCGTTTTTATCGAAAATATGGCGCACGTCGCTGGAAGTGCGGTTGCGGTTATCGGTCACGATCTGGCAGATGATAGCCACGCCGCCGGGGGCGTAGCCTTCATAGGTCATTTCCTCATAGGTGGCGCCAGTGCCTTCGCCGGCGGCCTTCTTGATGCTGCGCTGGATGTTGTCGTTGGGCATGTTGTTTGCCTTGGCCTTGGCGATAATATCCTTCAGCTTGCTGTTGGATTCGGGGTTGGCGCCGCCCTCACGCACAGCGATGGCGATTTCACGGCCGATCTTGGTAAAAATCTTGCCGCGGGCAGCGTCGGTCTTGCCCTTTTTCGCCTGAATGTTATGCCATTTGGAATGTCCGGACATACGTTGATCCCTCCCATAGGATGTTGCATCAGATTTGATCCGTAAAAGTATAGCATATTCTGCCTGTTTCGTCAAATACAACCTTCGGATTCTTTTGGTTTTTCCAATGCTGCTGATTCTTTCTTCCGGAAAAATGTCGCCCGATGCCGATGAAAGGGGCGTTTCCCGTCTTGACAAGGGAAAAAACGCGTGATATAATACATCCGCTGTCTGAAAAACAGCCATGCGCCCGTAGCTCAGTTGGATAGAGTGTCAGACTCCGACTC